>Ga0070733_10000988_pt1 | contig 21707 bp, 17 predicted proteins | sample Coa_R1_9_FD_66450 | JGI IMG/M metagenome (GOLD analysis project Ga0070733, IMG submission 66450) | Surface soil microbial communities from Centralia Pennsylvania, which are recovering from an underground coalmine fire - Coalmine... | ecosystem: Environmental > Terrestrial > Soil > Unclassified ... | reverse complement strand
AAAGTGGGCCCAATCTGCCGCTCAGCCGAAGATTGCGCGCTGGTATTGCACGTCATCGCCGGTTCGGACACCGAGGACCCCGGGTCGGCGGGGCGAAGCTTTAGCTACAATCCGCAATTTGCTCGCAAGCCGTCCGATATCACCATCGGCTACGCGCCCGTCGATTTCAACGAATGGGCCGAGCCGGCCACGCGCCCGGGCTTGCAGGAAGCACTGCGAGTGATCAAGGGCTTGGGATTTCAAACCAAGGAGGTCGAGCTTCCGGACCTCCCATATGGCCCCGTCGTGGGAATGATCATCGCGGGCGAGGCAGGTTCCATCTTTGAGGATTTCATTCGCAGCGGCAAAGTTGACCAGCTCGCCGATCCCAGCCAGATCGCCGGGCTGAAGGCGATGCTGGAGGTGCCGGCGATCGAGTATCTCCGGGCGATGCGCGTGCGGACCCTGGTGCAGGAGGCCTTCCGCACGCTGTTTCTGGATGTCGATATGCTCCTCGCGCCCGCACGTTTGGACGTCGCCCCGAGCGCGTCGGAGCCACTCGACACTCCCCGGACAGGGTCGAGGCCGTCGTCGCGAGGATTAAGCGGCTTGATTCCTGGGGGCAATCTCGCGGGCTTGCCGGCCCTCTCGCTACCGTGCGGTCTCGCGAACGGATTGCCGATTGCAATTTCGCTGGTGGGGCGGCCGTTTTACGAGAACCAGCTCCTCACCGCCGGGGCCGCCTTTCAAAGCCAGACCGACTGGCACCGCCGCAAGCCCCCGACGGGCGAATAGCTTACCGCACGAAGAGCCGCAACACGCTCGATCCCGCCACTCCGGTTAAAGCCGGGACGAAAGCGCGGCCTGCACCGCTCCGGCGGAGCTCCCCATGGACCGCGTGACCTCCCAAATAGAGAAAACTGCCGCCGGCCACCGCCAGCAGTGCATGCAGAACCGACGTTCCGAGGTTGGGAGCGAACACGACCTCCAGACCCGCTCCCAGAAGAGTCGCCGCCTCGGCGAGGATGCACCAGCTCAATGCGGAGAACCGGGTGGCCATCGAGGCTCGCGCGATTATCCCCAGCGCCAGCCCCTCGGGCGCCTTGTGCGCGGCAATTCCAAAAAGCAGAGCAATGCCCAGGTTGGGGTGGTTCTTTACAGCCACTACGGTCCAGCCATCGAGGGCGCTGTGGAGCGCCGCCGCGACTAGCAAAGGTAGCGCAAACCCATGTAAACGCGTCTCGCAATGGGTATGATCGTGCGCCGGAGCGCAGGCCGGACAAACTGGATAAACGAAGCGGTCAATCAGCCACAGCGTCGCGGCGCCGCCGCCGGTCCAAGCTGCGGCGGCCGGCCATCCCAGCACCTCCGCCATCTCCGGCAGGAGCCAAAATAGCGCGACACCCATCAAAACTCCGCCGCCGAACGGCACCAGTTTTCGCGAAAACGCTCCCCAAGAGGTGAGGTAGACGCCGGCCGCGGCGCTGCATGCAGCCAACAGGAAAATCGCGAAAGCGAGGAACACTAGTTACCAGTATACTTGTGGGACAGTCATAATAAATATAACTTTCCGCGACTTGAGTCCCGAATGCTGAATGAACCTCAAACGAGAAGATCTTTTTACATCAACGCAATCAATGCCTTAGCTTCCTTGATCGCGGCCGCGATCGCGATTCCGGCGGCGGCCTACCTGCTGATCCGGCCCAAAGGAGCTGAGGACGAAGGCTTGGCCGAAGTGGCTGATTTGAACCAGCTCAAAATCGGAAAGCCGCAGGAAGTCCTCTACGAACGAAGAAGAGTGGACGGCTGGCGCAAGGTGACGGAGAAGGCATCCACCTGGGTGGTCCGGACCGACGACCACAGTGTCGTCGCCTTCAACCCGGCCTGCACGCACCTGGGATGCGCCTATCATTGGGACGGCCCTGCGAATCATTTTATTTGCCCATGCCATTCCTCGGTTTTCTCGATTGATGGTAAGGTGCTGGCGGGACCCGCGCCGCGTCCTTTGGATCGCTACGTAGCCAAGGTGGAGGCCGGAAAAATATTAATCGGGTCCCAGGTGGACCAGGGTTAGGCCATGATAAGAACCGTTTTGAAGTGGTTCGACGACCGAACGGGACTGGTCTCGGCAATCGATTATTTTCTCGAGGAAGAGATTCCCGCCTCCGCCGGATGGCACCAGGTGTTCGGCAGCGTCGCAATGTTCGCGTTCCTGTTGCAGGTTGTGACGGGGCTGCTGATGGCCGTGAACTACGCACCGACTCCCGGCGAGGCGTGGGAGAGCCTCCGCTACATAGTTACGCAGGTTACCGCGGGAAGTGTCATCCACTCGCTGCATCACTGGGGCGCCAGCGCCATGATCATCGTGGTGGTGGTTCACATGGCGCAAACGTTTCTGTGGGGAGCCTACAAGAAGCCGCGCGAAGCCACCTGGATTCTGGGTGTGGTGCTGCTGCTGCTGACGCTGGCCTTCGGACTCAGCGGGTACCTGCTGACCTGGGATAACCGGGCCTACTGGGCGACGATCGTGACGACCAGGATCACCGCGCTCGCGCCGGGAGGCTCGATGCTGCTGCGGGTGCTGGGCACGGACGGAAACTCGATCGGCCGCGTCACATTCGCGCGGTTCTATGCCGCGCACGTCACTCTTCTGCCGTTGCTGATGACGCTTCTGATCTTGTGTCACCTGATTCTAGTTCGCACGCACGGCGTCACGCCCGCTCCGGGCGATGAACACAAGCCCAAGAAAAAGTTTTTTCCGGAACAGGTATTCAAAGACACGGTCGCTATATTCCTCTGGTGCGTGGGTCTTGCATGCATGGTGGCATTCGTGAAAGTTCCGTTGTTGCACGTGGCCGATCCCACCGATACCAGCATTACTCCGCGGCCGGAGTGGTACTTTCTGTTTTTGTTCCAGATGCTGAAGGTGTTTCAGGGGCCGCTGGAGTTTTTCGGGGCGATCGTGCTGCCGGGGTTGGCAATGGGCGCGTTAGTGATGATGCCCTTCATCGATCGCACCAAGCTGGTGCGCATCCGGCAGCGCACGGGCGCGATCACACTGGTGGCTTTAGGCGCGATCGGCTGGGGGGCGCTGACCGCGACCGCGGTCGCAACTACGCCGCACCAGATCGACGACGAGAGTCTCGATGATCCGCAGGCGTGGCAGTTGATCCCGGCGTCGCAACTGGCCGGCATCGGAGCGTTTCGCTCCGGCCACTGCGCGAGCTGTCATGTTCTGGGCCGCTCCGGCGCTGGTCCGGATCTGCTCACGGCTGTTTCCGTCAAGCCCAGCGACTGGTTGATGGATCACTTCCGCAAACCCGCGGCGGATGCACCCGAATCCGATCTCCCCACCGCGCAATTGCGCGCTCTGGTGCAATTGGTGACCAAGCGCGACGAAAATGGCATCGAGGCTTGGAAAACCGCGCCCGCTGGGCCTGTGCAAGGAGCCACTCTGTACCAGGCGAATCAGTGCTCCACCTGCCATACGTTGAACAAGGAAGGCGGAAAGCTGGGCCCGGAGCTCAACGGCCTGAGGTCGCGGCACGACCGCGCCTGGGTTCTGGGGCACTTCAGCGATCCGGAGAAGTATACTCCGGGATCTCAAATGCCCGCGTTCGACAATCTCAGCGACCCGGATCTGGCAACCTTGACCGACTACGTGCTCGCGATTCCAAGGTGATCGGGGCAAAATGGTCATAACCCCTGGGTTCAAGCGGCTGACCGTTGAGGCTTAGCGTTCCAGCGCGCCCACGTACCGTTCTACCGATGCATACCGATCCACGAGGGCCTCGGGCTTTCGCGGGGAGCGCAAACAGCAACTCATAGTCGTCGCCGCCATGGAGGGCGCGATCCAGTGTTGAACCTCGTGCGATCGGCACACGCTCCAGCTCCGCTGCAACTCCAGAAGCCACGCACAAGCGATGCAGGTCCAGCGCCAGACCGTCGCTGATGTCGATGCAGGCGCTGGCGCGGCCGCGCAGCTCGACGGCGAGGTCCAGCCGCGGACGAATCCCGCGGTCCCAAGGCTTGCCCAGACGCCCGGAGACCCACAGTGAATCGCCGGGACGCGCACCGTCGCGGCGAAGAGCCCGGCCTTGTGGCGTGGCCCCGCACACCATCACGTCGACATGGATTTTGTCTTGTGCCTCAGGGGCGCGCGCCAGATCGCCTCCGGCAAGCACAGTGCCGGTCTTGCGCGCCAAACCAATCAGACCGCGGTAGAACCCGAGAATCCATGCCTCCGTTTCCCGTGCGGAAACGGCTAGCGACACCAGACAGAAGCGGGGCTCGCCGCCCATTGCGGCGATGTCGCTCAAGCTGCGCGCCAGCGCACGCTGTCCTATGGCCGACGCGGACGTACCGGGGCGGAAGTGCACGCCTTCCATGAACTGGTCGGTGGTGAACAGGAGTTCTTCGCCCGATCGGGGACGATATATGGCGCAATCGTCCCCAATTCCCAGTTGGATGCCGCCGGGGGCAAGCCCGGGAGTGCGGCCGGCCATCTTGCGAATCCGCTCGACCAAATCGAGTTCATTCATGCCGGGTTCATTCCTGGAAGACGAGACCGGAAGGCAGCTCCTCGCCGAAGATCTTACCCATGGAGGCGAGATCCTGCCGCGGTGCACCTTCCAGATCCAGATCGGGTAACGCCCGGCGCACCAGGTCAAGAGTTTGCGGCGGAAGATCGCGGGTGGAATCGCCGGTGCGTTGAGCCATCGAGCCCACGGCCTCCGCGGCTTTCGGAATCTTTAAAAGCGCCTCGATCCAACGCGCGGCGGTGGTGGCCGGCAGCACTTGATTGATGGGGCCATAGAACAGCTTTCGGGCTCCCAGCCGCGCCAGGCACCACAACCCAGTATCGATGAACTCGCCCTTGACGATGCGCGCGATCAATTCGTCGCCCAACTGCGTGCGGGTCTGCACCGGAAGCAGCTCCAGACTTGCGGCGGCGCGCCACATCTCCCGCAGCAAGCTGGGATTGACGCGCTGGCGTTTGGCCGCGCGCGGAAGCAGGGCCGGCGAGAGGCGCTGGAAAACATCGGTCTGCTGATTCTTGTTGAGTCCGCCCGCGACACGCCCCCAATAAATCCACCATTCGATTTCGTTTTGCACCTGGTTGGCAAACTGCAATCCTGAAGCGTAGATGCGGCGCGCCTGTTCGATGCGAAAATCGTCGCCGGGGAAACCGAAGCCAGGCCGCAGGCAGAAGCCACACAAATTGAGCCAGCGCGCCTCATGCGCCGGGCTGCGCTTGCGGCCATCGGCAAGCTCCAACATGCGGTCCGCCAATTTGCGGATCGCTGAGACCGGCCACGAATTGCGTCCGAGGCCGAGCGCCTGTTCGAGCTTGGCGGGCAACTGCTCCGGCTCAAGGCCGCCTTCTGAGAATGCGGCGGCGATGAGCGCTTCCGCCGCGATCAGCGACTCTTCCGTGATGACCGCGGCTGGCCGGCCGGCCGTCTCAGCGGACGCTGCCTTGCGTAGCTCGAACTGGAGGCGCCAGCGGTGGTCACTGACTTTCGACTCGGTCCAGATCTCCAGTGTTCCCACTTCCGTGAGTTTGGCCCCGAGCTTGACCGGCACCATGCGCTCCCCCGCCTTGCCGAAGCGCAAGACGGCGTGCAGCGGCGCGTGCAAATGCAGATCGGGGTCACCGCGCTCGAACTCCACCACGTCCCCGGGTTTGTCTTCCGTGCGCGTACGCGAGCTGTACAGGCGGAACGAAACCGGCTTGTTGGCGATCAATTGCAGAGTGCCAGGATCGAACTCAATGGTGGATCCTTCTTCGGCTCCGCGAGGCACCAGGCACAAGGTGCGTAATTTCTCCCCATCGCGGCTCACCGGCGCGGAAGAGCCGAGGCCGATGAAGTACGCGCGCGGTAAACCTCCTCTTACGAGCAGGCCCGCGCCGGTAGAGCGGACATACGAATAATACGCCGCGCCCACGGCCACCGCCAGATCCAGATCGCGATTTTCGAGAATCAGCGGGCGGGTTCCCAGCCAGTGCTCCATGACGTCGGCGACGCGCTGGCGCAGGACCTCGGGAATAAAGAAGCCACCATTGAACAAAATGGCATCCGGCTTTGCGCCACCTGCGCCTTTGAGAAACGCCGCCAGGTGTCGCGTCACGGCGGGGTCGGAAACATACGGTAAGCCGATTTCGCGATACGGGCTCTTCTCTTCTTCCTTGGGCTGGTCGTCGAGCTCGCATTCCGGCAGGAAGCCGTCCAGGGCCAGCTCCAAAACTTCCTCGCGAAGAATCTCGGTCTTAAGAGTGCCGCCCACCAGGGACGATCCCCCGCCGAGCACGGTGATCTCGACGCTCTTCAAGTCCGGTTCCGAGAGCAGCCGCTCCTTGGCGGCGGCACATTGCCGGCGCAGACCGCTGCGCTGGCGAACGGAAAGCGTCTTGCCCAGCTTCTCCTCCACCAGCCATGCCAGGGTCAGATCCAGGTTGTCCCCGCCGAGCAACAGGTGTTTCCCCACGGCGGTGCGCGTGAAATCGACGCGATCGCCTTCGCGCCCCACGCGAATCAGCGTGAAATCGCTGGTGCCGCCGCCGACGTCGCAGATCAGTACGACTTGCCCGTCGAACAGGCTTTTTTGCGAACGAGCCAGGTCGTTGGCGATCCAGGAATAGAATGCGGCCGCGGGCTCCTCGAGCAAAGTCAGCTTCTCAATTCCGGCGTCGCGCGCGGCTGCGACCGTCAGCTCGCGGGCCTCTTCGTCAAAACTCGCGGGAACAGTCAAGACCACGTTGTGCTCGCCGACAAGGGAATCTCGGTCCTTCGCCCAGGCGTCCGCCATGCAGTTTATGATGCGCGTGGACACCTCCACTGGCGAAAGGACTCGTCCACCCTCCTGCGCATCCCAGGGGAGAATTTTCGCGGTGCGATCCACTTCGGGGTTCGAAAGCCAGCTCTTGGCGGCATGCACGCACTTGGTGGGGACGAGGGCGCCCTGCTCACGCGCGAACACGCCCAAGTACTCCTGATCGCCCAGATACAGGAAGGACGGCAGAGTACGGCGGGCCTCGATGCGGCCTTGCGCCACGTATTGCGGAACCTCCAGGACGCGAATCGCGGGCGTATCGGTCTCCGCGGCTTGTAGCGGGTCGATGTAAGCGAGCGCGGAGTTGGTGGTCCCCAGATCGATGCCGATGTTCATTGGAAAACGCTTATTCGATCTCGAGCTCGGCCGCCGCCAATACCGCGCCTGGCGCAGCTTCCGGAAGATCTACCTTGGCGGCTTTCCAACCCTTGTGGCGCAGCAGACCTCCCGCAGTCTTGCCAGCCGGAGGAACATTGCCGATCAGCTTCACGTGCGCCGGGTCGAGCCCCTCGATTTTGGTGAACGTGCCTTCGACTCCATCGATCACCGGCTCGAGGCGCATGTATCTGGCCAGGGATTCGCGAGCTTGCGCCTGGACGTCGCGCACCGCCGCGCCGATCTGGTCGTCGGAGAACGCGCTGATGTCTTCCATCAGAAAGTCGACCAGGCGCGCGTCGCGCTGCAAGACCGCGAGGATTTGGACAGCGCCATCGGCGGGACCGGCAACGGGTTTGGGTTTGGGCGCGGGGGCCGAAGTGGGAGCCGCTTTTGCGGGCATTGCCCTGGCGTATCCGAAAGCCTGAGCGATGTCGGGTGGAAGCTTGCCTCCGAAGAGGATGGAGAAAAAACTACGGAACGCGAGAGAGATTCTGTTCAAAACTTGGCCTCGATTGAAAATGCGCGGGTCCGCGCTACTCTTCTATTCTATCCGTGAGGGCGAGGAGGATTGGAAGGGGATCGATCTCCCGGCTGCATCGCAGCGATTGATTTCGTTCGATTCCTAGTTCACGAAATAGTTGTGAAGAGGGTCAACATGCAGGACGCAAAAACTAACTTGTCGCGCTATCTGGCCGAATTGACACCGGGCGAAGTGTTGGTGCTTTGCCTGGGAAATCGGAATCAAACACGCCATCGGCTGCCTGCCCCTTCCTTGGTAACGCACCGGGAACATTCTGGAGGCCAGCGGTGTCGATCCACGAGGTATGTCGTCAAAGCATTTACGCCCAGGACCTGGTCTTGCGATCGGCGCCATTATTACTATGGTGGGCGCCGGAGTGCAGACGGCTTCGGCCCAAGCGGAGGCGCAAGCTCGCGCCCGCGCTATGTTTGAGGTCGCAACCATCAAACCGAACCGCAATCCCCCATCCGGTGCCAGGGCCATCTCGCTTGGCGCAGGACTCAGCCATGGCAGACTTACCTTCGAGGCAGTCACGCTCAGGGATCTGATTCAGCAGGCCTACGATCTTCCGCGTGACCAGATTTCGGGATGCCCGGCTTGGTGCGATTCCGACCGGTTCGATCTGGTTGCGAAGGCCGAAGACCCGAATGCCACCAAGGAGCAAGTTATGCTCATGCTCCAGGCATTGCTTGCGGATCGATTCCAATTGATAACGCAGCATGAGACAAAGGACCGTGCCGGGTATGCGCTGATAGTTGGAAAGAACGGCTCCAAGCTGAAGCTGGCCGGAGAAGATGAAGCGCTAGGTTTCGCTACAGCGGGATACCTCAGGACGTTTCGAAAAATGCCGATCGCCGGACTGGTCAGTTTCATAGCCGGTATGGCAAGGCAGCCTGTGGTGGACATGACGGGATTAAAGGGCTCCTACGACTTCATGATCGATCTGACACCGCCGGAGAACACTCCTCCGGTGGTGGTCGAAGGAATTCCTAGGTCCGATCCAGCCGACGCCTTTGACCGTCTTCGAGAGGCCGTGGAGGATCAGCTCGGATTCAAGCTGGAGCCGCAAAGGGTTGCCGTTGAGAATCTCATTATCGAAAAAGCTGAGCGGCCATCCGAAAACTGAGTGTTCAAAACAGCGTTAACGGCGCAAACCGGAGGCTGACCTAGCGCGGAGCTTCGATCATCCGCGCGATCCGGGCAGCAGCGCGGCCTGCCGCAGTTTCGACAGTTCCCGGCGCGCGATGTTGGACCAGTGGCTGGCCGGGTCCAACTTCAGATAAGCGGTCCAGTGATGCACCGCCTTCATGGTCTGGTTGGATCCCTGATACAGCAGCGCGACATTGTAGTGCGCGTCGGCATAGTGCGGCGAGATGCGCAGGGCGGCGCTGTAGTGCTCCAAGGCCTTCTTTTGCTCACCGCGCTCGTCGTAGAGATTGGCCAGATCGAAGTGCGCGAGCGCGTACTCGGGATCGGCTTCCAGCGCTTTCAAGTAGTAGCGTTCGGCTTTTTTCCAATCGCGCGTGTTGAAGTAAATGGTCCCCAAATTGACCAGGGCGCCGGCCGAGCCGGGGTCCAACTCGAGCGACTTCTCGTAGGCCTCGACCACCTGCTCGACGGGTCCTCCGGTCTGCTCCAGCTCCAGGCCGCGTTGAAACCAGCGCTCCCCCTCCTGCTTCTTTTCGCGATCGAGCTGCCCGGGATCGGGGACGCGGAATTCGAGGAGGCGGTTGAGCTCGCCCGGATCGAAGTCGAGCAGCAACTGGCCGGATTCAGCCTCCATCGCGCGGCCTTCCACTTCGACACGGACCCGCTTGCCGTCGACATACAGCCGTAATTGCGTGAGCGGATCTTGAATATGGCGCAGCTTCTTGGCGAGGGCCGCCAGGGCGCGGCGGATTTGCGCGGGCGCGACGCGGGCGCGCCGCAGCCGCTCCAGCGTGCGCAGGGCCACCAGTTCGCGAAACCCGTAGGAATCGCAAGGCGGGACCAGCTTCTGCTGCTCCCAAGTCTTGAGCTGACGTTCGGAGATGCTGAGGAGCCGTCGAGTTTCAGCGCGGGAATACGCCTGTGTTGGCGCGGAGGCGGCCACGGATGAGATTCTACCAAGCCCGCAAAGGGCGCGGCTGGTTTATTTGAAAGAGGGAGATGCCGGCGACGCCCGCAGCGCCGGCTTCGATGCACGCGGCAGCGTTGGCGCGCGTGATTCCACCCAGCGCCAGCACGGGGATCTTCCCTGCGGCGGCGACCGCGCGCGAGAGGCCTCCCAACCCGACTGGAGGCGACTGCGCGGGCTTTGAGAGCGGGGAAAACACGGGACCGAAGAAAACGTAATCCGCGCCTTCACCGGCAGCTTCGCGGACCTCTTCTTGCGCGTGACACGAGACGCCCAACAGAAATCCCGGGGGCGTCACCGCGCGCCATGCGAGAGGGGCGGGTGAGTTGGCGGGCAAATGCGCTCCGGAGGCTCCGGCGGCAAGTGCGACGTCGATCCGGGTATTCACGAGAATCTTCACTCCTCTCGGATTGGGCTGCGCGAGGACGCTTCGCGTCAGTTCGAATAGATCCCGCGCGGACAGATCTTTTTCGCGGATTTGGATCCAATCCGCTTCCTCACGGTTGCAGCTCGGTGTCAGGGCTTCGGAGATCGCGGCGAGTAAAGTAACGCCGGAGGGCAACGACCACCGGTCCGTGATATAGCACCTAATCAGGGGCTTACCTTGGTGGTGCGACCATCGGATTCACCGCGCAGCCACACAAATAGCGGCGCCTTGGGAGTCGGCGAAGGCCAGGGCATGGCGATGCGCAAGGTCTGCCTGGATCCTTCGCCAGCCAGCGGACGCGGCAATTCCGTCGCGGCCACGCCTGCGTTTCCGTCCCACCCGGTCTTCGCGATGGTGTCGAGATCGTAGCCTTTCAGCACACCGTAAAAGCCTTCGGGCGATTTGTCATCGGTCATGGCGAAGCTCTCGATGCGCGGCAGCCGCACCACTTTGCCGAGCGTAAACGGATCCGACTTGCCCAGGTCCTCGGTCTCCATTACGGCTGTAAGAGTGCAGCCGGATTGTCCAGCCGCTCCGGGGTCGAGCGAGAGGAACCAGCCATCGCCGCCCGTGGGCGCGAGCTGGGCGCTGGCCTGCTTCTCGCCGACGCGCAGCTTCACCGGCTGAACAGCCAGGGCCGGCTCGGCGCACTGAAGCGTAAGCGAAGCGCTGGCGCCGGAAGGCTCCACGCGCAGAGCGTAGCTGACCCAGGAGCCGGCGGGTATCTCGCCGTCTCGCGCCGCCACCACCAAATCCGGCGAAACCGAGACCTTCGCATCCACAATGCGCGGGCGCGCCGCCGCAACCTGCAACACCCCGGGGAAGCGCACCGGTCCGGTCATGCCTTCCACTTTGGCGGCGAGCGCGAGCCGGTCGCCGGGTTTCGCGTCGGCGTGGAGCCGGATCGTAGCGTCGCGCGTGGTGCCGTCTTCGCTCGCGGCCTCGAGCGCGATATCCGCCTTCTCGCCGTCCAGCCGTTCAATGCGGTCCAGCCCCGATCCAGCGAGCGTCACGCGCGCCTGGCGGTCGCCAGTGTTCACGCGCGCACCGCGAGTATCCACGCGCGGAGGCGGCGCCAGCAGACGAATCGGCAGATCGGTGACCGCGCCGTCCACGCGGGCTAGCGCGAGAAGATACGGACCGGGATGCAATCCGTCGGTGTCTACTTCGAGCCGCAGTTGATTCGAGGGACCGACGCGGACTGGGGGAAGGTCCGCCGGAAGCTGCCGCGGGTTGGTGGGGCGATGCAGCCACGCACGATCCACGAACATGAAATCGGCGCCGGTCAAGTCCAGCGGCACGGGGCCGGTTCCGGCGATGAACTGGTCCTGTGTTTCCGGGGTCAGGCGCGCGGTGTTGAAGTCGTCGAGGCGATGGAGACGCACCGTGCCGTCCACTTTAACCGTGTCCCAGTCCCACTTGCCTTGAATGCGATAGGTCCCCGGAGGGCCGGCGAATTTGCGCAGATCGAAATGCAACACGCGCTCATCCGGCGCGGTACGCACGGGGATGCTCAGCGGCTTCTCCGATCCGCTTTCTGGAATCAGAGTCCAGCCGTAGATGCGCGACACGGGGCGCCAATTCGCGGGATCGTCCAACTTCAAGGGCACGGTGACGCGCAGTCCCAGCGGCAAGTCCAGGTCCTTCGCCAGAGGCACTCCCGGCGTGCTGCCTTCCGCGAGGCGGTAAGCCCACAAGTACGCGAGCTTGTTCTTCCCCCGAAGCTGCACCTTGGTGCACAGCGTCATGCCGTCCGGATCGTCCGGAATCGTGTACACGCTGCGAAATTCGGTGTCGGGCAACAGCCAGGGCTTGACCATGGGAAGAATGCCGCCGTACGGGACCATGCCGCCTGCGTTCTCAAAGAACTCGTTCGCGCTTTTGCCGATGAAGTCCGTCGCTCCGACACGGCGGCCCACGCCCAGCGGATCATAACCTGACACCGCCGGATTCAAACTGCGCGCCAGCGCGAACAGCGCTTGTTCCGCGGGCGTATACGGTTTCGCGGGGGTGTCGCCCTCCTCCGATTCCTCCTGGATCAACCGTGCTGTCTCCAGTTGCGACTCGAGGTCCGCGGTCTCATCGGCGTAGTCGGCGAGGGTGGCCACCAGGGCCGCATCCCTGGTTACCAGGTTGGTCAAGCGCTTTTCGTCGAGGCCCTGCGGCGCGAACACCAGCAGTACGATGCGCGCGGCGAAGGGCGCCTGCCATTCGCCGGGACTCGCCGCCAGCTTCGGCTCCAGCACGGTGACCGGGCCGTCCGGCGATTGCGGAACCATCACCAGCGTCAGCTTGGCGTCCTTCTTCATATCGGCGGGCAGATCGAGGGGGCGGTAACTGATGCGCGCGCCCGACGGAACGTTGTTCGCCTGAAGCAGCGGCATAGCCGCCGCAGCCGCGCTTCCCGCGGGTTGCACCAACAGGCGGAAACTGGTGATCGAGAAGCTGCCGACGCAACCCATCGGCGCTGCGAGAGCGCTTAGCGTGCCGGCTAGACATAGACCAAGAAACCGCCGCATCATACAACACATTTTACGCTGTGCCGGGTCAGGGAGTGGGCCGGGGCTATGATGAACGGCGCACGCGCTAAGATATGGCGTTAAGATATAACGATGGACGAGCGAGCGTTTTACCGCGAATCCCAGGCCACCAAGCCCCTGACCCTGAACTGTCCGTTTTGCAGGACAGCGGACACCTACGAGCTTCGCTGGGTGGTGCGCAAGAAGATCGAGCGGCTGCCCGGCGGCGCCGACGAACGCGACCGCGCCCGCTTCGCCAAAGCCGCCAGCTACATGGTGCTGCTGGACGACAAGGCCGTCTGCAAGAACATACGCTGCCGTAAACGTTTCGACATTTCCGGCGTCAAGACTACCGCGTTCCTGTGAATCACGCCCCGGTCCTGGGAGCCGTGGAAGCCGGAGGCGGCAAGTTCGTGTGCGCAACAGGAAGCGGCCCTCAGGACCTGGTCCGTACGACGATTCCCACTACCACGCCGGCCGAAACGCTGGATCGCGTGGTCCAGTTCTTTCTGGCTCAGCCACGTCCGCTGGCGGCGTTGGGTGTGGCGTCGTTCGGTCCCGTGGATCTGGACCCAGGCTCGCCGAAGTTCGGCTTCATCACGTCAACGCCTAAGCCGGGATGGAGCAACGTCGATATCTGCGGAATTCTGCGGCGAGCGCTGAGGGTGCCGGTGGCGTTTGATACCGACGTCAACGCGGCGGCGCTGGCTGAGGCTCGATGGGGCGCCGCCAGTGACCTCAAGGCCAGCGGTCTCGACGACATCCTGTACATCACTGTGGGAACCGGCATCGGCGGTGGCGCGCTTGTGAAGGGCTCGCCGTTGCACGGGCTGATGCATCCGGAAATGGGCCACATCCGCATCCCGCATAACCGCGACGAAGATCCTTTCCCGGGAGCCTGTCTCTTTCACGGTGACTGCTTCGAGGGGCTGGCATCCGGCTTCGCGATGGAACGCCGCTGGGGCGTCACAGCAGAGCGCCTGGCGCCGGATCATCCCGCCTGGCGTTTGGAAGCGCGCTACCTGGCGCTGGGTCTCGAGACTCTGGTGTGCGTTCTTTCGCCGCGGCGAATTATCGTGGGCGGTGGCGTGATGCATAACCTCGAGTTGTTCCCCATGATTCGCCAACATCTTCGCGAATTCTTGAATGGCTACGTGCTGGCTCCCGACATTGTCCCGCCGCTGCTGGGAGATGATGCCGGAGTTCTCGGCGGATTAGTTTTAGCCGAGCGCGTCATTGCTTAGGCTTTGAGTCTGAGGCTTTAGGCGGCGGGATCTCGATCCACCCCTCAGCTGGCACCACTAACGGGGGCAGCCCGTCCCGCGCGATGGTCAGCCGGAAGCGATTTCCCGAGCGTGGCGATTCTAACTCCACGATCTTGCCCCTCGCCATCTTCACTTTCGCCGCACCGTTTTCGAACTCGATTCCGAATTTCGCATCTTTCGAGCCGTCGACACGCACGAACAGCCGGGTCGAATCGCAGCCGTAGAAGATCTCGCGCACGGGATGCTCGCCGGTGTCCATCGCGCCGGAGCGCGGATCAGGCCGGTAGCGTCCCGCTCCCATCCACTCGAACGGGGACGTCACTTCGCCGTCCAGTACGACGTTGAGCGAGTTCGAGGGCGGCTCGTGAAACGCGCCCGGTTGGGACTTCAGGATTGGATGAGAAAGGTTCGCCGGCGGTTCTGCTCCCAGCGCGCGATAGACGTTGGACAGGTGGTCGCGATAAAGCTGGTCGAACTCGGGCCGGTTGTCGGAGCCATGTTCGGGGCCGTACCACCAGTTCCAATCGCTGCCCTCGGCGATCAGGAGTTCTTCGAAGGCCAGTTTGCGGGCGTCCTCGGTGGCTGCGGCGTTCTTGCTGTCGTAGAACTTCCGCGCTTCCAAGAGCCGCTCCCACGCCAGGTTGTCTTCCTCCGCGCCGATCCATATGTCGAAATTCGCATTGATCCAGGAGCCTGGGAAAATGTGATCCAGGGGCTGCGGCTCGAATCGCGCCAGCGCTTCGGCGACAGTGATTGCTTCCATTGCGGGATCTTCCGAAATCCGGCGGTACAACTCCCGGAGAAAAGGTCTGCCGTCGCCTTCAAACCATTCCCAGGCGTTCTCCCCGTCGAGAATAATCGGCACCAGCGCATCCCTGCCGTGGCTATTTTCGCGAATCCGCGACAGAAAATGCTCCGCGGCGTCGGCAGCCTTTATCTGCGAATACTGGAATCCGATCAGGTCGCTCAGATAGTGATCGCGGAACAGCATGCCCAGCTCGCGTCCGTCCTGCCGCCACGCGTACGCGCGGTACGTCACGTCGACTCCGGCGTCGCGTCCCAGAGTCCGCGCGAGCACGCCGTTATCGGTGGCAGCCCAGCGGAACCCGCAATCAGCCGCCAGCGCCAGCGCCTCATCTGAAACCGAACCTTCCGAAGGCCATAGCCCGGCGGGCGCCACTCCGAGTTTCTCGTGCATGTAAGACCGGGCGCGCTCGAGCTGCACGCGCGCATCCTCCGGATAGCGGTAGCGCGATGGCAGCGGCACGCCCGGATGCGCGATCCCGGCAATTTGAGAATCGCACACCAGCGGCAGAATCGGATGATAGAACGGCGTGGTGGAAATCTCAATCTGCCCGCGAGAGGCGAAATCCCGATACACGGGAAGAACCCGCGCCAGCGCCTGGCGTTGTTTTCGCGCCATCAACGCCTGATCCGCGAGCGAGTAATCGCGGCCCTTGTGGGTCAATTGCTGAAGCTCGCTATCTCGAGCCAAGAGATCGCGGTCGAACCACGCGAGTTGATTCAGCACCTGCAAATCCCGCAGGTCTTGAGTCGAAAAGCTCCCCTCGGCGAATCGTTCGCTACGCTCATGCAACTCGCGATAGCGGGGATTGCCGTTGATCACTCGCGGCACGTTGGCCTGAAAGAAATACTTGAGCACGAAGGCGCGCTGAGCCTCGCTAAAATCCTCAGCGGGCATCACCGCGCAATCAAAAAATGGATCGGAGGCAGTGCCGTTGGCGTATTCGTCGATCTGCAACACCATCGACGGGACAAGATTAAATGTCTGTCGGATCTTCGGGAACTCCGCCAAAATCTCTACCATGCCGGCGTAATCCTTCAGGGCATGCAGGCGCGTCCACGGGAGTTTATATTCGCCAGTCCACAAATCCTTGTAGAACGGCTGGTGCATGTGCCAAAGGAAACAGAGAGTTGTCACGGGCGTGAGAAGTAACTCCTGACGGGAGCGGGCGCATCCGTTCCCTTGATCGCGGCCCAGAGAATATCGTTCAACTCGTCGTCGTCGATGAGGTCGGCGTCCTTGAAATTCATTCGTTCGGAACGCTTGGCCGTGGGCGCTCCGGGCGGATTGCGCTCCGTCAGTGAAATGCGCGGTTTCTCCGCGGTGTACTGCGTTGGATTCGGGGTCGCGGCGAACGCGGCCGTCAAGCTATGCCCCGCTGCGTCGAACTGCGTCATCGGCCGGAGGCCCAGAATCAGTTCCATGGTCCGCATCACGGAAGACTGGTTGTACATCGTGCTATCGATCACGCCGCGGTGGGTGAACGGCGAAATCGCCAGCATCACGGAACGGTGTGAATCGATGTGATCCGGCCCGTCCTGGGCGTCGTCTTCGATCGAGAAGATGGCCGTGCTGCTCCAAAACCGGCTCTTGGATACGCCTTCCACGAGCATGCCCAGCGCGTAATCGTTATCCGCGAACAGCGCCAGGGGCGCAAGTTTTCCCGCGGTGGTTCCATTAGTGTGATCGTTGCCAATCCGCACGATCATCAGTCGCGGCATCTGTCCACTACTCTCAAACTGTTTCAGGTCATCCAAAAAGACCTTGACGCGCTCCACGTCCGGATAGTCCAGATCGAAACTGCGATAGCGCATGTTTGTGATTCCCTGCAGGGCAGGATCGTTCACATGGTCCACCTGAACGCCATCCGGGCCGGCCTGCTTCTTGTTCGTGACGAACTCGCCATAGTTGCGGACGCTGAGACCGGCGGCGATGGCGTTGGACCAGATGTAGCCGGCCGGCGGCGTGTTGGCGGGCTCGCCACCCTCGAACGCGTAATGCGGTGAGCGGCGCGCATAATTGTTGGGCCACAACCGTTGCGTGTAGTCTGGAGCGATGCCCGCCATCGCCCAATTGTGCCCGTCGGCGCTCACGTCTGCGTTGACGTAGAAATTGTCGAACAACACAAACTCACGAGCCAGCTTGTAATGATTCGGCGCGGCGGTCTCGTCGAACAGGGTCAGCGATGGATCGCCGTTGCCCTTGCCGATCTTGCCGAAAACCTGATCGTAGGTCCGGTTTTCCTTGATGATGTAGATCACGTGCTGGATCGGCGCTGGCGTTCCAGGCGGCGCATTGATCACGCTGGCTCCGGCGCTGGCAGCATCCAGTTGGGCGTCGCGATAGGGCATCAAAGTCATCGCGCTCTTGGTATATCCTTCCAAAGCCTCGTCAGTCAGCGGATCGATCACCGAAATCGTCCCGGTCTGCTGGTAGGCGACGTATTCTTTGCGGTCAGCGGGAACTTGCGCGGCCCGCACCAGGCCGGGATAGCGGGTGGGATAACTCGCCACGCCGCGGCCGTTCAGAATGAGCACGCGGCCGTCTGCCAGAACGCGCGTGGCGGTTGGGTACCAGCCTGAAGGAATGAATCCCTCCAGTTGACTATGGGCCTCTGCAATATCGGCCACCGCGACGACGTTCGCATCCGAGCACGCGACGAACAGTTTCTGCTGGTCCGGACTGAGCGCGAGTCCGCTCGGCGTCATGCCCACCGGCTGCCGCGGCGTCATCGCCACATTCAAAGTCTCCTGGAGCTTTAGAACATTGGAGGCGCTCACGTTGACGACGAAAACCTGATTGGTGTTTCCGGCCGTGACGAACAGACGATAGCGCCAGGCGCTCTGCTGATCCCCGTCCTCATCCGAGATTTTACGATCGCTCAACACCATGTCCGTGGTATGCGGCCCCAAGCGGATGCGAGTGGTTTCCGAGCCCGTCCGAGTTTCGTAGAGATACACCGTGCTATCGGCCCAGCTCGAAACAAAGTACGATTTTCCGTCGGGTTCAAAGAGAATCCGGTAAGGCCGGCGGCCGGTCTTGTAGCGTCCCGCGACTCGCCCCGACTGCGCATCGAAAGCCACCACGGAATCGTGGTACAGGTCCGCTGCAAGAATCGAGCGCCCGTCCGGCGACACCGCGACATCTCCGATAAAATCCAGCTCACCGGGCTTTGTTCCCGGTGTTACTTCCAGCGCTCGCGTGGGCCTCAACTGCCCGTCCGGCGAAAAAGAAAACTCGTAGACGCAATATTTCGACCCACCGCCAACGTACACCTTCGTTCCATCCGGAGAGAACGTGAGCCCGAGCCAGCCGTCGGCCACAGGGACCTTGGCGATCTCCGTCATCCGGTCGCCCTTGATTCCACCCAGGGCGAGAACGCTAATGGTAGGCGGCCGGTACCCGCCATTGAGCACCAGCAGGAACTTGCCGTCGCGAGAAAGCGCCGACGACATCGGAAACGTATCCACGGGCAGTTGCGTGCCCACCGGTTGAATGCGCCATCCCGTCGACAGCAGGAAGCTGCCGTCGGGAAGCTTGCCCACCTGCTCCCGGCCGGAAGGCTGTGAGCTTAAAACCGACACGCAGACGATCAACAATGCCAGCCGCCAGTGCTTCATCGCAAACACCTCATCCCGAATCCGTCAGCCCGAATACTTTTGGGCGATCGGAAACCGCCGCCCGATGCCAAATGCTTTCGTCGTTACCTTCAGTCCCGGAGCCGCCTGCTGCCGCTTGTACTCATTTCGATCCACTTTATTGACGATCTCCTGGACCAGCGTGATGGGCAGCCCTTCGCTCTCGGAGATTTGACGCGGCGTCCGCATCTTCTCGATATAGGATTCCAGGATGCGATCCAGGACCTCGTATTCCGGAAGCGAATCGGTATCTTTTTGATCCGGCCGCAACTCCGCCGAGGGAGGCTTGGTGAACACACTTTCGGGGATTACGTCTCCAAGCCGCCGGTTAGCGATGCGCGACAGCGAATACACCATGGTCTTGGGCACATCGCTGATCACCGCCAAGCCTCCGCACATATCGCCGTAGAGCGTACAGTAACCCACCGCCAGCTCGCTCTTGTTACCCGTGGTCAACACCAGCGCTCCGCTTTTATTCGAGAGCGCCATCAGCGTCACGCCGCGTAATCGCGATTGCAGATTCTCCTCCGTCACACCCTCCCCGGCCACGCCGAACAAGGGCGCCAGCTCCTTCAGGAAACCTTCGTAGACGCTCGTGATCGTGACCACTTCAAAGCGGATTCCCAGTCTCGCCGCCATTTCGCGCGCGTCGGTGAGACTGTGCTCCGAAGAATATGGTCCAGGCATGGCCACTCCCGTGACATTCTCTCTGCCCACCGCTTCTACCGCGACCGCCGCGGTCAGCGAGGAGTCAATGCCTCCGCTCAGGCCGATCAGCACTCGCGCGAAACCACACTTGCGAATGTAATCGCGCGTACCCGTCACCAGAGCCTCGTACACAGCTTCGCACTCATCTGTGAAATTCTGGTTACGGTCTCCCGTGCCGGCGTCGAGGTCCGCCAGCACCAGATCTTCATCAAAGGACCGCGCCGACGCCACGATCTCACCTGCGCCGTTCATCGCGAAGCTGGATCCGTCAAACACGAGCTGATCGTTGCCGCCCACCTGATTCACATAGACCACGGGTTTGCCGTACCTGCGCGCCACCGCGCGGTACACGCCGCGCCGTACTTCACGTTTCCCCATATGGAACGGCGAGGCGTTGATGCAGATCAATACCTCCGCTCCGGCTCCGAACAATTCCTCCACCGGATCGCGCTGATACAAGCGTTGCTTCCAGAACTGGCGATCGTTCCAGGCGTCCTCGCAGATGGTCAGCGCGACGCTTTGTCCTCCCAGCGAGCATAACTCGGCGCGTTCGGCCGGCCGGAAATAGCGAGCTTCATCGAAGACGTCGTAAGTCGGCAGCAACATCTTGCTTTGCCGGAACACGATCTGGCCACGCTGGATTACTGCCGCGCTATTCAAAGCGCGCTTGCCGGTCTCGGTCCCGGCGCGCGCCACGAACCCGCAGATCAGGCTTAGCTCCAGATCCGCAGTCTCCTGCGCCACGCGCTCCAGCTCGCTCTCGCTACGATCGAGAAAACTGGGTTTTTCCACCAGGTCGCGTGGTGGATAGCCGGTTAAGGCCAGCTCTGGGAAGACCACCACGTCCGCGCCGCGGCCGGAGGCTTCCCGCGCCGCGCGCACGATACGTGCGGTGTTTTCCGGGAAATCGCCGATGGTGGGGTTGATCTGCGCCAGAGCCACGCGCATAGATCTCTTCATTCTACCGTGCGCCTCCAGTGCGGTGCCGCGTGGCTGCCTCTGCTAGAATGAAACTTCTCCATGCGATTTGGCGTTGTCGTCTTTCCCGGCAGCAATTGCGATCACGACGCTTGGTACGCCGTCTCGCACAATCTCGGCCAGCCTTGCGAATTCATCTGGCACGATTCCTCTTCCCTGGGGAACGCCGACGCCGTGATCCTGCCGGGCGGCTTTTCCTACGGCGATTATCTTCGTTGCGGCGCCATCGCCAAATTTTCGCCCGTCATGGCTGCCGTACGTAAATTCGCCGCCGATGGCGGACTGGTGCTCGGGATTTGCAACGGTTTCCAGATTCTGGTGGAGAGCGGATTGCTACCCGGCGCCCTGGTGCGGAATCGCGAGTTGAAATTTGTCTGCCGCCCCGTCACCCTGCGAGTGGAGTCGGTGAACTCGCCATTTACTTCCGTTGCCGCGCGAGGCCAGCTTCTGCGCTTTCCCGTGGCCCACGGTGAAGGCCGCTACTTCGCCGACGACCGCACGCTCGATCAACTGGACGCCGAGGATCGCGTGGTGCTGCGCTACGTCGACAATCCCAACGGCTCGCTACGCGACATCGCTGGAATCTTGAGCGAGCGCCGCAACGTCATGGGCTTGATGCCGCACCCGGACCGCTCCTCCGACCCTCTGCTCGGCTCCACGGACGGCCGGGTGATTTTCCAGTCCATGGTGAACTCGCTGGTTACTGCCGCTGCTTGAGCTCTTCCTCGTAAGCCCTGGTTACACGCTCGATCCAGTCCTTGCGTCCAGCGAAGACTAGCTGCAGATCCATCGCGCGCAAATCCTCGTCGGAAAGCATCTGGAAATGCGCCTTCCACATGGTTTCGGCTTCCGGATTGAAAATCTCCTTGTCGAGTACGCTTTCGGCTTCGAAATTCAAATTGCCGGGGACCATGAGGCGGAGTTCCTGTTTTGGTTCCGTATCCCGCGGCGGATCGACCCAGAGCGTAGATAAGTAGCACGGGATTCCGGCCGCCTCCAGCGCATCCCGAGCCTCCAGGGCGCCGTCCGTTGTATCCAGTCCGGGACGTGGGGTGAATCTGGCGACCACCGCCCCGGCGCCAAGCCAATCTGGTTTGCGGTCCCCCGCCCGATCGATCGGCGAAGCAGTGCTGCTCGGATCGTCGCCGCCCTCAGTTTCTTGGCGCGTCAGTCCTCTTTCCGCGAGCTCCGTGTCGTAGATCTGCTTCGCATCTTGTGTCAAGTCTGTCTCGTCGACGTCCAGCAGCGCCTCGTCCGAGAGTGACGCATAATGCCGGCGCAGATATGCAGTATCGGTCGTCAAGGGATCACCTCGTTTGTCAATGTTATCGCACCAGGCGTTTCACGCCTTCGCGAATCGTGCGCTCTCCGATGGCGGAAAAGCCCATGAGGAATTCGCGGCCCGGCGGACGTGATAGATAGTATCCGTCCGCGCTCACGAGCTGCACTTTGTTCCGCGATGCGCGGCTCATGATTCGCTCGTCGGCGAACCGCACCATGGCGTGCATTCCCGCCGCGGCACCCAGTACTGTTGCCTGAT
>Ga0070733_10000986_pt1 | contig 21717 bp, 18 predicted proteins | sample Coa_R1_9_FD_66450 | JGI IMG/M metagenome (GOLD analysis project Ga0070733, IMG submission 66450) | Surface soil microbial communities from Centralia Pennsylvania, which are recovering from an underground coalmine fire - Coalmine... | ecosystem: Environmental > Terrestrial > Soil > Unclassified ... | reverse complement strand
CAAATCGAAATTCACCACATGCGCGATATTGTCGACGTGGATCCCGCGTGCGGCAACGTCTGTTGCCACCAGCACGCGATACTGGCCATCCTGAAATCCGCGCAAAGCCTGATTGCGCTGATTCTGCGAACGGTCCCCGTGGATGGCGGTCGCCTTCACGCCCGCGCCATGGAGTTTCTTCGCCAGCCGCTCCGCGCCGCGCTTGGTACGCGCGAAAACGAGGAACGAGCCCTGGCTCGATACCAGCAGATGATGCAGCAGAGCGAGCTTGCGATCCTGCTCGACCTCATAAACGTGCATGTCGATCTTATCGGCGGGCTTGCTGATCGACCCCACCGCCACGCGCACCGGATCTTTCAGATGCTTGCCGATCAGCCGTGCCACCGAGGCTTCGAGCGTAGCCGAATACATCAGCGTCTGCCGGTTGGCCATGGTCTTGCGAAGGATGCTCTCGACCGCGGGCAGAAAACCCATATCGAGCATGCGGTCCGATTCATCCAAAACGACAATGCGAACGGCGGCGAGCACGACCAGTTTGCGGTCGAGGAAATCGCACAAACGGCCCGGCGTCGCAATAATGACCTGCGCGCCCTGCCGGAGCGATTTCAGCTGGCCGGCTTCGCTCATGCCGCCCACGACCACTGCGGCGCGAATGCCGGTGCCCGGCGAAAGGAGCAGGAATGTTTCGTGAATCTGCAGCGCGAGTTCGCGCGTTGGGCTCAGAATGAGAGCCTGGGGGCCCGGGGTCGGTGGCTTTTTGCTCGACTCGCCAATTAACGACGCAAGGATCGGCAACGCGAACGCGAGCGTCTTGCCGGTACCGGTTTGGGCGGTGGCAACGACGTCGTGTCCGAGCATGGCGGGCGGGATCGCCTGCGCCTGAATAGGCGTAGGCGTAACGAATCCCTGTGCGGCAAGGTTCTTGCGAAGGACAGGGGAAGCGACTAAGTCGGAAAAGTTATTCATTCAGAAGTTTGTTGTGTAAGGGCAAATCAGCGAGGCCGGAAGTACACGAGGGGCGTAGCGGATTAAATTCGATTACCTCAACAGTATAGCGCACTTCAAACGCGCTGGCGCGCGAATGGGTGTGCGAATCGCCCAACGCCTCCTGAACCACGCCGTCTGACACGCAAGAGCAGGGTCAGGGCCGCTGAACGGTCAGTTCCTGCGCTTCACGTCGTTCGCGAGCATCACCGCCCCCAGCTGCAAATCGAAAATATCCGCGCCGGTTACCGGACGCCGCCGGAGCAAGTCCATCCATCCTTCAACGGCGCGGGCTGGGACGGGCGGCACTTGCAGAAACGCGAGAAAGGCCGTAATAGCGGCCAAGGCCTCAGCGCTCGAAACGGCCATGTCATGCGGCGCGGGTTGGTGAGCACGGAATAGAATTCGCAACGTGAGGCCGGGTGCTGCGGAGCTTCAGACGCAACCGCGTAGGTGATAACGTTCGCGTCCAGGATGCCCGGCTCAAGGGACATCGTCGTAGATATCGCGACGGTGCAGGGAACCGAGCACGCCCACGTGCCACACCGGCAATTCAGGAGCCTTGCTTTTCCGCTCGGCCACGCCGGGCGCACGCTCACTGATTAACCGCTCCAGCAGAGCGTCAACGCTGATGCTCTGCCTGCGGGCTTCCTCGGTCAGGCGGGCTTCGGTCTGTTCTGATATCGTCAGGCTCATTGTGGCCGCTCCTTCTTTCTTTCAGATTAGGTGGGGCCGAATTTTACGCAGGCCGGGCCATCTCTTCGCCTCAGGCGCGGCCGGTCCAATGTAGGCGTGCCGGTCGCGAATCATACGCAGGAAGATCTCGTGAACCAGATCTTCCGCCGCCGTCTGCCGGCTCGTCATACCGTCAAGATCGCCGGATTCTTCGATGATTGAGCCGTAGGGATAGACACCGGCGGGTGTTTTTTCGTACTTTATTTCACGAGGGAAGTGAATTGGTAATCGATCCGAAATTGATAGGCGGGTATACTGTCGCCACGGAGGATATAATGCGACCGGAAAATCGTCAGAAATTTCCACCTGTGTGGGGGGGCATGTTACTCGCACTTTTCATGCTGCTTTTTGTTTCGACGGCAAGTGCGCAGGTGCACGCTTTTCTGGCCACATCGAAGGTTTCGACCGCGGTTACGGAGGATTTCACCGACCCGGCGTGCCCGCCGTACACCGGTCCTTTGAGCGCGATTTCGGTCGCCGTCAACGATTCGGTCACTTTAGTCGTTGAGATCGGCAGTACCCTGCCCTACGACGTCGTATTTACCCTCGCCTCGGCGAATCCCGCCTATGTGGCCGCCGGTAACAGGGTGCAGGGTTTCCTGCCGATGGTCACCGTCCCCGCCGGGTCGCTCTTCAGCGACAGCTTCACAATATATGGCATTACCGTGGGAGCGACCACGATAGACGCCACTTCCGTCATCGGGGGATTCTCCACTCCCGTCACCGCCTGGGGCATCACCAACACGACGGGATCCACGCAGCTTCTCGACGCAAATTCTCCTTCCGCCTCCTGCATCGATCCCACTACGGGAATGGTATCGGCGACGATGGTGCTGGCGGGTTGCGGCACGCCGATTAACGGTGTAGCGGCGGATGGCGTGAATCCTGTGCTGCTTTTGGCACAGGCCGGCTTGGACGGCACTGCGTGTTTTGATATCACCTCTACCGGCCCTCCGGACCAGGGAACGGTTTCCACCACCAATAACCCCATGACGCCGTCCACGGGATCGTCGTCCTTGTTGTACGGCTATTCGGTTTACACGCCGCCGGACGGCTACGGCACGGATGGGACCGATGACCGCCAGGTCAGTATGCAGTTCGCGTTCACGCCCGCCGGCGGGACGACCAACACAACCACGATCAGCGTCATGACGAACATCGTTCGGCCTCCGCTGGTATTGATTCACGGGCTCTGGGCCGATTCGACCGGATGGAGCGATACCTATCTGCGGAAGGGCATGAGCACGGACTTCTATACCGTATACCCGGCCGATTACAAAGCGACGAACGCCGCCAGCTTCACGACGAACCAGGGAAAAGTGCAGGGGTTCGTGGCGGAGGCAGTCAAGAGAATTCGCGCCAAGCAGTACGCGGCGACTCAGGCCGATGTGATCGCCCACAGCATGGGCGGCATTCTCACCCGGCTGTATTCCGGGCTGGGCACCTACACGCGAGCGGATAACCTCATGAAGGGCGACGTGCATCGTATGATCACCCTGGACACGCCGCATATCGGAACCAATTTTGCCAACCTCCTGGTGGATCTGCACGCCGCCGTTCCGACGGCGACGGAAACGACGGTTTTCAATCTCACCAAGGGATCGGTAACCCAAGGCGCGGTCTGCGATCTGGCGCAAAACAGCACGGGGCTGACGCTGCTTTCGGCCCCCACCCAACTTACGGCTCAATTTCTCACCGGAAACGCGGGTCCCGCGGGAACGGCAACAATGGGAGCTCCCTACTGGGGAGGGGCGACGTTTGCCGGGTTCAGCTCATTCGAGAGCGCGCTCACCGCCAAAACGTTCCCTGTTTTTGGATCCTACATTTTTCCGCAAGCCACGGTCAATGCGTTCCGTTTTCGGGAGCAGAACGACGCGGTAGTCCCCTTGTCGAGCCAGCAGGGCGGTTTGGCCGGAACAGTCAACTTTCCGGACCTGCATATGCATATCCCCGCGATCCCCGGGGTCACGCGAGGTATCACCGACGATACCGCCGCTGCGACCACGGCCTTCAACACGCTGGATGGACCGGTAACCGCGCTGACCAGTCCGTTGCCCGGAGTGGGTTCGACGGGGACAGGGGTGCCGATTGCGCCGGTTCCCGGGCTGGGGGCGGCGACCGATGCCGCCAATTATGCCGCTCAGTGCGGCGCGGGTTCGCCCATGCGAAACGACAGTATCGGGACTCCTCTTACACAAGTCAGGCGGCCGGGCGCCGCCCTGACGGCCGGCACCACGTACGATCCGCGCATTACGGTCACGTCTCCGGCCGCGGGCACCGTTTATAACTCGACCGACACCCTGTCGATCACGGTGTCGGTAGCCCCGAGCATCACGGTGGTCGGGTATGGGGTGAATGTTCCGGGAATCGGCCGGCTGGATGGGACCGGTTTGACGACCGGGCCCGGCGGGACCACTTTTCAGGCGAGCGTCGTTCTGAACTCTTTCTCGGTCGGACCTCTGACGATCCTCCCGGAAGTCTACGACAACGGGGGGAACCTGATCCTGGGAACGCCGATTACGGTGGTGGAAAAGTACAGCGGGAGCACGTTGTCTTCGGCAGCGCTGGTGGACCACAATTTTCTGAGTCTCACGCCGCCGGCGACGCAACAGCTGTACTTCATGGGCACATACGCGGATGGAAGCATGTTCGACATTTCTCCCGCGCTGATAGGGACGACGTGGTCGTCCAGCAACCCTTCGGTGCTCACGGTGGATTCGAACGGTTTGGTAAGCATTTTAACCACGGGGATTGCTGTCGTTACGGCGCAGAACAGTGGGTTCACCGACTACGCGACCTTCGTCGTCGAATCGTCCGCCAGTCCTTTGCCTCCGGCGGACTTTACCTCGCAAGTGACGATCCGGAAATCGGGCTTGATATTGAATCGCAATACGGGCTTCTTCGTCCAAACTGTTACTCTGACCAATACTTCGGGATTACCGTTGCCAGGACCGTTGTACCTGGTCGTTTCCGGGCTGCCGACGGGCGTTTCGCTCATCGGCATCAACGGCGTGACAGCGAATATTCCGCCGATCGGCAGCGGCTATTTCACTCTGCCCCTGGCGGGCGGAAGCCTGACTATGTCGCCCGGCCAGGTGACACCGATTCGCTTCCAATTCCTGAACCCGAATCGCGTCCCATTGAGTTATTCACTCAGGATGATGCGAACGTCGGTTGCGCCGTAGGAACGACAGTGAGAGGCCTTATGATGAAACATCGGATTGTTAAAAGTTATGCCGGGATCGCGTCCGCCGTTCTGTTCGGTCTGCTGGCTTCGCCCGTGCTGCGCGCGGATATGGACTATAACGTGAGCGTCAACACGCCAGGGGTCACCGGCACCGGAGGATTTCTGGCGTTCGATCTCACCGGCGGCATCCCATTGCAGGACAATGTCGCAACGATCAGCGCGTTTTCTTCCGACGCGACCCTCGGCGCGGGTTCTACTTCCGGCGACGTGACCGGCACGCTTACTCCCGGTCCGCTGGTGCTGACGGCCGATCAATTCTTCAACGAATGGTTACAGCCCGTGACGTTTGGAACCACGATCACGTTCAATCTGGACGTAACGACGGACTTCGCCAGCGGGTCCACACCGGATTCCTTCGAATTTTTCCTGTTGGACTCGACTCAGACCCCGCTTTCGACTTCCGATCCGTCGGGGGGGAATTCTATTTTCACGATCGATCTGACAGGAGACAGCACGGCTCCCGACGTTTTCCTTTCAACCGCGCCCTCCTCCCAGTTCACAGCTTCGGTAACACCCTCCACCATCAGTACGCCCGAGGTTACTCCGGGGCCAGCGGTTGGGCTCGGGCTGTTGATGCTGGCACTTCGGCTGTTGTATAAGCTCAAAGAGAAGCCGGGGAGAGAAGCCGAGAACCGGTGACCGCCGATTCGAGGCTCTTCGTGGTATTGCTGGCGATGTTACAACTTGCCGGCGCCACGCTGTACTTTGCTTCGAGGGTCAGAGCGTCGTTCGGGATCAATGCCGCCGGGGCATTATTGATCCTGCTGGTGGTTTCCGGTTCCTGGAACCAGATTCGAGGAGCGCAGGTTCTATTTCTGGCCGTGGAGGCTGTGTTGCTGCTGACAGCCATTGCAGGATTGACCGGACATGTTGCCTCTGCCGGCTGGTGGTTTGTCTGGACGGCCAATCTGCTGATGCTGGCGTTCTCAATCTATGGAGCCTTTTTCTTCCATGTGTTCTGATCGCTCGAGACGGGCAATTATTTTCCGCAACGCTCGTACAGTTCCGTCAATTGTCTGAGTTTTCGCGCTGTCGCGGGAGACAACATGCCGGACTGGTATCGCCAGCGCCAGTTCCCGGCCAGCGTCGAGGGCCGGTTCATCCGGGCCTCGCTGCCCAGACCCAGCACATCCTGAAGAGGGATCAGTACGGTGTCCGCGACCGATGCGAGCAGGGTGCGGATGAAAGCCCAATGGATCTGAGCCCCGTCGGTAGCCAGATACCGTCGCGCATGATCCCGCTCCCGCCGGATGTCCTCGTCGCTGCGAGTGCTTTGTCCGCGGCCCGTGCCGGTCCACCAGCCGACCGTCGTGTCGCAATCGTGAGTGCCGGTATAAGCGACCAGCCCCCGGGGGTAGTTGTGAGGCTGAAAACTCCGCGCCTGCGGATCGGCGCCGAATGCGAATTGCAGGATACTCATTCCGGGGAGGCCAAATTCCGCCCGGAGCGCTTCCACTTCAGGTGTAATGACTCCGAGATTCTCCGCCACCAGCGGCAGAGGCCCGAGTTCGGCCTGCAGCGCGCGAAACAGCTTGCTTCCCGGCCCTTTTACCCATCGTCCGGCCTCAGCGGTTGCGGCAGTGGCGGGCACCTCCCAATATGCCTCGAAACCGCGAAAATGGTCGAGACGTATTACGTCGACCCATTCGAACAGGGCGCGAAGCCGCTCCAGCCACCAGCGGTAGCCGTCGCGTTCGAGCGTATCCCACGCATAAAGAGGATTGCCCCAGAGCTGACCCGTGGCGCTGAAATAGTCCGGCGGCACACCCGCGACAACGGTTGGGTTACCCCGCTCGTCCAGCTGAAAATATCGGGGATTGATCCAGACATCCACGCTGTCGTGCGCCACATAGATGGGGAGATCGCCCATGATGCGAATCCCGCGTTCGCGGCAGTAGCTGCGAAGTGCTGCCCACTGGGAGAAGAACACGTATTGCAGGAACTTCTGGGTTGACACAGGCTCCGCCAGCTCGATGGCCCACCGCCTGATTGCCCGCGGATCTCTGGCGCGAATGTCGTTTTCCCAGCGGCTCCAGATCACCGACGGATCGCGTTGTTTGAGAGCCATGAATAATGCGAAATCGTCAAGCCAGTTCGAGTGCATGCCGCAGAAGTATTCGAAACGCTGCCGCTCGGCAACAGTGGCGCTCTCACGAAATTGCCGGGCAGCCGCTTCGAGCGCCGCTGTTTTCCAAGGTGCGACCTTCGCAAAATTCACTTCGGCAAAATCCACTTCGTCCGCCGGAAACGCGGGCGGGTGAATGGTCCCATCGAACCATTCGGATTCCGCAAGATCCTCCAGGCTGATGAGCAGCGGATTGCCGGCAAATGCGGAAAAGCACTGGTAGGGCGAATCGCCAAAACCCGTGGGTCCCAGTGGCAGGACCTGCCACAAAGTCTGCCCGGCTGAAGCGAGAAAATCCGCAAAGCGGCGAGCTTGGAGTCCAAGATCACCGATTCCAAAGGAACCCGGCAGAGAAGTCGGATGCAGCTGAATTCCACTGGATCGCGGGAAATGCGTCAAGTGCGGAGCCTCGGATTGGCCCGCCGCTTGCTGGGGCGGGATGCGGTATGAAATCGGACGGAAGCGCGCTTGAGCCGCTGTGGTTCAAGGACGCGGTTATCTATGAAACCCATGTCAAGGCATTCTTCGATAGCGATAACGATGGTATCGGCGATTTCAACGGTCTGACAAAGAAACTGGACTATCTGGAGAACCTTGGCATCACATGCCTGTGGTTGCTCCCTTTCTTCCCTTCGCCGTTGCGCGATGACGGCTATGACATTGCCGATTACAGGAACGTTCATCCGAGTTACGGCACTCTCGACGATTTCAAAATCTTTCTGGATGCGGCTCACCGGCGCAATCTGCAGGTACTGATTGAATTGGTCGTCAATCATACCTCGGACCAGCACCCCTGGTTCCAAGCCGCGCGAAAAGCGCCGCCGGGCTCACCGGAGCGGGAATTCTATGTGTGGAGCGATACCGATAAGAAGTACCGCGACGCCAGGATTATCTTCACCGACACGGAGAAGTCCAATTGGTCCTGGGACCCGGAGGCTAAGGCCTATTATTGGCACCGGTTTTTCTCCCATCAGCCGGATCTGAATTTCGATAACCCGGCAGTGCTGGACGAGGCTATCAAGACCATGCGCTTCTGGCTGGATGCGGGGGTTGACGGACTGCGACTCGATGCGGTCCCCTACCTGGTGGAACGGGAGGACACCAATTGCGAAAACCTGCCCGAGACCCATGAAATTGTGAAGCGCATGCGCCGCGAGCTCGATGCCAACTACACCAACCGTTTGTTGTTGGCCGAAGCCAACCAATGGCCGGCGGATGTTCGACATTACTTCGGGGATGAAGACGAGTTCCATATGGCTTTCCATTTCCCACTGATGCCGCGCATTTTTATGGCGCTGCGACTGGAGGATCGCCTTCCCGTGATCGATATCATGGCGCGCACGCCCGAGATTCCGGCGAACTGTCAATGGGGCCTGTTCCTGCGCAACCACGACGAGCTTACGCTTGAAATGGTGACCGACGACGAGCGCGATTACATGTATTTCGCCTACGGCGGGGAGCCCAGAATGCGGCTGAATCTGGGGATCCGAAGAAGACTGGCGCCACTCCTTGATAACAATCCGCGGCGCATCGAGCTGATGAACAGCCTGTTGCTTTCATTTCCCGGAACGCCCATCATCTATTACGGCGACGAAATCGGCATGGGGGACAACATCTATCTCGGCGATCGCAACGGGGTTCGGACGCCGATGCAGTGGACCACGGACCGCAATGCGGGATTTTCCCGCGCCAATCCCGCCCGGCTCTACAGCCCGGTCATCATGGACCCGGTCTACGGGTACGAGTCCGTCAACGTGGAGGCGCAGGAGAGCGATTCCTCCTCGATGCTGCACTGGATGCGCAACATGATTGCGCTGCGAAAGTTGTATCGCGTATTCGGTAGAGGTTCACTGGAATTCCTGAGCCCCCGTAATCGGAAGATTCTGGCCTATCTGCGTCGCGATGAGACAGATCAGGTGCTGTGCGTGGCGAATCTCTCGCGATTCTCTCAGCCTGTGGAACTGGATCTTTCAGCCCTCGCGGGAATGGTCCCCGTCGAGATGCTGGGCTACTCGGAGTTCCCCAGGATCGGCACGGAACCGTACCGGCTGTCGTTAAGCCCGTACGCATTCTTCTGGTTCGAACTGCAGCCGGCGGCGGCAGGCTCGGTCGAGGAAACTGCCAAGCCCGGCCTCTAACCTATAAATGGTGGAAGTGCTCTTCAGCGCTCCGTTCGAGTTTGTCCCCCTGGCGCTCCCAGGCCCGGCTGACCATCTCTTTCGATCCGAGGCCCACGGCGAGTGCCAGCGCGAGAACAATGCCGCCGAACAGGATCGCAAATGACAACTGCACCACCATCCCTCCGAGTCTCAGATGGTCGAGGGCCATGGCCAGAGTCAATACGATGACCAGCCATTTCACTCCAAGGCTGAGAAGTCGCGCCGATTGAATCTGCATATTCACCGCGCTGATCAGAACGCCGCGGGCAAGGACACGCGAAACGATGACCCCGACGAAGAGGATGAATGCCGCCGCGGCCACGTGTGGAAAGTAATGGAACAGCTGCACGATGAAAACGGAAGGAAGCGTCGCATCCAACGCGCTCAGACCAACCAGCGCGCCGATGAGCATTACGGTCAAAAATGCACCCCGGGCGGCAAGAAGAGACGGACTCTTTTGCGGAGACCATTCCGCCACCGCGGAAAGTCCCCACCGATCCATACGGCTGTCAAAATGAATCCGCTCCAGCGCCCGCCGGACGATCACCCGCAAGATCAGTGCGAACACAATTGCCAGGCCGAGTATTATGAACAGCGCGAGGATCCCGGGCAGGAAGTTGGTCAAGGCGCCGGCCACGCGCGCCGCAACCTGGCTGAGCACTTCGTTTACTGCGTCTCTCATATTTGCCTCTTCACGCTTCGCCTCTTTACGGATTAAACCGGTCGGGCCAGCGCCACTGCGAAATAAAGTTGCTCTTCTCGATCTCAAATGCCGTGCATAACGCTTCAATCGCAGCCTGCGTCTGCTTCGAATCGGCATCGCTCACCGCGCGAATATAGGACGCGACCCAACCGAGATACAGCGGAGTCAGGGCTTTCAGGAGGTGGTCGCGGTCGATGGTTCGTATTCTCCAGGCGAGCGCAAAGCCGTAGACGGTTCGCGCCCAGAGAAAGTCATCGAATCGAAAAGTCCCGGCTGTCTGCAATGACATCCGCTTGAGATCCATCAACGTGGCCGGAGGCAGGACCATACGCCAGATGTCCTGCAGGCTTTCGTAACCGAGCCGGAACGACTGGATCATCGGGTTGATGTCGACCGACGCCGGTTCGGCGCCGGTTTCGCCGCACGATCCGAAGGTAGGCACTTTTTCGGAGCCTCTCACGCGCTGCCAGACGGACGCCGTCCGGTCCATTTGCGCGAGGATCGCCCCGAGCGTCTGAGCCAGAATCGAACTGACCTCGGGCGCCGGTTCGCCGTCGTGCATCACACGAGGCCCGAGAAACGCCTGCGCCACCCGGAACCCTCCTGTCAGCGCCCCAATGGTCACGCGGATATCGGAGCCCGAATCCGGCGCGTCGCCGTTCCTCCGGGGCTGTTGCAAAAAATGGCGCACCAGGCGTGCGGAAAATGCAAACTCTCCTCCCATCGGCTGCAGAATTCTCTTCCCGTAAAGGGCGCGCGTGAACGGGTACACGATACCGCTGAAAATGGCGCCGTCGAATTTGTGCCGCAGGTAACAGGGCGATACAAAATCGAATTCGTTCTCGAGGATCGGGCGCGCGAGCGCCGCCGGCCACTCCCGCGTCAAACTGCGAACGTTTGAATCCAGTACGACGCAGGCTGCTGCCTTTCGCTCATCGGCGACAATGCAGATTTCGTTTATGGCGCTGGTTTTTCCCGGTACGCCGAGGTATTCGGGCGAAAGCTTCTGCACTGAATCGATCGGGAAGGAAATTTGAAGAAAATTTTTCGTGCCGGCCGCGGCCTCCAGCGCCAGATCCTGAGTGCCGTCTTTGGATCCGCCGTCCGCGTGGACGAGCAGAGAACGGCGGCCGGGAAAACACGTCGACAGCCCTTCCTGCACCGCGCCAATCACCCCGGCGATCGTTTCGCTGTTGTTATAGCTGAGAATTCCGGCGACGATATCGCAGTCGTCCGAGCTCTCCGTCTGTCGTTTTGCATGCTCTTCGATGGCGGGATCGGGCATCGCCCGTCTTATTTACAGCAAGTCAATCGCCTTTAGAGCAAGTCAATCGCCGCCACGGGGAGGGCCGCGTGCGTTTCGACACGATGGCTACATCTCTGCCCACCATTTCATGATGGCTCCTTCTTGCGGCTCACCAGCGTTGCCGATGACGCACACCTGGACAAAACATGGATTGCTCGATCTGATCGCCAACCGGATGCAGGATGTCCGTTTCATTGCCGTCTCGAACCGTGAGCCGTATATTCACCGCCGGATCGACGGAGGTATCCGTTGTATTCAGCCGGCGAGCGGGCTTGCCACCGCGCTCGACCCGGTGATGAAGGCCTCGGGCGGAGTATGGGTCGCGCACGGCAGCGGCGACGCCGATCGGGAAGTCTGCGACTCCCGCAGCCGGCTTAATGCGCCTCCCGACGATCCCACCTACACGCTGCGCCGAGTCTGGTTGAGCAAACGGCTGGAAGAAGAATACTATTACGGGCTGGCGAACGAGGGGCTCTGGCCCTTGTGCCACGTGGCTTTTCACCGCCCACGATTCAGCCAGAAGAACTGGGAAAGCTATCGGGAGGTGAACCAGATATTCGCGGACGTGGTGCTCGAGGAAGCAGACGGCATGCCAGCCTTTGTCTTTATTCAGGATTATCATTTCGGACTGCTGCCGCGGATGCTGAAAACGCAGGCTCCGAACCTTCACGTTGCACAGTTCTGGCACATCCCCTGGCCCAATCGCGAGACATTTCGCGCTTTTCCCTGGAAGGAGGAATTGCTGGACGGTATGCTCGGCAACGACCTTCTGGGGTTCCACCTGCGATATCACTGTGTCAATTTTCTCGACACCGTGGATCGGCATGTCGAAGCCAAGGTGGAGCACGAGCATGGCGATATCACTCGCGGGGGCAGGACGACCATGGTGCGGCCGTTCCCGATCAGCATCGATTTCGACTGGCACGACGCCTCGGCGCGAAGCGCGGAGGTCGAATGCGAGATGGATATCTGGCGGGCGCAGTTGGGTACGATGCCCGAATTTCTCGGCTTGGGAATCGACCGCATCGATTACACCAAAGGAATTCCGGAGCGACTGCAGGCGCTGGATCTTTTCCTCGAACGGAATCCGGAATATCGCGGTCGCGTCGGCTTTGTGCAGATCGGCGTGCCCAGCCGCATGCAAATCGGCGATTACCGGGAATTGAACTGCGAGATCGCGCGCGAGACGGAGCGGCTAAACGAGAAATGGGGCGATGGGAGTTATCGTCCAGTTCGTCTTTTTCGAGGCGAATACTCGCAGATTCAGCTGATGGCGCTGCATCGCCTGGCGAACTTCTGCATTGTGAGTCCGCTGCACGACGGAATGAATCTCGTGGCGAAGGAGTTCGTGGCCAGCCGTTACGACGAGAACGGCGTTCTCATCCTCAGCAGCTTCGCGGGAGCGGCGCGGGAACTGACCGACGCACTGCTGGTGAACCCGTTCTCGATCGACGAAATGGCGGAAGCAATTCATCGCGCGGTAACGATGGGCCCGGCCGAATGCCGCAAGCGGATGCAGCGCCTGCGCGCGGCGACGGCGGAAAACAACATCTACCGCTGGGCGGGAAAGATCCTTCTTACGCTGTTGAAGACCGAGTCTTCCGAACAGGCCGAATCTTCCGAACAGACCGAGTCAGTCAGCGCTGCAGACTGGGACATGGAAGGGGTTGAGGTTTAATATTGACCAGCCATCTGTTCGAACATTTGGCGGAAGTGGCGGGCGAAATCCGCGCGGCGGCCCACCTGCTGCTGGGCCTGGACTTCGACGGGACACTCGCACCCATCGTCGCGGACCCGAAGGATGCGTTCATACCTCGCGATACGCGCTCCATACTTGGGTGCCTTGTCTCGCGGCCGGATATAACAGTCGCGATCGTGAGCGGGCGCGCACCGGAGGACCTGGCGTCCCGAGTGGATCTGGATGTGATCCTGGCAGCCAACCACGGGCTCGAGATCGACGGCCGCGGGCTGCATTTCCGCGAACCGCAGGCGGAGAGCCGGCGGTGTACCATACACCGGATTTACGAGCGGCTTTCGCGGGCAACGGCCGGCATCCCGGGCGCTCTGGCGGAGGATAAAGGCCTGACCGCAAGCGTTCACTTCCGGAATGTGGAAGACTCCCGCAGAGATGAAATCGTTTCAATTGTCCGCGACGTCGCCGAGGCGGACCCCGACGAAATCGTGCTAAGGAATGGAAATCAGGTACTGGAAATCCTGCCTCGCGTGACGTGGAACAAAGGCTCCGCTGTCGGCTGGATCATCGACCGGCTCCGCGCCGAGAGGCCGGAAAAGCTGGTTTCTCTCTGTTATCTCGGCGACGACGTCAGCGATGAAGATGTATTCGACGCGCTGGGTGGAATCACGATTCGCGTCGGCGGCGACGCTCCATCGGCCGCGCGCTTCGGCGTTCGCGACACCGTGGAGGCAGCGCAATTTCTGCAATGGCTGTTGTCGGCGCCCCTTCAGCGCGAGCCGTTGGAAACAGGCGCCTGATCCACCTGGCCGGAAACGCCTGTCAGAGAGTCGCTGATGCTTGCCTGAGTAGGCAGTGCCAACGCCGTGCCGGCGGCGGCGATTTCATCCAGAACCGTCAGAAGCAAATCCTGCTGGATTTTCAGGAACTCGTCGCCGCTTCGCGTCCGAATGTAAACGAAAATTTCCAGATCCAGCGAATACGTGCCTACGCCAACGAAGCGAACCGGCGTGGCGCCCGTTTCGATTTTCGGATTGCCTGCGAGCGTGGCGCCGATCGATTGGAGAAGTGAGCGGACCTGGCCCGGCTTTGTGTCGCGGCGCAGATTCAGTTTGATGTGGAACAGCATTTTATCCTGGCGGGCGAAGTTTTCGATGGTCATCGCCGAAAACAGGCCGTTGGGAACGCTCACAAGTGTTCTGTCCGTCGTCCGTATGCGTGTGGAGCGAAGGCCGATGTCTTCCACCGTTCCCTCGCGATCTCCGAACTTGCAGTAGTCTCCGATGGAAACAGGCCTGTCGCTGATGACGGCCACTCCTCCAAACAGATTCTCGACGGTCTTTTGCGCCGCCAGCGCGATGGCGAGACCACCAACGCCAAGTCCGGCCAGGATAGCCGACGTATTGTAGCCCCAATTGCTGAGAATGGCGGTGACGACCAGCAGCAGGATGACCAGCTTGACCACGCGCGACGCCAGCGGCAGCATGGACATACCCGCGGTGCTCCGTCTCGCCGTCAATACGTTCCGCACGCGTCCGATGGACAGATCCACGAATCTGGCGCAGAGCCACGCAATACCCAGGAACAGAATCGCCGCGAGGCCACGTTCCAGCTGGAGCCGCAGCAGCGGCGATGGGCTTATCGGCGCGAGAGCCGCCCGGAGCACCACAACCGGAAAAATCAACTGGAGCGGCGCTATCAGGGATTTCAGAAGAACGCCGTCTACCCCCGGCGCCAACCGGGCCAACACCCGATCCGCCAGGAAAACCACGAGTCGCGACAACCATCGGGAAGCGCCTGCCAGGATGAGGGCCAACAACAGCAACACGATCCAGCGCCACAGCGCGGTACCCAGTAGCGTCCAGTTCACCAGCGGCGGCGGCAGGTGTTTTTCAATGGGTGAACTGCTGGTCAGAAGCACCAGCTTCGGTATCATTTGGAGGCTTTCCGGCGCGAACAGCCACACTTTGGCGCCCGAGTGGAGCGTCTTATGCTCGAGTTCCAACTGCTCGGGCCTTCCGTCCACCACGAATGTGTCGAGGAGTTCCCGGTCGGGCGGCAAGCTGTCCTTTTCGTCGCCATCCCTTTCCGGGCTCAGTGCGCCGATATCGAATCTCGCGTCGCGATCCAGAACCTGCGAAAGCTGTTGCGCCAATTGACTGCCGTCCTTCAAGCGTTGGGCTTGCGGAAGAGCCTCCAGGTCCATATACCTCAAAGCCCGAGCGTAGTCCTTTGCGCGGCAGGCTTCCAGAAAACTGAAGACGGAACTCTGCGGCGTATCGCGATTGAGCGGATCGTGAGCCTCGCCTGGTTTGTCCGTCGAGTTGTTCGGCGGGCTGCCCGGCGGCGCGGCCGCGAACACAGAGACGGCAGCCAATGTCGAGACGCACGTAACGCGCACGGCGTAAAGGAGGAAGCCCATTACAGCGCCTTCACGTTCCGGTTTTGTGACCCTCGTCACTATGGTGTTTCATGACCGTGCGGGCAGCCACTTCTTCAGCCCGCTTGCCGTATCGACCGGTCGATTTGGCCTGCTTCCTGATGTGCTCATACATCCTCTGCTCTCTCGCGCCAACGCCGTTGAGGTGTTTCCTGACTGGCATACATCCGCTCCCTGGTGCTTCGATAGCAATTAGCGTTCCTGGATATCTTTGAAACCGGCTCGCTCCAGTCCGCGCCGCGCTTCAGCGCTTTTCATGAAGGTCCTCCATATGAAACCTGTTCGCAGGTTTTCGGCCATCAGCAGGGTAATGCCGGTATCGATTCCAATGACACCGTCGTCGTACCAGTTCGTGAGAGGATTGAATGCGTTCACCAGGCCGTAGCGGCACCATGCGCGCGCTCCGTACCGGCTGCGAATCGTGTGCAGAACCCGAAGCGCCGGCTGCGGCAGGAAAGCCAGCGAGCCCCCGGCGGCACTGGGCACAACGGTTCCATCGATTGGGCCGGTTGCCGGAGGACCGCCCCAGACCGTATAGCCATGAGCGGAGTTGGAGGCGGTGATTCCCCAGAGATCCTCACTGTAGTCCGGAAATCGCGGCGCCAATTCCAAACAGAAACGGCGGTGGGCTTCCGTGGCCGTTATCGAATTTTGGAAATAGTCGGCGTAACGGTCGCGCTTTCCCCGCAGATCGAACCACGCCTGCGGATACTGATGCACAAAAAGGGGCGCGAAAGAACCGATGTATCGGCGGCCGTCGTATTCAAACTGGGTGCGTTTCCACGCATTCCAGCTGTCCGCTGTCAGCGGATGCGACGGCGATCCCATGCCCAGAAGATTCATCATTACGAGCTCGCTGTAGTAGTCCCAACGGTAGGGAAGGAATCCGCCCTCGGGCGCCCAGCCATGCGACACCAGCGAAGTATCCTCGGCAGCCCAGCTCCAGTCCACGCGGCCGAAGATCGCGTCGGCCAGCCTTTTAATGGGGCCCCAGTCAAAATATTCGCGGCAAGTCAGCACACCGCAAAGCAGGATTGCGGTATCGATCGAAGACGCTTCCGCGTCCCAGATTCTTTCGCCGGTATTCGGGTTCGCCCAGTGATAGAAGAATCCGCGGTGATTGGGCATGGTTTTCCATAGGAACATGAGCGCTGCCAGCACACGCGCGCGGATGTCGGACGACGCCGCGAATCCGCGCTCGTGCCCGATGCAAAGCGCCGTCAGGCCGAAGCCTGTTGCAGCAATACTGGCGACGGAATCGTTGTTCGAGCGCGCGCCCCAATGGTCGCGGACCAGACCGGTTGTGATGTTCGTCTGTTCCCAGAAGTAGAGAAAGTGCGCCTTTGCCAGTTCATCGAGCAACGCCTCGTCGGCCGCCGACAGGTTCTCGTTGCCGGCCCGACCGCCACCGATTTCCGGTGCGGCGGCGGCGCCGAATCGCTTCAATAATTCGCGCCTGGAAAACACAAACGAAGCACGCCGCAGTTACGTTGCCATAAACGGAATGGAAACTGCTTCAGATATAAAGCGCATGCGAACCGTATGGAAAATCACGGCCGCTGCCGGCGCGGCGACACTCATGGCTTACGCCGGCGCGCTACTGACGCAGCGGGCGGGTGTGAGAAATCTCACGGGCGTGGTTCTCGCCGGCGACGCCGATATCAGAAAGCAGCATCCCATTGCCAACGCCAAAGTGGAAGCGCCCGGGTACCCGGCCGCGGTAACAAATGCTTCGGGTCTGTTCCAGCTCAAATTGCCGGTTTCCCTGCTGCTGAGGCGCATGCGCGAGAATCGCGTGGCTTTGGATGTTCTCCAGCCGGATTATGTACCCCTTCACCGAACCGTCGCGCTCGATGGACAACTCTACGTTCTCCGCATGAAGCCGGTCGTGGAGGGAACTTCCGCCGCGACCTCTGAAATCCCGATCTCGGACATTCGTGTTCGGTACATGGAAAACGCCAGGACGAATATCGACACCGGAAGCGTGCTGAAGAGTTTCGAGGTAGCCAACCGGGGTAACGTTCCCTGTCTCGAGCACCCTCCCTGTTCGCCTGACGGAAAATGGAAAGCGGCCGTAGGCGGGGCCTCGCTCGATGCCGGCGAAGGGAATGAATTCCGCGAAGGCAGAGTCACCTGCATCGCCGGTCCCTGTCCATTTACACGGATTGAAACCGACAACTTCTCCCGCAGCGGGAGGAATATCAGCGTCAGTGTGCGAGATTGGTCGGATACCGTCAGCTTCGTGCTGGAAGCGGAGGTCACCCGCACCAGCATGAGCGATCTGATTCGGATCTCCTATCCTCTTGTCTTCGGGAGGGGATTGAACTTCAGCCTGCCGCCGTCCGGCGAAGGACCGAGCATCGAGGCAAGCGTCGGGGACCAGGATACCGTTTACCCGCTGGGGCCGGACCTGACGCTCTCCTGGGCCACTTGCAGCCTGCAGACGGCCCGCGACCGTACGAAAAGCTATCGCTGCGACCTGAAGCCCGGCTATCGGTTCCGGTGAAGGACCTGGCGTGGCGCCGCATCAGCGATAGTTGGCCGCCTGCAGTTCAAAGAGCCGCGCGTAACGTCCGCCTGCTCTCGTCAACCCACTGTGGGTCCCCTGTTCCGCGATCCGGCCGTCCGCGAGCACGACAATCCGATCCGCCATTCTGACGGTCGAAAAACGGTGAGAGATCAGGATCGCCGTCCGGCCGCGCAATAGGTTGGCGAAATTATTGAACACTTCCGCCTCCGCCGCCGCATCCAGCGACGCTGTCGGTTCATCCAGGATAAAAACCTGTGCATCCCCGATATATGCGCGGGCCAACGCGAGCCGTTGCCACTGGCCGCCGGAAAGGTCGACTCCGCCTTCGAATCTCCTTCCCAGCATTTGCTCGAGTTGCCCCGGCAGTCCCGTAACCACGGCGTCCACTCCGCTTTTCCGCGCCGCTTCCCATATTGCTTCGTCGTTATGGATACGGTCGACACGCCCCGCGCCGATGTTCTCCCGGACGGGAAGATCGTACCGGAAGAAATCCTGGAAGATGATGCCCACCTCGCGGCGCAGATCTTCGAGCCGGTAGTCGCGAATATCCACGCCATCCAGCAGAATTTCCCCGCTCGACGGTTCATATAACCGCGCCATCAGCTTGACCAGGGTGGTCTTGCCTTCGCCGTTTTCGCCCGCCAGCGCAACACGTTCGCCCGCTTCGACGGTGAGGTTCAGTCGATTCAGAACGAGTTTCGCGCTGCCCGGATAACGGAACGATACATTACGGAGTTCGATTCCATGACGGAGCGGGCGGGGCGCGGGCAAAGCGTTCGGTTTTGAGCGGATCGATGGTTTCTCCTCGAGAAACGCCACGAGGTCCGTTAGGAACAGCGCCTGTTCGGAGACGTGCGAGAACTGCGTGAAGACCAATTGCAGCTGTGCGTTGGCGGCTGCCACCGCCCCCGCCAGAAAAGTCAAAGTGCCCACTGTAATGCGGCCGTGCCAGGCGTCGAGCGCAACGTTTGCGTAGCAGAGGTAATAGCCTGCCGAGGCGATGAGTCCGAGGAGGCTGGCCCACAGCATCCTCCGTCGGGCGTGGCGCTGCGTGTTGGTGATTAGCTCGCAGGAACGGAGGCTGTACCGCCCGGCAAGATATCCCCCGAGGCCGAATGCGCGAATCTCTTTGGCGCCGTCACGGCTGGTGCTCAGGACCCGGAGATAATCCAGCTCGCGCCGCACCGGAGTGAGGCGCCGGGCAAGCGCATAGGCGTCGAGCATGAACCAGCTCTCAATGGTGAAGGCGGGCATGGCGCAGAGTACGAGAACGGCCAGAAGCCACGGGGAATACGCCGCGATAGCCGCCGCCATTACGGCCAGCATCACGGCCGCCTGAAGGAATTGCCCAACAGAAGAAAACATCACGGCGCGATCGGTCGCCTGCACTCGTGCGCGTTCCAGCTTGTCGTGAAACCCCGGATCCTCCAGCGAGGCAAGATCCAACTGAGCCGCGTGACTCATGACCCGGAGGCTGATGTCCCGCGAGAACTCGTCAACCATCCGCAGATCGCAATATTCCGTGGCTCGGCCACTGATGGATGCGCACGCCACCAGCACAAACTCGGCCGCGAGAAGCATCCACAAAGAGCTGGTTGCGGCGCCGGAGTTCCTGCCGACCAGCATGTCGATGATGCGCCTTGAGACGAATAATACGCCTAAAGGAAGCACGGCGGTGACGATTCGCAGCAGAACCGCTCCGGTCACCACGCCGGGAGCGGCTTCCCATAAGAAGCCGAACACACGCGGCAAAGTTTTCAGACCGGCGGAACGATTGTTCCGCCCGTGCGACCGATCTGGCGTCGATGCCTGCAATTTCAGCCTGCTGGCGAAGACCACAGCAATCCGCAGTCCGCAGGCGCAAATCTGCGCAGATCAGGTTGTGGGTGGACGCGCGCCGGAAGGGCAATGATGGTACGAACGATTACCTGAATACCTGGTTCGGGGCCGTCACCTCTACCTGATAAGCCTGGACCAGGCCCTGTCATCAATCCATTGATTAACGCATCTGAAGTTATTGATAATTTACGTGGGATAATTTGGCGGAGGAAGAGGGATTCGCTGGTCCGTAACCTTATGATTATACATAATTTATTGATTCTGCAATTGGCACGATTGACGAAATTTGCCGAAAAATGCGGTTTTGGCAGCTTTGACTTGCAAACTCGCTACAGTGGACCGAACATTGGCAAGCGCGGTTCGTCCTAGGAATCGACCAGCTGTGCAGCCTCCTTTATGACTATGGTAATGTTTCGACAGTCGGGTGCCTTTCCCATGCGAGCGGTGAGGATAGTTGATTGAAGCGGGGGCCACGGGAGGGTTGGCCTACACGCAGGTCCTGAGTCCGACCGATGTCTATCTTCTGATTTACGGCTTTTGAAACTCTGAACCCGACCGCCGGTCACGATATGCGTGTCGGCCGTCGTCGACCAGTCGTGGAAGTAGAACTCCAGGCGATTGGTCGGGTTGTTGCCTATCGTGCTGTTGTAGATGATGTAAGGTCCGGATTGAATGGATTGACCGGCGAAAGCGCTCGCGGCCACCAGAAACAACGACAGCGACTTTATGGGGGGCAATGCGCTCCGCGCGTGCACGCCCGCCGCCGCGGAAAGGACAGTTTGCGGTCGGCGCGACCGAGCGGCCTCAGAGTCAACCTTCGCCTGCGTTGGCCAGCCAAGGTTCTGACCGAGTCTACCGTGCATTCGTACCACTTTGTATTTCCCTCTGGCCGCTTGCTCCGAACCCGCTCGGCTAATTTTTTTATCTAAAGCGGTGTTATTCTTTGGAAATTCCAGCCGGGAGATGATCGGCAGGGTGCGTGTCGGTGGCGGTCAGAAAAGGGGCCATTATGGCGGCGATAGCGGAGGGGATGGGGCCACCCTTTCGATTGGAGCCTTTCCCTCTTGACAGGAGTTTGTTTCAAGAACGGCCCGGAGCCGTCAAGGGCCGCCGTTGTTGGGCGCGGCGAAGCGAACTCTTGACGGCGAGGACCGTTCTGAGACCATCCAAAGAGAGGAAAGGCTTAGCTGCTCCGGGAGCGAAGTGGCCCCCTAAAAGTGGCCCCGTCGCTCGGCCGCCACTAACAGGGTGCGCCAGAACCTTTAATCGTGAAAGCGTAATTAGCGAGTATGGTGGGGAACTGTAGCAGCCTGTTCCACTCACACTCTTCCGCATGAAAACGCCTCCGGATAACTGTTAAGGTCGTCTGCCGTCGGAATCCCCGGCGAGGAGGAAGGAGGAAGAGCATGCCGCGGGGCAGAACACCGACCCTCAGCCTTGAAGAAGCCAAAGCCCGCTTCGGACAATGGAGACAGAATCGCAGAGGGAAAGCCCGCATACCCGCTGAGCTTTGGTCAGCGGCGGTTGCGGTGGCTCGGAAGGAAGGACTGAATCGGACCGCTCGGGAATTGCATGTGGCTTGGGACGATCTGAAGCGGCGCATGGCGATGTGTCAGCGCCGGTGCAAAAATGCGCATAGTGCCGGTTGAAAAATGAGCCACCCCTGGAGGTGATAAACCAGCCCGATTCTGGAAACAGAGGAGAGTCGGCATGTATTCAGGGGAAAAGACGTGGAAGAGATCAGCGAACTCAAGCGGGAAGGATTGAGTATTCGGGCGATTAGCCGACTGACCGGCTATAGCCGCAGGACGGTCAGCAAGTATTTATTGGCGCCGATGGGCAGGCCGGTCTATGGGCCGAGACCGACGGCGGTGGGCAAACTGGACCCATTCAAGCCATATCTGAACGAACGGCTGCAGGCTGGCGTGTGGAACGCCCGGGTGCTGCTGCGTGAGC
>Ga0070733_10000985_pt1 | contig 21725 bp, 16 predicted proteins | sample Coa_R1_9_FD_66450 | JGI IMG/M metagenome (GOLD analysis project Ga0070733, IMG submission 66450) | Surface soil microbial communities from Centralia Pennsylvania, which are recovering from an underground coalmine fire - Coalmine... | ecosystem: Environmental > Terrestrial > Soil > Unclassified ... | reverse complement strand
GCGGATTTCCTCGTGCCCCAGCATCTTGTCGTAGCGCGCTTTTTCGACGTTCAGAATCTTGCCGCGCAACGGGAGGATAGCCTGATAGCGGCGATCGCGCCCGCCCTTGGCTGTGCCGCCGGCCGATTCCCCTTCGACCAGGAACAATTCGCAGCGCTCCGGATCGCGCTCCTGACAATCCGCCAGCTTTCCAGGCAAGCCGCCCGAGTCGAGCGCGCCCTTGCGGCGAGTGAGGTCGCGAGCCTTTCGGGCCGCTTCCCGAGCCCGCGCCGCGTCGATCGCCTTGGAGACGATCTTGCGCATCACCGAGGGGTTCTTGTCGAAATACTCGCCCAGCTTCTCGTTGATGAGCTGAACCACGTAGCCTTGAATGTCGGAATTGAGCTTGCCCTTGGTCTGCCCTTCGAACTGCGGCTGCGGCAGCTTGACGCTGACCACCGCGGTGAGACCTTCACGCACGTCATCTCCGCTCAAGTTCTCTTTGACGTCCTTGAAGAGTCCCGCCGCCTGCGCCGCGGCGTTGATCGTGCGTGTCAGCGCGCTACGGAAACCCGAGAGGTGGGAGCCGCCGTCGACGGTATTGATGTTGTTCGCAAAGCTGAACACAGACTCGCTATAGGAATCGTTGTATTGCAGCGCCACTTCCATGGTCAACTGGCCGCCGTTGGGAAGATCGCGCTCGCCCTCGAAGACGATGGGTTTGTCGTGCAGCACGTTCTTGCCTTTGTTCAGATGCTTGATGAATTCGCCGATACCGCCGCTGAAGTGAAACTCGGTGGAACGGGGCGGATCCTCGCGCTCATCCACCAGCGTGATGGTGAGCCCCTTGTTCAGAAACGCCAATTCCCGAAGACGCGTGGCCAAGGTGTCGAAATTGAACTTAACGGCGTCCATGATCGTGGTGTCCGGCTTGAACGTGATCTTGGTGCCGGTCTTCTTGCCGGCCTTGCCGGCTTTGGCCAGAGGTGATTTCGGAATGCCGCGCGCGTATTCCTGCTCCCAGGTGTAGCCCTCGCGCCAGATCTCCAGCAGCAGCGACTCCGAAAGAGCGTTCACGCAGCTCACGCCCACGCCGTGGAGTCCGCCTGAGACTTTATAGCTGTTTGAATCGAACTTGCCGCCGGCATGCAACCTAGTCATCACCACTTCCGCGGCGGAGATGCCTTCCTCGGCGTGCATGTCCACGGGGATGCCGCGGCCGTTGTCGATGACGGTCATGGAGTCGTCTTCGTGGATGATGACGTTGATCTCGTTGCAATGGCCGGCCAAGGCTTCATCGACGGAATTGTCCACGACCTCGTATAGCAGGTGATGCAGACCGGTTTCCCCGGTCGATCCGATATACATGGCTGGACGCAGGCGCACGGCCTCGAGGCCTTCAAGCACCTTGATACTGGTGGAATCGTACGTAGTAGAAGACATGGTTACTCAAACACAAACGGTCAAAAATCTTGAGGCTTTCAAATCCTCATCGGCATAATGACGTAGCGGTAGTTGTCGGGCTTGTCGCCGCCGGGCCGCATTTCGCCGGCGCTGTGCGGGTCCTTGAACAGGAAGCTCACCTGATCGGTCGACACCGCCCGGAGGAAATCCAACATGTACTCCGCGTTGAACCCGATCTCCGTAGCGGGCCCGTCAAACTCCGCCGGAATACTCTCTTCGCTCTCGCCGGTCTCAGACACCGAGGAATGGATCTTGACCTCGCCCGCGCTCGCGCTGAGGCGGATGGCTCTGGATCGTTCGTCGGAGAATTGAGCCACGCGCTCGATGGCGCCGCGCAATTCCTCGCGGTCCAGCGACACCGATAAAGGCTGCTCCTTGGGAAGCACGCGCTCATAGTCCGGAAAGTTGCCCGTGAGCTTGCGGCTGAGCAGCAACCTCTCGCCGACTTCGAAGAAAAGATGGTTTTCATCGCCGGAAAAACGAACCACCGCATCGGCGCTTGCATCGCCCGCCAGCTTCTGAATCTCCAGCATGGCCTTGCGCGGAAGCAGTGCCCGATACGCGCCGGTGATTCCGGGAAGATCGGCCGAGCTTTCGATCATCGCCAGACGGTGTCCATCGGTGGCGACCATGATCAAGCCGCCCTTCTTCAGCACCAGCAATGCTCCGTTCAATGTGAACCGCGACTCCTCACTCGAAATCGCGAATACAGTTTTGCCGATCATCGAAGCCAGGACTGCCAGCGGAATTTCCGCCAGCGTCGGGGGCATCTTGGGAAGCTCCGGGAAACTTTCTCGCGACATCCCGGCGATGCGGGTCTTGGACCGTCCGGAAGTCAGATTGGCCCAATGATTCTCTTGAATCTTCACCTGGACATCGCCGTCCGGCAGCAATCGGACGTAGTCCAGTAGCCGGCGGGCCGGGATGGTCCCCGCACCGCTCTTCTTCACTCGTGCTGCGCACGAACATCGAATCCCCAGCTCCAAATCCGTCGCAGTAAGCACAATCCGGCTTCCATCGGCCTCCAACAGGACATTGGAAAGGATCGGAATCGTTGTCTTCTTCTCCACCACACCTTGCGAGAGATTAAGCTCGCGGACCAGATCTGCCCTGCTGACGGTAAATTCCATGGACGGTTCCCTCGTGCGCGCAATTCTCTTCTAGTACCTAATCTAGAGATATTAGAGAAGAGTAGAATTCATAGGGGCTGTTGAAACGTTGATTTCTTTCTAAATTATAGCAAGTCCGAGGGGTTACTGTCATCACTTGTTGTGAATCGGAGGCGCTCGAAGGTGGATGCTTTCGGGCCCGGCCGATCCATGCACAAGAGTTCACAGGCCATCTTGAACCAGCTGTGTGCAAAACCTATATAACCTCAATGGATTGAGTCTGATACCTTGTGAATCAACCTGTTGAGATCCGGATCCTTCTGTCGCAGCTTGTCGATTTTATGGACTGAGTGCAGAACAGTGGTGTGGTGTTTGCCGCCGAACATGCGGCCGATCTCGGGCAGTGAGGACTGCGTCAGTTCCTTGATCAAGTACATGGCGATTTGCCGCGGGTAGGCGATGAGTTGAGCGTTGGATTTTTGTTTGAGCTGGGCCGGTTGTAGTTGGAATTGCTCGGCCACCGCGCGTAGCACGGACTCCATGGTGATCCGGCGCTCTGTTCCAGGGATCAAGTACTTGAGGACCTGCTGAGCCATCGCAAGCGTGATGGGCGAGCCAGTCACGGAAGAGTAAGCAATCAGCTTGATCAATGCGCCTTCCAGCTCACGCACGTTGGATTTTGTTTTGGTGGCGATGTGGATGCGAACATCTTCTGGAAGCGCGACGCCCTCCATCTCCGCCTTCTTGTCGAGGATCGCCATCTTGGTCTCGAGGTCGGGCGGCTGAACATCCACCATCAGTCCCCACTCGAAGCGGGATCGCAGACGCTCCACCAAGCCAGGCGTGGCTTTCGGCGTTGTGTCGCTGGAGATCACAATCTGTTTCTGGTGATCGAAGAGCTCGTTGAAGGTGTGGAAGAACTCCTCCTGCATACGTTCCTTGCCGCCGAGGATCTGAATATCGTCGACCAGCAAAACGTCCGCGGACCGGTAGTGGCGGTGAAAGGAGGGCATGCGGTTCGCGCGCAGGCACACCACCATCTCGTTCATGAACCGCTCGCTGGAGGTGTATACCACGCGCATGCTGGGATAGTCATCGAGGAGTGAGCGTCCGATGGCATGCATCAAGTGAGTTTTCCCCATGCCCGTGCCGCCGTAGATGAAGAGCGGATTATAGCTTCGCGAAGGGTAAGAGGCAACGGCTCGAGCCGCTGCGTGGGCAAACTGGTTACACGAGCCGACCACGAAGTTATCGAACTTGAATCGGGGATTCAATTGAGCGGCCACGGAGGCGAAGACCGGTTCCCCGGTTGAATTCTCCGACGGGGCAATCCGGCCGGTCCCTGCCAGGTATACGATCTCCCCCACCTCCAGGTTCAGTTCGCGGATGCTATTGCGGACTTCCTCGCCGTATTCCTGCTCCAGGAAATCCTTCGTGACCTGGTCCGGCACCAGAATCCGCAGTACTCCATTATCCTGACCTTCCAGTTCTGTACGTAGCAGCCAGTTCTGGTACGCTTGAGGCGTGATCTTCGCGGCCAAGCAGGCCTTTATGCGTTCCCACAAGTCTAACGATTTAGCGGTCGCCGTCGTCCCAACCATCGCGGAAGCTCCCATTCCCGTCGTCTCCACTTTTGACCGTTCCCCCCAGTTTTTGTCACCAATTACAAATGACCAAAGAATTCCCACATATTTTCCACAGCTGTGGAAAACATTCTCACGACCTCTTGTTCGGGGGAATCTTTCGGTTTGATCTACAAGCCTCTGGCACCCCCAAAATACCTCCAACCCGGAGGGGGGTGGTACCTTCAGCTTGCTAGTACGCGGAGATCAGGATAACATAAAACTCCCCGAGGGGAAGAGGAATCTTCCATTTTTTGAATCCTTATGATTCAATAACTTGCGTGAGCGGGAGAGCCGTTTGGCGAGCAGTAAAACATTTGGGTTACGACCCGTTTCCTCCGTTTTCGACTCCAAATTCATACTCGAATTGACAATCCCGACACACGGGGGGAGAATGGTGGAGACTTTTCCCGGCGCGGGAGTAACTCAGCTGGTAGAGTGCGACCTTGCCAAGGTCGATGTCGCCGGTTCGAATCCGGTCTCCCGCTCCAAAACCACGTCCGGCTTTTAGATCGTTCAAATCGCACAAGCTAGTCCCAAGAGCGGACAGTTCCACGCCTCATCCCCCGCCAGCGGTCGCCGCTAACCCACTGATAAGTTGGCTATGATTGGATCAGCCACAAGTTGGCAGCCGATTTGCCGGTCTTTCCGATGCCGCAAGTCAAGCTATGAAGGACAAACATGGATATCAAGCGCGAAGGCGTAGCCAGACAGAAACGAATTAGGGTCGCGGTTTACTCGGTGTTGGCGCTGGCGGCGCTGGGATCGGCTACATATTACATTTCCAAGCTCAAACCGGCGGCTCCCTCGGTCGAATGGGCCACAATTTGGCCGGGCACGGTAAAACGCGGATCCATGCTGGTCGACGTCAAAGGTACAGGGACGCTGAAACCGGAGGACATCCTGTGGATTCCGGCGGCGTTCGAAAGCCAGGTGAGCAAGATCATGGTCAATTCGGGGGATCGTGTGAAACCGGACACGATTTTGATGGTATTAACGAATCCGACGATGGAACTGGATGCCAACGATCTGGAATGGCAGATTAAGAAGGCCGACGCAAGCCTGACCGATACCCGGGTGCAACTGGAGAGTAAACGTCTGGATCAGGAGGATGTCGTCGCGACCGTGCAAAGCGATCTCAAGCAGGCCCAACTCAATCGCGACACCGACGAGGAGCTCCTCAAGAAGGGCCTCAAGAGCGAACTGGAAGTAAAGCTGAGCAGGGCTAAATTCGAGAATCTTCAGCAAAAGGCGGAAATCGAAAAGAAGCGGCTGGACATTATGACTGAGTCGACCAAGGCACAGATGGATTCTCAGCAGGTCCAGATTGAGCAGCTCAAGGCTCAACAACAGCTTAAGAAACAACAGTTTGCAGAGCTGACGATTCGTGCCGGCACGGAAGGCGTGTTACAGGAAATGACGTTGCAGGTGGGACAGCGGGTACATCCCGGAGACGTTCTGGCGAAGGTCGCGCAGCCCTGGAAGCTCAAAGCCGAGGTGAAGATCGCTGAGACTCAGGCCAAAGACATCGTCCTGGGGCAGGCGGCGCAAATCGATACACGGAACGGAATTATCCCAGCACACGTTATTCGAATAGATCCGAACGTGGACAATGGGACACGCCTGGTGGACTGCAAGCTGGATGGGCCGCTGCCTCCGGGAGCGGTGCCGGAGCTGAGCGTGGATGGAACAGTGGAAATCGCAAGACTGACGGATGTGGTCTATGTGGACCGGCCCGTCTTCGGCCAGCCCAATAGCCAGGTAAGTTTGTTCAAGATTGACGAGGACGGCAAGGGCGCATCGCGCGTGACCGTCAAGTTTGGAGCAACCTCCGTCAACTCCATCGAAGTAAAAGAAGGTTTGAAGGTTGGGGATCAGGTGATTCTCTCAGACATGTCCGAGCACGACCAGAGCCAACGCCTCCGTTTGACGAGATAAGAAAAATAGGAGAGGAAGATTCCATGCCCGAGTCCTTGATACATCTGGATGCCGTGACCAAAGTATTTGTCACCGACGAAGTGGAGACGCATGCCTTAGCGGGGATCCATCTGGACATCCTGAAAGGCGAGTATATTTCCATCGCAGGGCCTTCCGGCTGCGGGAAGTCTACGCTGCTGGCGATTCTAGGGCTACTCGACTCACCCTCGGACGGAAGTTACACGCTCAACAGCCAACCGGTGCAAGGTCTGAAAATGGCCGACCGGGCCCGCATCCGCAACCGCGAGATCGGTTTCATCTTCCAGGCCTTCAATCTCATCGGCGATCTCACCGTGTACGAGAACGTGGAGCTACCGCTCACGTATCGCGGCATGCCCTCGGCCGAACGCAAGAAACGGGTCCATGAAGCGCTGGAGCGCGTGGGCATGAGCCATCGGGTGAAGCACTATCCTTCGCAGCTGTCTGGAGGCCAGCAGCAACGCGTGGCCGTGGCTCGAGCCCTGGGTGGCGATCCCTCCATTCTTCTCGCCGACGAGCCTACCGGAAACCTGGATTCCGGAAACGGAGAACAGGTGATGGATCTGCTGCGCGAGTTGCACCGGGCCGGCTCCACGATTTGTATTGTGACCCACGATCCGCGGTATGCCCGCTACGCCGATCGCTCCATCCACTTATTCGACGGACGAGTGGTCGAAGAAACCGCCGAAACTGCCTGAGTTTCAGCGGCGTAAAGGGAAGCCGCGGCGCCAGTTTCCTGCCAGTACCGGTTTTGATTCGGTACCGAATATTCCGGTCTCCGTGAAGGGGCATGCGCTGTCCTCCGATAAGAAGAGAAGAGGAACTCTTGTGAGCGCAGCGGCCGACCCGATGGAGACGATCAGCAATACCCCCCTTGCCACACTTGCGGAAGCGCTCGGTGAGCCAGGCGCGGAGTGGCGCGGAGCGGAGAACCCGCAGCCGCTACCGGAAGTCCCGGCGCTACGTGGCGACACCGCTCACTCGATTATTCCGCCTGTTCCCGAATCGATCGATGAAATCGGCATCCCGCCCTCAATCGTCGAGCACTTGATCCTCAAGTACCTGTATTTTCGCGGAGACCTGCTGGGCCGCGAGATCGCAAGCACGCTCGGGCTGAAGTTCAGCCTGATCGACGAACTGCTGGAGACGCTGAAGCGCCAGCACTACGTGGGAGTCAAAAAATCGTCGGGGATGGGAAACAGCTCGGGCGTTTTTGCTCTGACCGAATCCGGCCGCAGCCTTACGCGGGAGTATCTGGAAAACAACCTGTACGCCGGTCCCGCTCCGGTGCCTCTGTATCAATACACGGAGGTAGTCCGGCGGCAGAAGTTGCGCGACAACTGGCTCAATCCCGGCTTGCTGAAGGAGGCGTTCCGCCACCTGGTGGTGGAAGCGGACATCCTGGCCCAGATCGGACCGGCGGTGAACGCCAGCAAATCCTTTCTGATTTACGGCCAGCCGGGCAATGGGAAGACCGCGCTGGCCGAGTCTCTATTCCGCGTCGACACCGACCCGATCTACATGCCCTACGCGATCGAATGCCAGGGCAATATCATCCAGCTTTACGACCCGATCTATCACCAGAAGATTGAAGATCCGGAGATGGAGTTTTCCGCGGCGATCTCCCTTCAACTGCCTTACGACGGGCGCTGGTTCAAATGCAAGCGACCGTTCATCATCACCGGCGGCGAGCTGACGCTGGACATGCTGGACCTGAGCTATAACAAGATTTCCAAGGTTTACGATGCGCCGTTCCAGCTCAAGTCCAACAATGGCATTTATCTGTTGGACGACTTCGGGCGGCAAAGATGCACTCCGGCCGAGATCCTCAACCGCTGGATCGTGCCGATGGAGCGCCATACCGACTATCTCAGCTTCCAGGCCGGCGGTAAAATGACCGTGCCGTTCGAGGCGTTCATCATTTTCTCCACCAACCTGCGCCCGGATCAGTTGGGCGACGAGGCATTTCTGCGCCGCATTCAATATAAGATGTTTCTGCGCAACCCGCGCAAGCCCGAATTCCTGGAAATCTTCCAGCGCTTCGCGGCTTCGCGCGAGCTCGAATTCGCGCCTGACTTGATCGACGCATTCGTTGACAGACACTACGTCCAGACTCAAAAACCCTTCCGGCGCTGCCACCCACGCGATGTCATCAGCCACGCCATCGATATCATTCACTTCGAAGCTCTGCCCATGCTTCTCACCGAAGATATCCTGGACCGCGCGTTTCTCAGTTGCTTCGTCGAGAACGTCGACGTGAACGGGTAAGGCGGGAACTGGCGCGAACCTACCATTCGTACGGCCTGTCCTTGGCCGGAGCAAAGCACTGAAGCTGCCTGAACAAGGAGCTCGGTGTTCCTTCTCCCCCGAGCGCTGAAACCAATTCCTGCGGGAGGTGTTCCAAATGTACTCTGCTGGCGCTTTTTTCAAAGAGCTTCTTGATGTTCGCGCCGTCGCCCGGGTCCACGATTATGACATGGCGAAGGCGGACATTGCGCCGAAGAGCGATGGCGAACAGGTACCTCAGGTACTGATCGGTAGCCGGTAAGGATGTGCCGATGAACACCCACTGCCTGGAATTCTTCAACTGCAAGTACGCCTCCTGCCAGACGCGCTTTAGCGCAGGAGCGTGAATACCTTTATCCCATGAAGGAGGGATGAGCATCGGCGACATGGGCTTTCCACATTGACATGCAGGCGTTTCAGTCACGCTCGCCGACAATCCAAGCGCCTTGGTGATTCTGCAGTCAGGACAGGTGCGCCAGTTGGTGGATCCGTGGAGCTTCAGTATCTGGATGCGGCTTCGTGGATCCACGCCGAAGTTCATACTCAGTTCCTGGGAGCCGTAATCTGGCTCGAGAACGCCGGTCGCCATCATTGCGGCTTCGACCAGGGTGTCGTAGTTAAGCGAGATGATCGCGTTTCCGCAACGCAAATTGGAAGGATTGTTGGTGGGCCTGTTGGCCACAAGGCTTGCGAACACCTCCAAGGCGGTCGAATCGAACTCCGCCACGTCCCGTGGCCCTTCACAGGCTATGGAAAACCGCCGCTTTTCTTCACTCTTTATCGTGCGCGCGAGAGTGTGGAGGATAACTTGAAGCAGAGCATCCCGCTTAGGTTGCGAGGACGGAATAACGCGTGCCTCAAGGTCGAGCAGCCCGAAGACGTCCTCGATGTTTTTGAAGTTGCAGCCGAGCAACGACTCCAAGGCGTCATTCTCAGCGATGTAGACGAATATCTTGTCGAAGACCCGGTAGAGGGCGTCGTCCTTGCCTTCCAAATCATCCATGACCTTCATCGCCATTGCCAGAAAGTCGGAGATCAACGGTGCACCGGTATGGCGGGAGGTTCCGGCCCCGAGAATGAAAGTCGTATTCAGGTAACCCACGATACCCGCAATTGTCCCATCTATGGCCATCCACGTCCGCAAAAGCTGAGCCAACTGGCCTTCCCTGCTTTCACCCAATAGCCCTCTATCATGAGGAAAGGCCCCAACGGAGTGATTGCCGAAACAACAACCACCAAACTCACGACCAACCAGGTGCGCGGATTCTGGGCCGCCTGGGGTGGGTGGGCGCTGGACGGCATGGATTCCTTCATCTATGCGCTGGTGCTCCAGCCAGCGCTCCGGGAGTTGCTGCCGCGCTCGGGGCTGCCTTCGGATGTCGGGACCGTCGGCTACTACAACGGCCTGCTGCTGGCGCTCTTTCTGGTGGGCTGGGGACTCTCCATGTTGTGGGGGCCGATCGGCGACCGCTTCGGCCGCGTGCGCACGCTGATCTTCACGATTCTCTGCTACTCCGCATTCACCTTTGCCGGCGCGCTCGCGCAGAACATATGGCAGCTCGCGATCTTCCGGCTACTGGCGGGGATCGGGATCGGCGGGGAATGGACGCTGGGCGGAACCTTCGTCGCCGAGGAGTGGCCGGAGTCGCGGCGCAAAATGGGCGCGGGCTACATGCAGACCGGCTACTATGTCGGGATCCTGATCGCCGCGCTGCTCAACGCCACGGTGGGAGCAGCCTACGGCTGGCGTGCGATGTTCGCCATCGGAGGGCTTCCCGCGTTCCTAGTGGTGCTAATCCAATTCGGCGTGCATGAGCCGGCTCGCTGGAAGCCGCCTGAATCCGCGCGTCGCGCGATGGCCATGTTGTTTTCGCCGACGTTCCGGCGCAGGACATATCTCAACGCGCTGTATCTTTTCGTTTCGATCAGCGGATTGTGGGCCGGCTCGGCGTACGTGCCTTCCGCGGTGGCTTTCCTGGGTGCAAGACAGGGCCTCGCCTCCATCGAAATCACGCGTCTGTCTTCGTACGCGACCATTCTTCTCTCCGTCGCCACGATTTTCGGATGCCTCGCGCTGCCGCCGCTGGCGGAGCGATACGGGAGGCGCTGGACCCTCGCCGTGTATTTCTTCCTGATGTTCGTTTCCATCGCGACGGGCTTCGGCTACGTGTATTATTTGGAAAATCGCGCACTGGAGTGGTTCCTGGTGAGCCTGATCGTTCTCGGATTCGGCGGCGCGAACTTCACCATGTACTCGCTGTGGGTTCCGGAGCAATATCCGACGGAATGCCGCGCCAGCGCCTTCGGATTCGCGACCTCGGCCGGACGATTCCTCGCGGCTGGAATCACGTTTCTGGAAGGCTGGATGGTGAATCGGATGCACACCATCGGCATCCCCGTGGCGCTGACGTCCCTGTTCTTCCTGGCGGGCATCTTCCTGTTACCTTGGGGAATGGAAACCAAGGGACAGGAGCTCCCGGATTGAATCTCCGTCATCTATTTGATCTATCGCTGGTGAACCGGCGCGATGAAATTGCGCTCGAATGGGCCGGCGCCGAATACACTTTCGGCGAAGTCGACGCCCGCAGCAATCGCATCGCGAACGCGTTCAAGGCCGGCGGACTCACGCAAGGCGACCGGGTGGCCGTCTATCTCGCCAATCGCATTGAGTTGATCGATATTTATCTCGCTTGCGTCAAGCTGGGCCTGATCTTTGTTCCGATCAACATTCTCTATCGCGACCGCGAGATGTCGCATATCCTGAGCGACGCGGAGCCGAAGCGATTCATCACCGAAGGCGATCTACCGGCCTTGGCGCAGGAATCCACGCGGCAATCAGAACGGCTGGAAGCCGTGGCGTTGGAGGGCGACGCGCCCGCGGCGCTGGTATATACTTCGGGAACTACTGGAACCAGCAAGGGCGCGATTCTCACGCACAATAATTTCGCCGCCAACGCCGTGAATCTGACCGGCTGTTGGCAGATCACCGATCGCGACCGCTTCCTGCTGGCGCTGCCGTTATTTCACGTACACGCGCTGGGCAATGGGCTGCATTGCTGGCTCACATCCGGGTGCCGCATGCGGCTTCTTGAAAAATTCGACCATCGCACCGCTGCCGCCACTTTTCTGGATTTCCAACCGACGCTGTTTTTTGGCGTGCCGACGGTGTATGTGCGCCTGCTCGAAACGCCTCAAGAGACGGCGCGTGAAATCGGGCGCCGGATGCGATTATTCGTCTCCGGCTCCGCGCCACTACCGGCACAGATACTGGAGGAGTTCCGCGAACGCTTCGGCCACACCATTCTCGAACGTTACGGCATGACCGAGACGATGATGAATCTCTCCAATCCTTATGCGGGGGAGCGGCGTCCGGGCAGCGTCGGCTTTCCCTTGCCGGGCATCTCGGTCCGGATAAGTGACACCGGTGAGCTGCATCTTAAAGGTCCCAATGTTTTCGCCGGGTATTGGAAGCGCGAAGACGCGACCCGCGAGGCGTTCGTCGACGGCCAGGTTGGGGGCTGGTTCAAAACCGGCGACATCGCGACATGCTCCGACGATGGCTACTACACGCTCTGCGGCCGCCGCAGCGACCTGATCATATCCGGCGGGTTCAACATCTACCCGCGCGAGATCGAGGAGTTCCTGGGCGAGCAGCCCGAGATAGCGGAAGCAGCGGTGGTGGGCGAACCCGACCGCGCTCGCGGCGAGGTTCCGGTGGCCTACATTGTTTTGCGGGAGCAGGCTTGCGACTACGATTCCCTCGAAGCCCGCTGCCGCGAGAACCTGGCTTCGTTCAAGGTCCCGCGCCGGTTCGAGGTTGTCGAAAAGCTGCCGCGCAACGCGCTGGGGAAAGTGCAGAAACATCTTTTGTGCCGCGCATCCTGATGGTGGCGTCCGAAGCCGCGCCGTTCGCCAAGACAGGCGGCCTGGCGGATGTGCTGGGCTCGCTACCGGCCGCGCTTGCGCGCCTGGGCGAGGAAGTGGCCGTACTCCTGCCGTTCTATCGCGGCATGCCGGTTCCGCCCGCCGGGCCAATTCTGACACTACCTGTTCAGGTGGGACCGCACGGCTACACGGTCGCGATTCACGAAGTGATCCTGCACGGCGTCCGGTACCTTTTCGCCGATTGCCCGCCGCTCTTTGATCGATCCGGAATTTATGGAAGCGGCGGAGCCGATTACCCGGACAATCATATCCGCTTCGCGGTCCTTTCCCAGGCCGCGCTGGGCGTGGCGCGTTCCGTGTTCCGCCCCGACGTTTTTCACGCGCACGATTGGCAGGCGGGGTTGTTGCCGGTGTACCTGCGCGAAAGCCTCGCGCTGGACCCCACATTTTTCGGGGTCCGCTGCGTCTTCACCATCCATAACCTGGGTTACCAGGGAAGCTTTCCGGCTTCTGCCATTGCCGACCTTGGTCTAGATGCGAGGCTGTTTCATTCCGAGGGACTGGAATTCTTCGGCCGCCTCAATTTCCTGAAGGCCGGCATTGTCTGGTCGGACGCCGTCAACGCGGTCAGTCCGACCTATGCTCGCGAAATCCAGACTCCTGAATTTGGGTTCGGCTTGGACGGCCTCCTGCGCGCGCGAGCGTCCAAGCTGACCGGCATCCTCAACGGCGTGGACTACGAGGAGTGGAATCCCGAAACCGACCGGCATCTGCCCGCCAACTACTCGGCGCGTGATTTATCGGGCAAGGGCGTTTGCAAGGAGGCCTTACTCGGTGAGATGGGATTGCCGGCGGCGGCAGACCGGCCCTTGGTCGGGATCGTGTCCCGATTCGCGCACCAGAAGGGGATGGATCTGGTGGCCGAAGCCGCTCCGCTGATCGATGCGGCGCTGGTGGTGCTCGGTGCCGGGGAAGCGCCGCTGGAGAACGCATTCCGTTCGCTGGCGCTCGCCTATCCCGACCGGATCGCCGCGCGCATCGGCTACGACGAAGGCTTGGCCCATCGCATCGAGGCCGGAGCCGACATGTTTCTCATGCCCAGCCGTTATGAGCCTTGCGGCTTGAACCAGATCTACAGCCTGCGCTATGGGACGGTTCCGATTGTGCATGCTACGGGAGGCCTGGAAGACACGGTAAACGATCGCACCGGTTTCAAATTCCGAGATGACATGGCGAGCGCGATAGAGGCCGCGCTCAAGGAGTTTCAAGATCGTGAAATGTGGACTGCCCGCATCCGCCGCGGCATGGCCCAGGATTTCTCGTGGGACGCCTCCGCGGTCGCGTACCAGCGCCTTTACTCGAAAGCTCCGGCGCGCCGGGCGGTGGCGGGAGTTGCATCCTGAGGCCCGATTCTCGCATCATAGTAAGCGGAGCAATTAACAAGACTTATGGCCGGTGACAATACCCTGACTTTTACAGACGCTGCGTTCGATCAGGACGTGCTCAATGCGGAGGTCCCCGTTTTGGTGGATTTTTGGGCGCCCTGGTGTGGCCCTTGCCGGGCCATGTCCCCCACGGTGGATGCCGTGGCGTCGGAATACGCCGGCAAAGTGAAGGTGGGCAAGCTGAACACCGACGAGAACTCAGCCACGGCGATGCGCTATCAGGTACGTGGCATTCCCACCCTGCTGCTTTTCAAGGGCGGCAAGGTGGTGGAGCAGCGCGTCGGCGGCATGTCCAAGCCGGACCTGGTGAAGATGATCGCTCCGCACGTGCCCGTCACCGCAGCCTAACGCGCTCGACCACGAATCCGCTCGCCCGCTGGCCCCCTTGACCACAGTAGCCCGCGCACGGCCGGACGCTCCGTTGTGCGTGCCGGTTCCTTAGGAAGTAAGATAGTACCCATATCTTTATGTGGTCCCAATCGTACTATCCACTGGGCGGCCTTGTGCCTTCCGCCCTCCTGGCCGTGGTGCCAGTGGTCTTGATGCTGTACCTTCTGGGGGTGGCGCGCAAGCCCGCTTGGGTTGCGGGATTGTGCGGCAGCGCGGTGGCCTTCGTCATCGCCTTAGGCGCATATCACATGCCGGTGAGTCTGGCGGTGAATTCCGCGATCTACGGCGCGGCCTACGGACTGCTGCCGATCGGCTGGATCGTCTTCACCGCGCTGCTGCTTTACCGGCTGGCGGTTGAGACCGGAAAGTTCGAAATCATCAAGGACTCCATCGGGCACTTGACCAGCGACAAGTACATGCAGGCGCTGGTGATTGCGTTCGCATTCGGAGCCTTCATCGAAGGCGCTTCCGGATTCGGCAGCCCGGTAGCGGTTGCGTCCGCGATGCTTGCCGGACTGGGCATGGCTCCGTTTGAAGCCGCCGCGATCTGTCTTCTGGCGAATACGGCGCCCGTTGCGTTCGGCGCGATCGGAACGCCCATCGTAGGCTTGCAAAGCGTCACGAATCTGCCCCTCGGCGACCTTTCCGCGGATGTGGGCCGACTGTGCGCGCCGCTGGCGCTGATCGTCCCGGTGTATGTCATCGCGGTGATGGGCGGGAGAAAAGGATTGAAACAGGCGGGCCTGGCCGCGCTGGTCTGCGGAGCTGTCTTCGCTGTCACGCAATTTCTGGTTTCGAGTTACATCGGTCCGTATCTCACGGCCATTCTGAGCTCGATCTCGGCCATGGGCGCGATGGTGATGATCTGCGTCATTCGCCGGAAGCCAGGCGATCATCCCGCCAGCCGGCATTCCGCTGGTGCGATGCTGCTGGCGTGGTCGCCCTACATTTTCCTGGTGATTTTTGTGCTCCTGCTGAACGGCGATCAGATCGTGTTGCCGAAACCCTTCGATGTTCTGTGGCCCCATGCAAAACTGGCCGAGCTGAAAGCGTTCCTGAATCGCGCAACATGGGTGTTCGGATGGCCGGGCTTGCATAATCTGGTGCAGAAAATGCCGCCGGTGGTAAAAGCACAGTCGCCGTATGCGGCCATGTACACCTTCAACCCTCTCACTACCAGCGGCACCGCGGCGCTGTACGCCGTGTTCGCCTCCGCCCTGCTTCTGCGCGTTTCCCCGCGCAAGCTGGCGGTGTGCTTTTGGCTCACGATGAAGCAGCTCGCCCTGCCGACCCTTACCATCGCCACCGTACTGGCGCTGGCCTATCTGATGAACTACTCCGGCGCAACCGCGACCCTGGGCCTGACGTTCGCGGCCACCGGCGCGACCTTCCCCTTCTTCAGCGCCTTGCTGGGTTGGGTGGGCGTGTTCCTGACGGGCAGCGATACTTCCGCCAACGCGCTGTTCGGAAACTTGCAGGCGGTCACGGCCAATACGCTGGGGCTGAATCCGACTCTGATGGCCTCGGCCAACTCCGCCGGCGGCGTGATGGGCAAGATGATCAGCCTTCAAAGCATCGCCGTCGCCGGAGCGGCCACCGGCCTGAGCCGCAAGGAAGAATCGCAGCTGATGCGCTTCACCATCAAGCACAGCATTTTCCTGGCGTCGTTGACCGGATTGGTGACGCTGTTCTACGCGTACGTGATGCCGGGCTGGGTGAGATAGAAGCGTCGGCGGAGGCGACGTTCCGAGCCGCCCAACAAAAGTCGACCAAATCGAGCGCACCCGATTTCTACACCGGCAGCACCAACCGCGCCTCGCACCCGGTCCCCTGCTCCCGATTGCGCAGATCCAGCGAGCCTCCGTGGGCCTCCGCGATTTGGCGGCTCAGCACCAGCCCGATGCCCGAGCCCCCCGGCTTGGTGGTGAAAAACGGCACAAACAGATTCGCCGTGTTTGCCAACCCCGCGCCTTCATCCTGAATCAGGATTTCGATTTGCCGCGGCCCATTCCGGTCCCAACAAACCGTGACTCCCCCGCCGGTCTCGAGCGACGCATCCACTGCGTTTCTCACCAGGTTGATCAGAAGTTGATCGAGTTGATCGCGATCGCCCTGAATTTCGAGCGGCGGCCCGGGCTGTACCACCACCGTCAAGCGCTGCTCCAGTCTCGCCACCTCTTGGATCCATGCGCCCACCTCAATTGGCGCCAGATGTGGGCGAGGTAGTTTGGCCAGCCTCGCATAGGAGCCCATGAAGCGGCTCAGGCTTTCGCTGCGCGAGGCGATGATGGATAAGCCGCGGCGTGCGTCCTCGCGCCAATCGTCGTCGCCGGCCGGATCGGGCGTTGGAGCCCCGCGAGTCTGCAAGGAACGCTGGATCATCGTATCCACGCTCCCCGCAATGGACTTGATCGGCGTCAGCGAATTGTTCAATTCGTGGCCCAGCACGCGCACCAGCCGTTGCCAGGCTTGCAGCTCCTCTTCGCGCAACGCGCGCGTCAGATCCGTCACCACCAGCAGTTGATGCGGCAGGCCGCCCTCGCGGAACTGCGAGCGGTGCACGCCCCAGCGGCCCGCGCCGGAAGCGAAGCTCCGCTGGACGGTCTGCATTTCGTCGCCTTCCAGATGCTCGGCCAGCCCCAGGGCTTCGGCTCGATCGTTCAGCAGGCGCTCGGAAGGCCGGCCCAGCAAGCGTTCGCCGGCCCGGTTCACCAGCCGCAGCCGATTCTCGCTATCGAAAGCGAACACGGCCACGTCGATCTCCTCCATCACCTTCCGCAGCAGCGTGGTGGCTTCGAGAGCGCCCAGACGCTGCGCGCGGAGCGTCGCACCCATGGCGTTGAGCTGCGTGATCACGTCACCCAGCGCGTCCTCATGGCCCACCGCCAGCGCATCCGGGTTGAGAGCGCCGCGGGCGCGGATGGAATAATCGCCTTCGCGAATCGCCTCGAGCAGATTGGACAGCGTTCGCAGGGGCGAGGCAACCCGTTCGCGCACCGCTCCCGTGCAGCCCCACCACACCAGCACGATCACCACCGTGAGCGTCCACTGGACTTGCGGTGCGTGCGAGCCGGTCCAGAGCAAGACCAGCGCCACCACCACCGCCGGCAATCCCGCGACCAGCGCGAGCAGGAATATGCGCTGCTCATGCACCGGGCGCAAGCTCTCGATCCGGCGTCGTACTCCGGCGTGTAGGGGCATGTGTGGATCTACAAACCGAAGCGCTCCAGACGGCGGTACAAGGCGCTGCGGCTCAAGCCCAGCGCGCCGGCGGCCTGGCTGACATTGCCGTTATAGCGCGCCAGGGCTTTCTTGATCAGGAAGAACTCGACGTCTTCCAGGCTCATGTCTTCCAATCGCGCCGACCCGGCCGCGCTCTCGCGCAGCGCCAGATCCGCCGGCCGGACCATGCGCTGGGGCGTCATCAGCACGGCTCGCTCCACCACGTGATTCAGCTCGCGCACGTTGCCTTGCCAGGGATTGTCGAGAAGCGCCTGCATCGCGGCCGGGTCGAAACCCTCGATCTCCTTGCGGTAACGGCGTGCGTGCGTGGTCAGGAAATGCGCCGCCAGAACCGGAATATCCTCGCGGCGCTCGCGTAGCGGCGGCAGATGAATCTCGATGGTGTTGAGCCGGAACAGCAGGTCCTGGCGGAAGCGCCCCGCCGTCACCTCGTCCGCCAGAATCGCATTGGTGGCCGAAATCACGCGCGCGTCCACGCGTTTCGTTTTCGATGATCCCACGCGCTCCATCTCGCCGGTTTCCAGCACGCGCAACAGCTTCGCTTGCAGGTTCATGGGGACGTTCGCGATCTCGTCGAGAAACAGCGTACCGCCGTCGGCCAGCTCGAAGCGTCCCACGCGATCCACCTTGGCGTCGGTGAACGCGCCTTTGACGTGTCCGAAAAGTTCGCTTTCGAAGATGCCCTCGGCCAGACCGCCCGCGTTGACCGTCACCATGGGTCGCGAGGCTCGGCTGGAGACGGCGTACAGCATCCGCGCCACCACTTCCTTGCCCGTGCCTGGCTCGCCGGTGATCAGGACATTCGCATCCGAGGGTCCCACACGGGCGATCAATTCGATCACCGGCTCCATGGCCGGCGATCCCGCGATCAGATTGGGCCTCCCGTCGGCGCGCAGCAGGCGATTCTCGGCCTCCAGGCGTTGGCCCCGCTTGAGAGCCGTGCTCAGCTCCACCTGCGTCCGGACGATCGTGAGAAGCCGCGAATTGTCCCAGGGCTTCTGAATGAAATCGCGCGCGCCGCGGCGCATCGCCTCGACCGCGACGTCCACCGTGCCCCAGGCCGTCATCACCACCACCGGTACGGTGGAGTCGATCGCCCGAATGCGCGCCAGCAGATCCAGCCCCTCCTGGCCGGAGGTGGTGTCGCGAGTATAGTTCAGATCCATCAGGATCACGTCGAACTCGCGCGTTTCCAGCGCCGCCAGAATTCCCGCCGGCGAGTGCGCCGTCTCAATCTCGATCCCCTCGGTCTTCAGCAGCAGGCGCAGCGCCTCGAGCACGTCCGCCTGGTCGTCGGCAATCAGGATCCTGCCGTTGTTCTTCATCGCTAGGCTTTGATCTTACCCATTGGCTTTGATCTTACAATGTGGAGTATGTTCTCCGCGATCCTGCTTCCCGGAGTCGAGCTTCGGCTGGTGGAGGAGCGCCACGCGGCCGCCCTTTTTGCCGCCGTCGATCGCAACCGGGGATATCTGCGCGAATGGATGCCCTGGGTCGACGCCACGCGCACCGCAGACGATATTCTGGCGTTCATTCGCCGCTCGATGGAGCAGTTCGCGGCGAACAATGGATTCTCCGCCGCCGTCTGGGCCGATGGATCGATCGCGGGTGTGATTGGGCTGCACAAGATCGATTGGCTGAATCGCAAGGCCGAAATGGGCTACTGGCTTGCCCGCGAATTTCAGGGGCGCGGCATCGCCACCGCGGCGGCTCGGGCCGTGACCGGCCACGCGCTGGTGGAGTTGGAGCTGAATCGAATGGAGATTCACTGCGCTGTGAACAACGCCAGGAGCAGCGCCATTCCCAAACGTTTGGGGTTCACCTTCGAAGGCACCCTGCGTCAGGCGGAGCTCAACGTCAACGGGCGCTACCTCGATCTCGAAGTGTATGCGATGCTGCGCCGGGAATTTCGCCGCTAGCTTAAGCGCCGCCGCCGGACGACAAGGGCCGCCATCCCTCCCAGGACTAGGAACAGCGACGCGGGTTCGGGCACGGTGCTGCTCGTGATCGTGATTGTGCCGCTGGTGAAATTGTCCACGCTGACGGGGCCGCCCGCTGGGTTGGACAGATTATTGCTGTCGGTCCCTCCGGTGAACGACACTGTAAACGGTCCCGTGGCGGCGGTGGGCGAAATGTTAAACAGCACCCGGCCGAGGGCCAGCGACTCTCCGGACGTAAGCGTGATTCCAGCGCCATCGTTGGTGCTGTCGCTGCCGTCCAGCGTTTGACCCGACGTGAAGTTCAGGGGCAGAGAGTTGCTCTGGTCGAACGAGTCGCCGGCGAATATATAGGTAAACGCGCCCGTCGAGAAATCCGCGCCCGTAAGCGTGATATCGGGATCCGTGACCGACACCTCGAAGAAAAATCCCGCGACCGAAATGCTGCTGGGACCGTTGTTCGTCAGCACCACGTCGAAGGCATCCCCGACATCGCCGCGGGTGGCGCCAACGGTCGGCGGCTGGATCGAGTATGTCGTCGACGCCCGAGCGAAAGAACCAAATAGAACTGCGGCGTAAGCCGCGATGAAAATTCCAAAAGTACGCTTCATAAATTTTCCTTTAGGGCAGCGACGTTCCCGATCGTGTGCGAACGATTGAGTAGTCAAGCACGTTCACGACCCTATCGCCATTTAGATCGGCAAAGATATTATACGGAGCACTGATCGCGGCCTGCACTAGCACAAGATCCTGCGCATTCACCACGCCGTCATCGTTGAAATCACCATACAGAATCTTCAGACCCTGGCTGAAGCCGGCGCCGCCAGCCAAGGCGTTCCCGGCCGCATCCTCCAGCGCATTCACACCGCTTCCCGCCAACGTCGTCGGGAAGTTTCCAAGCGCCAGCGGACTGATGGTCCAGGTGAGAGTATTGGTGCCGAGGCCGCTGAAACCTGTAGTCGTCACACCTGTTCCACTGAGGCTGTTCACAGTTCCAGTGGTGATGGGTTCGGAAAAGACCACCTGAATCCCAGTGATCTGCCAGGGCAGCCGATTCCGCGAGGTGCCGATCACGTTGAAGCTCTGCGAGCCCCACAGCACGTTGTAAGAAACCACGCTCGGGGCGGTGGTGTTAATAACGATACTCGTGTTCGCGCCGAGCGATCCGGCGGCTCCTGGCGCGGGCAGCGTCAGCACTGCGGGTGTGGCCGCTGCATCGGTGATGCTCCCGCCGTTGAGCGTCAACGCGCTGGACGAGGTGTAATCCAGATGCGAGCTGTTTTGTCCTGCCAAAACCGGGTAGTTGAACGTTAAGGTGCCGGTGCCCGTGCCCGACATGTAGCTGGCCGTGCCGCCGGAATTCAGCGCCAATTGCGGAGTTCCCGTCACAGTGACCACCTTGCTGAAGGTCACCGTGACCGCGATGGTCGCTCCCACTCCATACGTTCCGTTCGCGGTCGTCGAGGAGACGTTCGTAACCACCGGGGCCACATCGATGGTGTTGATCACGATATTCGTGTTCGCACTCAGCGAGCCCGCCGCGCCGGGCGCCGGGAGTGTCAGAGTCGCGACCGTGCCCGCAGTATCTTTGATCGTCCCGCCGTTGAGCGTCAGAGAGCCGGTCGAGGTGTAATCCAGGTGCGGGCTGTTTTGTCCGGCCGCTACCGTGTAGAGGAACGTTAAAGTGGCGGCGCCCGAGCCCGACGAGTAGCTGGCCGTGCCGCCGGAATTCAGCGCCAGTTGCGGAGTTCCCGTCACGTTGACGGCCTTGCTGAAGGTCACCGTGATCGCGATGTTCGCTCCGATTCCATACGTTCCATTCGCGGTCGTCGACGAAATATTCGTAACCGTCGGGGCGACGGTGTCGATCACGATGTTCGTGTTCGCGCTCAGCGATCCCGCCGCGCCGGGCGCAGGCAATGTCAGCGTCGCGGGTGTGCCCGCAGTATCAGTGATAGTCCCGCCGTTGAGCGTCAGCGCACCGGCCGAAGTGTAATCCAGATGCGCGCTGTTTTGACCGGCCGCAACGGTGTAGTTGAACGTTAAGGTGCTGGTGCCCGTGCCCGAGGTATAGCTGCCCGTGCCTCCGGAATTCAGTGCCAGGAGCGGAGTTCCCGTCACATTGACCACCTTGCTGAACGTGACCGTGACTGCGATGGTCGCTCCGATTCCATACGTTCCATTCGGGGTCGTCGACGAAATATTCGTAACCGTCGGGGCGACGGTGTCGATCACGATATTCGTGTTCGCACTCAGCGAACCCGCCGCGCCGGGCGCCGGTAGTGTCAGAGTCGCGGCTGTGCCCGCGGTATCTTTGATGGTTCCGCCGTTGAGCGTCAGAGAGCCGGTCGAGGTGTAATCCAGATGCGCGCTGTTTTGACCGGCCGCAACGGTGTAGTTGAACGTTAA
>Ga0070733_10000984_pt1 | contig 21770 bp, 23 predicted proteins | sample Coa_R1_9_FD_66450 | JGI IMG/M metagenome (GOLD analysis project Ga0070733, IMG submission 66450) | Surface soil microbial communities from Centralia Pennsylvania, which are recovering from an underground coalmine fire - Coalmine... | ecosystem: Environmental > Terrestrial > Soil > Unclassified ... | reverse complement strand
CCCCCCTGGCTGGTAATCAATAGTTCTCAAAAAGCATGGTTTTATACTGGTTATATTTAACTCTACAGGATGATGGATCTCACAATGAATCGGATTTGAAAAAGATCCTTTAACACTATCAAATGTTATGCCTATGAAAGCGTAAAGCGTAAAGCGCAAAGCGTGAAGCATTATAGCTAAGGAAGCGTAAAGCGTAAAGCGCAAAGCGTGAAGCATTTTTATATTGATTTGAGAATTAGTTAATCAAATCTTAAGCGTTTAGAGCAAAATGGAACCAGTAGGCTTTAAGCTTTCTGCTTTACGCCTTAAGCTTAGAAGTTTTTTGTTTAAATTGTACAATAAAACCATTGTATGCCGACTGCTCCCTCCGTAATGAGCCTTCACCTTAAATACCGTTTAGTGATTGCCGAACTAAACTTCGACATCAACGTGCTGCGCATTTTTGGAGATTATCTGACAGAATTACGGGCAAAACGGAAGGAACCGGAAGTGAAATCAAAAAGTGATTATTTTGAAAAGGAGTTTTACGCACTCAGAACTGAAATAGATGATATCCGTCATGAAATGCAATTAGTGAAAATGGAGTTGGGTGCTTTCTCAAGGGAAACCCAAACATTTGATTATAAAATATTTAATAAAAAATACCGCCTCCCTTTAAGAAAAAGGCTATTAGCATATAAGAAACGGTTTAAGAAAATATATAAGGAATTTGAAGAGTTTGAAGGCCAATGGCTCTCATAAAAAAAGCCGGGATAAAATCCCGGCTTTTTTGCTTAAAGCGCAAAGCGTAAAGCTCCCATGGCTATATCGTACGTTGATGGTTTATGTAACCGCTATTTAATAGAAACAAATACCTTCAGTTTTTCCCATCTCAGATAAAACCCTTTATCCATCATTTTATCTTCGATAGCATAAGTGAGTTTCTCCTGTACATCTTTTTCTGTCTTTGGTTTCACTTTTACTTCCAATACATTTTTTGCGGGATCCAGATTCGCATCTCCGGAATTTTTAATGCCCCACTGACCGGTCTGAGAGTTGAAAATTACGGTCCATTCTTTTTCTCCCGGTATCATAAAAAGACTGTATTTGCCAGCCGGAAGTTTTTTTCCTTCTACCATAATATCCTTATCTGTTGTAAAAATAGTGGCTTCATTGGCGCCAGCCCGCCATATATTATTATAAGGAACCAGGGAGCCCCAAATCTGTCTTCCTTTTACCGACGGGCTACTATAGTCAATCGTGATTGTGGCATCTTTAATTTTACCTTTAGCAGTTGCAGGCGGGCTCGGTCTTGTGCTTTTATCACCTTGCGCCCACGAATGACTGCTTGCCAGCAGGCCGACAAAAACAAAAAAGGCTAACCTGGCAAAAATTCTTCTTTTCATATGAAAATCGTTGTTTGGTTAAAAAATATTTATTTAAAATGTTACATCAAGTTAGTCAATTTCATGAATCCTGATGATCCGCTGGTATAAATTTTCCCATTAAATATTGAGTAATTATTTACCCATTTTTTTATTTGATCGCTGACATTTATTTTCCTTTAAAATGGCGACCTTACAAAAATAAAACGATAATTTTTCATTAAAAAAAGTAACAAATGAAACGGTTTGCTTCCATTTTTTTATCTTCTCTCGTTATCTGTTTTGTGGCCGGATGTAACGGATCTTCTTCGTCGTCGGCTACTTCCACGGACACCAGTACCGTAAAAGCTGACAGCAGCATGGCAAATACAGGCTCTATTGCCGGATTTAAATTGGGTGTTCAGATGTGGACTTTCCGGATGTTTTCATTCAGCGATGCATTGGACAAGGTAGATAGTTCAGGCATTAAAAATATTGAGGCATTTATCGGGCAAAATCTGGGTGGTGGAATGTCCGGTAAATATGGGTTGGATATGTCGGCTGAAACAATTGCCAAACTGAAAGCTTTATTGAATAAACATGGTATACAGGCCGTGGCGATGGGCGTCATTGTGCCGAAGACAAAGGAAGAATGGATCAGGACTTTTGAGCTGGCCAAAAATTTAGGGATGAGTTATATCACTGCCGAACCCATAAAAAATCAATGGGATATGGTGGATAGCCTGGCGGGGGCCTATGGAATTCCTGTAGCTATTCACGATCATCCCAAACCGAATATGTATTGGAGCCCTGACTCCGTATTAGCCGCCATTCAGGGTCATTCACATATTGGTTCCTGTGCAGATGTGGGACACTGGGCGAGAAACGGTTTGAATCCTGTAGATTGTCTTAAGAAATTGGATGGACATATCATCGGTGTACATCTGAAGGATATCGTTAAATTTAACAATCCAAAAGCCGATGACACGGTTGTCAGCAAAGGCGTTATCGATCTTCCGGCTGTGTTAGCTGAATTAAAAAGACAGAACTTTAAAGGTATGCTCTCTATTGAACATGAATCCAATTGGTATCACAACCTCCCGGATGTGATTTTCACAAAAAAATATTATGATTCGCTGATTCAAAAACTACAATAAAACCACGCGCTTAACAAGCGGTTTACAAAGGTTGAATGTCTGGCAGAAGTTATGCATATCATAACCTATTAAACCATTACAGTCGAAAATGGTCAAACGAAAAATATGCATCATGAAAAAAATCCTGTCTGTATTATTTGTATTTGGCTTTATGACAACGGGGATAAGTTTATCTGCGTCGGCCCAGACCATTTATGTTAAGGTAAGGCCTGTGGCACCGGTCGTTGTAAGGCCCGTTGCACCCAGTCCGAATCATGTCTGGATTGCAGAGGAATGGAAACCCAACGGCGGCACGTATGTATATTCCGGTGGATACTGGGCTGCGCCTCCTCATCCGGGATGGGTATGGGTTCCCGGTCATTGGAAGAGACACGAATACGGCGAATACTGGGTTCCCGGTCATTGGCGGAAATATTAAAAAAGCCCAAAGCTTAAAGCTTAAAGCCCAATGCCTAAAGCCTAAAACTTTTTTGTTTCATTGGAACGAGGAGTAAAATATTTGCAACTGATATTATCAGATTGCCCTTCGCGATCGCCTGTTCCAGAATCAGTTTTGGGCTTTAGGCATTGGGCTTTAGGCATTGGGCTTAAGCTTTGGGCTTTACGCTTGGGGATATCCTTTGGCGATCCAGTCCGTTTTAAGATTATGTTCCAGGTTCAGCAGACGGGCATTAGTAAATTTCATTTCATTCAATAAGATAAATGCGGGTCTGATATTCGGGCAGTGCTCAAAAGGGCAGCATCCGCAGTAGATGACCAGGTTGGCGTCCCTCGTGAGTTTGCTTAATTGCTGTTTTAGTTTTTCGAGATTCTCTTTTTCTTTGGCGGGTCCCATGTCCAGCGAACCCCTGATCAGCGCACCGGGTCCCACACAAATGATGATCGGTTTTTTTTGTTTGGGATCATTTATCACGGCCGCCAGATCGGCGGGGGCCATGAGTTGCCCGGCGGTCCAGGGCTCCGGACCTTTTGTCGTATTCACTGGTGCCGGCAAATGATCTGTCTCAGTACAGGTCACAAGTGTCTTCATGCGGGGAACCGGATCAGACCCGGAAAGGCCCGGGTGTCTGCTAAAACCCGCTATTACGAGACAGAACAAAAGAGCAATAAGCTGACTCTTCACTGTAAAACGTTTCATGGCATTCGTTCTGACCTAAATTTACTCCAATTCGCCGAGAGTTCAGAACTGATCCGGATTCTTAATTGTCCCTTTGTAATGAGAGAGAATAATGATCATTTAGTTTTATATTACTAAAATATTTAGTAAACTTGTGGTGAGAATATTCAAATAAAAGGGATTTCTATGGAGTTATTGTATTATGAAACGGCGGTTCCTGCTGGATTTCCGTCACCGGCCCTGGATTATATGGAGGAAAGGATTGATTTAAGCCGGGAACTGATCAGCCATCCGCTCTCCACATTCATTGTTGAATGCACGGGTGACTCCATGATGGGTGCTTTTATCCCTCCCAGGGCAAGGCTGCTGGTGGACCGTTCGCTGACTCCCGTGAATGGCAGTATTGTCGTGGCTGTGCTCAATGGTGAGTTTACCGTGAAGTTCCTCCGGAAGAATGAACACCGGTGCTGGCTCGTGCCGGCGAACAGCAAGTACCAGGAAGTAAAAATCAGTGAGGATATGGATATGCAGGTCTGGGGTGTGGTTACGTATATTATCACCGATACTCAGGACCTAAGGAATTGTATGCGATGAAGAAGGCGGGCAAACGATCTGACAATATAAATGCGGGTTCGTATGTATTGAACTGAAAACTCAATTGGACATGTATGTATGCTCTGGTGGATTGCAATAATTTTTACTGTTCCTGCGAACGCGTATTTAATCCAAAATTGGAGGGCCGGCCGGTGATCGTGTTGTCGAATAACGATGGCTGCGCGATTTCGCGCAGCGATGAAGCCAGGGCGCTGGGCATCGGAATGGCAGCGCCTGCATTTATCATGAGCGAGTTCCTTGATCAGCATCAGGTTGCCGTCTTCAGTTCCAACTACACTTTATATGGGGATATGAGCCAGAGGATCATGGACAGTCTGGCTTTATTTGCGCCAAAAATCGAGATCTATTCAATTGATGAAGCGTTTCTCGACCTCAGCGAACTGAGGAAAACGGATCTCCGGCAGTTTGGGTTCAATATCCGCAGGACGATCAGAAAAAATATTGGCATTCCGGTTTCTGTCGGTATTGGTGCCACGAAAACACTGGCTAAGATGGCCAACCGTCACGCTAAAAAGCATTACCGACCGGCGTCGGTATTCTGGGCAGCCGATCCGGCGCTGGTCAGGGAAATGTTGTCGTCCACGCCGGTTGAAGAGATCTGGGGTATCGGTCACCAGTATGCGCTTTTATTATCCAGGTCCGGATTTAAAACGGCTGCCGAATTCCTTAAGGCGCCTGAGGAATGGATAAGAAAAAATTTGTCCGTCGTAGGTCATCGCCTGTTATTTGAATTGCGCGGAATCCCGTCCATTGCCTGGGAGACGGAAAAACCGGTGCGGCAAAACATTTGTACGTCCAGGTCATTTGGTCAGCGGATCGCGGATAAAACACGGATAGCCGAAGCAATGGCAAATTATGCGGCCAGCTGCGCGGGGAAACTTCGGTCGGATAAAACCTGTTGCCGCAGCGTCCAGGTTTTCATTCAGACCAATCCACACAAAACAGATGAGGCGCAATATCTGCGTTCGGTTGACATCGATCTGGACCGTGCCTCTAATCACAGCGGCGAGATTATTAAAGCAGCGCTGCGGGGCCTGGATTTGATTTTTAAACCCGGCTTCCTGTATATGAAATGTGGGGTGACAGCGATGGATCTGGTTCCGGAATCGTCGGTCCAGGGCAGTTTTTTTGACGGTGCGGATCACAAAAAAAGCCGGCATATCATGCGAACGATCGATCAGATAAACCAGTCGGCGGGCAAAGAGGTATTGCGTGCGGCTGCGCAGGGATTTGAACGGCCGTACCGGCTCAAGACCGATTATTTGTCGTTCCGTTATACGACGCGGATGAGTGAGATTCTCAGGATCAAGAATTAAATATGAGTGTGGAAGTCTGGAAGACTGGAAGTAAAAAAACAAACACTAACTAATACACTTCTGTTTTCAGATTTCCAGACTTCCAGACTTCCAGAGTTGTGTTAAAGTGATGCTTCAACCATTTGAGGAATTCAGGCCCGGTTATCTTTCCCGACTCATAGACTTGGGAAGGCGTTATCTCGTGTCCCAGACCTATCACCGGGTCAGGGAAATGGAGATGGACCCTGTTTGCCACCGTGTGAACCTGTTGTTTTCTGACTATATGGAATTGGGAGAAGCAAAACTGCATGTAAACGCCGTTAAGAAAGACAGATATGCGGCGATCATTGATCTGAAAAATCCCGTCCACCTGAGAAAAATGCAGGCGATGCTGAAAGCGGGTTCGGGCTACCGGATGTTTTTTGCAGTTGTCCGCAGCGCGAAAGAGTTGGAAAACCTTGTGAACCGGAAGTATAAGGAAAAACTCAGGCATTACGTGGAGAAACAAACAGACTGGCGGATTTCCCGCGACGCGATGGTAAAGCCGATGATACAGCTGAGTTTCGGAGAACTATTTGTTATTCTCAAACATAAGAACCAGCATATCCGGATTAAGTTCGAGGAAATTGAAAAACAAGTATGAAAGTATGGAAGTCTGGAAGTCTGGTAGTAAAGAAACACACTAACTGGTACACGACACTTCCAGTCTTCCATACTTCCGGTCTTCCATACTGATAAAGTGTTATTGATATACACGTACGTAATCAATATAGAAATGTTGCGGAAGTGATGACAACGAGACACCTTTCGCACCACCCCAATCACCACCAAAAGCCAGATTCAGAATGATAAATTGTGGTTTATTATACGGCCATGCATCCGGGCCGGTATGGGGATTCGTATAAGTAAAAACTTTTTTGCCATCAAAAAACCAGTCTATATGATCGGGATACCACTCCACTGCATAGACATGAAAGTCTTTTTCAGGTGCTAAATAATAGATCCGTGTGCCTGAATTGTTGGCCTTTGCATGTTCATTAAAATGGAGTGTGTCAGGCATGTACCCAACGTGTTCCATGATGTCGATTTCTCCGCACGAAGGCCATCCAGCAGTGCTGATATTACTGCCCAGCGTCCAGATAGCGGGCCAGGTGCCCAGCGAAGACGGAATTTTGGCGCGGACTTCGATGCGGCCATAGGTCCAATCTTTAATTCCCTGTGTGATAATACGGGCGGAGGTAATGGGATATACATGACCATTGGAATTAAAGGAGTCGTTTCTGGCTGTAATGTCAAGCATTCCGTTACTGACCCAGGCATTATCCGCGCGGTTAAGTGTGTAATACTGAAGTTCGTGGTTAGCTATAAAGCCGGTGTCGTATTTCCACTTCGCGGGATCCGGGAGGCCGGTATTGTCAAACTCATCCTGCCAGACCAGCTTTGTATATTTTCCTGTGGGAGATGAGGGCATTGTTGATTGCGCCCTCGCACAAAACTGAAAAAAACAAATGATAAAGAAACCAAAGATGTAACGGATCATACGCTTTATTTTATAACATCATAATGAAGTCCGGTCACGCCGGATTCAAATGCTTTTGACCTGATAAGCTTTAATTTAACGCGATCTTTCATATCCTTAAACAACGGTTTACCAGTTCCCAATACAATGGGTTCGAGCTTGAGCCTGTATTCATCTACCAGTTTATTTTTCGTAAAATGAGCAGCAAGCGCAGCGCCTCCGAAAATGACCATATCACCACCCGGTTCCTTCTTCATCTGCTGAACTGTTGTAACCGGATCGGCGTTAGCAAGCTTTGAGTTTTTCCATTTTACTTCTTTCAGTGTATTTGAAAAAACCACTTTGGGGGTATCGGCCATCCAATGTGAAAATTCAACCAGCTCCGGCGGTGCTTTTGGATCCTTCGGAACCGATGGCCAGTATTGTTCAAAGCCCTGGTATAAAACACGGCCCACCAGCATCGTATCAACCGTCTTTTGTAAGTCGGGAATCAGGAACTTTCCGATTTCATCGTCATTCATGGTTACCCAATCCAATTCATCATGCGGACCACATACAAAACCATCGAGGGAAACGTGCATAAATAAAATTACTTTTCTCATATTATATATTTGAGTTCCAAAACTATTATAATTAGGTCAGAAAGGAAGGTGTGAATACGCCGGTAATGGGTACAAATGCGACTCTTTGGTAGAGTTCCTACAGAAATACAAAAAATTCCAATTTAAAAAACAATTGCCGTATAAAAGTATTGCTGATAACAAAGTGTAGCGACAATGAAATCCTAAAAAGTTTAACTTCGTTTTCAATTCTGTATTTATGAAACCATTGGGTTTACTTTTATTTTTTTCATTTTTTTCTGTCCTGGCATTCGGACAATTAACTTCAGACGGCAGTCTTCCTACCGTAAAAACGGCCAATGGCATTGTTCAGGGTACGCAGATTTCAGGTATTGCCATATTCAAAGGTGTTCCATTTGCCCAACCACCTGTTGGTGATCTGAGATGGAAAGCTCCGCAGCCCGTAAAAAATTGGGATGGCACTTTGAAGGCTGATCACTTTTCTGCGAGGCCGATGCAATTGCCCATTTTCAGTGATATGAAATTCAGGTCGCCTGGTATAAGTGAAGATTGTCTGTATCTGAATATCTGGACACCCGCAAAATCCGCAAGCGAGCAATTGCCGGTGCTGGTTTTTTTTTATGGGGGTGGTATGAAAGCCGGTGATGCTTCAGAATACCGGTATGATGGAGAATCCATGGCCCGCAAGGGTGTTGTGGCGGTTACAGTGAATTACCGATTGGGTGTTTTTGGATTTTTAGCCTATCCTGAACTCAGCGCGGAGTCTCCATTTCACGGCTCAGGAAATTATGGCTTGATGGATCAGACGGAAGCACTCAGATGGCTGCATAAAAATATTGCTGCATTTGGAGGAAACCCTGACAATATTACGATCGCCGGAGAATCAGCCGGCTCTTCTTCTGTATGTGCGCAGATCGTTTCGCCACTGGCGAGAAATTTATTCGCGGGAGCCATTGGAGAAAGTGGTTCTATTTTGAGATCCAGTAATGTCGTCAAACTAAAAGATGCCGAAGAAATCGGCCTTACGTTTTCCAAATCAGTCGACGCCAATTCTTTGAAGGAGCTTCGGGCCATGCCCGCTGAACAGCTATTAAATGCCACAGCCAAACCGGCGTTCGGTAATTTTCCATTGGATATTGACGGATATTTTTTTCCTGAGTCTCCCATTACCCTGTATAAAACAGGCAGGGTGGCCAGGGTTCCTGTGATCATCGGCTGGAATTCCGAAGAATCAAACTGGAAATCCATATTGGGAGATGCGGAACCTACCAGGGAAAACTATATGATAGCGGTTAAGAAATTATATCCCGCCAATGCGGACGAGATATTGAAATTATATCCGGTGAATAATGATTCTGATGTGGTTGCAGTCGCTACGTCTTTGGCATCCGATCGGACAAATGCTTTCGGATCCTGGAGATGGGTTGACCTGCATGCAAAAACCAATAGTGCGGTTTATCGCTATTTCTTTACAAAAGCAAGACCGGGATTAATGGCAGACATAAATAAACCGTCAGATAAAGATGTTTCTGATGCTGAATCGAATGCAAAAAAATTCAACGGCCTTGGTTTTTTCCAGGGAGCCGTCCATTCGGCCGAAATCGAGTATGCATTGGGAAATCTTCCCAGCAACCGGGTTTATGACTGGCAACCATCCGATTATATGGTTTCAACCATTATGCAGGACTATTTTGTGAATTTTATCAAAACCAAAAACCCCAATGGAACCGGATTACCATACTGGCCTCTCTATCAAAGCTGGCAAAAAGATCCCATCATGTTTATTGGTTACGATACGCATCGTGCGCCGGATAAAACCAGAGACCGATATCTGTACTTTGATAAAATCAGCGGTAATTGACGGTGCTTAGCTGATTTTTAAAATCACATCGCCCATTTGCGGATGGCCTGTACAGGTCAATACCAATCCCTTATCGAGTTCTTTTTCGGTCAGCACTTCATTGTTGGATAGCCATACTTTTCCTGATTTGCAAATAGCCGCACAACTTCCGCATTTACCGGTTTCACAACTATACGGAAGATTCAATTTCAATTTCTTTGCAGCCTGCAGAATGCTATCGGGATATTGTACAGGAAACTGAATGACGGCTCCGTTTATTTCAAGTGTAACCTGGTAAGTATTTTTATCCGGAGGAGCGCGGTGGACCAACTTTTTGTTGCCCGGGTTAAAATCTTCTTTTTTTATATTTTCACCCGGAAATCCTTCTTCAAGCAAAAGAAAAATAATCATTCGCATGTAATTCTCAGGGCCGCAGGTATAAAACAATATTTTCTCCCGTTTGAATTGTTTGATTGTCAAAAATTCCAGCAGGAGTTCCCGGTTCAAACGCGCTTTTCTCAGATCCGCTTCAGAGCTGAACAGAAAATGTACCTGCAACTGTTGGGGATGATCATGTTCGAGGCTTCTTAATAAATTATAAAATGCCGTGGATTCAACCGACGGATTACTGTATATCAGTGAAACGAAAATATTTCCGTAGTCGTGCAACACTGTTTTGATTAAGGAAAGAACGGGCGCAATGCCGCTCCCTGCGGCAAAAAAGTAAATATGTTCAAACGATTTTATGTTTTCAGGAAGACGAAAGAATCCTGCAGCGCCGGTTGTGAAAAGCTGATCACCGATAAGGGTATGATCCACCAGTTTTCTGGAGAAAAAACCATTGTCAATACGCTTGACTGCAATGGAGAGCGGTTCGTTCAAAGCCGGCGATGAGATGATAGAATAAGATCTGCGGACTTCCTGTTTACCGGAATGATCGACGAGGGTAATAAACTGACCGGACTCGTATTTTATGGAATGCCCCTCGCGGAAAGTGAACGTTTTAAAATTACGTGCTTCCTCCCGTATATGTTCAACAGTCAGGGGCTCGTAACGGGTCGAAGGATTTGAAAGGGCTATTGTCAATATTTTTTTTTGAATCAGGGTTAGTAATGCGATCTTACCTTAACTGTTAAGACGCGATATAAAATTATACAATGTATGTGGTGTAACTTTTGATATAACAGGAAAAGATTCCAGACATCTTTATATCATGATTGTAAAACGCCCGAAGATCCGGCCGTGGATGCTAAAAAAGGAGATTCTTATTCTTTTTTTTGGTCTGAGGGACAAACGGACAACAAAATGGGCAAAACTGCCTGCCATTCTTGCAATCATTTATCTTCTCAGTCCCATCGACCTGATTCCCGATTTTATTCCATTCTTTGGTTATCTGGATGATATCGTGATTGTTCCTTTACTGCTGAATGCAGCCATCAGACTCCTGCCCGCCGACGTGAGAGAAGAAAGTATCGTAAAGGCCAAACGGAATCAAAATAAATTCAAATGGATGATCTCTTTACTGATCATCCTGGTCATTGCACTGCTGGCGGGTATGTTCTTTTTAATCCGGCGTCTGATTAATTATTGACAGCTTGATCGCCTCTTATGGCATCATTTTTTATATATACCCATTGAAAGGATTATTCATTAAAAAAAAACACATGAAAAAGTTAGGATACATTTTATTTATGATGCTCGGCATCGTGTTTATCTCCCAGGCTCAGGTGGATAGTACGGTTAAAAAAGCAGGTAATAAAACGGCTGAGCTGGCTTCTAAGGGAAAATCTGCCGTAGTAGACGAAGTATATAAGGATAAAATCGGACCTGCCGGGCAGTCGCCTATTTATATCGATCACAATTCCAAATACTATTATGTGGATAAAAAGGGGAAAAAGGTATACGTAACAAAATCATCGCTGAAGGATAAGCCGAAAACCTAGTCCCGGTTTCTTCGTCATATTTTAAAAGGCACCATGTCAACGGGTGCTTTTTTTATTTTCACCTGATAACATCTATATTCATGGAATAAGATTAATGAAGCTATGCCACCCGACTCACCCAGGATCAATAACAGGTCCTTAAAACAAAATACATATGATGCCATTGTAGTAGGATCCGGTATCAGCGGTGGCTGGGCAGCGAAGGAACTCTGTGAGCGGGGATTGAAAACACTGGTTCTGGAAAGGGGCAGAAATGTGGAACATATCAAAGACTATCCCACGGCCAATCTGGCGCCCTGGCAATTCGATCACCATGGAGCCATTACCGAAGAAATGCGGAAGGAACAGCATATCCAGGTTCGCGGCTTTTGCAATGAAACCAATAAGCATTTTTTTGTAAACGACCTGGAACATCCCTATACGCAGGTAAAACCTTTTGACTGGATCCGTGGATACCATGTCGGCGGGAGAAGTCTGATGTGGGGCCGCCAGTGTTATCGCTGGAGCGATCTGGATTTTGAGGCCAATGTCAAAGACGGTCATGGTGTGGATTGGCCCATCCGTTACAGGGATATTGCAACCTGGTATAGCTATGTTGAAAAATTCGTGGGCATCAGCGGATCAAGGGAAAATTTACCACAGTTACCCGATAGTGAATTTCTTCCACCGATGGAAATGAATTGTCTCGAAAAGCATATTACAGAAAAAATAAGTGAAAAATACACAGACGGACGACGGATGATCATCGGACGGGTTGCCAATCTCAGCAAGGGACTAAATGGCCGGGGGCCCTGCCAGTACAGGAATATGTGTGACAGAGGGTGTCCGTTTACCGGATATTTCAGCAGCAATGGTGTAACGCTACCGGCTGCAAGTGCTACAGGCAATCTGACGCTCAGGCCGTTTTCAATAGTTGAAAAAGTGATATATGACAAGGATAAGAAAAAGGCTAAGGGGATCCGGATCATCGATGCGAACACCATGCTCACAGAAGAATATTTTGCAAAAATTATTTTCCTGAATGCCTCCACGATTGGCACCACGGCGATACTCATGCATTCTGCTTCCGATGCCCATCCTGAGGGGCTTGGAAACAGCAGTGGTGCGCTGGGACGTTATTTAATGGATCATCATTATCACGTGGGCGCCAGTGCAACATTTGATGGATTTCAGGACCGTTATTTTTTTGGGAGACGGGCAAATGGTATTTATATTCCGAGGTTTCGGAATATCAATAGCCATACTATTCAGAAGGATTATGTACGTGGATTTGGATATCAGGGCGGCGCCTACCGGGGAAGAGTAACCGATTTAGAAGGAATCGGTGAATCATTGAAAGCAAAACTTACAGAAACCGGAGACTGGTCCATGTGGATGGGTGGATGGGGAGAACACCTGCCGCATCCCGACAACCGGGTGACATTGAGCAAGGACAAAAAAGATAAATGGGGTTTGCCACTGATGGACTTTGATTGCAGCTGGCGGGAAAATGAACTGGCCATGCGCGCCGACATGATGAATAGTGCGGCCGAGATGCTGGAAAAATCGGGATTGAAAAATATAAATACCTTTAATGATCCGGAGGCCAATCCGGGGCTCTGTATTCATGAAATGGGTACAGCCCGCATGGGAAGGGATCCGAAAACATCTGTTTTGAATGGGCATAATCAGTTGTGGGATGCTCCGAATCTTTTTGTGACCGACGGATCCTGTATGACTTCCAGTGCAAACCAGAACCCTTCTTTAACTTATATGGCGCTGACCGCCAGGGCAGTGGATTATGGAGTCGGTGAATTAAAAAAGGGAAACATTTAAAGCGCAAGGCTTAAGGCGTAAAGCTAAAAGCAGAGTTACTTTCGGTTAAAATTTGATGTTGCAGTTCGGGGATTATCTGAAAGAATCTTCGGTATCAATCCCGACAATACAGGATGGTATTTTTCGTTTTTATAAAAATGATTTCATGAGAAAAATGATGGGTTTTGTTATTCTGTCTGCTGTCTTTTTTTGGTTATTTGCATGTAAAAAGGATAATAATAGCAGCGCTGCCGCATCTTCTTTGACAGGAACCTGGACCTTTACGGGTATGAACGCCGTTACTTCAGCGACAGCAGTAGACAGCGGAATTGGTTTCAGCGACAGAGACATCACGACTTCAAATTATCAAACAACTGCAAACGGAGGCACGGTGACAATTTCCGCCAATACAATGACCGGGACTGGTATTACGTATGCTGCCAACATAATAGCATTTACGACTGAATATCAGGATAACATACTGATTGACACATTTTCAACTTCGATACCATTCACAGTTCCCGCTACGAACAGTTCCTCACCATTCGAAGTCATAGGGAAAGATTCTATTCATTACACCGGGGCAAATATATTTGGCTCCGCCGGATCGGGCGCACCGGCAGCCACCGGTTCCAAATTCTCCGTGTCCGGCAATATTCTGACACTCACTTCTGTGGTCGTAAGGGATTCGGTTTCAAACGTCGGAACAGGAGAAACCCTCACTCAGCATGAGACCGCCACTGTCGTTGCAACCTTGCAGAAACAATAATATTTTCAGATTATTTCAGGACTTTTTTATCTTCTTAATCCTTTTTACGGAAGAGACTGACTTTACAATTGTCTTCCCTTCCATGATTTGTTTTTGATCTTTTACCTTGAGCATTGAATTGACGTAAGCTTCCTTCAATAATTTTTTCATATAAGTTTTGGGAAAATCCTTTCTGTTCTTTACAACGAAATAGCGGTATTGATTTCCCTGTCCGATGAGTTTTTTTTCCGGATCCGCGATCTGACTTCCCCAGTAGAATCCAAATTGGATATTCAGGCTGGTTCGGCCGACGGCGATGTTACAAAATACATGTCCGACCCGGTCAGTGGGGGACCATCCGAAAGCCAATGCGTTATAATTATCGTAAATAAGTTCGTTTGATGCAGGATATAATTTCCATACGAAATCCCGTAGCCATAGCGTCGTCTCCCGGACTTCCGGAGGGAAGGGCTTTAGGAATTTTTGCAAATGGGCAATATCCTGCTTTGCCATGGGAGCTTTTTAGTTTTTGAAGGTAGTTATTTTTTTAGTTGACAGTTGACAGTTGACGGTTGACGGTTGACGGTTGACGGTTGATGGTTGGCGGTTGACGGTTGACGGTTGACGGTTGACGGTTGATGGTTGGCAGTTGACGGTTGACGGTTGATGGTTGATGGTTGGCGGTTGACGGTTGACGGTTGACGGTTGACGGTTGATGGTTGGCGGTTAGTGTGGCTTTATGCATTACGCTTTAAGCTTTGCGCTTTAAACGCTGATCGTTTTCCATTTACCTTTATTGAAATAATACCAGGCGACCAGTGCAATTAGTGTTTCTGCTACAGGAACCGCAATGAATGCGCCGGTTGCTTTCAGATGAAAATTATAAGCGAGTATGTAGGCAAGCGGTATCTGGAATAGCCAAAAGCAGAAAAAATTGATTAAGGTGGGCGTTCTGGTATCTCCGGCTCCATTAAGAGCCTGCATCATCACCATGCTGATGCCATAAAAAATATTTGCTGATCCGAACCAGCGAAGAGTCAGTATTCCATAACGGATGATGCTTTCATCGCGCGTATAAAGCCGCATGATAAAGCCCGGGCAGAAAATGAAAATGAACATCACCAGTCCCATGAGAATTGCGCTATACCTGGCTGTCATGTATACTGATTGTTCGGCCCTTTGCGGATCTTTTGCTCCCAGGTTTTGCCCTACCAATGTGGCAGCCGCATTACTTAATCCCCATATGGGCAGAAGAAAGAAAATAAAATTCCTGATCGCCAGCTGGTAACCGGCAGAAGCGGTGGTTCCACCTGTTTCTGCAACCAGCCGCGTCAGAAAAATCCAGCTTCCACTGTTTATGAGAAATTGTAAAGTGGCCGGCCAGGCAATAACAACAATTGATTTCAAAAGTTTTGGATCATAATTGAAATGAACTTTTTTAAGCCGGATGATCCCCTTACCCCGAAATAAATGATAACACTGATATAACACCCCGGCAGTTCTTCCAATGACTGTTGCAATGGCTGCACCTTTCAGACCATAATAATAAATAAATATGGGACATAATATAATATTCATGATACTGGCGAACCAAAGACTTTTCATGGCCATAGCGGCATCGCCTGCTCCGCGAAATATTCCGTTGATGAGAAATAATAGCATAATCACCAGGCTGCCGCCAAACATAATTTTTGTGAAAATAGCGCCATCGTGTACCACCCTGATATCGGCTCCCATCAGGGATAAGATATCGCCCGCAAATACAACGCCGAGTATACTGATAAAGAGTGTCGCTATCAGTGCGACGATCAGCGATTGTGCAGCAGAGTGCGAAGCCGCTTCCTGATCTTTTTCACCGATTCTCCTGGCTACCACTGCTGTGGCTGCCGTACTCAGACCAATGGCAATGGAATAAACCAGAGATATGACTGATTCCGTTAAACCGACCGTGGCAATAGCGTGCTGTCCCAGTTTGCTCACAAAAAATATATCCACGACAGCAAAAACGCTTTCAAGGCTCAACTCGAGAATCATCGGAATGGCCAGCAGAAAAATGGCTTTTGATAAACTGCCCCGGGTATAGTCGCGCTGCTCACCGTTGAGTGAAGTTCGAATGATATAGAATATTTTGTCAAATGTTGACCGTTGGGACATCGTCGGTGGATGAATATAATTGATTTATTTAAATTACAAGTTGATTAAACTTTATGGAACAAATTAAAATTATTAAGGAAGAATTATTGTCCGATAACTGGTATACATTAAAAAAATATACTTACGAAATAACAAAACAGGATGGAAGCCGCCAGACACAGACCAGAGAAGTTTATGACCGCGGAAACGGAGCTGTTATATTACTATATAATCAGGAATTCAAAACAGTTATTCTGACGCAGCAATTCAGATTGCCCAGTTTTGTAAATGGCAATACAAAGGGTGTGCTGATTGAAGCCTGCGCGGGTTTGCTGGACCGGGATAATCCGGAAGAAGCCATAAAGCGGGAAACGGAAGAAGAAACCGGCTACCGCATTAGTGATGTAAAGAAAATCTTTGATGCTTATATGTCACCCGGATCCGTTAGCGAAATTCTTTATTTTTTTATCGCAGAATATACGCCCTCCATGAAAGTGCATGCTGGCGGTGGTATCGAACACGAACAGGAAGATATAGAAGTTCTTGAGATCTCTTTTGACAAGGCTTATAATATGATCGCCACCGGAGAAATCAGGGATGCAAAAACCATCATGTTACTTCAATACATAAAAATCAATCAGATTTTGTAAAGAGCAAATCTGCACTTTCTAAGACATTCTTTTCATAAATGCGTTCTAATTAAGCTTTACGCTTTGAGCTTTACGCCTTAAGCCTTAAAAGGCATTTTACCGTTAAATGTCCTCATGAAGGATTTTTTATTTTTAAACGGGATACCTTGAGAGGCTAAGCGGTAAACCCGATGGAAAAAAAATTAGAAGGACAGGTGGCAATCATTACCGGTGCGAGTAGTGGTATCGGCGCCGGTGTTGCCAAATCGCTGTCTGCTTCCGGAGCTATTGTGGTTGTCAACTATCCGGTGGCTCCTGCCAAAGATGCTGCGGATGCGGTGCTGGCAGAAATAGTGGCAGCTGGTGGAACCGGCATTACGGCTATGTGCGATGTCAGTAAAGAAGATGAGGTGCAAAAGATGTTTGCAGATACGATTCAGAAATTCGGCACCGTCGATATTCTGATTAACAATGCCGGCCTGCAAAAGGATTCACCCTTTGAAAAAATGACGCTTGAACAATGGAACTATGTGATCTCTGTGAACCTCACGGGGCAATTTCTTTGTGCAAGGGAGGCCATCCGTGAGTTTCTGAGAAGAGGCGTAGTTCCGGCGCGATCAAATGCTGCTGGCAAAATTATACATATGAGTAGCGTACATGAAGTGATTCCCTGGGCAGGTCATGCGAATTATGCGACCTCCAAAGGAGGCATCATGATGCTCATGAAAACACTTGCTCAGGAATTTGCCTGGAAAAAAATCAGGGTTAACAGTATTTGTCCGGGTGCGATTCAAACACCGATCAACCGGTCAGCCTGGGACACGCCCGAAGCATTAAAATCTTTATTAACACTGATCCCTTATCAGCGAATCGGGGAACCGGATGATATTGGCAAGGCAGCGGTCTGGTTATGCAGTGATGACAGCGATTATGTAAACGGAGCTTCAATATTTGTAGACGGGGGGATGACATTGTATCCCGGATTTACGACGAACGGGTAAGAACTAATGAATTGACGGGAATTCGGGATTCCAATTTTGGGATAGTTCATATTTAAAATGTAAACCGAAACGAAGTGGAGTTCCTGAATTAAAATTTTAATAGACTTTTATTATATGAATAATCCCGAACAAACCAATTCTTTTACTGCCAGATCCAGACAGATCATTCATTTGTCCATACAGATGCTGGCCCTGGCATTTTTAATTATATGGTGTTTTCAGATATTATCTCCATTTTTTACTCCCATTATCTGGGCTGCCATCCTTGCCGTTGCTCTGTTTCCCATGCATCAGAAATTAAAAAAGTTATTGAAAGGAAGAGGGGTACTGGCCGCTATACTGATGACAGCGGTCTTTCTGATTTTTTTTATTTCTGTCGTCAGTTGGCTGGGTTTCAAAACCGGATCAGAAATAAAAGATAAGATTACCAGTTTCCAGGAAGGAAATCTCAAAATTCCGCCTCCATCTGAAAAGGTTAAAGAATGGCCTCTGATTGGAAGAACCGCATTCCAGGCCTGGACACAATTATCCAGGGGCGTAGAGAATTTCCTGCAGCAATACCCGGAACAGGTGAAGAGCGCCAGTAATTATATACTTGACCTGGTAACTACTTCAGGCAAGGCAATATTACTCTTCATCTTATCCATCGTTATCAGCGGTGTATTCCTTTGTTATGCTGAAGAGTCGGCAGAATATGCCAAAAAATTCTTCGGTCGCTTAATTAATAGTTCACAGTTTGATACGAGTGCAATCGCGGCCGTAACGATTCGTAACGTTGTGCGGGGAATTCTTGGCGTTGCGTTAATCCAGAGTCTGTGTGCAGGCGCCGGATTCTTTGTTGCAGGGATTCCTTACGCCGGAATTTGGACGTTACTGTGTCTTGTTCTTGCCATCGTCCAAATCGGGATAGTACCGGTTACCCTGGGTGTATTGATTTATATATGGACCTCCGGGACTACAACGACTGCGATTCTGCTTACCATCTGGATGATTCCGGTCGGTCTGCTGGATAATATTTTAAAACCGATTATGATGGGCAAGGGGGCACCGGTTCCCATGCTGATTATTTTTCTGGGCTCCCTGGGAGGATTCATATATTCCGGATTTGTTGGTTTATTTACGGGCGCAGTTGTACTATCCCTGGGATACCGGCTTTTTGATATTTGGCTGAAAGAATCCGAATTATAACCTGACACTTTGAAAAAAATATCGGTACTATTCAATAGGATCAGCAAGGGCCAACAAAGTTTTTCATTTCTATTGTGTGTGCTCGGAACTTATATGTTTGTAGTTATTCCCTTCCTGGATGAGGGATTTCTGGGCCGCTTGTTATTCATAATATTTTACTTTCTATTTCTGTCCAGTGGAATAAATTTTCTGAATAAGAAGTATAAAACCGGTATCATCCTGCTGTTTATTGTAGCTCCCTTCGGAATATTGATTTTAGATATATTTTTCAATTTGGACTGGTTGACTCTTCTGGTGGATCTGTTTATTATCTTTTACTGTGTATGGCTGGGTTCGATCATCCTGGCCAGAACATTTTCAAAAGGTCATATTACATCCAATCGCGTTCTGGGAGCCATTATCGTGTACCTCCTCTCGGGTTTTGTCTTTGCTTTGATTTATCATATCATTTATTTGTTAAGCGGGCATGCTGCCTTTAACGGATTAATTACTTTCCAGCGAACAGAATTTATGTATTTCAGCATTACCACATTAACGACTCTGGGATATGGGGATGTCACACCTGTTAATGTATTTGCCCGGTCCTTATCAAATCTGGAAGCACTCAATGGTCAGCTCTACCCAGCTATTTTAATTGCAAGGCTGGTTTCTATGGAGTTTGCAACGACCAGGAATAATTAATCCGGGAGCCGGCTCCAGCTTTTTGATTTAACTGTATAATGGCGAAACCCGTATTATTTATCATTAATAAGGATATCTTTAGCTAAAATCTTCTGCATGTCTTCCATATTAGAAAAGGGATTGGTAATTGGCTCTCTGCTGATATCAATCTGTTCCTGCAAAGAAGAAGAAAAAAAAGCTGATGTTTCACCGGAGGTGAATGTTGTCGTCGCAGGAAAAGAAAACATTCCCGTATATAGTGAATATGTGGGAGAGGTTTATGGCCTTTCTGATGTAAATATTGATCCCCGGGTGCAGGGTTGGATAACGGGCATTTACTTTAAAGAAGGGTCCCTGGTTCAAAAAGGATCTTTATTATATACTATAGACGATCAGCCTTTTATTAATTCAGTCGAAGCTGCCAAGGCTGAATTAGCCAGAACACAAACTTTGATGGTGAATAGAAAGTCTGAGCTTGACAGGGTAAAGCCACTGGCTGAAATGAATGCACTGAGTCAGCGTGACCTGGATGATGCGAATGCTGCCTATATCTCAGCACAAAATGAAGTAAAAATTGCTGAATCCAGACTGGCAAATGCAAAAATTGAATTGGGTTACACACGAATCACTTCCCCTATCACGGGAATCATTGGTATCTCCAAAGTACAGATCGGAGATTATGTTAAGATGGTTTCTGCAGGTACCGGAATAAATGCAGTTTCATCTCTGGGTGAGGTCAGGGTTCGATTTCCGATATCAGAAAACGATTACCTGAATTTTTCGCGCGAGTACAGGAAAGATCCGAAAGTAAATAATTTCCGCGATGTGCCGGTAGAACTCATTTTGGGAGATGGCACTGTTTTCAATGAAAAAGGGAGTTTGCAACTTACGAACCGGCAAATAGATCCTAATACGGGATCCATTCTGATCCAGGCCCTTTTTAAAAACGCGTCCGGATTATTGAGGCCCGGACAGTATGTAAAAGTGCGGTTCAGGACAGGGGAATTTAATAATGCCGTCGTTATACCGCAGCAATCTGTTAATCAGCTTCAGAATATTTTCCAGGTTTTCTTACTTACTGACAGTAATAAGGTTAAACCGACAACGGTCAAAGTGGGCAGTAGGGTAGGAAGCAACTGGATAGTAACAGACGGGATAAAGGAAGGAGATAAAATAGTCATAGTTGGCAGTACCTTTTTAAACCCAACAATGGTTGTCAAACCGGTTATGTTAAAATGGAATTATGATTCCACATCTAAGGAATAAATCCAGCAAAAAAGTTTCCAACTATAATGTATGAGTGAGTTTTTTATCAGGAGACCGATCGTTGCAATGGTAATATCCATTTTTACCATCATCCTGGGCGTATTAATTTTAAAAGGGGTGCCCATTTCCCAATACCCAAGCATTACGCCTCCGATGATCAAAATCACGGGTACATATAGTGGTGCCAATGCTGTTAATGTGGAACAGTCCGTTGCCACGCCGATCGAGCAGGAGGTAAATGGCGTCGAAAATATGATTTATATGCAATCCATCAACGCCAATGATGGTAGCACAACCATTCAGGTTTCTTTTGAAGTGGGCACGAACCTGGATAATGCCAATATGCTCACACAAAACCGTGTCGCTATTGCGACACCCAGTCTGCCGGCTCCGGTAAAAGAACTGGGAATAAGTACAAAGAAATCCCTGGCTTTTCCAATGATGATCGTGTCACTGTATTCACCCAATAATACTTATGGTGCACAATTCATAAATAATTATTCTTATATAAATGTAGTCGATCAGATCAAACGTCTGAAAGGAGTGGGGGACGTAGTTGTTTTTGGTGCGGCTCAATACGCGATGCGCATATGGCTGAAACCTGACCGCATGAATTCTTTAGGTATTTCGGTTGAAGATGTTACCAATGCGATGAAGGTTTACAATAATATTTATCCTGGTGGATCTTTTGGTAACAATCCGGCACTTCCGGGAATACAGAATACCTACACTGCCCAATTGCAGTCAAGGCTGGTTAGTGTTGAAGCATTCAACAGGATCATACTGAAATCCAATGCAAGCGGCGCATTGGTCAGACTCGGTGATATCGCGAGAGTAGAACTGGGAACTGAAAATTATTCGCAATCCTGTCGCTATAACGGCCGAAATGCTTCTGCTATAACAATATACCAGGTTCCCGGGAGTAATGCACTTGACCTGGC
>Ga0070733_10000983_pt1 | contig 21792 bp, 17 predicted proteins | sample Coa_R1_9_FD_66450 | JGI IMG/M metagenome (GOLD analysis project Ga0070733, IMG submission 66450) | Surface soil microbial communities from Centralia Pennsylvania, which are recovering from an underground coalmine fire - Coalmine... | ecosystem: Environmental > Terrestrial > Soil > Unclassified ... | reverse complement strand
GCTTCTTTCTGGCGAACGTAAAAGACATGGATCATGTCGGAAATACGACGGACGATTTCGAGCAGGTCAGTTTTCTTGCGGTCTTCGAGCATCCGTTCGAGTTCGTAGCTGACATCAAAGTGGTCTTCGATCGCCTGTTTGCCGCGGCCGGTGATGATGATGATCTGGTCGCAGCCGGAGGCCATGGCCTCTTCCACGCCATACTGGATGATGGGTTTGTCCACCAGCGGCAGCATTTCTTTGGGCTGGGCCTTAGTGGCGGGGAGGAAACGGGTGCCCAGTCCAGCGGCGGGAAAAACTGCCTTACGAACTCGCATAGTCAACTCTGATTGTACCTTTTGAGATCGCGGGCTGACTAATGGGACGTCCATATCAAAAGGGCTAACCACAGAGGACAGAGAGGATCACGGACGAAGGGCGCAGAACCGGGTGTTGTAGACAAGTGAGGTGAGGGTTTCTCCAAGCCATGCGTGTTAGAATTTGTGTGAATCCTGAGACCCGGAGCCCCACTTGATTGAGCTGGCACCCTCGATTCTATCCGCCGACTTCGCCCACTTGGCGGAGCAAGTCCGGGCGGCTACCGAGGGCGGGGGCACAGTCATCCACGTGGATGTAATGGACGGCCATTTCGTTCCCAATATCACGATTGGGCCTCCGGTGGTGCGATCTCTGCGTAAGGCCACCGACCTGCCGCTGGATTGCCACCTGATGATCGAGAATCCCGACCAGTACATCCCCGAATTTGTGGAAGCTGGAGCGGATTGGATTTCGGTCCACCAGGAAGCCTGCCGGCATCTTAACCGGACATTGCATCTCATTCGTAGCCACGGCGCGCTGGCGGGCGTGGTGATCAATCCTGCGACACCGGTCGAAACCTTGAGCGAAGTGCTGGACATCGCCGATTATGTGCTGGTGATGTCGGTGAATCCCGGTTTTGGCGGGCAGAAATTTATTCCGGCGGCGGTGCATAAGATCCGCAGACTCGCAGACTTGCGAGCAGACCGCGGGTTGCACTACCGGATCGAAGTGGACGGTGGAATTGCCCTGGACACGGTGGCCGAGGTAGTACGCGCCGGAGCTGAAATTCTAGTGGCAGGCAACGCCGTGTTCGGTGCAGGCGATCCAACTAGCAACGCCCGAAAACTGCTCAAGGCAGCCACTGAAGCTACACTGCTGAAGGTCTAGTTTCTGGTTTGCAGTTTCTAGTTTCCAGTCTCGCTGCCGTAAGTTGTAGCAGTTACTAGAAACTAGAAACTGAATTCTCGAGGTCTCATGTCGCGTCGCATTGTGGTAATCGTGCTGTTGGCCGGGTTGGCATTCACGGTCGCTTGCACCACCAATAAGAAAGCCACCAACCCGCTGGCGGACGTGAGCTCCAAGCAGCCGGACAAAGTGCTGTTCGACCGTGCCATGGACGCCCTCAAGCACAACCGGTATGACCTGGCGCGATTGACCTTGCAGACCCTGATTAACACCTATCCGGATTCTGAATACATTGCCCGGGCCAAGCTGGCCGTGGCCGACTCCTGGTACGACGAAGGCGGTTCCACGGCACTGGCAGAGGCCGAGATTCAGTACAAGGACTTCATCACATTTTTCCCCAACATGCCGGAAGCGGCGGAAGCACAGTTGAAGATCGCCAACATTCATTATCAGGAGATGGAGCGGCCGGACCGCGATTACACCCACGCCATGCGTGCCGAGGAAGAGTACCGGCAACTGATCATGCAATGGCCGGACAGCAAGCTGGTTCCTGAGGCGAAACAGCGTCTGCGAGAGGTGCAGGAGGTCATCGGAGAACGTGAGTTTGGCGTAGGGCGCTTTTACTATTTGCGGGAATCGTACCCGGCCGCGATCGCCCGGTTGCAATCTCTTGTGGACAAATATCCCCTGTTCAGCAAAGCCGATGAGGCCTTGTACCTGCTTGGGCAATCCTACGAAGCCGAGATTGAAAGGATTCGCGCGCGTCCGACGTGTTCCGGGACTGCCAGTAATCCTGCGGGTTGCCTTCCTGAAAATATCAAGGCTAGCTTTATTCAGGCGTTTACCAAGCAAGCCGCCGATGCTTATGACCGTATCATCACCCGCTATCCCGTGATGGCGAGGGCAGACAGCGCCAAGCTGCGGCTAGAAGCGCTTCACCAGCCGGTGCCCAAACCCACCAAGGCGGCAGTCGCCCAAAACAAGGCCGAAGAGGACAGCCGTAAGGATGAGAACACGTTCTCCAAGGTGATGAGAGCGTTTGCGAAGCATCCGAACGTTGCGGAAGCCGCCAAGGTTGGCGAGCCAACACTCGTCGATCCGACTCCGATGAGTGCCAGCGCGGTGTCTCAGCCAGCCACACCTTCAACGTCCGGCGGCCTTGGGGGCGACAAGTCGGTTTCGATTGAGACCGTCAACGGCGAACCCGCGCCCAACGAAACTACTCCACGTTCCGATGCTCCGCCGGTACCCGAGACCGCAACTCCTTCAGACGCTACGGCCAATACAGCTCCCACGCCCGCGGCTGCCAACGAGTTACAGCCCAACGTTGCACCCAGTGACGCCAACGAATTGAAGCCCAACGTACCCGCCGATGGGAACCAGGCTCTGCCTCCACCCCAGCAGGTGAATGAGATCCAAGGCGGAAGTCATCCCGCCGCGGCTGGCGCAAGCCCTGCGGCGAGTACCTCTTCAGCGTCCTCCACCAGCGATCAGGATAGCGCCGATGACGCTTCCGTTGCTTCCAGCAAGCATAAGAAAAAGAAGGGCCTGCACAAGATCATTCCCTTTTGAATCGCCGTCCCGGAGAAATTTCTTGTGCTCGGTTCCGCCAGCCCCGAGAGTCCCTTCTTAGTCGGTGGATACTGTCCGCTCGTAACCTGCTTAATAGGTCTATTCTCATTGACTTAGCAATCGAGACAAGTTACCTTCGGCCTATCCTCCGAATACTCACAAGGACATAGCTTGGCGCGCAAAATCCTGCTTGCCGATGACAGTGTGACTGCCCAGAACATGGGCCGGAGAATCCTCAGCGATGCCGGCTACGAAGTCACAACGGTGAATAACGGCTCAGCCGCGCTCAAGAAAATTGCCGAGTCCAAACCCGATCTGATTGTTCTCGATGTGTACATGCCTGGCTATGGTGGCCTGGAGGTTTGCCAGCGTCTGCGCGAATCTCGTGAGACTGCGCGCATCCCCGTGCTGCTGACGGTGGGAAAACTGGAGCCCTTCAAGCCGGAAGAGGCGCGCCGAGTGCGCGCCGATGGTTTCATTGTAAAGCCGTTCGAAGCCAGCGAACTGCTCACGGCTCTCACCAAGCTCGAAGACAAAATCGTGCCCCAACCCCAGCCTTACAAGCCGGGCCGGTTTGCGAAGGCAATATCGGCGCTTGAGTCTGAGGCTTCCAATGATTACGGCGACCTGGAAAGCGGATGGAAGAACCGCCTGAAGATCCCAGTGCCGCAGAGCCATGGCCCCGATGTGGAGATCGAAGAACCGGCGGACGAGAGCGAGTCACGAAAACCTGATCCGCGCTCTGAGCCGAAAGCGGTGGAAGCGCCGGCCGTAGGGCCGCGTGATATTACGCCAGAGGAAATCGCCGCCATCAATGCGGCTGCTGCGGCGTTTGGGACTCAAATCGCAACCCCTGCAGTAGAACCGGAAGCAGCCAGTGTTGCACCGGTGATCTCGGGGAGCGAGCCGGCCGCCGAGATGGAGGCGGCGAAACCGGAAGGGATCAAAGAAGAGGAGCCGCCGGCGACCTTCGCGACTGCCGCGTGTGCCGCAGAAGCTCCGGCCGAACCCGGACGCGTTGACCGAGAGCGGAAAAATGAGCCACCGCTTGCTGAGGAGATCAAAGTAGAAGGTGCGGAAATGGCGACCATCGCCACCGCTGAAACCCAGCCAGCGATGCAGGCGTTGGTGGAGACTGTGGAGAATGCCGCACCGGTTGAAGCCCTTCCGCAGGCAGAGGAGCGAGATGATTTTGCGGCTGCCCTGGAGTCACTGGCACCTACCAATGGGCATGGAGTTTCTTCACCGATCAGCGGGCCGCGCTGGACTGCCGAGTTGGTTACTCTCACCGACGCAGAGTCGGCGCTCATCCTGGAGCAGGAGATGCAAAAGGCGGTCGCGGCGATGGCGGCCGTGGACGCCGACGAGGCCGGTCGCTTAGCGAGTGCCGCGATTGAATCAGCGGCATCGGGAAGCACGGAGAGCGGACATCAGCAACTCGTTGAGCCAGCGGTGGAGCACGCTGTTAACCAGGAAGCCACCACGTCGTTGGTGGCGGCGATGACCGAGACAACGATCAGTCAGACGGCAGTGCCAACCTTGGCGGATCTGGTTGATTCAGTTCTACCTCGTGCCTCAGCCGCGACAGCGCCTGAATCGCAGGCAGCGGCATTTGCCGCGGCTGCAGCGGGCAGCGGTGACGCAATTTCGCAGTCTACCGTGCCATCCGAAGTTCCGGCCGAAGTTCCGCCGAGCGCGCCAGCGCCCAGCAATGCGGACGAACGCCAACGCGAATCTGAGCTAGCGGCTGCGTGGGAGAGCTGGAAACATATTCGCGAGTCGGTGGTGGAACCGCAGCTCAAGTCACAAAGCGCGAACCCCTCCATGGCCGCGATGGAAGCTTCGACAGAAGAGGGTTCCAGGCCGCAACCGGAATCTGAGAATGAAGTCGGAGGCCACGAGGAATCGGTCGCCAGCATCGTGGACAGCGTACTGGCGGATCTCAAGCCCAGACTGATGGAAGAGATTTCCAGGAAGATGGGCAAAGAAAAGAAGCACAAGTAGCCCCGCTGAAGGTCATCTCCTTCGTTTGACCGCTTTTTGAACCGGACTGTAAGATCAAGAGAACACTCAGCATTCAGCACTCAGCATTCGGCCCTGAAGTTGCCGAGCGATCCACGGAACCCGGCTGGCTGATTGCTGACGGCTGAGTGCTGAGTGCTTTTCATGCCCCACGACCTTCCCAAATCTTACGAGCCTGGCGCCATCGAAAAGCGCTGGGCCGACTATTGGATCAGTGAAAAGCTGTTCTCGGTGAAGACACCTCCGCCCGGTGAAACGCGGCCGGTGTTCACGCTTCTGTTGCCTCCGCCCAACGTCACTGGCCGTCTGCACATGGGCCACATGCTCAACCAGACGCAGATGGACATCATCGTGCGCTGGCATCGCATGCGCGGCTTTATCACGCTCTGGCTGCCCGGCACCGATCATGCCGGCATCGCCACCCAGATGATGGTCGAGCGGCAGCTGGCGAGCGAAGGCAAAAAGCGCCGCGATCTGGGCCGGGAGAAGTTTATCGAGCGTGTGTGGGAATGGAAAAAGCTCTATGGCGGGGCGATTCTCGACCAGATGAAACGCCTGGGTGCGTCAGTCGATTGGGACCGCGAATACTTCACAATGGACGAGAACCTGAATCGCGCGGTGCGCGAAGTGTTCGTCCGGCTGTATGAAGAGGGACTGATCTATCGCGGGAAGTACATCGTCAACTGGTGCCCGCGCTGCGAGACTGCCATATCGGACCTCGAGGTTAAGCACGAGGAAGTGCAGGGCAAGCTGTACGAGATTCGTTATCCAGTGGTGGGAACTTCAGAGTTCATTACGGTTGCCACAACGCGCCCGGAGACAATGCTGGGCGACACCGCGGTCGCGGTGAACGCGGCCGATGAGCGCTACCGGCATCTCCACGGCAAGAAAGTCCTGCTGCCGCTGATGAATCGCGAGATTCCGGTCATCACCGACGATCTGGCCAAGCCGGAGTTCGGAACCGGCGCGGTGAAGGTCACGCCGGCGCATGATCCCAACGATTTTCAGGCGGGGTTGCGCCATCAACTGCCGCAGATCGAAGTCATGGATGAAAACGCGCGCATGAACCAGAACGCCGGGCCATACGCCGGGCTGGATCGCTTTGCCGCACGAAAAAAGATTCTGGAGGACTTGCGCGAGCAAGGGTTTCTGGTTGGTGAAAAGGACTACATCATCGCTCTGGGCAAGTGCGACCGCTGCGGGGTCGTGGTTGAGCCCCGGCTTTCGACGCAATGGTTCATCAAGATTGCGCCACTTGCCAAGCGCGCGACTGAAGCTGTGGAAAGCGGCGAAATCACCATCGTCCCGGAGAACTACAAGACGATCTATCTGAACTGGATGAACAACATCTACGACTGGTGCATTTCGCGCCAGTTGTGGTGGGGACACCGGATTCCGGCGTGGCACTGTTCGTGCGGCGAAATTATCGTTGCGCGGGAAGCACCTACGAAGTGTGTTAAGTGCGGCGGCTCAAAGCTCACACAGGACACCGATGTGCTTGATACCTGGTTCTCGTCCGGCTTGCTGCCATTCACAACGCTGGGCTGGCCGGAGAAGACGCGCGACCAGCAGGTTTTTTATCCGACTACGCTCTTGATCACCGCTTACGAGATCTTGTTCTTCTGGGTGGCGCGCATGATCATGTTCGGCTGCCACTTCATGGATGGGCACCAGCAGGACCCGAAGATCAAAGCGGCCAGCGGCTGGGCGGATAAGAAAGATGACAGCGTTCCCTTCCGTCAAGTTTACATTCATGCGTTGGTGCGCGACGCCGACCGGCAAAAGATGTCGAAGACCAAGGGCAACGTGGTCGATCCACTCGACGTGATCGAGCGCTTTGGGACGGACGCTACGCGCTTCACCTTGGCCGCCATGGCGGCGCCGGGGACGGACATTGCATTTAACGAGAGCCGGACGGAGGGCTACCGGTCATTTGCCAACAAGATTTGGAATGCGGCGCGCTTCATGTTCATGAATGTGGACCGAATTGGCGTTCCCGGCGTCGACGCCTTTCAAGCCGTCACCCTCGAAGACCGCTGGATTCTTTCGCGCTTCAATCGCGTCACAAGAGAAGTGAATGCGGCACTTGAGACTTATCGCTTCCATGAAGCGGCAAATCAGATCTATGACTTCTTCTGGGGCGAATTTTGCGACTGGTACCTGGAACTGATCAAGCCGCGACTGACTGAAGATGAATCGGCGCGAACCGCTTGCGGAAATCTGGTGTGTTTGTTTGAAGCCGCTTTGCGGCTGCTGCATCCGGTCATGCCATTCATAACCGAGGAAATCTGGCAGGCAATTTATGATGGAAAGCCGCCGCGGCAATCGATCGCGCTGGCGGCGTATCCGCAGACAGAAGAGAAGCAACTCGACCTGGCCGCGGAGACAGATATGGCGATCTTGCAGGACCTGATCATCAGTGTGCGAAATCTGCGGGCGGAACTCAAGGTTGAACCAAAGGTCAAGGTGGCAATCGAAGTTTTTGCGCACGATCCGCAGACCAACGCGCTGGTTGGCCAGAATCGGGAAGCCATCGAGCGGCTGGCGAGCGTGTCGACCATCACTGACGCAACCCAGGCACGCGCTAGCCAGGCGCCATCGCGAGCCACTGCGCGCTTTGATGTGCGTGTAATCTACGAGAAGAAGATTGACGTCGCGGCCGAGCGTGATCGCCTGTCGAAAGAATTAGAGAAGATGGAAAAAGAAATCGCCAACGGCCAGCGGCAGCTCAGCAATGAAGGCTTTCTGGCGAAAGCCCCGGCGAATGTAGTCGAAGGGCTGAAAAAACGCAACGGAGAACTCGCTGACTTGCGAGAAAAGGCCAAGCGGAAGCTGGAAGAACTGAAATAGCCCACTTGGCCCTAGCTAACGACCGACGACGAGCGACCAACGACCGTTATGGACTGGAATAGCCGACGCATTACCGCCATCATCGAGAACGCGCTGCAAGAGGACCGGGCCACGCGCGATGCCACCAGCTATGCCTGTGTCGACCCTAATCAGCGCGCCACCGCTACCATTCTCGCCAAACAGGATTGTATTCTCGCGGGCATCGGATGCGTGGCCCGCATTCTTGACGTTTACGCCGATCTGGACGGCGCTGTCACTTCGCACTATGAGGTAACAACTCACCCGGAGATTTTCGACGGTATTCGCCTGCACAAGAGCCAGTCGGTTGCGGTGATCCGCCATAATGCCCGCGTGGTTCTTTCCTGTGAGCGTGTGATCCTGAATTTCATGCAGCGATTGAGTGGCATTGCCACTTTGACCCGCAAATTTGTCGATGCGGTGACTGGCACTCACGCGCGAATTCTGGACACCCGAAAAACAGTACCTGGACTGCGTACTCTGGATAAATACGCCGTGTGTTGCGGCGGCGGGCACAACCATCGGCTGGATTTGTCGGATGGTGTGCTCATCAAGAACAACCACATCGCGCTCGCCGGCGGAGTAGGGCCGGCGCTGGAACGGGCGCACCAGAACCGGCGTGGCGAGCAAGTCATCGAGATCGAAGTGCGCTCTCTGGACGACCTGGAAGAAGCTCTAAAGCATGGAGCCGAAGCCATCCTGCTCGACAACATGCCGGTCGAAATGGTCAAACACGCCGTGGAGCGGTGTTCGCAGGCGAGCCGGCATATTCCGCTGGAAGTCTCGGGCGGCATCAATCTGGAAAATGTTCGCGCCTATGCGGAGACCGGGGTGAATTTCATTTCCGTGGGTGCGCTTACACACTCCGCCCCGGCGGTGGACATGAGCCTGCGAGTCGGGCCGGCGTAACGTCGCCACGCCCGTGTTTGTTGTTTTTACTACTTGCGCTCATAATTCTCCCATCGGAAAATCAGTCCCAATCCGCGGTGCCCGGGCAAGCCGATCTGTGTCCTCAAAGCTGGCCCCGCAAACCGACGCACGGCTGGGACGCATTGTTCGCCTGCTGGCGAACCACGCAACGGTGGTTGTCAGCGGAACCAAGATTGCGTCTGAGATCGGGAGCAGCCGTTCAGAAGTATGGAGGCTGGTGCAGCAACTACGCGAGCTGGGAGTCAACATCGGTGGGCATCCGGCTACCGGCTACAGCCTCAGTTCGATGCCCGACCTCCTGCTTGCGGACATTTTGAAGCCGTTGCTGCACGGAAACTTGTTTGCCAAGAACATTCATCATTATTACAAGGCCGAATCAACCAACAACTTGGCGATGGATGCCGCCAGCGCCGGCGCACCTGAGGGCAGCGTGTTTCTTGCCGAGCAGCAGACCGCAGGCCGCGGTCGTGGAGCCAATCAGTGGCACTCGGCACGCTCGGCGGGAATCTACTGCTCGGTGATACTGCGTCCGGCGCTGCCGCCTTCGGACGTGCTGGTGCTTTCCTTGGCCGCTGGATTGGCGGTCTCTGCGGCGATTCAGGACGTAGACCCGCGAGTGCAACCTGACCTGAAGTGGCCCAATGATCTCCTGATCGGCGGCAAGAAGTTCTGCGGCATTCTCACCGAGATGAACGCTGAGGTGACTCGGGTCCGCCATGTAGTGGTGGGGATCGGAATTAATGTGAATCAGGCGGCCTTCCCTCCGGATTTGCAGAGTGTGGCGACGTCCCTGCGCCTGGCTACGGGAGGCGAGTGGTCAAGGGTGGATTTGTGCGCCGCTTTGCTAAAATCACTCGACCGGGAATACCGCGATCTGACAGAGAATGCTAATGCTCGCGAGTCGATTTTGACGCGCTTTTCCGCACGGTCATCCTCGGTCCAGGGTGTTCGCGTGACGGTTGACGAAAACGGAGGCTTCGAAGGTGTCACGGAAGGGTTGGATTCCCGTGGGTTCCTGCAGGTGAGAACCGCGGCAGGGCTGCGCACTGTGTTGAGTGGGACATTAAGAAAGCAGTAGACCTTATGCTTCTGGTACTCGATGTCGGCAATACGAATACGGTCCTGGGGGTCTTTACCAGAGCCGCCAAACTGGCTCCGCTCAAAGGCGGTACAGCTGCGCCTTACGAGCGGCTGGAGGCGAACTGGCGAGTGGCCACCATTGCCACCCAAACCGTGGACGAATACGGCGTGCTCTTCCGCAATCTATTTGCCATGGACAATCTGGAAGTGAAGGAAATCCATGGCATCGTAATTTCTTCTGTGGTGCCGCCGCTCGACTCTACGCTGCGCCAGGTGTGCGAAAGCTACTTCAATACCAAGCCACTCTTTATTGGGCCGGGCGTGAAAACTGGAATGCCGGTCCTTTATGAGAACCCATCCGAGGTTGGCGCCGACCGCATTGTAAACTCCGTGGCCGCCTTCGAGAAGTATGGCGGGCCGGTGATCGCGGTGGACTTCGGCACCGCCACCACGTTCGACTGCGTGACCGCCAAGGGAGAATATCAGGGTGGAGTGATTTGTCCGGGGATTGGCATTTCGGCCGACGCTCTGTTTGGCCGTACTGCGCGTCTGCCGCGGGTTGATATCCGTAAGCCCGCGCGCATCATCGGCACCAACACCGTGGCCAGTCTGCAATCGGGGCTCTACTACGGGTATTTGGGCCTGGTCGACGGCATTCTGGAGCGGCTGCTGTCGGAATTGGGTAAGGAAACCAAAGTAGTTGCCACCGGCGGCTTGGCGTCTTTGTTTGGCAAGGGATCAAAGTACATAGAGCGGGTAGATGACTTCCTCACCCTGGAGGGCTTGCGGATCATCTGGGAGCGCAATGTGACCGCAAGAACTGCCGGCGGGAACACGGTTGCGGATCGGCCGTCCCGAGCCTCTTCGGGAGGCAGGACGCGCTAGGTTGTCGTGGAAAACTACTTCAACTATTTCACCGAAATTGAGGAGCACTTTCAGCGGCGGCGAGGAAGCACGCTGCTGTTGTCCACGCTGGACTGGGCATTAATTGAGACGTGGAAAGAGGCTGGAATTCCGCTGGAAGCGGTGCTGCGCGGCATCGATGCGGCTTTCGACAAATACGAGCAGCGGCCATCGAGAGCGCAGAAAATCAACGGCCTGGCCTACTGCGCGCAAGCGGTGCTGGTGGCCGTCGAGAACATAAAAGAGGCCGCAGTGGGGACCACAAAAGCCGAGCGGCAGACCGGCTTTGAGAAGATCGAAATCGCCGCCTTTCTGCTGCGGAATGCAGAGCGACTGGAGGAGGCAAAGCTGCCAGAGAGATCGGGAGTTTCGGGGCAGGTAGTCGCCACGGAAACCGCGCGCATGCTGCGCGGCGTAGCGAAGGAACTCGATTCCACAGAAGCCAAGCCGCGCCTGGAAGATCTGGAGCGAAAGCTCACGGTCGCAGAGGAGAAACTATTCGCGGCTTTGTTGGCAGCAACGCCCGACGAGCAGATTCTCGCGGTGCGCACGGAAGCTGACCGCGAATTGGCTCCTTATCGCAGCAAAATGTCAGGAACCCAAATCGAGCAGTTGCAGAAGCAGTTTGTACACAAGCGGCTGCTGGAGAAATACGGCGTGCCCAGATTAAGTTTGTTTTACATGTGAACCTCCGCGTCCTTTGTGGTCAGGATCTGATTTGCAGTTCACCATCGAAAAACTCGTGTATGGCGGAGATGGCCTGGCACGCCTGCCCGCCGATGAACATGGCCGTGGCAAAGCCGTCTTTCTGCCGTTTGTACTCGAGAACGAAACCGTTGAGGCCTCGCTACTGGAGCAGAAACGCGGCTTCGCTCGCGGTCGCCTTGCTAACGTCCTTCAAGCTTCGCCCCTGCGCATCGCGCCGAAATGCCCTTACTTCGGCGAATGCGGAGGTTGCCACTACCAGCATACGAGCTACGCGCATCAGCTCGAGATCAAAACTGCCATCCTAAGAGAGAATCTTCGGCGCATCGCCAAGCTGGAACTGAACACCGAGGTTGTCGTCCATTCCTCGCCGGAGTGGCGCTACCGCAACCGAACCCGGCTGCAAGTCAGGGTCGAGCCCACATTTGCGCTCGGTTACTACAAATCTAACTCGCACCAACTGTTGCCAGTTGAGGAGTGTCCCATCAGTGCGCCGCTGATCAACCGCGCCGTCGCAGCGGTCTGGCAGCTTGGCCGAGCCGGAAAGATCGCACCTGGTGTTCGCGAAATCGAATTCTTTTCCAACGCTGAGGACTCTGAGCTCCAGTTACAACTGCACGTCGCGGATATTCGTCGACAGGCTGCAATGCAGGTTGCTGAGGAAATAAGGTCGGTCGTGACCGAGGTCAGTGGGACTTGCATGCTGCGGAATCTTCCTGGAAGCCGTTCCGAAACAGAACAGATCGTTTCTCTCGGGGCTGGCAGCCTTACCTACAATACCCAGCGCGCTTCTTACCGGGTTAGTCAGGGCGCATTTTTCCAGGTGAACCGGTACTTACTGGACGAATTAGTGCAGATAGTCACGGAAGGGCATTCTGGGAATGTCGCGCTCGATATTTATTCTGGAGTTGGGCTGTTCTCTACCATTCTGGCCCGGAGTTTTGCACAGGTATTTGCAGTTGAGTCGTCACCGACATCGCACACCGATCTGGTGCACAATTCACCCTCCAACGTGAAAACTGTTTCCAAGACGACGGAGCAGTTTCTGGAGGGTGTGGCGGAGAAGTTGCGGCCAAATTTCGTCGTAGTTGATCCGCCGCGCAATGGCCTGGGGGAAACGGTGGTCCGCAGGCTGGTGGGTCTGGGAGCAGGCCGTTTGGTCTATGTCTCCTGTGATCCGGCGACGTTGAGTCGCGACCTGGCGGGTCTGCTCGGGGCCGGATACCGCGTTCAGCAAGCCCACTTGGTGGACCTTTTCCCCCAGACCTACCATCTGGAGAGCGTGTTTCACCTGGTTCGCTAGCTCCTACGCCGCCGCCGGTGCCATGAATTCGGATCCAAGTGTGCTTCCTGCTCGTACGCATAAACCAACCATCCGGCAGCCGATGCTTTTGGGGGCATTGGCTTACGCGGGCGGGATATTTGTAGGTCATTACGCATGGCGGCCACCACTGTGGTGGCTGGTTGCGGGATTCGTTTTCTCCTTATCGGCAGTCTATTTCCTCAGACGACGGGTGCTTCTTGGGTTCGCTCTGGCCTTGGCGTCACTTTTCGTGTTTGGAGCGCTAACTATTCAGTCGAGCGGCCCTGCGCGCGATGAAATCCCCGATGCATCGCTGGGCGATGGACAGGATGTTGTAGTTACCGCGCATGTGAACCGGGAAGGGAGCGTTTTGCGGAAGGGCTTGGGTGATCTGCAGCAGAAGGTTGACCTGGCCGCTGAGCAGATCGACGCCGGAGATCACGTTCTGGCCTCACATCCCGGTATTCGTGCGAGTTTCTATAGCAAGGGAGCAAGCGACTCGGCAACGGAGCACGAATTTCGTTACGGAGAAAGAATTCGTTTTTCCGCCAAGCTCTATCGGCCGCACAATTTCCGCAATCCTGGCGCTTTCGACTACGAAGGCTACCTCGCAGAAAACGGAATCGCGGTGCTCGCTTCGGCCAAGGCAGCGGAGGTAGAACTGCTCCCGGGATTTGCCGGAAGCCGGGTTGAACTCTGGCGGACCCGCGCTCGTCATAACGTCATACAAAGGATTCACCTCCTTTGGCCGGAAAATGAGGCGGCACTGGCCACCGCCATGCTTATTGGCGAGAACGCGTTGGTGGGACGAGATCTACTTGCCGACTTTCAGCGGACCGGGACCTACCATGTGCTGGTGATCTCGGGATTGAAAATCAGCATCCTGTCGATAGCCGTATTCTGGGCACTGCGACGGTTTCGGGTGGGCGCGCTCGCGTCCGCGGCGATCGCTCTTTTTGTTACTGTGGGCTACGCAGTATTGACAGGCGTGGGCGCGCCAGTCTGGCGAGCGACACTGATGCTCGGGCTCTATCTATGCACCAGGTTGCTATATCGCAGGAAGTCAGTGCTCAACATCATCGGAGTCGCTGCTCTGATCCTCTTGCTGATCGACCCGGCATCGCTCTTCGGCGCCAGTTTCCAACTTAGCTTCCTTTGCGTGCTGATCATCAGTGCGATCGGCACGCCGATCCTGGAGCGGACCACGCAACCAGTTTTATCGGCAGTCAAGAACCTGAACGCCGCCGGTTATGATTTCGCACTTCCGCCTGCGCTGGTTCAACTCCGCCTTGATCTGCGAATGATTGCCGGGCGACTACAACGCTTCCTCGGGTCACGGATTGCCTTGTCGGTGCTTGCCATCGCGGCTCGCATCATGCTGATCGGCACTGAGTTTCTGATCATCTCTCTGGTGCTGCAAGTGGGATTCACACTGCCCATGGCTTATGACTTCCATCGCGCCACCATCGTCTCTTTACCTGCAAACATCGTGGCCGTGCCGTTGACAGAGATCGCTTTGATCACCTGTCTTGCCGCCATCGGTATCAGCTATGTGTCGCTCACGCTGGCGAGACGGACGGCCCTCATCGCCGGGTTGTCATTGCGGGGGATGGCAGGGTCGGTCCACTGGATTGGGCATCTGCGGATCGCGGATGCTCGTGTCGCCGCTCCTGGGTTTTGGCTTACGTTGGTCGCGCTTGTGGCGCTGGTACTAGCGATGGTGATGGCGCGGCGGCGCTGGCTCTTTGCCACGGCAGGCCTGGCCGCGCTGGCTGTCAGCGCGCTCTGGATTTGCGTGGTTCCGCCCCAATTCCAGAGGTACGCAGGCGCGCTCGAAGTGACCACAATCGACGTGGGGCAGGGTGATTCAATTCTGCTGGTCTCACCCCACGGCCGCACGTGGCTTGTGGATGCGGGAGGAATCCCGCACTGGATGCACTCCGAACTCGACATTGGTGAAGATGTGGTATCGCCCTATCTGTGGTCCCGAGGAATCAGCCAGCTTGACGCAGTGGCCATCACACATCCTCACGCGGATCATATCGGCGGAATGACGGCAGTCCTGACGAACTTCCATCCGCGCGAACTCTGGATGGGCGCAACCTCGGCAAGTGCAGAACTAGACAACCTGCTACGGGAAGCGAAACGGCTCAATATTGCCGTCGTTCCACTCAAGGCGGGAGACAGCCGTACAGCCGACGAAGTTTTGTTCCGCATACTGGCGCCAGCGGAGGACGCTGAGCTTTCTGCGCGGAAACGGAACGACGATTCTTTGGTGATGAATGTCAGATATGGTGACACCGCTGCCTCGCTGGAGGGAGACGCCGAGAAAGAAAGCGAAAAGCGACTGGCCAATGAGCAACCACAGGCTAACTTACTCAAGGTAGCGCATCACGGCAGCGCTACGTCCACCATTCCGGAACTGTTGGATGCAGTGCACCCTGGCTTTGCGGTAATTTCGGTAGGGGCCCACAACGTGTATGGACATCCGCGGATGGAGGTGTTGGAACGGCTGGCTGAATCTCACGTCAGGACCTATCGTACAGATCTGGACGGAGCGGTCACGATCTACCTGGATGGAAAGAACGTCACTCTTCGCCAGCCAGATCGCTGACGTCGATCTCGGCAGTCTCCAGGGTGTCTGGGGCCCGGCGATATTCTTCAATCATCTTCCGTGCCTTGTCGGCATCCTCCGCGCGCACCAGAATGACGGTGCCGCCCACTCCCGGCAGGATGTCTTGCGGTGCATCCAGGGAGGTTATGTCGCAATCGATTCCTGCGGATTCCAGCAGGCCGCGAACTACCAGGGCTTCCGACTCCTGTTCAGTATCGAAGACCCGCACCAGTTTCTCGTTCGGATTTGGACGTTGCTGTTTGTTTGCGGAACCAACTTCTGGCATCGCTTCTCCTCGAAATTGCGTTAGCGGGCCCCGTGCGCCAGCCTTGCCCGTACCGTATTCTACGCCACAGGTGACCGAAGTCCTACACCTTGGGGCCATTGCGCGGGGGAGGGGATTACCGGGAGAATAGTTGGGTGCCTTGGCGCAACCCACCTGCGCTGGAGACCGTCTAAACCGAGGTGTAGTGGGCATATGGAGAGCGCAGAGCGGGCGATGCGGAGTATCAGCGAGAAGGAACAGGAAGCCCGCAACATTCGCCGCCTGCAGATCATGATTGGTATGGTGATGTCGGTGATCAGCCAGGATCCCAGCCTCACCGTGGAAGAAGCCTCTGAACTGGCGGCCAACGCCAAGCGCGCCGCGCTGGCTATGTTTCCTGACAAAGAACTGGCCTACGATCTGCTCTACAAACCGCGACTGCAACGGCTGATGAACGAACGGTATCGGCTGCAATAATCGCCCGGTACCGGGTTGGCCGGAATTGACCCTGCCGTATTCGCCGAACTACACTCGTGATACTGCGAGGCTTCCCCATGAAACGCCTGGTTCTGACCCTTACTGCCGTCCTTTTATGCACCTGCGCGGCGTTCGCCGCTGACGATGATGCTCATCATCACGAAGACGTGACTCCGGAACAATTAGGGACGGTGCATTTTCCGACTTCCTGCGTGATCCAGGTTCAATTGCAATTTGAACGCGGCGTGGCCTTACTGCACTCATTCTGGTACGAGGAAGCGGAAAAGCAATTCGATCAGGTTATCCAGCAGGATCCGCGTTGCGCTATGGCGCACTGGGGTGTGGCCATGAGTCTGTGGCACGAACTGTGGAACCATCCCGACCGCAAGACAATCAAGAAAGGCCTGGTGGAAGTACGGAAGGCGGAGAAACTGCATTCCACGAACGACCGCGAGCGCGGATATATCTCAGCGATTGCCGCCTTCTACGACGGCTCCAGGCGACGCACATACCACGATCGCGCCACAGCCTATACGAAAGTCATGGAGATCAACTATCAACGGCATCCGGAAGACCGGGAAGGCGCAGCTTTTTATGCGCTGGCGTTGCTGGCCTCCGCGCCTGACCGGGACACGACTTTTACCAACGAAAAGAAGGCGGGAGCGATCCTGGAAGCGCTTTTCGCGGAGGAGCCGAACCACCCGGGAATTGCCCATTATCTGATTCACAGTTATGAGAGTCCGCAGTTGGCACAGCTGGCGCTGCCGGCGGCCCGCGCCTATGCCAAAATCGCGCCTACTTCTCCCCACGCGCTGCACATGCCATCACACATTTTTGCCCGGCTGGGGCTGTGGCAGGACGATATTGCTTCCAACCTGGCCTCCATTGCTGCGACGCGCAAGACCGCAGCCATGCATATGGGTGGTGAGAGCCACCAGTTTCATGCTATGGACTTCCTGGATTACGCATATCTGCAATCTGGCCGCGATGCCGACGCACAGCATCTGGTCGATGAAATCAAAGCCATGCCGGAAATGAACGACAACATGTATGGTTCGGATTATGATCCGCGCACCTATTCTCTGGTGGCGTTTACCGCGCGCTATGCGTTGGAGCTTCATCATTGGAGCGATGCGGCGTCTTTACCGTTGATCCCCGGCGCGGCTCCTGGCGATAACGCGATCACCTATTGGGCCCGCGCAATAGGGGCTGCCCGCAGCGGAAAACCCGCAGAGGCCCGCGAAGATATCGCACAGATCCAGGTTATTTACAGGACTCTGGTGAAGCAGAAGAAAAGTGAATTCGCCGACTACGTTGACGCTGACAGAAAAGAAGCGGAAGCCTGGCTGGCCTATGCTGAAGGTAATCATGATCAGGCGTTGAAAACGATTCGCATGATCGCGGAAAAGCAAGAAGCCGAAGGTGACGAGCCGCTGGCGATTCCGGCGCGCGAAATGCTGGCGGACATGCTGGTGGCAATGAACCAGCCTGTGCCCGCGCTGGCGGAATATGAGAACGACCTGAAATTCAACCCGAATCGATTCGATGGCCTGTACGGAGCCGCGCATGCGGCCGAACTGGCGGGCAGCAATACTGAGGCTACCAGTTACTATGCGCAGTTGCTCAAAGTGTGCGATGGAGCTGCTTCTGACCGGCCGGAGCTAAGCAAGGCGAAAGCCCTGGTAGCTAAGAACAACTGACGACAGTGCAGGGAAGTTACTGCTTTTCCACTCGAAGCAAGCGGAACACCAGCGTTCCCCAACCCAACTTGGACCTCATCTGAACGGGCACATGGTCGTTGTCCGCGGTATACCAAGTCCAGACCGTGCCCTTTCCTTTGAGTGCCCCGGTGGTCGGTTCGGCTTTCACGCGGATGGTTTGAAACGTTCCTGCCGGGACTTTCACTTGCTCATGAGTTTCCACTCGAATCGTGACTTCGGTGGTCTTGCCACCATCGTTAATCGGGAAAGCGTAGCTGTTCCCTTCCTGAAGCGGCAACGACGACAAGTAGTAAAACCCGCTGACCACATCCGTAACGCATCCCGGAATGTCGTTTTCCACGTGCTTGGTTTCTCCGGTCTTCAGGTTCTTCTCATCCTCCACGGCTTTGCCGCGGGAGTAATCGAAGTGCAGTTCTACCTGGCGCTCGCGCGAACCTTCTTCCGAGTGTTTCGACACTCGCAGGGAACAGAATTTGCGGGGATCGAAGAACGCTTCGAAGTGGTCGTTGACTTTGTACAGCGCGTTTACAAACCCGGTGGAAACCGCGGTGGCAATTACATGTTGCTCGCCCCCATTGGCTTGGAGCGTGACACGCGCAGTCCCGGCAGTGAACATGTGCCACTCCACCGCGTACACGTAGGTTTGGCCATTGGGAAAGCGATAGTTTGGAGACGGTGGGAGGACTTGTGCTGTCGGCGCCGCGCTAATCGTCGCGAGACCGCCCTGGGTCGATGGAGCCTGCACCCCTTGAGCCTGCACCCCTTGAGCCTGGAGCAGGGGAAGACAAGTCACCACAGCCGACGCCCACGCCAGTGCGATTGTCAGGAAACGCCCCATTCTTGATTTAACCCGTTCAGTACCTCATTAAGACGCCCACTGCCGGTGGAGAGATGTCCCCGCCGTCACCGGGAAAGCCAAACCAACTTGACGACCAAGGCCGCCAGGATCGCCGCCGAGCCCAGCGTGGCATTGTACTCCCGATGCTTCTTGTACAAATCCCAGGAAAACTCCCAACGCTGTTTGCCCGGCGGAGTAGGGTTTGGCGCCAGGCGTGGGACTCGGCGGGCGTATTCCGCGAACTCAGGAAAATGCTGCGCGAGAAATGCCTCTTCTGCCCGAATCACTGGCATGTAGATGGCCAAAAACATCACAATGAGCATGGCTGCCACCCATAAGCTCCGGGCCGCGAGCGCAAAGCCGGAGGCAATGACGAACGAGCCGAGGTAGAGTGGATTGCGAGTATATGCATAAGGCCCGTTCATTGCCAGGCGTTGATTTTTTTCGACGTGACCCGAGGCCAGCGCACGGATCATCAAGCCGGGAACGATGAACAATGTCCCGAACAGTACAGATACCGCCAGTGGATTAGCCAGCCACAAGTAGAGTGCCGTCAAGACGAATCCCAAGGGGACCCGGCTGCGGCGTGCGATTCTCGACCACCTAACCACGGCAGCTCCTTAACAGTTCTCGCGCCGCTGCGATGACCTGGTCAGTGGTGATTTCCAGCAGGCCGGGATCTGGCTGCGCGCGGCGTGCGTGCGTGGTGGGACTCAGCGCGTTTCGCAGAGTGATACTCCGGGTTCCGAAAGGTCCGTTGCGCGCCGGATCAGTCGGGCCGAAAATAGCCACGGTTGGAATTCCTAGTGCCGCCGCAAGATGCATCGGCCCAGTATCTCCGCCGATGAACAGCCTCGCCCGCCGAATGAGGGCGATCAGTTCCGTCAGCGTGCAGCCAACCGCTGCAGCCGCCCCCGCGCCGGCAGCCTCGACTGCCTGAGCCAGATTTTCCTCTCCGGGGCCGAAGTTGACCAAGGACTTCAAGCCGTACGCAGCCAATTGTTTGGCCACAAGCCCGAATCGCTCCGCAGGCCATTGCTTGGCGCCCCATCCCGCCCCGGGGTTAAGTACAGCAAATTCTGAGATCCCCTCGCGTCGCAGCCAATCGTCCCAGTGCTGTTCGGCGCGATCATCGCAAGGGAGTTCCACAGCAGGAGTCTCCAGAGGCTCTCCGGCCACCGCCTCAGCCAATGACAGGTTCTGCTCTACGACGTGAGTTCCGCGAGCCATCACCTGCCGGCTGTAGAACATGCTGGCTACATTCTCGCGCGGCTGCATTGCTCCATACACAACAGGAGCTTGCGACAAGCGCGCCAGCATCGCGGAACGCACTGCGCCCTGAAAATCTACGGCGACTTCGTACTTAGGGGCGCGCAGCTCGCTGAGGCTTGCGCCGATTCGCTCCCAGGTTTGCGGGGAAAATAACGAACGCCTCCATTTCCTGGTATCGACGGTGTGCAACTGATCGACCAGCGGCCGGCACGGCGAGCGCGGACCGGAGCGCGGTTCAGGCAGCGTGCACAGTAGTTCCGCCCAGCGTTCTTCCACGACCCAACCGATCGTGATTTCCGGAAACGCTTTTCGTAACGCGGTGGCAGCAGGTAGCGCGTGCAAAATGTCACCCATGGACCCGAGGCGCACAATTAAGAGCCGCCGAACCCCAGGCGCCGTGGTCGATTTGTCGGAGCCAGCCAGCGATTGCATGCTCAAGATTCAGATTGCCGTGGTTGCAGACGGGCACGAATGATCTCGCTGGCAGAATGATCTTTGGGGTCGCCCACAATTTCCACCCGGCCCCCGCATTCAACCACCACATCGCGTTCGGGCACGCTGTCTGCGGTGTAGTCGGTACCCTTCGCCTGAATGTCAGGACGAATCTCGCGAACCAGTGCCCGCACGTCGCGCTCGCGAAAGATGACGACGGCGTCAACGTCTTCAAATGCGGAAAGAATCTCGGCGCGTTCCTGTGCCGGCATCAGCGGACGACCTTCCCCCTTCAACGCGTGCACCGAATCATCCGAGTTGATAGCCACAATCAAACGTCCGCCCAGCGCCTTCGCCGCCCGCAGATAACGCACATGCCCGACATGCAGCAGGTCGAAACAGCCGTTAGCCAAGATAATCGGCTCGCCGCGGCCGCGCCACTCTGCTGCAAGCTGCTTAAGCGCTTCCCGCGACAGGATTTTGCTTTTCGTCATGAAAATCAATGAGACCGTGTCGCGGGCGGCGACTGCTCGATCGCCTGCAGCAACTCTTGCTGTGAAACCGTCGCCGTGCCGCGCTTCATCACCACCAGGCCTCCGGCGTAATTCGCCAGTTGCGCAGCTTCTTCAGTATTGGCTCCGGCCGCAAAGGCGGCAGTAAATGTGGCGATGACAGTGTCCCCGGCGCCGGTCACGTCGGCGACCTGGTCGGAGCCGAAGATGGGAATGTCGACGGGCTTGTGCTTGCCGGAGAATGCCACCATGCCATCGCGCCCACGAGTGATGATCAGGGACTGCAGCTTCATGCGCGACAGGATCTCCTGGCCGGCCACGCACAGCCGCTGCCAGTCGTGGCCAATTCTTGTGCCCAGAGCCTCCTCAACTTCAGGCTCGTTGGGAGTGGCAGCGGCAATGCCGGAATATTGCAACATGCGGTATCGCGAATCAAGCACGACAGGGACCCGGTCCAGCCTGCCGCGTTCGCGGATCGCATTCAGGATTGCGGGGCTCGCAGCTCCGTATCCGTAATCCGAGATCAGCATGGCATCCGATACGCGGGCGTACTGGCGCGCGGCGAGAATCAATTCCCGCTTCAAGTGAGGCGACGGTCCGGTCTCGGGTTCGCGATCCACCCGAACGACTTGCTGGCGGGCGGTGTGGGTCATACCGGCCAAGATGCGCGTCTTTGTGACGGTGGTGTAGGCCTTGTCTTTCAACACACCCGTCAAGGCAATGTGTTTGTGGCGGAACACTTTGATCAGCAAACGTCCAGGCTCGTCTTCTCCCACCACGCCGACAGGCAGAACGTTTACTCCGAGGTCGGCAAGATTGCTGATGGCGTTGGCGCCGCCTCCGGGAACCACGGTCCGTTCACGGTGTTTCAGGATCAGCACCGGCGCTTCGCGCGACACTCGCGAGATTTCCCCATAGATGAACTCGTCCGCCACCAGATCGCCGACTACGGCGATGGTGACATTGGGGAATGATTCGACGATCTTCTTCAGCCGGCCGGATTCGTGGGGATGCCTTGTCATGTCTGAGTCAACCGCGGAGTCGGCGACAAAGTGAATTCTCTCACGACTTCTGC
>Ga0070733_10000982_pt1 | contig 21798 bp, 20 predicted proteins | sample Coa_R1_9_FD_66450 | JGI IMG/M metagenome (GOLD analysis project Ga0070733, IMG submission 66450) | Surface soil microbial communities from Centralia Pennsylvania, which are recovering from an underground coalmine fire - Coalmine... | ecosystem: Environmental > Terrestrial > Soil > Unclassified ... | reverse complement strand
CTGGTCGACGTCGACGCCTTCGCCGTGCAGAACGCCTACGAGGTCAACTACGACCTCGATCAGCGCAAGGTGGTGGCGCTGATCAACATGGGAGCGGGGGTCACCAACATCAACATCCTGGCGCGCGGCACGACGGTGTTCTGGCGCGACATCTCCTCCGGCGGCCAGCAGTTCACCGAGGCGTTGCAGCGCGAGTTCAACCTCGCCTTTGCCCAGGCCGAGACGCTCAAGCGCGGCGAGACGGTCGATCGCTACAGTCTCGCCGACGCCCGCCCGGTGCTCGACACGGTCTCGGCCGAGATGGCGTCGGAGATCCGCAAGACCTTCGACTTCTTCTCGGCGACCTCCTCCGAAGGCCCGGTCGACGAGCTGGTGCTGGCCGGCGGCTGCGCGCTGACCCCGAACCTGCAGCAGATCCTCCGCGAGCGCTTCGAGGTGCCGACCGAGCTGATGAACCCGCTGCGGCGGGTGCACTGGAAAGAAGGGGCCTTCGACCGCGCCTGGCTGGAATCGATCGCGCCGATGATGGCGGTGGCCGTCGGGCTCGCCATCCGGAAGGTCGGCGATTGATGCCCCCGATCGTCCGCCCGGTCTGACGAAGTGCGGGGGCTCGCGCCATGATCAAGATCAATCTGCTCTCCGAGGGCAAGCGGCCGGCCGCGGTGCGGAAGGCCCGCGCCCTGAGCGCCGGCGGCGGCGCCAAGGATCTCGCACTCTGGATGCTGCTGCTCGGCGCCTTCATCGGCGTGCTGGCCGCCGGCGCCTACTGGTGGTACGTCAACGGCAAGCTCAAGGAGAAGCAGGAAGAGGTGGCGCAGGCGCAGAAGGACGTCGATGCGCTGCAGGCGGTGATCAAGGAGGTCGAGGACTACAAGAAGAAGAAGAAGAACCTGGGCGACAAGATCGCGGTCATCAACGAGCTGAAGAGCAACCAGCGCGGACCGGTGCGGGTGATGGATTACATCTCGCGCGCCCTGCCGGAGCTGCTGTGGCTGGACCGCCTGAAGATGAATGCCAGCACGATCGAGATCGAGGGGCGGGCGTTCAACCCCAACGCCGTCGCCAACTTCATGGACAACCTCGACAAGGTGCCCGAGTTCAAGGAGCCGGTGCTGAAGGAGACCAGCGCCCAGGGCAACGTCTACAAGTTCTTCATCACCTTCGACTACTCGTTCGCGCCGCCGAAGAAGCCGGCAGAGGCGGGCGGCAAGCCCGGCGCCCCCGGCGCTCCCGGTGCTCCCGGCGCCCTGGGCACCCCCGGCACCCTGGGAACACCGCCGGCGGTCGGCAACGCGCCGGCGCCGGGTGCGGCTGGTTCGCCGCCGGCGGCGAGCGCGACCTCGCGGTAGCCATGGCTGGCAGGCGATAGCGGAAGACCCGGAGACCACCGATGGCGCTCAAGACCGGACTGGAAGGCAAGCCCTGGTATCAAGGCCTGGGGATCGGCTTGGGCCTCGGCGCGGTGCTGTTCGGCTTGGGCTACTGGCAGTACGTGGGGCCGATCAAGGACGAGATCGTGGGGCAGGAAAACCATCTCGAGGAGTTGCAGCACAAGAAGCAGGAAGGGATGATCGCCCAGCAGCAGCTGCCCAAGTTCCGCGAGGAGGTGCACCAGCTGGAGCTGGAGCTCGACAAGCTGCTGCGCATCCTGCCGGCGCGCCGCAACACCCCCGACCTGCTGCGCCGCATCCGTTCGCTCGCCGAGCAGGGCGACTTCAACCTCAAGGATTTCAAGCCGGGCGTGCTCTCGGACAAGGAGTTCTACAGCGAGTGGCCGATCAGCATCGACCTGGACGGCACCTATCACAACCTGGCGCTGCTGTTCGACCGGGTCGGCCGCTTCTCGCGGATCATCAACATCCAGGACCTGACGATCAACGCCATGACGCCGACCAAGGCCAACCCGCACACCATCGCGGCGACCTTCATCGCCAAGACCTTCGTCTACAAGGAGCCCGACCTCAACGCGCCGACGCCGGAGACCACCGCGAAGCCGGCCCATCCCGGGCTGCCGCTGCCGCCGCCCGGCGCGCCGACCGGCCTCGCCCCGAAGCCGTCGGCGGCAGGGGGAGATGGATGAGCAACCGTGCGAGGACCCTCGGGGCGACCACCGCCGCCCTGCTCTGCCTGATCGCGCTCGCCGCCGGCGGCGCCGGCGGACAACAGTCGGGGACGTCCGGCGCCGGCGCCGACAACAAGGCCGCCGGCAAGGCGCCGGCCGGGCAGAAGGGCGCCCCGCCGGCGCGCGCCGGCGGCACCACCGGCGGAACCGCCGCCACGACCCCTGCGACCCCTGCGAACGCCAAGGGCGCGAAGGGCGCCGCGAGCCCGCCTGCCGGCGCGCCGCCCGCCGGCAGCACGCCGGCCGCTCCCGGCGGCGCGCCCGCGATCGGCGCCCCGGCACCCGACATGGGCAACATCGACCAGATCCTCGAAGGCGACGAGGAGGTCCTGTCCGGCAACGCGTTCACCTACGATCCCGGCAATCGCCGCGATCCCTTCAAGTCGCTGCTGATCGCGCCCGACCGCCCCGAGTTCCGCGGCCCCCGGCCGGAGGGCGTTCCCGGCCTGCTGATCGACGAGATCGACCTCAAGGGGATCTTCCGCACGGCGCGCGGCTACGTCGCGCAGGTGAACGCTTCCAACCAGAAGAAGAGCTTCCTGCTGAAGGAAGGCGACCAGCTCTACGACGGCGACGTGGTGAGCATCGGCAAGAACGAGGTGGTCTTCAAGCAGATCGTCCAGGATCCGACCGCCTTGAAACCTTTCCGCGAGGTGGTGAAGAGCTTGAACCCCGGGTAGCGGGGGATCCCGCAAGGGGGAAGCCATGGGAGATGTGGTCATGAGCAGACTTAGCGCCCGACGGCAGCGACGGATCGCCGCCGCGGTCCTGATCCTGGCGGCGGCGATTGGCTGTACGTCGTCCCAGCCGGCCCGCGTGGTCGAGTCCCGGCCCGCGCCGGATCAGGCGCCGGGGTCGGCTCAGCCGGCGCCATCGCCAGGCGCCGACGGCAAGGCAACCGCCGCGGCTCCGGCCGCGACCGAGATCCGCACGCTGGAGCTGAGGGAGGGTGCTCCCGAGGTCTTCGTGGACCTGGAGGCCAGCGCGCCCCTGGTCTGGACCAGCTTCCGCAATGGCGAGGGCAAGGTGGTGGTGGAGCTGCCCAACTCGGTGCCGGCGCCGCGCGTGCAGGACGTCACCCCGGAAGACGGGCTGGTGTCGTCGGTGAAGGTCCAGCGCGAGAGCGATGGCAGCCGCCCGATGACCCGCCTGGTCATCTCCACCCGTCACGAGGTCGAGCACTCGGTGACCGCCGACGGCCTGCACCTGCAAATCCGGCTGCTGCCGCTCGAAACGACCGCTGCCAAGGAACCGGCGAGGGAACCGGCCAAGCCGAAGCTGGCTTTCGAGCCGATGCCTCAGACCGCCCCCACATCACCCACCGCCGCGCCGGCTCCCGCGGCGTCGGCCCCCCCCGCCACCCCCGCCACCACCGCCGGATCCTCGGCGGACGCCGCCGCCCCCCGCGCGCAGGTCGCGCCGGCGGTGCCGGCCGGGATGGGCACGCCCGACCTGCCGGCGGTGGCGCCGGCGCCCAGCGGCGCCGCGGCCAGCCGCCTGGAGGGGATCGAGGTGGTCTCGGCCGACAGCGGCGGCACGGTGGTCAGGATCGCCGGCGACGGCGAGTTCCCGTACTCGACGTTCGTGCTGTCCGATCCCAACCGCTTCGTCATCGATCTGCAGGGAGTCGTCAACCGCAGCCCGCGCTCGACGGTGACGGTTGCGAGCCCGGGAGCCCTGGTGCAGCGGGTGCGGGTCGCCCAGTTCCGGCCCGGCCCCAAGGGCGTGGCGCGCGTGGTGTTCGACCTCCGGCAGAGCGCCGTGCCGCACATCGAGCGCTCGCCGCAGGCCCTGGTGGTGAGCTTCCAGGAGCAGGCCGGCGCCGCGTCGCCGGCCGCCGCTTCCTCGTCCTCGGCCAGCGTCGCGGAGAACCAGCCGCCGCCGGCCGCCCCGACTCCCCCGACTCCCCCGGCTCAGACATCACCGCCGGCGAGCAGCCGCAAGGCCTCGCGACGGTCCCAGGCGCCGGCGCCGACCGCGCAGCAGGAGGCCGCCGCCTCGCCGCCGCCGCCCGGCCCCTCGGGCCCCTCCGGGCCCCCGCCCTCGGACCTGGCGCTGCGCCAGACGCCGCCACCCGCGGCCGCCGGCCAGCCCATGCAGGTCGCCGCGGTCCACCGCCCGGCCGGCATCGAGGTGGAGGACGCGCCGCCGGTGCCGGCGGCCAGGGCCAAGGCCGGCGGCGGCTCGGGCCTGCCGCACGTCAGCCCGGGCGCCAACTCCTTGCAGCAGCCGTCGGCGGACCTCGGCCGCAAGGCGGACTCGACCTCGGAGAAGCTCGGCCGGGACGTCTCCGGCGAGCAGAAGGCGTACACCGGCGAGCCGATCGACCTCAAGGTCACCAACGCCGACGTCACCGAGGTGCTGCGCACCTTCGCCCAGATCAGCGGCCTCAACATCGTGGTCCAGCCCGGAGTCAGCGGCACGGTCACCGCCGAGCTCGAGAACGTGCCCTGGGACCAGGCCTTCGAAGAGGTGCTTAAGATCAACAACCTGGGCTACGAGCGCGAGGGCAACGTCATCCGCATCGCGCCCAACGACGTGCTGCGCCGCGAAGCCCAGGAGCGGCAGCAGCTGGCGCAGGCGCGGGCGCTGGTCATCCCGATGCGCACCGTGATGCGGCGCCTCTCCTACGCCCACGCCCAGGACGTCGCCAACCTGCTGCGCAACGGCACCTCCGGCCTGCTCACCCAGCGCGGCAGCGTCATCGTCGACGACCGCACCAACACCCTGATCATCAAGGAGCTCCCGGATTTCCTGGATGCGGTGCTGGCGGTGGTCTCGAACCTCGACACCCCCGAGCCGCAGGTGATGATCGAGGCGCGGATCATCGAGACCACCAAGGACTTCAGCCGCAGCCTGGGCATTCAATGGGGCTTCAACGCCGTCGCCGACGCCCTGCACGGCAACACCACCGGCCTGACCTTCCCGAACAACGTCAGCGTCGGTCCGCAGGGCGGCACCAGCGCTCCCGCCAACGTCAACCTGCTGACCGGCGGGCAGAACGGCTCGCTCAACATCGCCCTCGGCAACGTGCTGAACACCTTCACCCTCGACTTGCAGTTGCAGGCGGCCGAGCACGAGGGCCTGCTGAACATCCTGTCGGCGCCGAAGGTGGCGACGCTCAACAACCAGCAGGCCTCCATCCAGAGCGGTATCCAGCTGCCCATCCAGACCATCGCCAACAACACCGTGACCACCCAGTTCATCAACGCCACGCTGCGCCTGGAGGTCACGCCGCAGGTTACCGCGGAAGGCACGATCATCATGGACATCAACATCTCGGACAAGTCGCCGGTCACCAGCTTGATCATCGCCGGCGCCACCAACTCGCCGATCCAGACCAAGGACGCGAGGACGCGGCTGGTGGTCCGGGACGGCGGCACCGCGGTCATCGGCGGCATCTACAAGGTGACCACCAACATCAGCGAGGACCGGGTCCCCGGCCTGGCCAACCTGCCGATCGTCGGCCACCTGTTCAAGAACAAGTCGCGAGACGAGAACAACGACGAGCTGCTCATCTTCATCACGCCGCGGGTGATCAAAATCTGAGCCCGGCGGGGAGCACGATATGAGACCCGTGGAAACCGTGAGGACCCTCCAAGCCATGAACCCTTTCCAAGCCCATCGCCGGGCCAGGCAGATCCTGGGTCTCGTCGTCCTCGCCGCGGTCTGCCTGCTGGCCGGCAACTGCCGGTCGCGCACCGACAAGACCGCCGGGCCGGTGGTGATCACCTTCGGCACCATCAGCGACTTCCCGGTGTCGCCGATCTCGGTCACCGCGTCGGAAGGCGTGGGGGTGATCGTCGGGACCTTCACCCTGCAGAGCGTGCTGAAGGACCCCACCGCCACCACCACGTCGAGCCTCGAGGACGTGGAGATCACCTCCTATCAGGTGATCTACAAGCGCCTGGACACCGGCACGCGGGTGCCGCCGCCGCTGGTGGCGGGCCTGGCTCTCGAGGTGCCGGTCAACAGCACCGGCATCATCAACAACCTGCCGATCGTGCGCCAGGACCAGCTGCTGAGCCCGCCGCTCTCCGACCTGGCGAACTTCGGCCGTGACACCGAGACCGGCACCGCCATCATCGTCCTCAACGCTCAGGTCACCTTCTTCGGGCAGACTCTTTCCGGCGACGCGGTGCAGTCGGGCACGGCCAACTTCACGCTAGAGTTCGTTCATTGACGCGATCGAGGAGCCAGGGTATGAAACCGTTCCGGCATCACCACCGCATTCTGACCGCCACCCTGGCGGCCGCGCTCGCGCTCGCCGCCGCCTGCGGGACTCATTCGCCCACCGAGCCCACGTCGCAGCCGATCAGCCCGAAGGTGCCGCCGCCGGTGCCGACGTTCGTCGTCACCGTCACCGCCAGCCCCAACCACCTGACGATCGGCAGCAGCACCAACAGCAAGATCAACGTCAGGGTGGTCAACGCTCAGGACGGCACGCCGCCGCCGGACAGCACCGTGGTGGTGTTGACCTCGACGCTCGGCGAGTTCAACAGCATCGGCAGCGGCTTGCTGACCGTGAACCTGCAGACGGTCCACGGCAGCGCGCAGGCGGTGCTGTTCCCGGGCGCCAGCGCCGGCACCGCCGCGCTGGTCGCCACCCTCTCCGGCGCGGCGCCCTGCACGGGCTGCGCCGGCTCGGGGGCCACCAACGTGGTGATCGGCAGCGCCGGCACCTTCTTCCTGAGCGGCATATCGCCCAACACCGGCGACCCCGCCGGCGGCGCCCTGGTCACCATCACCGGGGGCGGCTTCGTGGCGCCGGTCTCGGTGACCTTCGGCAGCAGCAGCGCCAACGTGAAGTCGGTCTCGCCGAGCGCCATGCAGGTGATCGTCCCACCGTCGGCGACGCCGGTGCCGGTCGGCTCGACGCTACAGGTGAGCGTGACGGTGAACAACAACCTCGGCGGCACGCTGGCCGGGAGCGCGACGCTCGCCAACGCCTTCACCTACGTGCCGGGCGGCGGCGGCATCCAGCAGCCGCAGATCTTCTCGGTCTCGCCGGCCTCCGGCACCAACTCCGGCGGCACCCAGGTCACCATCCTGGGCCAGAACTTCGTGTCGCCGGTGCAGGTCTTCTTCGGCTCGGGCGCCAGCGCCACCAGCTTCAACGGCATCGAGGCCACCATCCAGTCGGTGACCGCCAGCCAGATCATCGTCGTCACGCCGCCGGCCCAGGGCTTCGGCCAGAACAACACCAACCAGCTGGTGAGCATCCTGGTCAAGAACGTCGGCTCCGGCTTCTCCACCATCGACACGGCGGCCTTCACCTACGGCTCGAAGGTGCTGGTCACCTCGGCGGGCCCGACGACCACGGTGTTCAACCAGCAGGTCAAGGTGACGATCTTCGGCCAGGGCTTCCAGGACCCGGTGGCCGTGTCGCTCGCCGGCATCGCCGCGCAGGTGCTGTCGACCAGCGGCACCGAGATCCAGGTGCTCTCCGGCATCCCGGCGATCAGCACCTGCGCCAACGTCGCCGGCCCGGTGATGGTCACCAACATCAACAACGGCGACAGCAACAGCGGCCCGACCTTCACCTACCTGGTGACCAAGCCGGCCATCTTCAACGTCAGCCCTCCCACCGGCAATCAGAACGGTGGCACCAAGCTGACCATCGGCGGCATCTTCATCGATCCCGGCCAGACGCAAGTCCAGATCGGCCAGCAGGCGGCCTTCGCGACCCCGGGCCTCACCTCGACGGTCAACGACCTGTTCGTCACCACGCCGCCGTTCTCCGGCACCTTCCCGACCCAGCCCTGCACCTCGGGCGGCCTCACCGGCACGATGAACGTCGGGCAGGTCGAGAGCGTCACGGTGACCGACGCCATCACCTCCTGCACCACCACGCTGGCCGGCGCCTTCACCTTCGAGCCCACCGACACGAGCTGCCAGGTGACGGTGGCGCCGCCCACGGCGTCGTTCGTCTTCTCCATCCCGAAGGGTAGCTTCACGGTCACCTTCACCGATACGTCGTCGGGCAACCCGACGGGTTGGAGCTGGGAGTTCGGCGACGGCGGGACGAGCGCGCAGCAGAACCCGACGCACACCTACGCCGTCGCCGGCACCTACACCGTGGTGCTGAGGGCCTCCAATTCCGGCGGCACCGGCGCCCCGACCACCCAGCAGGTGACGGTGCCGGGCTCGTAACCGACGCCTGCCGCAAGCGCGCATCACGGGGGCGGCTGCCTGGACGGGCGGCCGCCCCCGTTCGTATACTCCGGTTACCATGAACGGCCGCCTCGCCAAGACCCTCTCGTCCCTCCTCGCTCCCGGCACCCCTGGCACCATTGCGGCCCTGGGAAGGCGCGCGCTGCCGGCGCTCATGGCTCTCCTGGCACTGCTGGCTCCCGCCGCCCTGCTGCTGACGCCGCTGGCGATCGCCGCCGGCTGCGGCAAGGCGAGCCCGACGGCGCCGACCGGCTCGACGCTCACCCTCAACATCAATCCCACGACCGTCGTCTCGGCCAGGGGCACGGCGCTGGCGACCGCCACGCTGATCCGCCCCAACGGCACCCCGGACCCCGGCGCCCAGGTCACCTTCAACACCACGCTGGGCACCTTCAGCCCCACCGTCGTGGCCACCAAGAACAACGGCACCGCCACCTCGACGCTGACCGGCAGCGGCCTCGCCGGCACCGCCAAGGTGACCGCTTTCTCGGGCGCGGTGATGTCGACCGAGGTGGACGTGATGCTCGGCAGCCTGGGCGCCTCGATCACGTTGCAGGCCAGCCCGGCGACGCTGTCCGCCTCGCTGCCGCCCGGCGGTGCCAAGATCAACCTGGTCGCCGTGGTCCGCGACGCCACCGGCCTGCCGGAGCCCGGCGAAGAGGTCAACTTCACGACCACCGTGGGGACGCTGCGGTCCGGCGGCGGGCTGGTTCCGACCGATGCCACCGGCAAGGCGACCGACGTCCTGACGGTCAAGCCCACCGACATCAGCACCCAGACCACGATCGTGGTGGGCGCCGACACCGCCAACGGGTCGGGCGCCATCCAGAACGCCATGTTCACCATCAACATCCTGACCGTTTCCGCGGCCACGATCGTGGTCTCCGGCAATCCGACGACGTTGCCGGCGAGCGGCGGCAACGTGAACCTGTCCGCCCTGGTGCGCGACGCGATCGGCAACCCGGTGGCCAACGTCGGCGTCTCCTTCTCGACCACCATCGGCACCTTCAAGTCGAGCGGTACCTCCCAGGGGGCCATCCAGACCACGGGCACCGACGGCACCGTGACCGACACCCTGGTGGTGCAGCCGCAAACGGCGGCGACGTCAGGGGCGGTGACGGCCAGCGCACCCGGCGCCGGCGGCAGCCTGATCAGCAGCACCCCGCTCACCATCACGGTCCTCGCTCCCACCGGCAGGGCCCCGCGCTGACGGGACGGCCCGCGCGGCGGCGGGCCGGGCGGCCGCGACGTAACTCGCGGTCGCCATTGAGAGAAGGGGCCGGAGGACGGCCCCTTGCCTGCTATAATGCGCGCACTTTGGCCGTCGCTCAGGATGCACCCCGCCCCTGGCTCGAGCTCCGGCACCCGGAAAGCGCGCCCGCATGACCGACGGCTTCCCGGACCGCATCACGCAGCTGCGCGCGCGCTGGCAGGCCGATCCCTCGTCGCGGGTGTTCCTGCAGCTCGCCGAGGAGTACCGCCACAGCGGCCGCGTCCAGGACGCCCTGGCGGTGCTGGAGAGCGGCCTCAAGGAGCACCCCGGCTACCTCTCGGCGCTGGTGGCCCAGGGACGCTGCCTGCTCGAGCTGGGCGACGCCGGCAAGGCGCGCGGCGTGCTCGAGCGGGTCGTGCAGCAGGACGCGACGCAGATGGTGGCCAGCAAGCTGCTGGTCCGGGCCTACATCGAGACCAACGATCCCGAGCACGCCAGGCAGCGGCTGGATCTGTACCGCCTGCTCAACGACAGCGACCCGGAGATCGACGAGCTGCACCGGCGGGTCGTGGCGATGAGCCGTCCTCCCCAGGCACCGGATGGGCCGCGCCCGGAGGAGCCGGCAGAGAGGCCGCGCATGGATTCGACCGAGACGCCAGCGGCGGAGGTGTTCGATCTCGGACCGGCGAAGCCGGGCCACTCCCTGGCTGCCGAGGAGGACCTCTTCGGTCTCGGCAACCTGCCGGCGACGCTGCCCGAGGCGCCTGCTGGCGCGGCGGCGGCGCCCGCACCGGCCGATGCGGAGCTGCCCGCACCGGCCGCTGAGGTGCCGCCCGCACCGCCCGATGCGGCGCCGGCGCCCGCTGCCGTGGCGGCGACGGAACCGACCGCCACGGCGCCGCCCGCACCGGCCGCCGAGCTGCTGATTACGGCCGGAGCAGCGAGAGGTGGAGCGGCAGGCTTCGCCAGCGCCACAAGCGCCGCCGGCACCCCCGAGATCCCCGGCACTCCCGAGATCGCTGGCACTCCCGTGGCCGCCGCCACGCCGAGAACCCACGGCTTCGCGTCTTATGGGGGGAAAAACGGGAGCGACCCCTTCCCGGATCCGACGCCGGAGGAGAGCCGCCGGCGGTACCTGGCGGGATTTGCCGCCGAGGGGATCTTCTCGTTCCCGGGGGGCGCGGGAGAGGAGGAGCCCGGGCCAGGGGCCGACTTCGCCGCCGCCGAACCTGGGGCCGAGCCCGGGGCCGCACTCGCCGCCATGGCCAGCCCGGTCGAAGCGCCGTCGGAATCGCCGGCACCGCCGGCCGCGGCCGGATCGAGAGCGACGCTGACCCTGGGCGAGCTGTACCTGCGGCAGGGGCACTTCGAGGAGGCGGAGCGGATCTTCGGCGAGGTCGCGCAGCGCGACCCCGGCAACGCCGCCGCCCGCGATGCGCTGGCCGAGATCGCGCGGCGGGCGCAGCCGGCTCGGGCCGAGCGGCCCCCCGTAACCGGCCAGCCGCCGGCGCCGGCTCTCGTCGAGGCGGCGGCCGCCACGGCAGGGCAAGCTACGCCAGGTCAGGGCGAGCCGGTGGCGGCAGCGATCCAGCCAGCGGCAGTGGATCAGGCTGGATCGTTGGCGGCGGCGACCCTGCCGGCGACTGTGGATCAGGCTGGATCGTTGGCGGCGGCGACGCAGCCGGCGCCCGGTCAGGCCGAAGTGGCGGCTGCCGCCGCCGCGACCGCGGCAGTGGCGGCGGCGGCGTTCCCGCTGCTCTCGTCAGCCGCGGCCCGGACGCCGGCCGCCGGTGGCGAGCCCGAGCCGGCGGTTCGACCCGAGGCACCGGTCATGGCCAGCGCGCCGTCCGCATCAGCCCAGGCCGCGCCGGCTGCCACGGCGGCCCGGCAGGCGTCGTCATCTCCAGTCGAGTCGGAGGCCACGGCTGCCCGACCGGCGGCGTCGGCCGCGAGTGCGGCAGCCGCGGCGGTGGCCCAGCCGGCACCGGCTCAGCCCATGCCGGCAGTGGCGGCGTCCCAGCCGGCCGCGGCGGCTGCGAGTGCGGCGGCCGCGGCGGCGGGCCGGTCGGCCGGCGAGCCCGCCTCCGGCAGCCGGCCCCGACCGCTCGACGCCAGCCAGCTCGTCGCCGGCATGGCCGACCCGCAGGCGGCGCCGACCGCGCGCAAGGCGTACCTCTTGCAAAGCTACCTGACGCGACTGCGGCAGCCTAGGAGCCCCCATGTTCCTTGAAGAGCTGGGCCGGATCAGCGACCGCATCGGCGGGGTCATCGCCCTGTCGCTGGTGGCCAGGGACGGTATCCCGGTCGAATCGGTCAGCTCCGACCCCGACCTGGACCTCGAAGTGCTGGCCGCGGAGCTGATCTCGCAGGCACGCTCGATCACCGACAACCACCGCGACCTCGCCGTGGGCGACGTGCAGCAGCTCTCGGTGCTGACCGACCGCCTGACGCTGATCGTCAGCGCGGTGGCCCCCGAGTACTACCTGCTGCTGGTGCTGGGGCCCGAGGGCAACTACGGCCGCGCGCGCTTCGAGCTGCGGCGGGCACGGCTGGCGCTGGAACACGACCTGTCCTGAAGCGAAAGGGGAGGCCTTGCTGACATTCGAGCAGATGAAGGAGCTGGTCGAGCTCGTGGCCCGCCACCGGCTGCGCGGCATCGAGGTGGAACGCGCCGGCTTCCGCTTCAAGGTCGACGGCTTCCAGGAGCCCACCCTGCAACCGGCCGGCGCGCCGCCGGCGCTGCCGTCGCATCCCGGCTCTCCGGGATCGCCGGCCCAGGCCTCGCCCGCCAGCCGCTCGCCGCTGGCCGGGCTCGACGGCCTGCCGCGGGAGACGGGCGCACCGCCCGCCCTGGCGCCGGCGGCAGCGCCGCCGCCCGGCCTGCCGGTGCATGCCGGCGAGCTCGGCGCACCGGGGGCGGCGGGCAGGGCGGCAGCGGCGGGCGGGCCGGCCGCGCACGTCCTGGCCTCGCCCATCGTCGGCACCTTCTACCGCGCCTCGTCGCCGGAGGCGCCGCCGTTCACCGAGATCGGGGCGCGCGTCCGCAAGGGCCAGGTGCTGTGCATCATCGAGGCGATGAAGCTGATGAACGAGATCGAGTGCGACGTCGACGGCACGATCGTCGAGATCTATCCCCAAAACGCCCAGGCGGTCGAGTTCGGAGAGCCGCTGTTCGCCATCCAGACCTGACCCGCCGCCCGCCACCCCACCCCCCTCCCAGACCGCACCCGGCGTCCCGGCATGTTCAAGAAGATCCTCATCGCCAACCGCGGCGAGATCGCGCTGCGGATCATCCAGGCGTGCCGGGAGCTGGGCGTCCAGACGGTCGCCGTCTACTCGACCGCCGACCGCGACAGCCTGCACCTGACCTACGCCGACGAGGACGTGTGCATCGGCCCGCCGCCCTCGGCGGCCAGCTACCTCAACATCTCGAGCATCATCTCGGCGGCCGAGATCACCGGCGCCGACGCCGTGCATCCCGGCTACGGCTTCCTCGCCGAGAACGCCCGCTTCGCCGAGGTGCTCGAGGAATGCAAGCTGGCCTGGATCGGTCCGCGCCCGGAGGTGATCCGCACCATGGGCGACAAGGCGGCGGCCCGCCAGGCGGCGACCGCCGCCGGCGTGCCGGTGCTGCCCGGCAGCCGCGAGGCGCTCACCGGCCCCGAGGAGGCGCGCGAGCTGGCGGCCGCCGTCGGTTACCCGGTCATCCTCAAGGCGGCGGCCGGCGGCGGCGGCCGCGGCATGCGCATCGTCGCCAGCGCGGACGAGGTGGAGGGCCAGCTCGCGACCGCCGGCGAGGAGGCGCTGAAGGCGTTCGGCGACGGCCGGATCTATCTCGAGAAGTACCTGGTGCAGCCGCGGCACGTCGAATTCCAGGTCTTCGGCGACCTGCACGGCAAGGTGATCCATCTCGGCGAGCGCGAGTGCTCGATCCAGCGCCGCCATCAGAAGCTGATCGAGGAGGCGCCGTCGCCGGCGCTGACCGCCGAGCTGCGCGAGGCGATGGGCGCCGCGGCGGTGCGCCTCTGCCAGGCGGTGGGCTACGCGAACGCCGGCACCATCGAGTTCCTGCTCGACGCCGACGGCTCGTTCTATTTCATGGAGATGAACACCCGCATCCAGGTCGAGCATCCGGTGACCGAGATGGTGACCGGCATCGACCTGGTCAAGCTGCAGATCCAGGTGGCGGCCGGCCAGCCGCTGAACCTGGCCAGCGGCCTGGCGCCGCGCGGCCACGCCATCGAGTGCCGCATCAACGCCGAGCACCCGGAGACCTTCGTGCCCAGCCCCGGGAAGCTGCGGACGTTCCACCCGCCCGGCGGGCCCGGCACCCGCGTCGACACCCACGCCTACGAGGATTACGTCGTCCCGCCGTACTACGACTCGCTGGTGGCCAAGCTGATCGTCCACGATCGCACCCGCGCCGAAGCCATCGCCCGCATGTCGCGGGCGCTCGACTTCTTCGTGGTGGAAGGCATCCACACCTCCATCCCGCTGCACAAGCGGATCCTGCGCGACCGGGAGTTCATGGCCGGCAGGATGTCGACCCGCTTCATGGAGGAATTCGTGAAGCGGCAAGCGCCTGCCGGATGAGCGCCCGCACCCGCCCGGAGCCGGGTCCGATCTACGCCATCGCCGACGCCGACGCCCTGGCGCCGCTGCCGGTGGCCGGCGCGGTGGCGGCGATGGCCGCCGCCGGCGTGCGCGCCATCCAGCTGCGGGCCAAGCGCTGGAGCGGGCGGCAATGGTACGCGGGGGTCGAGGCCTGCTGCCGCGCCCTGGCCGGCAGCGGCGCCGTGCTCTGGCTGGACGATCGCGCCGATCTCGCCGCGCTGTTCGCGGGGGACGGGGTGCGCGGCCTGCACCTCGGGCAATCCGACCTGCCGGCGGCGGCGGCGCGGCAGGTGATCGGGGAGTCGCCGTGGATCGGCCGCTCGACGCACGACGAGCGGCAGCTGGTCGCCGCGGACGCCGACCCGGAGGTGGACCTGATCGCGGTCGGACCGGTCTTTGCCACCACCGGCAAGACCGGGCGCGGGCCGCTCGGCGGGCCGGCGGGTCCGGCGATCGGGATCGAATTCATTCGCTGGGCGCGCGCCCGGACCGCCAAGCCGCTGGTGGCGATCGGCGGCATCGACGCCGCGCGGGTCGGGCCGGTGCTGGCCGCCGGCGCCGACGCGGCGGTGGCTCTGGGCGCCGTCTGCCGCGGCGACGTGCTGGCCAACTGCCGGCGGCTGCTCGCCGCGGCGGCCCGCTGAGCCGAGACGCGGCGGCCGGATGCGGATCTTCCTGACCGGTTTCATGGGCGCCGGCAAGACGACGGTGGGCGGCCGGCTGGCGGCGCTGCTCGAGCTGCCGTTCGCCGACCTGGACCGGGAGATCGAGCAACGCGCGGGGGCCACGGTGCGGGAGATCGTCGAGCGCCAGGGGGAGCCGTGGTTCCGGCGGCTCGAGCTGGAGGCGCTACAGTCCATGCTGGAAATCGGTGATACGGTGATAGCCACCGGCGGCGGCACGTTGACCTCGGAGTTGGGCGCCCGGTTGATCCGGGAGGGCGGGCTGTCGGTCTGGCTCAACCCGTCGTTCGCCACCATCGTCGAGCGAATCGGCGTCCTGGGCAAGGCCGACCGGCCGCTGTTCCGCGAGGAGGCGCAGGTGCTGGCGCTGTATCGCGAGCGGCTGCCGGCCTACCGCCGGTCGGACCTGACGGTCGACGTCGGCCCGGACGAGGCGCCGGAGGAGGTCGCGGCACGGATCGCCATGCTGCTGCGGGAGCGACGGTGCGCTATCTGATCCTTTCCGACATGCACGCCAACTGGGACGCCTTCGAGGTGGTCCTGCGGCGGGCGCGGCGCAAGCGGTTCGACGCCATCCTGGTGCTCGGCGACCTGGTCGGCTACGGCGCCGCGCCGAACCAGGTGGTGGAAGCGGTGCGCCGGATGGCGCCGCGGCTGTACGTGGTGCGCGGCAACCACGACAAGGTGGCCGCCGGTCTGGATCCGGGGACGAACTTCAACCAGACGGCGCTGGCCGCCGCGCAATGGACCGCCGAGCGGCTGACCAGCGCCAACCTGCGCTATGTGCGGGACCTGCCGGAAGGACCGCTCGAGGTCGCGCAGGGGCTGGCGATCTGCCACGGCTCGCCGCTCGACGAGGACACTTACGTGTTCTCGGACATCGACGCCTTCGAGATCTTCTCGTCCTTCACCATGCCGGTGACGTTTTTCGGCCACACGCATATCCCGTCGGTGTTCTCGCTGGAGGGGAGGCGGCTGGGGGTGACGGCGCTGCGCGGCGGCGGCGGCGCCATCGTGCTGCACCCGGAAGGCCGCTACCTGATCAATCCCGGATCGATCGGCCAGCCGCGCGACCGCGATCCGCGCGCCTCGTTCATGACCTACGACAGCCGGCGGCGGGTCGTCCGCTGGTACCGCATCCCCTATCCCATCCCCGCCGCCCAGCGGCGCATCGTCAGGGCCGGCCTCCCGCACCCGCTGGCCGACCGGCTGGCGGTGGGCGCGTAGCGGCAAGCCCCTGGACAAGCCCCTGGACCTCGCCCCGCCCCGCCCAGCCCGGGCCAGCCCAGCCCGGGCCGTAACCGGCCGGCCCAAAGCGCCGTCTGAGAAGTTGGCGGGCGAGGCTCGGCCGCAGCGTGCCGGCAGGCGCACCGCGACCTGCGGCCTTGGTGGGGGGTTTTCAGGTGCAGCTGACCTTTTTCCTGGACGACGGCGAGATCGAGGCGCTGCGCGGCCTGGACCCTGATCGCGACTGGCGGGAGTTGCAGCGCGGCGAGCGGGCCTGGGTGCTGCAGAGCTACCTCCGGCTGCAGCGGGCCGGCTACCCGGTCCGGCTGGCCTCCCGGCTGCCCGAATCCGGCGTCGTGGTGTTCCACGCCAAGCAGCGCCGGGAGTTGCAGCGGGAGCGCCGCGAATGCCGCGAACGCTGCGCGCGCGGCGGCGGCAAGCTGGTGCTGGTGGCGGTGCGCGGCGACGTCGGCCGCTGGGCCGGCGCCGATTTCGAGGTGGTGCAGAACCGCCATTCCGCCGACGGCCGCCGGCGTTTCTTCGTCCCGCACTGGCCGCAGCCGGGGCTGCTGCCGCGCGATGCCGCCCGCGGCGCGACGCTGGCCCGCATCGCCTACAAGGGATTCGACCGCAACCTCCACGGCTATTTCCGCTCCGCCGAGTGGCGGCAGTTCCTGGCCGCGAGGGGGATCGACTGGGTGGTCGATTCGGTCGCCTTCGCGGAGCGCGGCACGCATGGCGAGGCGCTCGAGTGGCCCGATTTCCGCGCCGTCGACGCGGTGCTGGCGGTGCGCCCGGCGGCCTGCCCGCGCCGGGACTCGAAGCCGGCGACCAAGCTCTACAACGCCTGGCTGGCCGGGGTGCCGGCCATGCTCAGCCCGGACGTGGCCTTCGGCGAGCTGCGGCGCTCGCCGCTCGATTACCTGGAGGTGACCGGGCCGGCGGCGGCGCAGGCCGCCGTGCGCCGGCTGCTCGCGGAGCCCGGCCTCTATCAGCGGATGGTGGCCAACGGCAGGGAGCGCGCCGCCGAGTTCACCGCCGGCGCGGTGCTCGAACGCTGGCTGGAGCTGCTGGAGCAGATCCTCCCCGAGCGCGTGCGCGCGGTGGCGCCCGGCGTGAATCGCGCGTGGCGCCAGTCGCTGAGCGCGTGAGGCGCGTGCGTGAGGTGCGTGCGTGAGGTGCGTGAAGATCGACGCGCCGGGTCGTCCTGCCGCGGTTACGACAGCTTGCCCAGGGAGTCGAGCAGGCGAGCCTGGCGGAGGCGGTTGACGGTGGCCAGGATGCCGCCGGCCAACACCACGTAGAGGCCTCCCCATACCAGCGAGATGAGCGGCTTGCGGGTCACGTCGAGCGCCAGGCGACCCGGGTTGGCGACGCCGCCGAGGTCGAGCAGCACCTTGCCGTTGCTGGCGTTGATGCCCTCGATCATCACCGCGCCGCCGCCGGGCAGGCGCAGCGGCGGCGTGTCGACCCGACCGTCGGCCGGGTCGAGGCGGTAGAGCGGCCGCACGCTGTCGGTGCGGCCGTTGCGCGTCACCTCGAGCACCGCGCCGACGGTGACGGTGCGGCCGGCCGCCATCTGCACCAGGGCGTTGCCCTCGGCCTGCAGGTCGAAACGCACGAATCGCACCCGCGTCGGGCCGACGGTGCCGCTCTCGCCCTGCGCCAGCTCGAGGTGCGGCTGGCCGGGGTCGTACTCGAGCGGCGACACGTAGAGGTCCATCAGCGCGAAGTTGCGGATGTCGGGGTTGACCATCAGCTGTTTGGTGCGGCTGTTGACGAAGAACTTCGGATAGACCCGGAAGCGCTCGCCGTGGCGCGCCACCTCGACCTCCATGCGCTCCTTCTCGCGCCCGCGGCGCGGGATGAAGCGGTTGAAGGTCAGGGTCATGTCGCCCACCTGCTGCGGCACCCCCTGGATCAGCGTCACCTTGGCGCTGCGGTCATAGCCCGACGAGGCGAGGATGCCGAGCAGGATGATGCCGACGCCGACGTGCGCCAGGTAGCCGCCGGCGCCGGCGAGCCCGCCGGCCCGCGCCTTCTCGATCGTCTTCTGCAGGTTGCTGGCGAGCGTCATGGCGGCCAGGAAGGCGAACAGCAGGTGGAGCGGCTGGTCGACCCGCCAGATGGCCGCGCCGACCGCCACCGCCAACCCGAAGAGGCCGGGCCACAACAGCTTGCGGCCGATGACGGCGGGAGGCGTGCCGCGCCAGGTGAGGTAGGGCACCAGGGCGAGCAGGCAGGCGACCAGCAGCGCGATCGGCAGGTTGACCCGGTTGTAGAAGGACGGGCCGACCTGGCCGGGGCTGGCCATGAAGCGGGTCAGCAGCGGCGCCGAGGTGCCGGCGAGGATCACCAGCGCGGAGGTGAGCAGGGTGATGGTGGCGAGCACCATGAAGGTGCCGCGCGACAGCGGCGGGTCCTCGTTGGGCCGGGTCGGCACCTGGCGCAGGCGGGTCGCCAGCAGGTAGCCGGCGAGCAGCAGGAAGGCGCCCAGGATGCCGACCAGCCAGCCGGAGAGACCCAGGTCGACGAAGCTGTGCACCGAGAAGTCGGCGAGCACGCCGGAGCGGGTGAGGAAGGTGCCGTAGAGCACCGACATGAACACCAGGGTGGCGAGCACGAAGTTGGCGCGCCGGTAGCGGCCGCGGGTGCGCTCGAGGTGCAGGCCGTGGATCAGCACGGTGCCGAACAGCCAGGGGATGAAGGAGGCGTTCTCGACCGGGTCCCAACCCCAATAGCCGCCCCAGCCAAGGGTCTTGTAGGCCCAGTAGCCGCCCATCAGGATGGCGGTGCCGAGCACCAGGAAGCCGCCCAGCGCCCAGGGGTAGGCGCGCGCCGCCCAGCCGTCGAAGCGCCGGGTCCACAGCGCCGCCATGGCGAAGGAGAAGGGCACCGCCGAGAGGGCGAAGCCGATGAACATGATCGGCGGATGGATGACCATCCAGTCGTCCTGCAGCAGCGGGTTGAGGCCCTGGCCGTCGAGCGGCGCATCCAGCCGCATCGCGAACGGGCTCTGGCGCACCAGGATGAAGACCAGGCCGAGCAGGGTGAGGAGGTAGACGCCCATCACCGCCGGCTCGGACTTGCCGGCGGAGCGCTGCACCAGCAGGCCGATCAGCGAGCCCCAGAGCAGCCAGATCATGAAGCTGCCCTGCTGGCCGGCCCAGAAGGCGGCGAACTGGTAGTGCATGGGCAGGTCGAGGCCCGAGTAGCGGAAGACGTAGTCGATGCGGAAGTCGCGCAGCGACAGCACCAGGATGAGCAGCAGCGCCGCCAGGCCCACCGCGGAAGCGAAGAAGACGTAGGAGCGGCGGGCGAAGGGCAGCGCCGTCGCGTCGCCGCGCAGCACCATGGAGTAGCCCCACAGGCAGGACAGCGCGAACGCCAGGGCGCACCAGAGCGCCAGGGCGCCCGGCAGGTAGAGGTGGGTCACGTAATCCAAGGCTCTGGTCTCCCTTCACCGGGCCGGCGGGTGGCGGCCGGCGGCTGGCGGCCGGCCGCCGGCGGCTGGCGGCTGGCGGACGGTGGTCGCGATGCTCTCAGCTGTAGGTCTTCTCGATCTCGGCGCCCTGGTATTTGCTGGGGCACTTGACCAGCAGCTTGCTGGCCGCGAACTCCTTGGCCCGCGCGTCGTAGCGGCCAATGGCGACGATGCTGATGGCATCCTCGAAGTTGGCCGGGCGCAGACCGTGGTAGCGCACCCGCACCAGGTCCTGCGTCTTGGGGTCGCGCAGGGTGAAGAGCAGCGAGCCGTTGGCATGCTCGTAGGCGGCGGAGCCCTTCTGCAGCGCCCCGGCCACCTGCACCACCCGGTTGGCGTCGCGCGCCTCCTGGTAGTTGACGTAGGGCGTCAGGGTGTCGCGGAAGGAGGCCAGCGAAAAGACGGCGAAGGCCAGCAGCACCAGGGTGCCGAGAAGATAGAGGCGGCGGTTCATCGGATGGTTTCCTCGCCGGTGGCGGTTCGGGATGGGGTGGGGGAGGTGGCGGAGGAGGAGGAGGCGGCGGCGGCGAAGGTGGCGGCGGCGGCGAAGGCGGCGGTGGGCGCGGCGCTCTCCAGGGGGAGGGACTCGAGCTCCCGCAGCTTGCCGTCCAGGCGGCGGAGATAGAGGAACAACCCGGTCCAGATGATCAGGTTCACCACCATCACCCATTGGATGCCGCCGCTCACCTGCATGTGTCGCGTCTCCCTTTACTCTCTCTCTTTACTCTGTTGACTCTCTTTACTCTGTACTAGCTACTGGTGCGCGCGAGGCGGCGGCCGGGGCAAGTGCGGCGCGCGGCGCGGCGGCGAGCGCCCGGTCGGCGAGCGCCAGGAGGCCGCTGCGCAGGCGGTGCAGCCAGAAGAACAGGGCGGTGAAGCCGGCGCCGCTCGCCAGCAGGACCTGCAGCATGCGCGATTCCATCTCGACGCGGCCGCTGGCGTTGATCACCGGCTCGGGGTGCAGCGAGAAGGTGATGCGCGGCACCACGAAGAAGAAGAACGGCGTCACCGCGAGGCCGAGCGCGGCGTAGGCGGCCGCCAGGCGGGCCCGCTTCTCGGCGTCCTCCACCGCGTCGCGCAGCGCCAGGTAGGCGCCGTTGAAGATCAGGGCCATGACGATCGAGGTCTGGCGCGGGTCCCAATTCCACCAAGAGCCCCACATGATCCGCGACCAGATGGCGCCGGTGACGGTCGCCAGCACGCCGAACAGCAGGCCGAGCTCGATCGCCGCCCGCGCCGCGCGGTCGTGGCGCGGATCGCGGAGGCCGTCCGGCCGGCGGGCGCCGAACAGGTAGCGCAGGCTGTAGACGCCGGCGGTGACGAAGGCGGTGAACGCCGCCCAGGCCATCGGCACGTGGAAGAACAGGATGCGGCTGGACTGGCCGATGAACCTGGCGGCCAGCGGCGCGTAGTCGAAGGCGCCGACGATGACGGCGGCGATCCACAGCCAGAGCAGCCAGGTGAAGGCGGTCCTTTTCATGGATTCCAGACGACCGGGAACAGCATCAGGCCCGCGGTGGTGACGGCTCCATCATAAAGGATCAGCTGGATCAGCGCCATACCCGGCGGGCCGCCGCCGAAGGCGCCGCGGGTCAGCTCGACCGACAGCAGGAGAAGCGGCAGCAGCACCGGGAACGATAGCACCGCGAACAGCGTGCCCTTGCCGCGGGCCTGGGCGATGATCGCCGCCACCAGGGTGCTGCCGGCCGCCAGCCCGAAGCCGCCGGCCGCCAGGGTGGCGGCGAGCAGGCCGGGCCGCGCCACCTCGAGGTTCATCACCGCCAGGAAGAGCGGCCCGACCAGCGCCTCCAGGCCGGCCAGCAGGGTGAGGGCGTAGGCGAGCTTGCCGCAGAACAGCGCCGACGGCGTCGCCGCCAGGCGCAGGGCGGTGGCGGTCTGGGTCTCTTCCTCGTGGACGAAGGAGCGCGGCAGGCCGGCGGCGGCGGCGAAGAGCAGGATCAGCCAGAGCAGCACCGGCAGCGTCTCGCCGCTCTGGCCGCGCACGGCGCCCAGCGGACCGAGGCCGGCGCTGACCACCACCAGGGTGTTGATGGCGAACAGCGCGAGGGTGTTGAGGGCGTAGCGGGTGCGCAGCTCGCACCGCCACTCCTTGGCGAACACCGCCGCCGCTTCACGCGTCCAGGTCGAGGCTGGCCGCGACATGGCCGATCTCCAGCGGCACGGGGTTGGCGACGACCGCCAGGCCGGGGGCGGCGATGCCGGTGGGGGCGATGCCGGGGGTGGTGACGGGGGCGGTGGCGGGGCCGGGGCCGGGGGCGAT
>Ga0070733_10000980_pt1 | contig 21832 bp, 18 predicted proteins | sample Coa_R1_9_FD_66450 | JGI IMG/M metagenome (GOLD analysis project Ga0070733, IMG submission 66450) | Surface soil microbial communities from Centralia Pennsylvania, which are recovering from an underground coalmine fire - Coalmine... | ecosystem: Environmental > Terrestrial > Soil > Unclassified ... | reverse complement strand
GCGGGTTCTGAAAACGTCACGGTAGTGGTTTCGTATCTGGGCGTCCCAGCCAGCTCGATGCAGTTCAAGGTGGTTCCAACCACCCCGGGCTTGTACACGTTGAATGAGTATGGGACAGGGGATGCCGCGATTCGCCGCCTTAACAGCGACGGAACCACAACCTTAATCAATGCCTCCAACCCCGCAGCCGAGGGCGATCTGCTGGAACTTTATGGCGATGGCTACGGGTTGGCCACGGCCAGCACCAGTCTGCCGGATGGAGCGGTTGTGACCACCGTCCTTCCCCTTCCGGCGGCGAAGACCGCGGTGCTGATCGATGGGCAGCCAGTGAGCGCCGCGAACGTTCAGTATTTTGGGGGCGCCGGGGACGAGGTCAACGGCGTGATGCAGATCAACCTCAAGGTGCCGAAACTGGCGCCGGGCCCGCACTCGATTCAGGTGCAGGTAGGCAGCGCGGTGAGCCGGACGGGCGTGAATCTGCAAACCAAGTGATTCGAAACGCGGCTGAAGCCGCGTGTACCGGGGTTACAGGCCAAACAGCCGGATCGCGTTTTCTTTCAGGATCAAAGGCCGCACTTCGTCTTTGATGGCGATCTTCTCGAAGTCCGCCAGCCATCGATCGGGAGTGATCAGGGGGAAGTCCGATCCGAACAGCATCTTCTTTTTCAGCAGCGTATTTGCGTATTGAATCAGAATCGGCGAGAAGTATTTCGGCGACCAGCCGGAGAGATCGATGTAGACCTGGCGCTTATGCAGGCACACCGAGATCGCTTCATCCTGCCAGGGGAACGACGGGTGGGCCATGATGATGGGCATGTCCGGGAAGTCTACCGCGACATCGTCGATGTCCATCGGATGGCCGTACTTCAGGCGGACGCCGCCGCCGCCCGGCATGCCGGTGCCGATACCGCTGTGGCCGGTGTGGAAGATAACCGGCAGACGGGCCTGCTGGACTACTTCGTAAAACGGATAAGCAATCCTGTCGTTGGCATGAAACTGCTGTAGCGGCGGATGGAGTTTGAAACCCTTCACGCCGCGCGCGATGAGTCTCCGGGCTTCGCTGAGAGCTTCGGCGCCGCGGGTCGGGTCCACGCTGGCGAAAGCCATGATGACGTCGCTGTTTTCCTCGGCAAACGTGGCTACGTCGTCGTTCGAAACCTGCGGTCTGCCGGTCAGCCGTTCGTCGACGGAAAAAACCACGCAGCCGATTTTGCGCGAGCGGTAATATTCGGCCAGTTCGTTGCGGCCCCTGGCCACGCCCGTGTCGCCGAAGTACTTGCGCGCGGCCTGATCGGCGGCGTTGCCTTCCACTTCCGATTCAATGTGGACATGGGTATCGATGGCGACCAGAGCGGAGGTGTCGAAAGGCATTACCTCGTATTGTATTCCGCTATAATTGAGTTGGAATCAGGACGGCGTTATGGTAATCGACAAACGGCTGTTCCTTGAGGACCTCGGCGGCCCGGAAGCAGCTGGCAAGCTCGACCCGGAAGCCCGCGCCGACGCCATCGAAGACTTCCTCGCGAGACAGCTGAAAACCATTGGCATCCCGGCGGATCACTACCCGACCGTAGCCGAAGTTGAAAAACGCATCGAAACCCGACCCTTCCGGCAAGGCGCGGGTTTTCTTTTTACATCGAGTAAGGGCAACATGAAGAGGCTGCCGCCGATGCCGGCAAATCCGACGCTTGCCGATTTTTTCAATTTGCGGTTCGGCGTGAACACCACCCGGAATCATTGTTTGCAAAGCGCCGCGCTGGCCATGAAGAACGGCCTGAGCGAAGAGCTTATCCTCGCGTGCCTGCTGCACGATACAGGGGCGGAACTTATGCGAATCGATCACGGCTGGTGGGGCGCTCAGCTTTACGAGCCGTATGTTTCGGAGAAGATCGCGTTTGCCATTCGGTATCATCAGGCGCTGCGTTTTTATCCTGACAAGGAAACCGGGTACGAGTATCCCGAGCTCTACCGATATTTGTTCGGCGAAGATTATGTGCCCGCACCGCACGTCGAGGCCGCTTACCGGATGGTTCGCGAGCATCCGTGGCACATGTTGCCGCGTCTGGTGACGCTGAACGATTTGTATTCGTTCGACCCCAATGCGGTGGTCACGCTGGAGCCGTTTCTGGACATCATTGGCCGTCATTTCAGGCAGCCGAAGGAAGGTTTGGGAAACGATAACAGCGCGGTGGCGCATATGTGGCGTTCGCTGGCGCGGCCGGACTCGCCGTTGTAAAAACCGACGGCAAAGACCGTCGGCGCTGCATGTTATCCTACCGGCGATATGAAATACGGGGTATTTTGCGCAGTTCTTTTTGCGGCCGCGCTTTCGGCGCAGACGCAGAGCGGCGAGGAGATGTACAAGGAAAGCTGCGCGCAATGCCACGACGCGGGCGTGGGCCGCGCTCCAAGGCGCGACGCATTCCGCGATATGACTCCCGAGCGCGTTCTCGCCGCCATGGAGACCGGCGAGATGATCACCATGGGGCAGCGCTGGCCGGCTGAGGGACGGCGGTCGATCGCCGAATTCCTGACCGGAAAAGCGTTTGGGACCTCGCTCGCCACCGAACCTTCGCCGAAGGCCATGTGCGCCCCGGGTGGAAGCGATTTCGCTCTAACCGGACCAGCCTGGAACGGCTGGGGCACCAACACCTCCAACACGCGCTTTCAGGATGCGGCGACAGCGGGACTCACGGGGGATCAGGTGCCGCGGCTCAAGCTGAAATGGGCGTTCGGCTTTCCCGGAGAATTGAGCGCCAACGCGCATCCGACCTATGCGGGCGGGCGGGTTTTCGTCGGCAGTCCGGGGGGTAAGGTTTATTCGTTGAACGCGGCGACGGGTTGCATTCATTGGTATTTCGACGCCGGCGCGGGAGTTCGGAGCGCGATTTCCATCGGAAAAGTAGGCTCGGTTTACGCTGCGTTCTTCGGCGACGCCAAAGCCAATGCGTGGGCCGTCGACGTGGCCACCGGCAAACAGTTATGGAAGAGGCGCGTGGACGATTTTCCAGTTGCGCGAATCACCGGTTCTCCGGTGTTTTACGATGGCACGCTCTATGTCCCGGTCGCCTCGGGCGAAGAGGCCAGCGGCAGCGTGCCGACCTATGAGTGCTGCAAATTTCGCGGCAGTTTAACGGCTCTCGATGCTGCAACCGGCAAGCGGATCTGGAAGACTTACACGATCGACCAGCCCGCCAGGCCGACGAAGAAGAACAAGGTCGGCACGCAGTTGTGGGCACCCTCGGGCGCGCCCATCTGGGGCACGCCGGCCATCGATGCGAAACTCAATCTGGTTTACGTGACGACGGGCGACAATTACAGCGAGCCTGGCACCAACACCAGCGATTCGTTCATGGCTCTCGATCTCAAGACGGGAAAGATTGTCTGGAAGCGCCAGATGACCGCGAACGACGCGTATACATCCGCCTGCCGGATGCCGGACCGGACCAACTGCCCCGACGTGAATGGTCCCGATTTCGACTTCGGCGCTTCACCGATTCTGGTCACGCTCAGAAATGGAAAGCGGGCGCTGCTGGCGGGACAGAAGTCCGGCATGGTGCACGCGCTCGATCCGGATAACAAGGGCGCGATCCTCTGGCAGGTGCGGGTGGGCAAAGGCGGCACGATGGGCGGCGTGCAGTGGGGTTCGGCGGTCGATCAGGCCAATATCTATGTCGCCGTTTCCGATATCAAACGGATCATGCTGGACTATACGAACACCACCGATGCCGATCCCAATCAGGGCGGCGGCATGTTCGCTCTGCGTTTGGATAACGGCGAACGTATCTGGTACACGCCGCCTATTGGCTGCGGCGAGAGGAAACGCTGCAGTCCCGCTCAATCGGCGGCTGTGAGCGCCATCCCAGGCGCGGCTTTCTCGGGTTCGATGGACGGGCATCTGCGGGCTTATTCGGCCACCAACGGCGCGGTGATTTGGGACTTCGATACCGAGCGCGATTATCAGACCGTGAATGGCGTGGAAGGCAGGGGCGGTACGCTGGACGGGCCCGGCCCGGTTATAGCGGGCGGAATGGTATTTGCGAATTCGGGCTATACCGCGGCGGGGGGTGCGCCGGGTAATGTGCTGCTTGCGTTCTCGGTGGACGGGAAATAATACGGCGATTTGTGGCAGCCAGCGCCGAGCGGAAGCTCGGCGGCAGCGCCGAAGCGCTGCCCCACACGCCTTACTTTTTGCGGGCGGTGGGGGTCACGGGTCCCGCGCTCAAACCCATGGCACGAAGTTGTTCGGCAGCCTGGTCTGCCTGGTCCGAGCGCGGATATTTCTTCCTTAACGCGCGCCACACAGTTGCCGCTTCATCCCGGTGCCCGGCCGCTTTGAGCGCCTTGCCCTTCATAAAGTAAGCGTCGGGCGTGCGCTTGCCTTCGGGATACCGCTCGAGGATGGCATCGAAATCCGACACCGCCAGATCGTACTTCAGCTGACCGAAATGAGTCACCCCGATGAAGAACTGCGCTTCGGGAGCCAGCGGGTCGTCCGGATAATCGCGCAGGAATTCGGCGTAATCGGATAAGGCGAGATCGGCCTTGCCGCTATTGTAGTCGTTGGTGGCGTTGTCATAGAGCGTCTTCGCGGGGGGAACGACGTTCCTCGCGGCCGCATCCGGATTGACGTTCGCCGGTGGCGGCGCTACCGCCGGCGCCTGCATCACCTTGATCGCATTATTGATGTCGCTGAGCTGCTGCTGAATCCGATTGAGCTGCGTGGTCAGGTCGGCGATCGAATTCCGCACATCCGAAATATCGTTGTTCGCGTTGTCCACTTTAGCCGTGAGTCCGGCAACCGGCCGCAGCGCGTCTTTCAGCTCCCGGTCGAGCATCTGCGAGACACTGTTGCTCAATACGCTGACGCTCGTATTAGCCTTGTTGCCGGCATCGAGCGTCTGTTGCAGAAGAGTCTCGATCGCCGACATCTTCTGATCGAAGCCGCTTTGCAGCGTGCGGACCTGGTCCTGCAGTTGCGCGATATCCCGCTGCATTTCCTGCTGTTCCTTGCTGGCCGCAAAGCCCGCGCCCGGAGTCAGCAGAAGGAAGAAAGCGATAGCACCTATGTAACGCTTCATATAGTTATACTTTACTGCGGATTTGGCACACCGCGGGTCACTCTATTTACCCCGAAGAGGTCGACGGGGGCGTCGACCGCGGTCCGGGGGACCGCCCCACTTACTGGCCGACGGAGAAATGCGCCCGGCGGTTTCGCTGCCAGCAACTCTCGTCGGACTCCGTGCAGACCGGGCGTTCCTTGCCGTAGCTGATGGTCTTCAACCGATCCGCCGGAACTCCCAGCTGGGTGAGAAAGTCGCGGGCGGCGCTGGCGCGGCGATCGCCGAGACCGAGGTTGTATTCCGCCGATCCGCGCTCGTCGCAGTGGCCTTCCACATTGATGCTGGCGTTGGGAAAATCGGCGAGAATACGCTTCAGCGCGTCGGAATCGGCCGTGAGCGCCGCGCGCGCGTCGTCGCGAATATTGTTCGAATCGTAGTCGAAGAGCGCATCGCGAAGATCCGACTGGACGCGCGATTCAAGCGTACCCCCGCGTCCCGTATTCCTCGTCACCGGCGCCGGTGGAGCGGCGGGACCGGTTACGGTGACCGTAGCGGTAGCGTTGGCATCGCCGGCCGGGCCCATCGCCGTCAGCCTGTAAGTCGTCGTGTCGGTTGGAGTCACGCGCTGCGTTCCGCTCGGTGGCACGGTCCCGAAGCCGTTGTCGATCGAGACATTGTTGGCTCCGGTGACGTTCCAGCGCAGGACAGCGGATTGGCTGCGTTCAATAACCGACGGTTGGACGGAAAATTCCGCAATTACCGGCACTCCGGGGCCCGAAGGCGCGCCTGTGGGGGATGAGGCCACCGGCGAAGGCGGAGGTGGCGGGGGAATCGGCGTCTTTTTACCGCAGGCCGACGCGATCAGAATTACAACCATTGCGAGCGTGAGTACCGTTTTGTCGAACCAGAACGTGGAATGGGTCATAATTACTTAACACCCCAAACAGGGGATTTATTATCGCCTTGAGTCGTCAATTGTTTTACTTGTGTACCGTCAGCCAGCATCGTATAGATCTGCGATTTGCCTGAGCGGGTGGACGCAAACACGAGGTGCTTGCCGTCGGGCGCCCAGACGGGATTTTCATTGCGGCCCTGGCCGTGGGTCAGTTGGACATACTGACGCGTGCCGACATCCATGAAAAAAATGTTGAAGTCGCCTTTTGCAATTCCACTGGTCCACGAAAACGCGAAATGCTGTCCGTCGGGATGCCAGGCAGGGTTGGCCGCTTCACCCTCGCCGTTGGTCACACGCTGGACGCCCACGCCGTCGGAGTTCATCTGATAAATCTGCTGATGACCCGGGCCGGCCACAAAGAGGAGTAAGCCCGGGTTTTTCGGATTCACTTTCGGTTCCACCTCGATCGCATCGCGGTGGGAGATGCGCCGGAACCCCTGTCCATCGAGATTCGCTACGTAGATTTGAGCAATGCCGCTGGCTGTGGAAGCGTAGTAGATCTGCTTTCCATCGGGCGTGAAACTGGCGTTTGAGTTCAACGAGGCTTCCTGATTATAGAACGGCAGCGCGCGGCCCGTCATGGTATCCGCCATCATGATCCGCGGGGTGCCCTTTGCGTAGCTGGTGAAGGCAATGCGCGAACCATCCGGCGATACAGAAGGCATAATCGAGATCGATCTCAGCCTGGTGAGTGGCTTCTGATTGGCGCCGTCCCAATCCATCGCCCAGATTTCGCTGACGTCGCGGGAGCTTTGAGAAACGTAATAAATCCGGCTGCCGAGCAACGATCCGTTGCCGCCGAATTTCTGAATGATGTCGTTGGCGAACTCGTGCGCGACATGGATGGCGCCGGCTTCGTCGAGAGATCCGGCGTAGCGCGAAGCCATGAGCTGGGCAGACTGCGGATTCTGCTGCCGCGTATCGTCCACAAACCCGTACAGCACGAGCGCGCCGTTCTGCGCCGCGGTGTAGCCGAAAACCAGATGGGAAGCGTTGACCGGCGCGCCGGCCCAATCGGAAAGCGCAAATCCCTGGCCGCCATCTTCCGGCCGAAGGTCTTCCGGCCGCTGCGGATTGTTGAGCGGGAACATGCTCTTGGGCTTCATGTCGAAGAGCGCCGAGCCCTGCAGGTCGCTGAACAGCGTTGAGTTGAACGCGGCCATGAACGGCTGGGTGCCGGCGCCGCGAAAATCGATGACGGCCAGGGCGGGTTTCCCGCCGCCGCCGATGATCGAATTCACGATGTCCTGCGCGAACAGGGTGGCGGCAACAGCCGGCAACAAAATGGACAGCGATTTCAGAGTCAGGATCCGCATCGTCATTGCCTCAGTTGGAACCAAAGTTCATTGTCTTAGCTGGAACCAGAGTTCCACGGTTGCATCGTTGCGTGGGAATTCCGCAGGCAGAGTGGGCAGGGGGTTGGCGTCCAGCACGGCTCGCTTTGCCGACGTGTCCAGCAGATAGTCGCCACTGGGTTGGGTCACCTGCACGTTCGCTACCATGCCATTTCGCTGGATGATAAAGCTGACAGCGCACCTCTGCGAAGGCGAGGAATGGACGCCGGCCGTATTCCAGTGCTGTGCGATACTATCCCGGACCAGATTGGCATAGGCGCCAAAACGATCTCCGAGGACGGAGGCTGGTCCGATATCGATACCCGACGCGCCCTGTACCCCATACAGCGGCGAGCTTGCGGCCTGCGGGGTATGCGACAGGATCTGGTTACTCTTATACGGCTCGGGAGGCTTGTAGAGTTCGCGCACTTGTGGCTGAGGCGAGTATTTCCTGGGTTTCTCGTATTGATCCGGGATGGGAACAGCGCGCTCCGGCGGCGCTTTGACCTGCTTCTGCAGCTTCACGGGCGCGGGTGCCTGGGGAACCACCGATTTGGAGTCGTTGGCCAACAGGTTGACCGGGGCCTCGCGCTGCGGAATGGGAATCGTCTTCACCATGCTCACGCCGACCGTGCCGCTGCTCGAGGTGGGCGAGCCGAAGTTCTTCCTCGTCAGATTAAACAGTCCCGAGGCCAACAACAAACCAACGACGACGCCGTGGGTGATCAGAGACCCGGCGAAGGCTTTCCCCAATGGCTGCCTTCCCTGCGAGTCAAGACCTGTAGGGTAATAGCCGGGTTGCATCGGTCAGCGTCCCTTACCTATATTGTTACCCGGTTGTGTAACTGCCTTGACATCCAGCTTGGCTTCGCCAAGCACGGCCATAGCATTCGCGATGGGATCCCATGGGGTTTCGCGGTCGGCTCGAACGTAGACGGCCGTCTGACCAGGATATCTGCGATGCACTTCGTCCGCCAGACTAACGAGTTTGACCGGATCCTTGCCGAGATAAACTTCTCCCGATTTCGAAATCTGGACGATCGGCAGATCCTTCGTGCTGGTCGATACGGTCTTTGTTTTCGGCACGTTGATTTCGATCCCGTACTCCATGACGTGCGCGGTAATCATGAAAATAATCAACAGGACGAGAGCGACATCCACGAACGGCGTGACGTTGATTTCGGACATTGCAGGCGCGCCGCGCGATCGGCGTCCGCGGCGATTCATACCTCCGACGTTTATTGCCACGGCGTCAGTCTCCGAAGCTCCGCTCAATCATGTTCAGGAATTCGAGCGAGAAGTCGTCCATGCGGTCGCCCATCTCTCTGAGCACAAAGCCGAAGTGGTTATAGAAAATTGCCGCAGGGATCGCAGCGAAAAGTCCTACAGCCGTAGCAATCAGGGCATCGGCAATCCCTGGCCCCACAGCGGTGAGGCTCGTGCTGCCCGCCGTGCCGAGGCCGTTAAAAGCGCGAATGATGCCGATAACTGTGCCCAACAATCCAATAAACGGCGATACGGAGGCGATGGTTGCAAGCTTATCGAGATTATGTTCGAGCCTTGACATTTGTTCGTTGACGCCAAGCTGCAAACTGCGCGAGATGGCTTCGCGATTGGCAATGTTTCCGCGGGCCTTCACCTGACGGCTCACTTCCTGGTATCCGTAGTCGAAGACGGCGACCAGTGGTGATGGACGATACTGTTCACTCGCCACCATCACGGCCTCGAGCCCGGCGGCTTTGCGGAATGCGCGCAGGAAACGCCGATCGCTTTTCCGGGCTGAACCGAAGGACGACAATTTCGAGAAGGTAATGGTCCAGGAAAAGACCGAAGCAGTGAGGAGGATGCCGAGGACCGTGTAAGTAAGGGCCGATCCGTGGCTGACCAGGTACCAAATGTCTGTTTGAAGTACGAAAAGAGCCGCGAACGGACCCGGCAACATTATCCCCCAGACTCAAATCTATCATGCGGACCCGATAATACTTGTGTTTTTATCTAGCCAATGCAACAACGCAAACGACGAAGTACGATCGTCCGCGCCACGCTTCTATAATCGTTTCGGGTGCTGCACGAACTGGTGGTTGAAGATTACGCGGTAGTCGACCGTCTTCGCGTGAGATTTCACACCGGCCTCAATCTGCTCACCGGTGAGACGGGCAGCGGAAAATCCATTGTGGTGGATGCGCTTGGGCTTCTGCTCGGTGGGCGCGCATCGGCCGATATGATTCGTTCCGGCAGGGAGCGCGCGCGTGTTTCGGGCGTGTTCGAGATTGGTTCGGCCGCGGCGAGGGTGCTGGAGCAGGCAGGCTTTGATGCTGCGGAAGTCGAGTTACTGCTCGACCGTGAGATTCAGGCGAGCGGCAAGAGCCGTGTTTACATTAACCATCGTCCGGCTTCGGTCGCTCTGCTTAAGGAGCTTGCGCCGCACCTTGGCGATATCCACGGCCAGCACGATCAGCAGCTTTTGTTTGAAGCCTCCGCGCAACTCAGCATGCTGGATTCGTTTGCGCAGGTTGCCGTCGAGCGCGCAAAGGTGCGGGAACTGTATGCGGCGTGGAGACGGGTGACGAGTGAAATCGCGGAACTGGAAAGTGCGGATCGGGAGAAGCTGCGCATGCTGGATCTCTGGCAGTTCCAGCGGAGCGAAATAGAAGGCGCGGGTTTGCGATCGGGTGAAGATGTGGAACTGGAAGCGGAGCGGCGCGTGCAACAGAATGCGGGTCGATTGCTGGAGACAGCCGGGGCCGCATTCGATGCTCTTTACGAATCACCCGATTCGGCGCTTAGCGTCGTGAAGAGCACGGCGCGGAAGCTGGACGATCTCGCGAAGATCGATGGCCAGATGGGCGCGATTCGGCAATCACTCGAGCCGGCGCTGATCGCGATCCAGGATGTTTCTTATTCGCTGCGCGACTATCTCGGGCAGGTGGAAGCGAATCCGGCGCGCCTCGAGGAAATTGAGACACGGCTGGCGGCGCTCGACAAGCTGAAGCGCAAATACGGCGGGTCGGTCGATGGGATTCTGTTGTTCCTGGAGGATGTCGCGCGAAAGATCGCTGAAGTGGAAACGGCGGGTGAGCGGCTCGAAAATCTTCAACGGGAGCGGAAGAAGCTCGCTGCCGACTATGAACAGGCGGCGGAGGACCTGACGGCGAGGCGGAAGGCCGCGGCGTTGCAACTGGCAGCGCGCGTGGAAGATGAGTTGAAGCCGCTGGCGATGGAACGCGCGGTTTTTCGTATTCAGATAGAGGCCGCCGCATGGTCCGAGACGGGGACGGACCGGGTGGCGTTTCTGGTGTCGCCGAATGCCGGCGAGGAACCGAGGCCGCTCGATCGCGTGGCTTCGGGCGGTGAACTTTCCCGCATTGCGCTGGCGTTGAAGACCTGTTTGGTGGGTCCGAAGCCGGACAAGGAGGCAGCTCCACGCACATTAGTTTTCGATGAGATCGACAGTGGCATTGGCGGCAGCGCGGCGGAAGGCGTCGCGCGGCGGCTGAAAGCGCTGGCGGCGGAGAATCAGGTGCTGTGCGTGACGCATCTGGCACAGATCGCGTGTTTCGCGGAACATCACTACCGGGTAGGGAAATTCGAGCGCGACGGACGCACCGTGGCTGAGCTTGAAGAACTGGACAACGCCGGGAGCACGGAAGAGATTGGCCGGATGCTGAGCGGCCAGAAGCTCACGCCGGAAGCGCTGCGGCACGCGGCCGAGTTGCAGAGGGCCGCTCGCGCGTGATGGACGCGCGGCGACAGCCGCGTTTCTGCGCGAACAAACGCCGCTAACGCCGCGTGTCCTTCCTCAGTTTCTGGTATTCATCGAGAGCATCCGCGGCGGGAGTGTAGGCAGGATCGATGGCCAGCGCGGCTTTCCATTCCCGCACGGCGGCTTCCGGTTTTCCCGCGCTCAGATACGCTTCGCCGAGAGTGCCTCGCGCCGGGAGGTTGGCGGGGTTCTGCGAGAGTATACGGCGCAGACCGACGATCGCCGAATCGAGCCGGTGGGCGTAAAAGGCATCGAGAGACTTCTCGAAAAGCCGATATTCCGGGAGACGATCCTTCGGGTCGGGGCCATCGTTTCCGCCGGTTTTGCGCTGGGTACCGGCAAGGTAACCGAGCGATTGCAAAGCTGTTTTCGTCCCGCTCGAACCGTCGGGGGCTGGTTCTTTCACAGCGGGCGTATAACGGGCCAGCAGTTTCGAAAGTTCCGCACGCAGCGTTGTTACTTCGGCTGAATTGGCGCGCATGACGTTCGACAATTCACGGGGATCGCGTTCCAGATCGTAAAGCTCCGCGCGCGGCGCTTCGATGAATTTCCACTGCCCGATGCGCAGCGTGCGAAGGGGAGCCCAATGGAATTGATTGCGCGCATAAACGCTTTCGCTCGAGACCGCATGCGCGGGAGTCTCGTCGAATTTCATCAGGCTTTGGCCTTCAAAAGCAGGCTGGGAAGGCAGGTGCAGCGCATCGAGAATCGTGGGCGCAACGTCGATCAGGCCCGCGGGTTTGCCCGCTTGCGCCGGATACGCTGGCGCGCCCTCGGGCCAGTGAACCATCAGCGGCACGTGCAGGGTGCTCTCGTACGCGAAGTAGCCGTGACTCGTTTCGCCGTGATCACCGAGGCTCTCGCCGTGGTCCGCCAGCAGCACGACGAGCGACCGCTGCCACCAGCCGTTCTGCTGAAGAGTCTGCCGGAAGCGGCCGAGGATCTGGTCGACGTACAAGATCTCCGCATCGTAGCCAGCCAACTCCGGCAGCGCCGAGCCCGGCGTCGGGTTCAGCCTGTAAGGAGCGTGCAGATCGAAGAGATGAATGAAAACGAAGACGGGCTGCCCTTTGTGCCCGGCGAGCCACTGGGTTGCGGCGCGCAGGACGAACACGCCGTCACGCCTGACGCGCGTGGAATAAGGACTCTCGGAAGTCGCGGCCGACGAGCCGAATGGGCTGTCGTAGTCGTCGAATCCGCGGTCGAGTCCGGCGCTGCGGCCGAGCAGGCTGCTTCCGATGAATGCCGCGGTCTTGTATCCGCGGGACTGGAGGACCGATGCCAGGGTTACGGCTCCGGCGGGAACGACTTCGCCATTTTCCTCGATGCCGTTCTGAAATGGATACGTCGAAGTGAAAAGCGTGGTGTGCGACGGCAGCGTGAGCGGGATCTGTGAATCGACGTCCGTGAACAGAGTGCCCTGCCGCGCGAAGGCGTCGATGTTCGGCGTGGAGATGGCGCGATATCCGTAGGCGCTCAGATGGTCGGCGCGGAGGGTGTCGATGGAGATGAGGATGACGGGGGTCTGAGCTGCCGCGGCAGTGCACAACAGCAGGCTGATCAGACAAACCGCAATAGTGGGGCGGAGCCCCCGGTCCGCACCCGACGCCCTCGTCGGCCTTCCGGGTGTATTCGAAGGGCGGGTCCGGGGGGACCCGCGCGGACCGGGGGGTCCGCCCCACAGGCTAGTCATCTTCCACAGCCTATAGCGGCAGCGCTCGAAATGAGAAAAAACCATACCATCCAGTTCACGCCCAGAACCGCCGCCGGCGGATAATGAATCTCGATCTCAGGGCTGCGGAACGGAACCCTCCACCCATCAATGAGACCGCCTCCGGAGACGATTCGTTTCGTGAAGGAACCAATTTTCAGCTCACCGGAAACGTTCCCCAGGGCTCGGACGCGCCAGCTGACCTGCCGATCGTGAATGTTCCAGGCGCCTGGGGTTTCCACTTCCATGCCCGGCGGAACTTCAAGGGTCGCATCCTGGCGGGCTTGAGCGGTTACGATGGCGCGTTCCCCGGCTTTGAGCGGCCTGTGGCCGTACATGGCATCCAATTGTGGAAACAGAACGAGGAAGATCGAAGCGAGGATCGCGCAGGGCAGAAGCATCAGACGCAGCAGGCGGAGATTTTCGCGCAGGAGATCGCGCTGCGCGCGCAGCACCAGGGCCGGAGAATCGATAAACAGGCGGAACTCCATCACGTGCGCGATCATGCGGTTTGTCGTTCGACGGATCGATGCCCGATCCGAGAAACGGGCGAATACAAGCGCCGCGGCGAGGCCGTAGATCGCACTGACGGGGATGAGGGTCCAGATCAATATATCGAATGTCCTGTCATTCCCGGCTCCGGCGCGATGTTGAAGAGGGCAAGCAGAGAGACCGGCAGATCCTTGAGGCCCGGGTTGGTTGGCTGTACTTTACGTGTTGTGAAAAGCACACCGGGGACGTCGGCGGCATTGATGCAGTGGTCGGCAATCCAGGCGTCGGTGTTGTCGCCAAATGTCGCATTCGCAAATCCGCCCGCGCCCGTTTCCCAGGAGACCCGGTAACCCGGCGCGTACCCCACGATCAGATCGGGCGCGATACGCGCGTTCGGACCGGTGACATTCGTCGCGACGACGGTCTCAATGGGAGCGCGGCCGTTGGCCGGATCGCGCAGAGCGAGAAGCCCGGTTCTGACGCGATCGATCAGCGCGCTTCTCAGCGGCGCCGGAATCTTCCCCATGCGTTCCCGGCCAGCCACGTTGATATACACCCCGTTCAGGCCGAGCGCGTAGGCTTTGGTGCCCGCCCAATCGATTTCGGGACGGTCGTTCTTCAAGGCCAACAATCTCTCTTCGTTGAGCCAGTGGTTCAGGTCGACCCATCGATCGAATGAAGCGAAGCCGTGGTCCGACATGACCATCACTTCGGCCGAGGGTTTGCGCCGAAGCACCTCGCCGACGGCGGCGTCCACGGCGCGATAGACCTTCAGCAACTCCGCGTCGTGCTGGCCCCAGAGCATGTGCGAATTCTGGTCCACGGAAGAGAAGTAGAAGAAAAGCAGACCGTCGCGAAAGCGATCGAGCGAGTAGTCGAGAAGCCTCCGTTCGTCGTCGAGAACGAGGCGGCTTTGCGAGAGGAACTCCGGGAGATCGAATATTCCCTGGCGCATGGCCGATGTGTCTTCGGGTATTCCCAGCGTATAGAAGCGCCCGATCCGCCTCGAAATGTCGCGGCTGAATGAAGAGGGCGTTGAGATTGGCAGATCGGGCGATGCCGGATCGACGTTGATCGGGGACACGTAGACCTCGAAGCGCGGATGCAGTTGCTTCGCGAAGACGCGAACCATGCCGCGCACGGAAGCCAGATAAGGCACGAGCGGGAAATCGGCCGGCAGCCAGTCCGACCATTCACCTTCGCGCACGACGGCGATCGAATCGCCAATGGCAAAGCGCGCGAGCGGCTTCACGGGATCGACATCGACGACCAATTTCGTGGCGGCGGCGCGCTGGTCCCGGAGCAGTGTATTGGGCGGTCCTTTGAGACGCAGGACGGCGCGCCCGCCAGCCACTTCGGCACGAAGAATCACGCCCCCGCCGACTGCACGCGGGGTGTCGCCGGGATCGTCGGTGTAATAGCTGAATGTGCTCTGCGTTCCCCGCAGGTCGGGCGTTCCCATGCCTGCCAGACCTTCGCCGGAATCGACCGGCGGATAATTGACCGGCATGTGGACGATGGTTGCCGGGATGCCGTGTTCGCCCAGCGTTTGCCAGAATGCCTTCCCTTTGCGCAACGACACGACCTGCGGGCGCACGAGGGGCAATTCATAAGGGCCGAGAGGAATCCGGAAGCGCGCCGGTGTCGTCTCGCTCATCGACAGGAAAGGCTGCATCGTGGCGGGATTCCGATGCACGAAATCGAAGATGCCGTGCTCGGCCGCATCGAGACCGGTGATGAACGTGGACCATGCGGTCGGGCTCTGCGGCGGAGTTGTCGTTGCCAGACGGGAGAAGGTGCCCTGGGCGCGCATGCGGGCGAGATTCGGCAGATCCGCCCAGTGACGTTCGACGAATCCCGGGTCCATGCCGTCCACGCCGAGCACAATCACCTGTTTGCCATTGGCGCGGGAGTGCGGCGTTCCACACCCGGCCAAAAGGACCGGTAATAACGCGAGGAGCCAGGCAAACTCACGCAAAGTGAATGACCGACTTCCCTTCCATCCATTCCGGAGGCTGGATGCCGAACAGCCGCAGGGCCGTTGGCGCCATGTCTTCGATCCCGGGGTCTTCCGTGTCGAGCTTCCGGTTGGAGAACAGCACACCACGATCGGAGAGTATAAAAACCGCGGTTTGTTTGTGTGCGCGGTCCAACGTCCTGCCAACAATGCGATCGAGGTCGCCATCCGGCGTATCGAAGACGCACGCGACGACGCCGCTCGGCTGGTGATCGAGGGCGCTGAAAAACATGGCTTCGCGCTCGCTTTGGACGAGTTTCGCCCGCGCGAGGAAATCCTCTTCGTCGATCACACCCTGATTCAGCGCCGACATATCCTCAGCCATCCCAGACGTGGAGTACAGTCCGAGCAACTTCGCCAGATAGGACGCGTAGTAAGGAGGGTGGCTGATCGGAATCGCCGGTTTCTCCGGGTCGATTTGCAGGGGTGTCGCGTAGAGTGAAAACTCCGGGCGGGTATTCGTTGCCAGAAAACGGACGATGCAATGAGCGGCGCCGAATTTGAGCCTGATCCAGGGAGTGAATTGGTGTGGCTTGAGTGCGTGAGATTCGCCCTCAATTTCGAGAGTCGCATCGCCTTCCGGATCCCGAATGCGGAACAATACGGAATCCTGAGGACCGGCGAGTTCACCTGCGAGAACGCCATCCGCTTCGATGAGGGGATAGCGCTTGCCGCCCTTGAAGGATTTATCCCCGCCGTGCTTCGTGAACAAGGAAAAACCTCCCTGGGCGCCTCTCATATCCGGTGCCGCGGCGGAGAGCCACCTCCCGTTGAAGTTCTCTGGCGAGAATTTGATGGGCACGCGGAGAATCGTGCTCCCTACAGCATTGCGCCCGAGTATTTTCCAGAAAGGCTCCGCGGACTGGACTCCTGCCGGATTGACACCCGTGGCGAACGTCGACCACGCTGCCGGCGACGGCGGTGACAGCCGCCGGTAAGAGCCTTGTTCTTTGAGCCGCGCCAAATTGGGTAATTTCCCCTCCGCCATCAGTCTTTCTGTCGGCTCGGGATCCAATCCATCGAAGCCGAGAAAGATCAGCTTCTGAATGCCCGCCGTCCGTGGGTCGCGGCTTTTGCGCAGCATCATTTTGTGTACGGCGGCCCAAAGCATGCGGAACGGCCAAAATAACAAAGACACGAGGCTCGCAATGAGCGAGAGCAGGAGGGTGAGGAGCGAACCGAGAAATGCAAATCCAGCGCCCGGCCCGATGTAAGCCAAAGGCAGGTGGAACGCGCTCAGGTGGATCATAGAGAAGTGTAGTTGTTTCGGCCCATCTTATTCTTAAGTATGATCTGTCGAAAGGTCCCTCTCTTATTCTGCGCGACGATTCTCTCGGCACTCGGCCAGACCGCCCAGGACCGCGATATTGCGGCGCGGCTCGCCAAGTGGAAGAACGTTGACATGCCGTTCCGGTCCGACGGGTTGACGGAGCGCGAGCGCCGGATGGTCGATAAGCTCGTCGAAGCCTGCCGCCTGCTGGACGACGTTTTCTGGCGGCAGAGCGATCTCGATGGCCTCGCGCTCCTGAAGTCCACCAACAGCCCGTCTGTCAAGACGCTCCTGACGATCATGGGCGGCCGTTGGGACCTGATCGACGAGAATCGGCCCTTTGCGGGGGCGCCCGCGATGCCGCCGGGCCACGAGTTGTACCCGCACGACTTGACGCGCGACCTGGTCGAACAATACGTCAGGGAACACCCCGCGGACAAAGCCGCCATCTACGATCCTTATACGGTTGTGAAAAGGCGGGAGGGCGGACGGTTGGCAGGCGTTCCTTATCGCGAGGAGTATAAAGCGCTCCTGACGCCCATGGCGCAGGCGCTGCGCGATGCCGCGGCGCTCAGCCCCGACGCGGCATTCGCCAATTTCCTGCGGTTGCGCGCCGATGCGCTTCTCACCAGCGATTACTACAAGAGCGATCTGGCGTGGCTGGAGCTGAAGAATCCGCGATTCGACGTGATCTTCGCGCCTTACGAAACGTATCTCGACGATCTGCTCGGGGTAAAGACTTCGTTCGGGGCCTCGGTGCTGATCCGCAATGAAGAGGAGAGCCGGCGGCTGGCGGTTTATCAGAAGTTTGTGCCGGACATTCAGGACGCGCTTCCGGTAGATGCCGCCGCGCGCCCTTCCAAGCGCGGCCATCTCACCCCCATGGAGGTGATGGACGCGCCTTATCGCGCCGGAGATCTGCGGCATGGTTACCAGGCGGTAGCCGACAATCTCCCCAACGATCCGCGCATTCATCAGGAGAAGGGAACGAAGAAGATTTTCTTCAATAATTTTCTCTTTTGGCGCACCAAGGCCGTAATCCTGCCGTTGTCCCAAAGGCTTATGGATCAACGCCAAACGGCAAAAGTGACGCCTGAGGGGTTCATGGCGTCCGTGGTGCTGCACGAGATCTCCCACGAACTAGGCCCGGACTTTGCCACCCGCAGCGGCAAACGCGCTGACATCCGGGAAGCCATCGGCCCCGCCTATTCTGGTCTTGAGGAAGCCAAAGCCGATGTGGTCGGAATGTTCGGCTTGAATTGGCTGGTCGATCACCACGCCCTGGTGAAAAACGACATGCAGGAATATTACGCCTCATACGTTGCCAGCATCTTTCGCACGCTGCGTTTTGGTACGGGTGAAGCTCACGGACGAGCCGAAATGATGGAGTTCAATTATCTGTTCGAGAATCACGCCCTGAGCTTCGTGAACGGAAGATACAGCATCGACTTTGCGAAGATGCCCGCCGCCCTTGCTCAACTCGCAAAAATTCTTCTGGAGATTGAAGCCACGGGAGACCGCACTCGTGCCGAAAACTGGTTTGCAAAGTATGACAAGATGCCAGCGGACTTGACGAAGACGCTTGCGGGAACATCTGACATTCCCGTCGATATCAACCCGATCTTTTCGTTCAAGGACGAGGTGCGGTGAGGCGATCAATCGGCGCCGGCCCGAAACCGATCCGGTAAAGCGCCAACTCCTTTTTGCCCGGAGTCCCACGCCGGATTCCCATCCGGGAGTCCCTTTTTCGAAATTCGTCGGGGCCGGTTGTCCCTCCCGAGCGGAAGGCGGTCGGGTGTAATAAACCCCGGTGGATTGTAGCTTCGCGCCGCCACTTCGCCCTCAGATCGTTCGGTGCCGACCCGGACAATGTAAGTCGCCACGCCGAAAATTCGCTATCGTGGATGCCGTGGCCCATCTCACAATCGAGTTGGTCGAACGCTTCGCCATGCGAGAACTTCCGATGAGGAAATGCAGCGGGTGAACAAACATATTGCTTCCTGCCGGGAGTGCGAGGAGTGGCTGCAAGTCGAGATCGCTCAGATGGCAGCGATTCGTTCCTGGCCGTCAAGGTCGAGGAAGATCCAGAAGGCGGCACGGAAGACGAAGTAATCCCGAAAGCGGCAGACCGACACTCGTGCCGGCACTGAAACAGATCGATCTCCGGAGCTTCACCATTATCAAAAAAGAAAGGCGCACATTGGAAGAAGATTCTGATGGCGGTTGGAAGCTGCATACTCGCAATATTCAACGTAAACTTCTTGTTGACTTCCAAAGTAACTCTTCCTTCAGGGAATGCTCTTCCTCATGCGAACATCTGAACTGCCCGATGCACAAACACCCGGTTGACTGAATCGCCAGACACGACGAAAGAATCCGTTTCAGTATAGGGGTGGCGCAGATGATGGAGTTCAGTTATCTGATGGAACAACATGCCCTGACGTACAACGCGGGGGACCACATGGGATACTGCACGATCGATTTCGCGCGGATTCCCGCGGCGATCAGCGCGCTTGCCAAAGAACTGCCGGAAATCGAGGCAACGGGCGACCGGGCCCGCGCGGAAGCCTGGTTCACGAAGTATGACCGCATGCCGGAGGAACTCAAGACGGCCCTGGCCGCGACATCGGACATCCCGGTCGATATCAACCCTGTGTTCGCGTTCGCGGACAGAGTGCAGTAACTCAGCCGCCTGAAAGGGCGGCTGCAGCCAATATTGGCTACCCTACATTCAGGCAACCGCGGACGCCACACGGTCCCGCAGCACCGCGAACCGGGGGTCGTTCCGCAGCGCGTCGGACTTGGTGTCGCGATCCAGCCAGAACATCATGGGGGATCTCTCCGTGTAGGCCCGCTCCAGCTCGTGGAACGCATCGTCCCGCTCACCCAGTGCCTCCAGAAGAAAAGCCAGTGGGTAGGCGTCGACATACTCGTGCTGACGCTTCACCTGCAGCTGTGAGAGCATTTCCATCGCCTCGCCCGATCGCCCCTGGCGGGCGAGACACCTGGCCTCATGCGCCTTGATCCAGGGAATATCCGGGGCAATCGTGCTGGCGACGTGATACTCGGCCAGCGCCGCCGGATCGCCTGTTAAATCCAGAACGTCTGCGTACGTGATATGAGTCAACGGAGAATTCGGATGCAGGGCCACAGCCTGGCTGGCGCAGGCGGCGGCGGCATCGGCTTCCCGGCAATACAAGAGCAGACGAGGCTTCACATAGGCGAGCGCGGGCAACAGCGGATCCGCTCGTTCCACCTTCCCCAACTCTTCAAGAGCCTCTTCGGCGCGTCCCATCAGGTAAAACACCACGGCCAGATGTACTTGGGCTCTGATCAGTTTGGGATTCTGCTGCAGGATCCGCCGCAACTCCGATTCCGCTTCCGTGAGTTTCCATTCAAAGCGATAAAGGCTCACCGCGCGATCCAACTGCAGGCCGGCAGTCACTCCTCCCTTCAAAACGCCGACCCGATGATAAGCGTGCAGAAACGACTTATTCACCTCGCGCGGAGGCCGCACGGAAAGAAAGCCGATTTCCATATGCAGGCCCGCAAGAGACTCCCAGGCGCGGACGTTCGCGCCTTCGATCTCCGTAACCTGCTCGAAGCACCGGAGGGCGCTATCGAGACCCGACCGGGAGAACTGGCTTCGGAAGTGCTGGCCGACGCGCATTAAATGCTCGGACTCGGGAATTTCAAGGGAATAACCGTAGCCCGGACGAATCGTAATCCACGATCCGTACTCCCCGAGCATGTCCTTAAGTTCGCGCAGCGTCACCGCGACGGTGTGCTTGGAAACCCTGGCGCCCCCCCATGCCTCGGCGAGTATTTCGTCGAAGTCCACCAGGCGCCCGGAGTTCTGAATCAGAAACTGAAGGACTCGGAAGACTTGCGGCCTGAGCGGGATTTCCTGCCCGTCGCGGAAAACGCGGGCGAACCCGAGATCCACGATAAAAGGCCCGAACGCGATTGGACCCGTGGTTCCATCGGCAATCGAACGGTGGCTTCGCAGCGGGTCAGTGGGCTGATAGGACAGTGCGCTGTTCCTGGCGTAGGGAGATTGCATCGAGGGCGCGCCTTTCACGACAGCTTTGGAGTACATAAGGCAAATTGAGGACGCGCGATGCCGCTAAAAAGTTACGTTGTTCTTAAGATGTAACCCCAATGCGCTCAATCTTTGAGGATCTTTTGAGGATTATTTGACGACAACCGGAGAATTCGTAACGGGCAGAGGAAAGGCCTCGCCGATTGCTCGGCGAGGCCTTAAGTTAAACGAAGCGTTCTCGTTACGCAATCGGTCCATGAACAGACGCGGCTGTCGCCGCATGTCCAGAGGCGCCCTATCAAGGGAGGAGCCCTCGGCTAGAACGTGAACCGGAAGACTAACTGTCCGGTGCGCGGCTGGGTTCCTAATCCGTTGAAGGAGTTGACAAACCCGTAACCGGCATTCAACGCTCCACCGGTCGAACCCACAACCGGGAAGGGGTTGGAGAAGCCCGCCGCGGTAGCAGTACCGACGCCTGGGGCTCCGCCGCCGCTCGCCGGTAAGGAGTAGAACACGCGATTGAATATGTTCTGGAACTCGCCCCGGACCTGTACCTGGTACTTCTCCTTGATCCGGAAAATACGGCCTACGCTGAACGACTCAGCCGGCTGCCGCTGCCACCGGTTGTTGATGTAGTAGGGAGCCGAGACTCCGAACTGTCCCGCAGCCGGTTCCGTCCACGCCGCCTTATTCAGAACCAGCGTTTTGGTCGGATCGAAATGCGAGTTCGGATCCACGGAGAAGAACGGCTGCCCCGGCACGTAGTTTTCGATGCCCTGGGGCGAGCTGAACAGCGCCGGGTTATCCTGCCCACCGACGCCCAGCTGATACAGGAAGTTGTTATTGGCGCTGGGCGATTGCACCAGCTCGCCGCTCTGATAGCGCATCACGCCGCCGATAGTCCAGTCGCGCGACAGCCACTGCAGCGCCTTCCCGCCCGCACCGTCGCCGCCGAATTTATTCCTGGGCGTGGTGTAGTTGAACGTAACCGTCAACACCTGCGGACGTTCGAGACTGGAAAGCTGCTTGTTCTGCATACGGTTATTCACGTCGTTGACGACGACCGGGTCGGGCCCCCCGCCTGAGCCGGCGGTAAAGTACGGCGTGGCCGAGTTGGCCCCAAGGGTTTCTTCCTTCTGGTACGTGTAGGAAGCGTTCACGGTCAACCCGCGCGAATAGCGCTTG
>Ga0070733_10000979_pt1 | contig 21835 bp, 19 predicted proteins | sample Coa_R1_9_FD_66450 | JGI IMG/M metagenome (GOLD analysis project Ga0070733, IMG submission 66450) | Surface soil microbial communities from Centralia Pennsylvania, which are recovering from an underground coalmine fire - Coalmine... | ecosystem: Environmental > Terrestrial > Soil > Unclassified ... | reverse complement strand
GCGTAATTTGGGCATAATAATTCCTGATTGTCACCTGGTAAATTATGCGATCAGAAGATGTGCAAGGGCGACCATCCTCTCCCCACCCCTACTCGGAAGGGACGAGGGCGACCGCAAGGGTCTCCACCCATTCACCCAGCCTCCCCCGCCCTTACAATGACTACGACCAGGGATACCAGGCGTTCATTGTGAGGGCGGGATAGGAGGGGATGTGGGGTGGGATACCCTTGCGGTCGCCCTCGTCTCTCTCATGCCCGATAGACGTTTTCTGCCTAACCCTGTACGTCGGCAGCGCCGCCGTCGCCGCCTGTCGAGAGAGCCGCTTCGGGTGGTTCTGGTTCCGGCAGGCTGGGCGGTGGCAACTGTTCGATACGGTTGCGCACCTGTAGCATCAGTTCGTCGTCAATTACCACCGCTTCGACAAGATCGCCGGGGTGGAATTTGCCTTCCAGCAGACCTTCCGCCAGAGGGTCTTCGACAAGGCGCTGGATGGTGCGTCGCAGCGGACGAGCGCCGTACTGGGGATCGAAGCCCTTTTCGATCAGAAAATCCTTCGTTCCCTGTGGTACGACCAGTTCCAGTTGCTGCTCGGTCAACTGTACGCGCACGCGCCGCAAAAGCAGTTCGACGATGGAGTACATCTCCTCGATGCGCAGCGAATGGAAGACGATTACCTCGTCGATACGGTTCAAGAACTCCGGTTTAAAGGTGTTCTTGAGCTCGCCGAGCACCTTGCCTTTCATGGCTTCGTATTCGTTCTGGTTGGCTCTGGCCTTGTCCTTCGATTGTTTGAAGCCGATGGACGCTTCCTTGTTCAGCAGAGCAGCGCCGACGTTGGAGGTCATAATCACGACGGTGTTGCGGAAGTCCACCGTGCGGCCTTTAGCATCGGTCAACTTGCCGTCTTCCAGAATCTGGAGCAGCATGTTGAACACATCAGGATGCGCCTTTTCGATCTCATCCAGCAGGATTACGCTGTAGGACTTGCGACGCACCGCCTCGGTGAGCTGCCCGCCCTCTTCGTACCCGACATATCCGGGAGGCGCGCCAACCAGGCGGGCTGCCGCGTGACGCTCCATGAACTCTGACATGTCGATCTTGATGAGGGCTTCCTCGCTGCCGAACATGAACTCGGCCAGGGCTTTTGCCAGCTCGGACTTGCCGACACCTGTGGGTCCCATAAAGATGAACGAGCCAATGGGACGTTTGGGATCTTTCAGTCCGGCGCGGGCGCGGCGCACGGCGCGAGCAATTTTCTCGATGGCCTCGTTCTGCGCGATAACGCGGGAGTGCAATGCTTCTTCCATTTGAAGCAGGCGCTGCGACTCTTCCTGAGCGATACGCATGACGGGGATACCGGTCCACATCGAGACGATCTGGGCGATTTCCTCTTCACCAACAGAGGGCTTTTCGCTGCCGCGTTCGCGGTGCCAGCCGGATTCCAGCTTGGTGATGCGGTCGCGCAGCTTGACTTCGCGGTCGCGCAATTCAGCCGCCAGTTCGTACTCCTGCTGCTGAATGGCCTGTTCTTTTTCGCGCAGGACGGACTCCAGGCCCTTCATGGCCTCCTTGAGGTTCAGAGGGGCGAGCGAGTTTTGCATGCGCACTCGGCTGGCTGCCTCGTCGATCAGGTCTATAGCCTTATCGGGCATGAAGCGATCGGTGATATAGCGACTGGACATCTCGGTAGCAGCCTTGAGGGCTTCATCGGTGATGGTCAGGCGATGGTGGGTCTCGTAGCGTTCGCGAATGCCCTTGAGGATTTCAAGTGTTTCCTCGATAGACGGCTCGCGCACGATGACTTCCTGGAAGCGGCGTTGCAGGGCGGCGTCGCGCTCGATGTATTTGCGGTACTCATCGAGTGTGGTTGCTCCAATGCATTGGAGCTCGCCGCGCGCCAGGGCGGGTTTCAGGATGTTGGCAGCGTCAACGGCGCCCTCGGCTGCGCCCGCGCCAACAAGGGTATGCACTTCGTCGATGAAGATGATGCAGTCCCGGCTATTGCGAATCTCTTCGATGATCTTCTTGAGGCGCTCTTCAAACTCGCCGCGGTATTTCGTGCCGGCCACCAGCGAGCCGACATCAAGGGTGAGCAGGCGCTTACCAGCGAGGGTTTCCGGTACTTCACCGGCCACGAGACGCTGCGCCAGGCCTTCGACGATGGCGGTTTTCCCCACGCCTGGCTCACCGATGAGCGCGGGGTTATTCTTATTGCGGCGCGAAAGAATCTGGATGACGCGTTCGATCTCCTGGTGACGTCCAATGACGGGGTCAAGCGTCCCCGCGCGCGCGGCGGCAGTGAGATCGATGCCCATCTGGTCGATGGTGGGAGTTTTCGAGTGCTTGGCGTCTCGCTCATGCGGCGCGCCGGACTGGCTGAGCACCTGAATGGTTTGCGTGCGCACTTTTTCCAGGTTGACACCCAGGCTTTCAAGCACACCTGCCGCGATACCCTCACCCTCGCGCACCAGGCCGAGCAAGAGATGTTCTGTCCCGATATAGTGATGATTCAGGCGGCGAGCCTCATCAACGGCCAGCTCGATCACCTTTTTGGCGCGTGGAGTCAGGCCGATTTCGCCGAGAACGATACGGTCTCCACGTCCAATAATAAATTCAACGGCGCTGCGAACCTTGTTCAGTTCAACGCCCAGATTACTCAGTACTTTGGCGGCAACACCCTCCCCTTCACGCACGAGGCCAAGCAGTAGATGCTCGGTGCCGATATAGTTGTGTTGGAAGCGCTGCGCTTCTTCTTGAGCCAGGCTTAAAACCTTCCTGGCTCGTTCGGTAAATCTATCAAACCTATCTCGATCGTTCACCTGTTTGTCGCCCCCCTTTCAGTGGCAGAGAGTGGAACCGCCCCTCTGTGATGCTCAGGTAAACAGCATATTTCATCTTACAACACCCATTTAGAAGCGTCAAGGAAATCAAAACCGTATCCCTCCCATCAAGAAAAAACATATAACGCACTTCTATCCTGAAACAATCGACCTCCTGACTGCCACTCAATAGCATGAGCGCAGTCGGGAGGTCGTCCGATCAACTGTTCAAGTTCAAATTGACTCGCGCAAAAGGACTACTCTTCTGGTGCCTCCGATTCATCCTTAGAACGTTGGCGAGCCGCCGCTCGGAAAGCCTCAGCCATAGCTGTGGTCTCTCCCTCGTCGCCGCCAAGAGGAATTTTACCCAACACTGAATTTTCGGGAGTCCGCTCGGGGCGATCCCGGCGTTCTCCTTTTCCTTCCCGACGTGTCGAGCCACTATCTTTCTCCGCCGCGCTTTGCGATTCATCGCCGCGTGGAGAAGATTGCTCCAATGACATCATATCACCTGAAGAGGCGTTTCCGCCATTCTCAGAGGAAGCATTCTCGGACGATGATTCTCTGGTGTCGAGTTCGTCAGCCTGCCGCAGGCTCAAGCCCAGGCGGCGGCGCTCGGCGTCGATGCGCAGGATGCGCAGTTGCAACTCCTGCCCTTCGCGCAGATTGGCCCTGGCGTCCATGCCGGGCGCCAGCTCGGACTGGTGGATAAGGCCCTCTATGCCATCTTCAATGCGAGCGAAGGCTCCGAATGGCGCAATTTTGGTGATGGTGCCGGTGACGACCTGTCCGGGGAAGTAGCGCTGCTCCACCGTTGTCCAGGGATCAACCTCGGCCCGTTTGATGGACAGGGCGATTTTCTTTTTCTCTTTATCGACACTCAGAACCTGAACTTCAACCTCCTGGCCGACTTTGAGCACTTCGCTGGGATGGTTGACGCGACTCCAGGCGAGCTGGCTGATATGCACCAGTCCGTCCGCGCCTCCCAGGTCCACAAATGCGCCAAAGTTAGCGAGGTTGCTGACAACGCCGTGCCGCACTTCGCCCGGCTTCAACTCGTCAAGCAGTTCTTCGCGGCGACGCTGCCTCCATTCCTGATTAGCCAGGCGTTCGGAGAGGATCAGGCGATTGCGCGCGCGATTGATCTCGATAATCTTGAGTTGGAGGACTTTGTCTTTCATGTTCTGGAGCTTGGCCGCTGTCTCCTGATTATCACCGCCCTGAGCGACTTCCTCGCGTTTGAGGTTCAAAATTTGGGAAATCGGCACGAACCCCCGAATGCCAGCGACATCGACAATCAAGCCACCCTTGTTGTAATCGATGACCCTGGCCTGGAGCAGTTCGTTATTCTTGTACTGCTCTTCGGCGACACGCCACTGGCGCTCCGCATTGGCCCGCTTGAGAGAGAGAAGCGCATGTCCGTCGGGTGTCTCCGGCTGGATGACGTACACGAGCACTTTGTCATTGAGGTGAAGCTGGTCAAAAGACCAATCGCCACTCGCGGGCAGTTCCCGTGTAGAGAGCACACCCTCTGACTTGAGGCCAATATCGACCAGAATCTCATCCTGGTCAATACGCACGATTACGCCATCGACTACATCGCCGCGCTTGATATTGATGGGAGTGGTAGATGCCGCGAGCAACGCTTCCATTTCATTGAAATCGTTCATTTCTTCGGGGCCTGTGTTGTTATTCCCTTGTGGGTCGTTTCCTTCGTACATGGTCTGTACCCGTCCGCTTTTAAGATTTGCCGCTGGCATTGTCGAAAGGTCGCCGTGCTTTTGAGCTTGCATGGGTAAAATACCCCCTTCGATCCACGGTTATTGCCCGTCCGTTGGTATCATCACTGTTCCTGGTGGATGCGCATTGTACTTCGTTCACCCTTCAATCCCTTTCCAGACTGCAAGAAGACGAAATGGTTATACACCGGGACCCTGGGGATGCGTCACTGGACTTTGGCTTATCGGAGGAGGCTGCTCAGACTGGAATCGCTTCCGCGTTTTCAATCTCAACCGGCTTTCGCCCATGCTGAGAATGACCAATATTCGACAACGAACGGTGTCCTAAAAACGGTCCTACGAAACACTGCTCGCAGACTGATAAGCCGTGACACGGACATAAAAAGAGCCTGAGGACAGTATACCCCCACTCGATGCTCTTATTATACCAAAAGCCCTCAGTGAATGCAAGCTAATACGCACCCAATTTAGCAGATTGCTCCGATGTTTATCTATCTGCCATATTGTACCATATCTATGCAAGAGATTTCATATGCTAGGGTGCGCGCTATTATTTTGCACGAACTGCCTCCTGTGTGGGCGGAAGACGGAGAAAGGGCTGCCGCCAGGAATAGCGAGTAGAAGATCGGCTGGGAGTGGGAGGATGAACCCGCTGCGGTGCGCTGAGCCGGTCCCAGAGGAGAAGTATCTTGCTGCAGGCAGCCGTCAAGCGTTGCTGGCGGTACTCCTGTCGGCGTCGGGCGCGCTCGTGCTGGCGCTGAGCCGTCGAGGCGTGCCAGGTCTCTTGCCAGCGGTGATTACACACGGCATTGCGCAAGACGAGCATCAGATTGACGTGCTGGCGCTCCCAATGCATCCCGGCTCCTTTCAGACGGGCTTCGACGACCAGCTTGTTGGCACTCTCGACCATGCCCGAGCCAATCGGCCAGCCCGCCTCTTGATAAGTCGGATACTGCATGTGTCCCTGGCGTTTCTCCAGATAGGCCAGTTTCTCGCTCAACAGAGCAACAGTCGGATGCCGGGTTTGTAACGTGCGGAGTGCGACGAGGAGAGGCTTGGGTCCCGTGTGCTTGAGATCATGAAGGGACTGCTCCAACCACCTGGTTCCAGGGCATCGCCAGCCTCAGTGGCAGCCTGCCCGATGGCGTTGACATACTCGGCGGCATGCGCGAAATCGAGGATGCGTAGCGCCTTGGGACAGTGGTCATCGATGAAGCCCTGCAACCATTCGGCTCCATCGGTGACCGCACACACCGCCTTGGCTCGTTCCACCCCGCGCCGATACAGTTCCACCACCGCCTGCTGGCTAAAGGTCTCGACATCGGCCAGCCGTGAGAAGGAAGACACCTGGGTTGTGTCTGCTTCTCCCGCTTCGGTCTGCACAACCTCGGCTACTACCAGCGTCTTGACTTCCGCCCACTCTCCTCCCACCAGCGGCACAAACGCTCCATCGGCGCTCAGGGCTTGCCGCTCTGCGCCTTGCGGCGGCTCAGGCAAGTCCTCCCGGATGCATTCCTCTTCGGCCTGCTGGACCGCTAAAGCTGCCTGCCCGGTCTGATAGGTGTAGCGCCGACTACTGGTGGCACTGACTTGGATGCCGAGCAGATCGGTGAGCAACTCACAAGCGTGTGCAAACGACATCCAGGTCGCCAGCCGTACTAGCGCTTCCTGTCCGCGCGGCGTCACCCCCGCTCCAGTCAGCCCCAATTGCTCATCCAGGGGGAAAAATCCCTTGCCCACAATCTGGGCAAGTCCCGTAGCTCCGCTCCAATTTCACGGCTTCCCCGCCGTTGGTTTGCAAGTAGCGTGTCTGCTTGCCGCGTGCCACCAGCACCGTTCCGCATCGCTCACATCTCGCACGGTCCTCTGCTGGGGCGGCGCTCCACTCATCCGCCTCGCCCATTTGCACCAACTCCTGGATCAGTTGCGCTCGCAATTGGTTCATCTGCGCATCCACCGCTTCCTCAATCTCGCGCAAGGTGGCTTTCGGGTGGGCCGCTCGCCACTGCGTCATCCCCAGCACATCCTGCAGCCCGGCGCTCACCGCTTGCATCTGCGCGCTCCGTTCTCCCTTATTCTTCTTCTTGTTCATGTCGTCGCTTTCCCTCGCCCTTTTTCCCTATTCTACCATCCCCTCTCTTTCCTGTCCCCCTCCGTGCAAAAATTTAGCGCGCACCCCATATGCTACAATACCAGCATGGATTTGAGGAACAGTTACCAGGTCGTTCAGACCTTGCGCGCCCGCCTGGAGCCGGTTGAACGCGCCGATCAGCTGGTTGATGCGCTTGAGGGTCAGCGCCCACAGGCGCGCAAAGCGGCGGTTTTAATCGGGCTGTTTGAGCAGGAGGGGGAAACAACCCTGATGTTTATACGCCGCGCCAGCATGCTGCGCGCGCACAGTGGAGAAATCGCTTTCCCCGGCGGCTCGGTTGATGCGACGGATGTGTCACCCGTGGAGGCAGCCCTGCGCGAGGCGCAGGAAGAGGTTGGTCTGCACCCCTCCAGGGCTGAAGTGCTGGGCATCATGCTGCCTGTATTCACAGTCGTCAGCAATTTTTTAATTACGCCTGTTGTAGCCTTTTTGCCGCAGGGACCCGGCATGCTGCGCTTGCAAGCGAGCGAGGTGGCTGACCTATTATTGCTGCCCTTGCGCGGCCTGGCCGACCCGGAGATTGTGCATACCGAGGAATGGTCGCGCGGCGGCCTGGCGCGCACCGTCTATTTCTACGATTATGGCCCGTATCGCATCTGGGGAGCGACCGCGCGTATGCTTAACGCACTGCTGGAATTGTTGATTGATCTGTAGGGACCCCATTTATCGCGTCCGTACCAAATCTTTTTCAAAACCCATAAGTCATAGTTCCTTTGATTCTTTTCATTCGTTGAATACAATAGTAGATGTAGTTATACACATCGGTCTGTTGTGTTGTCTCTCCCGTAGCGCGTTTCCCGTAGGCTGTTCTTTTGTGAAGCGGTTGGGCTTTGGTTCCTTGAGTGGAGAAAACTGTGACGTTGCCAACACCTGATGCTCAGTCTTCGAGATTTCTGTCTCAACAACCACACTCGAACCCACCTACTCACTCGATGCTTTCTACTCCTCCCACGCCTCCTCATCCTGATTACCCCATTACGCCGTCGAGCCCTTCGACGCCGCCTGGATATACAACAGAACCATCTGAGATTGATGCTCGTAGACGTGTCACCGATTTTGCTGGAAACTCCTGGGATCTCGCGACTGGTGGTCTGAAGACCCTGACGGCGAAACGTGAGTTGCCCCCGCGCCTTGAACGACGCGCCAGCGAGAAACTGCCGGATGCGGCTGCGGCGCAGCGTAGTCTGGCGTTCATGCTGGTGATCCTGGCATGTGTTGTCGTGATGCTGGTTGGCGGAGGCATTGTGTTATTCGTAATGTTGCAGCCCTGATGAGTGGCTCGACTTTGCTTCATCGGGGAGATACAGGCAAGGGGGGCTTCTACGGTTGAATCGCTGGTACGCCATGCAATGTGGTGGCGTTGCGGACGGCTTTGATGATAGCTCGCGCTAAAACTGTCGCTGCCGCTGCTCCGATGGTACTTATTTGTATCGCGGCTAACGACGAATCATGAAGCTGCTGCGAGGTTGGCCCCAGCGCAAGCGCGAAGACGGTATCACCATCAAACATTGTATGCGCAGGGCGAATGACCTGTGCTATACCGTTGTGCGCCATTTGCGCCATCTTGTTGACCTGCTCCCTGGTCAGGGCGGCGCTGGTGGCAACAACAGCAATTGTGGTATTGCCCAAAGGATTGGCTGTCAGGAAGCCACTGCTGTCGGGATTGCGCGCGCCCGCGATGACCTGCCGCGTCTGCGGGTCGACAATGTCGCCCAGCGCGTTGACGACTACCAGCGCGCCGACCAGTGTGCCATCAGAAAGCTGCATGCTGGCCGACCCAAGCCCGCCTTTCATCATAAAGTCCGCGCCGGCCATCTTTCCCACCGTCGCGCCCGTTCCTCCACCTACTGTGCCTTGCGCAAATGCATCGTCGGTGGCATGCTCGCAGGCGCGGTAGCCTGCTGCTGCGTCGGGGCGGATGCTGGCGGACCCAAAGGCGAGGTCAAAAATGGCGGCTGCCGGGACGATAGGCACGCGCGCCACCCCTGTATCGTAGCCGATACCACGTTCTTCTAGATAACGCATCACGCCGCTCGCCGCATCCAATCCAAATGCGCTGCCGCCTGTGAGTAATACCGCATTGATGCCTTCCACCAGGTTCATGGGGCGCAGCAGGTCCGTCTCGCGCGTAGCTGGCGCCCCGCCACGCACATCGACGCCGCCGACTGCGGGTGTGTCGCAGAGAATGACGGTGCAGCCCGTGCCCGCTTCGAGATTGGTATCATGCCCAACACGTATGCCAGGAATGTCGGTGATGTCGTCATGCATGGGGATGTGAACCTTTCTTAGCGAAATACTCTCTCATTATTGCACAAAAAGCGCTTTGCGAAAGTCGAGCTGCAAGGGCGACCGCAACTTTCGCAAAGCCCTGGCACAAAAAGCGCTTGCCTTATCGACGTGTATCTGTTATCGTTGTTGTAGAGAAAACGGTTTTCTACCTGAGAAGGGGATAAAACGATGGTGGATAATCCTCGCGGGCTGTATATGAATGTTGAGGAGTATCTGGAGCTTGATAGCAATAGCCTCGATGGGCGGTACGAATACATTGACGGCTATGTGTATATGCTGGCTGGTGGCACCGCTAACCACTCCATCATTGGCGGCAATCTCATAACGGCGCTAAATCGTTTGCAACAAAGCAATTCATGTGTTGTCTATACTTCTGATATGCGAGTACGACTTTCAAGAAAACGCTATGTATACCCGGATGTCACCATAAGCTGCGATCCACGAGACCTTGGTGAGGTTAGTACATTAGAACATCCCCGCCTTGTGTTTGAAGTGCTTTCCTCCAGTACAGAAGCATATGATCGAGGCAGAAAGTTTTCCTATTATCGAGCATGCCCAACAATACAGGAATATGTCTTGATAGATACACAGCGACAGGCAGTCGAGGTATTCCGGCGCGAAACTGAGAATCTCTGGACATTGCATGCATTCGGCCCCGGCGATACGGTGGAACTGGCAAGCATCAATATAAGCTTTCCAATTGCTGCTCTATATAAAAATGTAGCGCTGCCGGATGAATCGCCTGCTGATGCCTAGCATTGTAGCCAGTGATTATGCATGCGCTGCAAGAACGCTTCCCAGGTGATGATACCAGTTGCCATAGTGGACTAATCCTTTATAGGTTGCATAGATTAAAGCCCCAACCAGAACAAGACGATAGCCACTCCAATCGGCACCGTCAGGTTATCCGACCCGTAGGGTGAGACAGCTTCGAGCAGCGTTCCCACGATAGCAGCGAAGAGTCCGCCCAGCAGGATGAGCGGCAGGCTGAGCGGTGAAAGGATAGCCAGCGTGATCGAGACGGCGGCGAAGGTGAAGACAAAACCCGCCAGCGAGCCTTCGAGCGTGCGCTTGTGGGTTTTGCTGCTAAGAACTTTATAGCTGTGTTTGCCAAAGCGTTTGCCGATGATGGCCGAGAAGGCGTCGCCCCATGTCATAGCCATGATACCGGACATGGCATAATATTCACTACCGCGTGGAAAGCCCTGTTCCCATCCACTATGAAAGAGAAAGAGCAGCAGTGTGCATGAGAAGGCAAAGTAGACAGTGCCGGGTGTCGCTCCCTCTTTGGGATCCATGGCGCTGAATATGTCATAGCGCAAGAAAAGCGCGTTGAAGATAATGAAAGTGGCCGTCGGGATGATGGCAAATTGCCAGTGATCGAAGAGCAACAGGATAACCCATATCCACATGCCCGCGCCGATATGCACGAGTTTGCGGGTGAACTCCGTGGGATACTTGCGCCAGCGCCGGATGGCTTCGACAATAAATAGCATGCTGAAAGCAAAGACATAGGAGAGGACGAGTCCGAGGATATCATCTGTCGTCATATGGCCCCCTTGCACAAACAGCAGCGTTTTTATTATCCTATCACATGAAATCTGTAATCGCCGCTACCTGACAAGCTCGCAGCGGCAGAGCACGGACGGGGTGAGCGTCCAACCTCGGAAAGAATAGCGAGAAGCGATAAAAAGTACTTCAGAAGCACGAGATATGCACCGTTCGCTGCCTCGGCCCATCCAATTCAACCAGAATCACGCGCTGCCATGTTCCCAGGAGCAACTTGCGATGCTGGTAGGGAATAGCTACAGATGGGCCAATAACCGAGGAGAGAATATGATCGGGCGCGTGAGAGGGGTCGTGTGGATGGCGATAGGATAGCTGCGGCAGCACATGCCTTAGTACATTTAACAAATCAAGATCGGTGCCAGGGTCTAAATCAGCGGTGGTGAGGGCGCAGGTGGTATGGGCGGCGAAGATGACGCAGACGCCATCGGGGTCCGGCGCATTGTCCAGGTGTGACTCGATAGTGTCCGTGATGTCTATGACCTGGTCTTTCCTTTTCGTAGTGATGGTGACGGTGATTGGTTTCATAGCTTCGTCTGCTCCTCAACCTCTCCTCTCTGTACCTATCCGATTGCTCTGCGTAACCGCGTAATGGCTTGCGCTACGCTCTCTTGCTGGTTATACACAGCCGAACCCGCTACCAGCAGGTTGGCTCCAGCTTTGACTACCAGCGGAGCGGTTGCCTCGTGGATGCCGCCATCGACTTCGATATCGCAGTGCAGGCCGCGTGTGGTGATCACCTGGCGCAGACCGGCGATTTTGGGCAGTGTTTCAGGGATGAACTCCTGGCCGCCGAAGCCGGGGTTGACGGTCATAATAAGCACCATGTCGATCAGGGAGAGTATATCCTCCAACAATATGGTGGGAGTTGATGGGTTGAGCGCGACGGCGGCCATCTTGCCTGCTGCTCTGATCTGCTGGATAACGCGGTGTAGGTGAGGACAGACCTCCTGGTGGACGATGATGACATCAGCTCCGGCTTTGGCGAAATCCTCGATGTATTGCGCTGGGTTGGTAATCATCAGGTGGGCTTCGAGTGGGAGCCGCGTGCAGCGGCGCACCGCCTCGACGACTATTGGTCCCATAGTGATGTTGGGCACGAAATGGCCGTCCATGACATCGATCTGGATGCGCTGCGCGCCCGCTGCGTCGGCCTCGCGCACCTGTTCGCCCAGGCGTGTGAAATCGGCGGATAGAATTGATGGGACAATACTGATCATAGATAGCGCGCCTTTCTCAAGATTTTACATGTATCTTTTGCGCAATCGCACTGTCTACCATCCATGTGACCTCACCTTTGGGCGGGCGCACGATTTGCGCGGGATATTCGTCGGGGTTGTGTTCTCCCTCGATGATGGCGTGCAAGGCATCCGCTTTGTCAGCGCCTGTTGCCAGGAAGAGTACGTTGCGGGCGGCGTTCAGAATGGGCGGGGTGAAAGTCAGGCGATCGGGCGGTGGCTTGGGAACCGAGACGGGCATGACCAGGCGTTCAGTCTCGTGCAGTGATGGCTGGTGCGGGAAGAGCGAGGCCGTGTGACCCTCCGGTCCCATGCCAAGCTGGAGAAGGTCAAAGCCTGGGATGCCGTTGGTGCCGAAAACACGCTGCATTTCCTGCGTATAGGCCAGCGATGCGGCGTCGCGGTCGGGCTGGTCAGCGGGCATGCGATGAACCTGGGCTGCTGGTATGGGTATGTGGCTTAGCAATACTTCGTGCGCCATATTGTAATTACTCTCCGCGTCGTCAGGCGGGACACAGCGTTCGTCACTCCAGAAAATATCTACAAGCTGCCAGTCGATCTGGCTCTTATATGGCTCGCTTCCAAGCAGGCCGTAGAGTTCTTTAGGCGTGTTGCCACCGGAAAGAGCGATTGCAAAGCGGCCGCGTGTGACGATGGCCTCGTTGATAATGCGCATAATATAAGCGGCGGCTTGCTGGCTAATGGTAGCGAGATCAGGATAAATGGCGATGTGCATATATAACTCCCATCTATTGGGTAATATCTGCTGGACATTGACGACCGAAAAAGGTAATGGTATCCGTTCATCGTTCGGCATCGAGAAGGTCGGCGACTTCCTGCAATGTTTGTTCATACAGGTAATCGTGTCCAGTGATTTCCAGTTCGTCGCGTAAAAGATCGCTTTCTTTATGCTGCGTAGTCAGACTGACAATACGCTTCTGGCGTGTTTCTTGTTCCAGTTCAACCGAGGTATATACGTGGTCGAGGTCGGCATCGCGGCTGATGGTGAAGATGGCCTCTTTATTGTCGGCAATGCTGACCAGGCGCACCAGGACGATTGAGCCGGGGCGCATCTCAGAGCGTACCTTTGGGCGAATGGTAATGCTGCCAGGCCGCGAGCCCAGACGGCCAGACTTAGTTCTGGGCGATGCAAGCTGGGCCACGCGCTGGTTTGCCATGCGCTGCATCTCCCAGTGATAGGAGCCACTGGCGGTGTCATGATGATTGTTCGCAGTATGTGCCGAGAGTGGCCAGCCGAGCCTTTCTTTGAGCCAGGCGGCGAGCAGCAAGGCGCGGGTTGGGTTAGGCGAGACATCGCCCTCGTCTGTGCGCCCAGGCGCGGCGAGTGGCGCGGCTGCATGTTCAATCTCGATACTCTGAATGCCGGAGAGATACGGGCGGTATTCCGGCACATCAAAGAACTGGATGACGAGTTCACGCCAGGACGTCAATCTTCCCCAATTGAGATCGCTTAATGCCGAGTCTGGCGCGGCCTTGCAAAGCGCGGCAAGCGTGCGGATATCCTGCTCTGGAGCGAAAAAGCTGGTCGAGTCAAAAATGATGCGATTGCTGAGATCGACAAGATTATGAAAAGTGGGGTCATCCTGGTCAGGTGGATCGCCAAGCCACCAGAGATAGACGGGCAGGTCTGGCTTGAGCAGGGGTTGCAGGATGTTGCCCGCGGCGCGGGTGGCGCTGCCTTTCGTCAGTAAGGTGGTTTGCTCGAAGCAGTGACGCATCAGGTCTGAGATCATAGAGAAACATCTCAGCGTGACCCATGCTGATATAGAAGGAACGGGTTCATTGCTGTCAAGCGCCACAATGGCAACACGAGCCAGGTGCGTACTTGATAAATCTCGTAAAACCTTGCTGGCGAGCTGGGCAGTTTCTAGATCAGGTGTACAGATGACGAGGTTTAATACACTGGTGCGTACATTGATGTTTGCGCCGGTGCGCAGGTTATCGTGAGACATGCTCCACAAAGAGGTCAGCGTCTGTTCGATTTCCTCGATGCGTACCAATTTTCCGGCCCAGGGTAAACGTATACCAGGACCATTAGCGGTGTCATTCGTCATGCTTGTTTCCCATTTCTGTTATGGAACTGCGTTGTTCACTGGTATGAGCGATGACTATTATTAGCTGCACATTCTGATCTTTATGGACGCCGCCATCTGCGACCGTCGCGCCAGATAAATTCGTCGGCAGCCTGCGGCCCCCAGGAGCCGGATTCATAGGTCTGGATGGTTTCTGCCGGTTCGTGTCTCCATTCGTCCAGGATGCCCTGAATAAATGTCCAGGCCGCCTCTACCTCGTCGCGGCGTGTGAACAACGTCGAGTCGCCCAGCATACAGTCGAGTAGGAGGCGTTCGTAGGCTTCTGGCTGCTCGCGGAAGCCGGAGGAGCCATAGAAGAAATCCATATTGACAGAACGAATCTGCATCTCCGTGCCTGGAACCTTTGCGCCAAACTTGAGCGATATGCCCTCGTCCGGCTGGATGCGCAGGGTCAGCACGTTTGGCTCGACCTGGCCATATGCTTCGCTGCGTTTGAAGAGCATCAACGGCGCCTGTTTGAACTGGATGGCGATTTCGGTAACTCGTTTGGGCAGGTGTTTGCCGGTGCGCAGGTAAAATGGCACGCCGGCCCAACGCCAGCTATCGATGAACACCTTCATAGCCAGGTAGGTCTCGGTCATGGAAGAGGGGGAAACGCCGGGCTCCTGGCGATAGGCCACCACCTGCTGTCCGCTTACCCAGCCGGGGCCGTACTGGGCGCGAATCATGTTGGTGACTACATCCTGCCCGGTCAGGGGCTGCAGGGCGTGCAGGACTTTAACCTTTTCGTCGCGCACGGCGTTGGCATCGAAAGTGATCGGCGGCTCCATCGCAACCAGGGAGAGCAATTGTAGCACATGGTTTTGTACCATGTCGCGAATTGCGCCCGATTCCTCATAATAGCCGCTGCGCCCTTCCAGTCCGATGTTTTCCGCAACGGTGATCTGCACGTGGTCAACATAGCGGCGGTTCCACACCGGCTCGAAGATGCCATTGGCCAGGCGGAAGACGAGGATGTTCTGCACCGTTTCTTTGCCCAGGTAGTGATCGATGCGATACACCTGATCCTCTTTGAAGACTTTGCCAACCTGCCGGTTCAGTTCTTTAGCGGATGTAAGGTCGTGCCCGAAAGGCTTTTCGACAATAATGCGCGTCCAGCCTTTGCGGCTCCTGTTCAGACCAGCCGCGCCGAGGCGCTGGATAATTTCGGGATACTGACTGGGCGGCGTTGACAGGTAATAGATGCGATTGCCGCCTGTGCCGCGCTCCTGATCGAGCAGGTTGAGCAGGTTGTTCAGCTTCTCATAGCCCTTGGGATCGTTGAAATCAGCCTGCAGGTAGTGGATGCCGGCGGCGAAATTTTCCCACACCTGCGGGTTAACCGGCTTCTGGCGCGAGTATTCATTGATCGAATCAAGCGCCTGCTGGCGAAACTGCTCATCGGTGTAGGACCGCCGCGCGAAGGCAACCACGGAAAAACCCGCCGGGAGCGGGTGCTCCAGCGCAAGATTATACAGCGCCGGAAGCAGCTTGCGGTGTGTCAGATCGCCGGTTGCCCCGAAGATGACCATGACACACGGCTCAGGGCTATTTTTGATACGTATACCCTCACGTAGAGGATTGGGAGCCTCTACTGCGCTGCGTTGAGGCATATGAGTGTCTCTCCTCTAGTTAGTATTTAGCGGGTAACTTGCTGCCCCTGGATGGCTTTTTTCTTTTCTTCGATGCCCTTGAAGAGTTCGTGGAAGGAATCCGCGAATTTCTGTACGCCTTCGTCAAGCAGTTGCTGCGTCACAGCGTCATAATGGATGCCCAACGCTTCAAGCGCGTCCAGTTCCGCTCGCGCCTGTGGGATGTCGTTCTCGATGGTAAGAGCGGCGATGCCATGATCGCTGAAGTTCTCGATGGTTTCCAACGGCATGGTATCAACGGTGTTGGGTCCGATGAGTTGCTCAGCGTAGAGAACATCACGATAAGCAGGATTTTTCGTGCTGGTGCTGGCCCACAATGGCCGCTGCACATGCGCGCCGCTGTGCCTCAGTGATTCGAAGCGCGGCGTGCTGAAAATGCGTTTGAATTCCTGGTAGACCAGGCGGGCATTGGCGATGGCGGCCTTACCTTCCAACGCTTTCAGCTTCTGCTGTTCCGCGCTGTCGGAGGTGGCCTTGATTTTATCTTCCAGCAATTTATCAACCAGGGTGTCTACGCGGCTGACGAAGAAGCTGGCGACCGAGGCGATATGGCTGATGTCTTTGCCCGATGCGTTGCGCTCTTCCAGGGCGTTGAGATACGCTTCCGTAACGTCGCGGTAAGCCTCAATTGAGAAGATCAGCGTGATGTTGATGTTAATACCCTCGCTCAGGGAGGACTGGATGGCTGGAATGCCCTCCGGCGTGGCAGGAATTTTGACGAGTAGATTGGGCCGATTGACCGTGTGCCAGAAGCGGCGCACTTCAGCGATGGTGCCGTTCGTATCATGCGCCAGTTCGGGCGAGACTTCCAGGCTGACGTAGCCATCCTGCATATTGGTGCGGTCATAAATGGGACGCAGGAGATCGGCCACGGCGCGGATGTCCTGTATTACCATCGCTTCATAAATGTCGTTGGCGCTCTTGTCCTCGCGAACAAGCTGGTTCATCTGCTCGTCATAGGCATTGCCGTGACTGATGGACTTCTGGAAAATGGTGGGGTTGGCGGTAACGCCGACTACGCCGTCTTCGTCTAGCAAGCGTTTAAACTGACCGGAGACAAGCTGGCCGCGGTCAATGTTATCATACCAGACGCTTTGTCCGAATGTTTTAAGTTGTTGCAATGGATTGGTCATGTGTATTCTGCTCTCCCTTGTAAATTTCTAAACTCTTTGTAACTTCCTTCATGATAGCACCTGAAGGCACTGAAGGACAAATACATTTATCAGGGCGGGGGCAAGCCCCGCCCCTACCCTGCTACGAAACGCTATGCTTACTGCGCAAACCAGGTCGTACAGGGTACGGGCGGGCCCCGGCGTCGCTAGTTGCTACTCTATATACGTATTCAATCCCTTTTGCGTGCTTTTTGTTGCAGCTGGTATAACTTGCCAATCGCTTCGATGGGGGTCAGCTCGTCGATGGCGAGCTGCTTGAGTTCCTCGATCAATGGGTGTTGTTCAGCGGAGAAAAGGGTCATTTGTAGTACAGAGGGGGTCTCCATGTCGCGCATGGCTTTGCGGCGTACCTTCGCGTCGCCCTTTTGCTCCAGTTCCGCCAGAATCTCCTCGGCGCGGTGAATAACGGGTCTGGGAATGCCTGCCAGTTGTGCCACATGCACGCCATAGCTCTTATCCGCCCCGCCGGGAATAATTTTGTGGAGGAAGACGACTTTGCCCTCCTCTTCCGTGACGGCGACGTTCATGCATTGCACGCGCGGCAGCGATTTCGCGACCTCGACCAGTTCGTGATAATGCGTAGCGAAGAGCGTGCGCGCGCCGCAGCGTTTGTTGTTGTGCAGGTATTCGACAACGGCCCGCGCGATGGACAGCCCGTCATAGGTGCTGGTGCCGCGCCCGATTTCGTCGAGGATAATCAGGCTGCGCGGCGTGGCATGGTGCAGGATGTTGGCAGTTTCGACCATCTCAACCATGAAGGTGCTCTGGCCCGTCGCCAGGTCGTCCTGCGCTCCGATGCGCGTGAAGATGCGATCAACCAGGCCGATAGCGGCCGCTTCGGCAGGCACATAGCTGCCGATTTGCGCCATCAGCACGATCAGGGCGACCTGCCGGAGATAGGTGGATTTACCGGCCATATTTGGCCCGGTGATAATCAAGATCTGCGCCTGCCGGTTCGAGAGTTCTACGTCATTGGGAATGAACGGCGTGTCCGCCTGCGATTGCTCGATCACGGGATGACGACCGGCTACGATATGGATGCTGTCGCCGTCGTTAAGCGTGGGACGGCAATAGTTGCGCTGCGCGGCAACGCTGGCGAGGCTCAAATAGACATCGATTTCGGCCAGCGCATGCGCGGTGTTCAAGATGCGCTCCGCAGCGTGGATGGCGATCTCCGCGCGCAACTGCGCGAACAGTTCGCTTTCAAGTTTGTTGATGCGCTCCTGCGCGTTGAGCACCAGCGTCTCATATTCCTTGAGGTCGGGCGTGATGAAACGTTCAGCGCCGGTCAGCGTCTGTTTGCGGATGTAGTCCTGTGGAACGCGGTCCTTGTTGGCATTGGAAACCTCGATAAAGTAGCCGAAGACCTTCGTATAGCCAACCTTAAGGTTGTTGATGCCTGTGCGCTTGCGCTCGCGCTGCTCCATTTCGGCAATCCATCGCTGTCCATGCTTTGACGTATGATTGACCTTATCGAGTTCTTCGCTATAGCCTTCACGTATCACTCCGCCTTCGGACGCGCTCAAAGGTGGTTCGTCAACGAGCGCGCTTTCGATGAGGCGGATGGTGTCCTCGTTATCTGCTAGTTGTTGCACGAGCCGGGCCAGCGCTGGCATATGTTCAGCGGCGTCGGCTGGCAGACAGGAACGCGCATCTGCGGCGGCTCGCAGCCCAACAGCCAGCGCGATCAGGTCGCGCGGTGAGGCGATGCGCTGGCGTACCCGGTTAGCCAGGCGTTCGATATCCCCGGCTTTTTTCAGGCTTTCTGCCAGTCGCGCCTGGGTGAGGGTGTCGGTGAGCAACTCGCCGATGATCTGCTGGCGATGTTGCAGCGCCTGGATATCGAGCAGCGGCTGACCAATCCAGCGCCGCATAAGGCGTCCACCCATGGGGCTGCGCGTTTTGTCCAGTATCCATAGCAGCGAGCCTTTAATCGAGAGGGTGCGTCCGCTTTCAAAGAGTTCCAGGTTACGCCGTGTGTGCGGATCGAGCGTCATAAAGGCGTTGGTATAATAGGTTTCCAGGGCGGTGAGCTGGCGCAGTATGCCTTTTTGCGTCTCCTGCACGTAAGCCAGCACAGCTCCCGCGGCGCGAATGGCGAGTGGCAGATGGGCGCAGCCGAAACCCTCAAGCGAGGCTACATCGAAATGTGTCAGCAAGCGATGACGGGCATCGTCCTCTGAAAAGTAACGCGCATCGTAAGGGGTGACGTGTCCGGCGATGCCTGCCAGCGTCTTTGCCAGCGGCGCGGCATCGTCGTCATCGTCAAACGATTGCTCATCTTGCATGTTGGCAGTGTAGGTATCGTGCGCGGCGGCGATGGCCTCGTCAACATCGGCGTTGGGATTGCCGTTGCTGCCGACTTTGGAGACAGGTATCTCGTTCATCACGGCGGCCAGCCAGCGTCGTTTACGGCTGCCCAGGTGGGTATTGCGCGACTCAACGATAACTTCGGCGGGTGCGACGCGCGCCATTTCCTGCTGCAGCGCGAGTCCCGGTTCTGGAGTGCTGAATTGCGTCACGGCAAATTCGCCGGTAGTGATATCCACGTAGGCGATGCCCACCGCTTCGCGTCCCACGACCACGCCAGCCAGGAAGTTGTTTCGTTTAGCGGCAAGCATGGCCGAGTCGATGACCGTGCCGGGGGTGACGATGCGCACGACTTCACGGTCAACCAGCCCCTTAGACAGCGCCGGGTCGCTGGTCTGCTCGCACACAGCAACACGATAGCCTTTGCCGACGAGCCGCGCAATGTAGCCATCGGCGGCATGATGCGGGATGCCCGCCATCGGCGATTTTTCGCCGCGCCCAAAATCGCGCCTCGTCAGGGCGATCTCCAGTTCGCGCGCCACAATTTCGGCGTCATCATCAAACATCTCGTAGAAGTCGCCCATACGGAAGAAAAGAATGGCGTCGGGATGCTGGCGTTTGATCTGTAAATACTGAGTGCGCACCGGGCCGTGTACTGGATTGTCTTTTATGTAGTCTTCGAATAACACTGGAATGCCTCTTACAACGCGCCTTTATTGGTCATTATGGTATGTCTGAGCTACCGTATTGTCAAGCATTTACCCAAAAAGATACTCCTGTTACTTATTTCTCATCGCTATCAGAAAAAACGGCTGCCTATACTAGTTTATTGATGAGGGTGGTGTCTCGTCGTATATGTTCTCTCTCTAGAGGAGGTTGCCTTGTTATATATCGTGCTCATGATTTTTGCGCTGGCGACCGGGACGCTGGCTGTGCTGGCGTTTGAGAACAGTGCGACGTTGATGATCGAGGTACACCTGACATTGTTTGGCTGGCGCGCGCCGGTTCTGCCATTAGGCGCGTTGTTGCTACTTTCGTGTTTGACGGGCGCGCTGCTGCTGTATATTGTGACCGTGTTGTCGGCCCTGCGAGATCGACGCGCACTAGCAAAGCTGCGCAGGAGAGTGGCGGAACTTGAGCAGCAGGCGCAGGCGGGGATGGCTCCCAGGCAGTATTCTCTACCAATGATTGTACCGATGCCGGGTATACATAGGAACCAAACTCGAAATACTCGTCCTCCTTATCCATTGCGATGAATTTGTAAAGACTTGTAGGGACACAAAGGACAAGGGCGACCGCAAGGGTCTCCACCCCACATTCTCCCCTCACCCGCTCTTACAATGACTACGGAGGGTGCTCTTGTATTTCTCTCAGGAAATGAGGGTTATTTCCCCGACAGGATATATATCAAACGGCGCAGCCATCCTCGTTTTCTGGGTATACGGCGAGCAGACGTTGTAGGTTCAGCTATCGATAGCACTTGTTCTTCGTGTGAAGCAGCCTCTGCGGTTGAGCTATTCTCTACCTCGCCAGGCTCGTTCATTTCACTTTGAGCGCTTTCAACAGGAGCGGGGATATCTTCGGGCGCGGCAACTTCTGTTGGAGCAATCTGCTCGTACACGTTATCGATTGTGTCCTCTGCCGGGGAAAGTTCCGGTGGCGCGTTAAACTTGTCGAGTTCCGGTTGCTCACTCTCTGATGCAGGAGCTATTGCAGCGTCGTGGAATGCCTCTGTTTCTTCTGGAGCAGCGGCTGCCATTTCTTCCTGAGGCAACTTGACTGCTGTTTGCTTGAGCGTGATTTCTTGCCAGGAGAGATCCTCTTGCTCCTCTTCGCTGGCGAGCTTTTGCAGGAGCAAGGCTTCGACTACCCCGGCTTCGTCGCTATCGGTCGATACTATTTCGGGAGGAGCTTCAGGCGCTGCTTGAAGTGCGGCACCGGTGGCTTCGCGCAGCGAGTCGATCCAGTCAAATGCGCCTTCGAGAGCGCGTTGACACCATTGCGTATAGTCATCACTGATGAAGTCATTGAACTGTTCGCAGTAGTCGAGACGCTGCATCGTTTGATCCAGCCATGCCTCACCGCGCTCAAGCATGATGTCGAGCAGTTCAATGTCGCTGACGCCATTAGATTGGAGACGCGCCAGGGCAGCAAGCGCTATAGGCGAGGGCTGTGTCTGCTGTATGCGCAGCTCATTATCAGCCTGTTGCTGGCGTACCAGGACTACGCGTTGTTGCAGGTCGGCGACGCGCTGCTGTAGCGCCCATTGTTGGTATGAGAGATAGAACTGTTCAACCGCCTGGGGGTCCAGCTGCGTGAAAACGGTGTCGAGCTGGTTAAGCAAGTCAGGTTCGGCGCTATTCTTCATCCTGAATACCTTCGCTTTCGATTTCATCTTCAGGGGTGAAGGCGCTTGAGGACTGGCGCCCCCAGCGCTCTACCCAGCGCTGGACCAGCCGATTAGTGCGCATGCTTTCCTGGTCGATAGGCTTGCCACTTTCGGCTTCGCTGTTTGAAATGGTGATTTTGCGCAGCCACCAGGGAAGTTCAAGCTGTGGGTCAGTTTGCGTGTGTTCTTCAAAGAATGCGAACATATCATCGGGCAATAGCTCGATTTCAATGTGGTCGGCGGTGAGGAAGGATGATGCGTTATCCTGGCCCGATGGTTTCATCTCCTGCGGGCCAAAATCGGGTAATTCACTCCAGTGCAGAAGCGCGGGTGAGATGGTCTCAGGGTCGAAATTATCTGTGTTGTCTTGAGGCGACAAATGGCCGTTGGAATTGTCGGCCATATGAGCAATCAAA
>Ga0070733_10000978_pt1 | contig 21841 bp, 16 predicted proteins | sample Coa_R1_9_FD_66450 | JGI IMG/M metagenome (GOLD analysis project Ga0070733, IMG submission 66450) | Surface soil microbial communities from Centralia Pennsylvania, which are recovering from an underground coalmine fire - Coalmine... | ecosystem: Environmental > Terrestrial > Soil > Unclassified ... | reverse complement strand
TGACTGCTCTTTTGGTCGGGCTGCGTACCTTGGAAGACGCTCGAAAGCTGGCCGATGTTAAAGCACAGGGACGCCGGCTGCGGGAAATCACTGCCCAGGCCCTCGACGAGGTCGGTCGACTCGCCCGCGGGCTTCACCCAACGGTGCTGGACGACCATGGCCTTGGTGTTGCCCTCAACCGATACGTTACCGAGTACACAAAAACCCACAACATAGCTGTTGATCTCACACTTGATGAACTCGACTTGAGCACCCTGCCGCCAGCAATCCAGATCACGTTGTACCGCATTCTCCAGGAAGCCCTGACCAACGTAGCCAGGCATTCGGGAGCCAAGGCGGTCAGCATTCGATTCGCCCGCTTGCACTCCGCTTTGCAGGTTGCAGTGATCGACGACGGATGTGGTTTTGACGCTAAAGCCGTGGCTGTCTCCTCACAACGCCTGGGAATTCAGAGTATGCGGGAGAGAGCGGCAATATTAGGCGGATCGCTCAGCTTCACATCCCAGGGCAAGGGGACGAGGATTCTGGTGCAAGTCCCACTTGCCAACCAGCCCTTCGAGGCCCCGGTAGAGCAGAGGAATTCCTGAAAATGCCAGCGCGAAAACACAAGATCAGAGTCATGATCGTGGATGATCACGCCATCCTCCGCGCCGGGCTGAAAATGCTGGTCAATGCCCAGCCCGATATGGAAGTTGTCTCGGAAGCTCCCGATGGCGAGAAGGCGGTTCAGGCAGCACGGGAAACCAGACCGGACCTGGCCTTGCTGGACCTCACCATGCCTCGGGTTGGGGGTATGCAGGCGCTGCAGGAGATAGCGCGTAACTGCGGCGAAACTCGGGTGCTCGTTCTCACGATGCACGATGACCCGGCCTACTTGCGATCGGCACTGGCGGCCGGGGCCTCTGGCTACCTGTTGAAAAGGGCGGTGGACGCGGAGCTGCTTGCCGCCATACGAGCAGTGCATCGCGGAGGGATTTTCGTGGACCCGCGTTTGGCCGACGTTCTTGTCCAGGACCTGCTGGCGAAGAGAGATACGGGAGCAAGATCCAAACGGCCCGTGAATATCCTTAGCGACCGTGAGCTGCAGGTGCTAAAGCTGGTGGCGCAGGGTTACAGCAGTGCAGAAATAGCCAAACGGATTTTTGTGAGTGTGAAGACTGTCGAGACCTATCGTTCACGTTTTTCTGAGAAACTCGCCCTGCGGACGCGCAGTGAGGTGATTCGGTTTGCCGTGCAAATGGGTCTATTGACCCCAGAAGCTCTGGAGAGCGAGCCCGGCGGCGCGGCTCGCTAGGGATCGTGTCTTAGGGCTTTTCCGCCGCGATATTCAGTGCACTTGCGCCTCTTGTCAGGGTTTTTCCGGACAGAGCCCCTTATTATTAGCAGCATCCCCGATACTCCGTTTATTCCCTCTGGAGCACACTATGTGCAGGCTGCAAAAGTGTAGCTTCCCCTTAGATCCACGTCATAAGCCAGTCAAACGCGAATCGGAGAACAAGCCATGAGAGCCAGATTAAATACGTCCCGCCCACCGCCAAATTCGGGAATTTCCCCAGCAAGGCCAAAAAAGTTGAGCCCGGGCTTTGACCCTGAGGGGTTTCTGGCAAAAGTCGGCGTCGGAAAGACGGTGGTTGTTCTGAAGAAGAAAGACGCCGCCTTTTCACAAGGCGACCCCACCGACGCTGTCTTCTTTATTAGGAAGGGCAAGGTTCAACTCACGGTAGTTTCCAAGGTTGGCAAAGAAGCAACCCTGGCCATTCTGAGTGAGGGAGAGTTTTTTGGAGAAGGCGGCCTGGCTGGGCAGAGTCTACGCACCGGGTCTGCAAGGGCAATGACGGACTGCGAACTTCTGCGCATAGATAAAAAGGAAATGATGCTGGCGCTTCACCGTGAGCACAGATTTTCTGATCTGTTCGTGGGGTATCTGCTGGCGCGGAACATTCGCTACGAAGAGGATTTGGTCGATCAGCTCTTCAATTCCAGCGAAAAGAGGCTGGCTCGCCTTCTGCTCTTACTCGCTCACTTCGGCAAGGAAGGCGTGCCCGAGACTGTGATCCCCAAGATCAGTCAGGAGACCCTCGCAGAGATGATCGGGACAACTCGCTCCCGGGTCAGCTTTTTCATGAATCGGTTCAGAAAGTTAGGCTTCCTTGATTATGGCGACAGCGGGCTGCAAGTGCACAGCTCACTTCTCAACATCGTTCTCCACGACTAGAGCCCCTCTACCCTACACACGGTTGTAAGACCCGGCCCGCGGTTCGTGCCGCTTTTGGCCATCTCGTTTTCCTCTGATCCAACCTTGTCCCTCGTCGAAAGCGGCTGAGCGTTCGACTCGACCCCCCGGTCGTTCCCAAATCGGGCTACGGGATCTATTTTTGAACTTCAGTAATCTAGTGTATTGACATCTCGCTGACTTATATTGCGCCCAGTGTGACCCAACCAATCTCAGGAAGTCGCTAGTCCATTTAAGACTCCTGGTGGTTTCTTGGCGCTCGTCGCGTGAGATGGCCACTCCGGCCGTCCCGCAGGCGGAAAAGCGAGGTGACATTGATGAGAACATGCAGATTCGCTCTAGGTTTTGGACTCCTAACCGTGGCAGCTTGTTTGCCGCTGGCACCCAACGCTTTCGCCCAGATCCAGTCAACCATCTCTTGTCCGGCAGGGCACGACTATTGGGATGTCTTGAGCGTAATGATGATGGATCCAGGGCTGGCCTCCGGCTACCACATGGAGGGAATCACGAACGGCCTGCCATCGTCCTACGTCTATACCATCTGGGATGAAAGCGGCAACAAAGTCTATTACGTGAAGAATCCACAAGGGAATCCCTGGGACATCAACCTCTATGATTCCAATTACGTCTACCAATGGGTCACGGAACTGGACGACTGGAATGGGGTCAACCACTGGAATGATCCGACCAGCTGCAGAAAATTGAACAACGGAAGTCAGAGCAGCACGGCCGACTTCTCCATGCGTTGGGCGGCCCGTTGCGCCGCTCCGGGAGGAGCCAACAGTTCGATCTGGAATCCGCCGCCTCCCACTGCGTCGAACAATACTAACTACTTCACCTACGTGGACCAGGTACAACAAAGTCACGCCCAGGATCTCAACTATGCATGGCTGAAAGTGCGAGCCCCTGAGAAGATGACCATTACCGACCACCGCGCAAATCCCCCAGAATCTTTTTCCATCACAATTTTGCCCCTGATATATACGTATAGCTGCAGTGTTTCGGGTAACGCCAACTCATGCCAGTCTCGCGAGGTTTTTGATTACGGTGTGGACACAGACGTCAATCCCGTGGACAACATCAAGCATAGCTATGGATGGGTCCGCTGGCGCTACTACATCAACTCGACGAAGGGAAATCCGAAAGCTGCTGCCGTCTGGGTACTGACGAATACATCAACCTCGAACCAGTTGATGCCCGGACAGGTCAACGTCAACTTTCAGTGTTTCTAAGCCGGCTCGCCTCGACGAGAGAAGTTTCTTGAGACTCTCCCGGCTCAGTCTGGATTCATTTCGACCTGCCGGGGGGGTAAGGCCGGCATATCGGGATGCTGCGGGTCCCGCCATATCACCTCGAAGCACTCGCCCTCGCTTTGAGCGAGCCAACTGGTTCCATCTTCGTACTTCACCGAATGCGGGAAAAAGACCCAGCCTGGGACGGCTTGAGCGCTGTCGGCACGAATGCCCGGCTTTTCGAGAGTTTGCTCCTGGCCGGGCAGAATGGGCTTCGCCGAAGACCACTCAGAGTTGAACGGCCGCCGCAAATCCTGAGGCGCCAAAAACATCTCGGGTGTGATCCGCAAATTTGTGATGGTCTTGCTGCCAGTGTTCTTCACAGTCAGCGTAAACTTCTCCGGATCCTTCCAGAAATCTCCGCCAACGAACGCAACCGGGCAAGCACGCGTGGGCGGCGCCGCGATGGTGTAAACCGCCATCATCCCCCCCTCCATGTGGTCTTCCACATGACAATGAAACATCCATGTGCCGGGATTGTCGGCGATCATATCCACCGTCTTCATGCTTCCCGGAAGAAGTTCGATCACATCGGTGTTCCGGCCGCCTTCGACGACGGTTTCGCCGTGCCAGTGCGGAGTGTGCAGGTCGATCTCGTTGCCCATTCCCAGCAAATACCAGCGCACTTTCTCTCCTTGCTTCATGCTCAAGCCGGGGAGATTGCCAAAGATGAATCCGTTGATGGCATAAAACAGTCCTGCGGGTTTGCCTCCCATTTCGTTGAAGATCATGAACGAGGCAACAAATTCGCGGTCAACATCTTTGGGAGATCCATCGGCATTGGCTTTGCCCTTGGCGGTGACGACGATCGGCCCGAGCAGTCCAGCATTGATCTCAATCGCCGCGTCAACGTGCGCGTGATACCACCACACAATCGAGCTTGGCTGTCCAGGTCCGGGCCCGCTGGCCTCGTTGGCAAACCAGTGATACGTATACCGCGCACCGGGAGCGACAAAGCTCCCTTTCGACACGGGCAGATACAAAGACCCTTCATTGATTTTGTCGTAACGCAGGCCATGAGGATGCATGTCGTGACCACGGTGGCTGCGATTCAGAAAATCTACAACCACTTCGTCCCCCACTTCTGCACGAATCACTGGCCCGAGAATTCCCAGCCATACGGGTTGCGGCTTCATAGTGGTAAAGGTGCCGTCCGTGTATTCGACAAAGCGTGTCTTCGGCCATTGCAGCTGAAGCCACGGTTGCCGGATAGGCGTGGCCATGAGCAGATCGCGACCGCTGGGGGCGTAGTTCCAGGTGACATCTTCTGCGGCGATGTAGTAGTGCCGCGTTGCAGCCAGGCATGAGGAAAACGAGAAGAAGACGAACCACAGCACAAACGCCCGCAGGATTTTCACGGAAGCCATTATCCCATTCTGAGGATCATTCTGGACTGATCCCCAAGCCTCGGAGGCCGCATGCACAGCCTAAGGATGCGATGGATGCGTCATCCCAGAGATGCCGGCCTGCGCTGCCGCCGCACTCGTAGTGAACGTCGCGGTCACTGACGTGTTGGCAGTAACTGTGATTGAACAAGTAGCAGTGCCGCTGCAGCCCGCGCCACTCCATCCCGTAAAAATGTATCCGCTGTTCGGGGTTGCGGTGAGGGTGACGTCGGTGCCATAGGCAAATGAACCAAAACAACCGTCCCCGCCGGGCGTGCAAGTAGTGATGTTCCCTGGATTGCCCGCGACCGACCCGGAGCCTGTCGCGCCCGAGATGGTGACCACTAGGGCAGGAGGATCGTTCCAACTGGCCGGCGGAACGAGGCTGCACTCACCGTCCGTTACTTGAGTGGGCGGTGTTGGAGCCGTAGCCCAGGGCTTGTTCACAAAATCAAAAAACTCGGTCATGTCCATTTGCGATCCGTCGCGCGCGGTGAGGGCAGGCAAGCCGAAGCGGGTCTCAACCATCTTGAGTACCGCCGTGTAGTCGCGAACATTATGAGAGACGAAGTTCTTCACCGAATAAGGCGAAATCACGATCAGCGGCACCCGATACCCTGTCCATGCGAAACTACAAGTTCCTTGTCCGAGTTCTTGTCCGGGCTTGGTGCAGATATCGTTGAGAGCGGGGTTCAGATCGAACGGCGAAAGATAGTCGCCAGGTGGTGTAGCCGGCTGCGGTGGCACGTGGTCGTAAAGACCACCGCCTTCGTCGAAGGTGAAAATCATGGCCGAATCCGTCCAACTGGGGCTGGCCATAAGGTCGTTGATCAGACCGGCTGCGTAGTTGGCTCCTAGCTGGACATCGGCTGGAGTAGAACTATCGAGATCGTTGGGGTGCTCATCGAGTGACGCGGCAGAGGCAGGTTCAATCAGCGCGAATTGGGGCAACGTCCCATTCGCCGCGTCGACAGAAAATTGTGTCACCGGGACTATATTTTGCAACAAGTCCGGGGTCTGGCCGGCGCTATCGATGATCGCCTGTTCGTACGTGAACATGTTGATATAGGAGCTCTCGATCAGGCACTCCGCGTTCGCGTCCGAAATGTCGTTGTTACAGGCGGCACCGGTGATCGGATTAATGGTGGCCTCAGAGTTGACATAAATCTTCCAGGTGATGCCGGCATTCTGCAGGGCCTCGAAAATAGTTTTATTGACGAGAGGGCCCTCCGGGGCGACCAGGGGATAGGCGTGTCCGGCGGAAGTGGCGGCCAGCATGTACATGCGGTTGAGTTGAGTCCGATTCATCAGAGGAGAAAACCAGGTATCCGAGGTCCCGAAATTGGAGGCCATGAAGTAGTAGTAATTCAGGTCGGTCCCGTCAAAATAACCCATGGCTCGAATGCCGTTGACGTCCATAAGTGGAGGGACTTGCGATTCGGCGTCGTACGCGGCTGTGTAAACGAATCCGTTCAGCGGCGGAGGATTTTCGGCGGGTTGATCCGCCTGGTTGGTGTAGTCCCAATTATTGTGGGCCTCGTTCCAGAAAGGGCTCTGCTCTTCCTGACACATGGATGCGAAATGAAAAGAGCTAACGGGATAGCTTGGGTTAGGAGTGCATCCATCGGTGATAGTCGGATCACAGCCCGGGTTCGTCGGTGGCGGCGGGGTGACACCGTTCACCGGCGGATTAAACTGCGGCAACCCGTTGAAGGTCTGCCCCTTCGTACCATATCCATTCGCCGACCAGTATCCCAGCATTGCGCCAAAGTAATGATCTAAAGACCGATTCTCCTGGGCGAAGAGGATGATGTGATTCAGGGCGGTGTAGGGGTTACCGGAGTTCCCGGAACTGAATGTCGCAGTCACGGATTCCGCTGCGGTTACGGTGACGCTGCAACTTGCCGTTCCGGTACACGCCCCGCTCCAACCTGCAAACGTGCTGCCCGTTACCGGGGTTTCGCTCAGCGTGACCTGGGCATTCTGCGTGAAACTCGCTGAGCACGTACTCGGGCAGTTGATTCCGGGCGGGACGCTGGTCACGGTTCCCGTGCCTGTCCCCGCCTCAGCCACGGTCACTTTGTAACTGGGAGATGTGGAACTGAAGGTCGCAGTCACGGATTCCGCCGCCGCCACGGTAACGCTGCAGGTTGACATTCCCGTACACGCGCCACTCCAACCTGCAAAGGTGCTGCCCGTCACTGCAGTTTCGCTTAGCGTGACCTGCGAATTCTGCGGAAAACTCGCAGAGCACGTAGTCGGACAATTGATTCCTGCCGGCCTGCTCGTAATGGTTCCCGTGCCCGTACCCGTCATCGCCACGGTCAATCCGTCACCGGGATTGAACGTAGCGGTAACACTCGCCGCGGCAACCAGGGTCAGGTTGCAGGTGCTGGTGCCCGAACAGCCGCCGCTCCATCCGCCGAAGAAATAGTTGCTGCCCGCAGTTGCGGTCAGCGTGATTTGCGTGTTTTGGTTAAAACTGGCGCTACACACCGTGGGACAGTTAATCCCTGCAGGGCTGCTGGTCACCGTTCCCGCTCCCATGGCTGGGACAGTAACGGTTAACTGGTAGGTTGGAGGTTGCGTCTGGGAACCGCCGCCCGAACTTACGCAACCGGTCAGCACAAGGGGGGATAGGGACGACATCAACGTCAACCAAAACGTGAACCGCGACTTCATGGGTATGTTGCTCCTGCGAACTGTCCGAATTTCGATGAAATTGAGCACCCGGACGGTTGTGTGGCGCGATGAAGGAAGGCGATGAGGAGCAGGTGGTCAGGCGAACGCTAGTGAATGACGTCCGCGAGGTCCGCCTTTTTTCGAAGTATCCTGGACCGCCCGCATGATGATCCATTGAACATCGGTTCGCTTGTAGGGAGCAGAGATCGAGTCGAACGCACCCACTTCGATCGCCTGGCGGTAACCATCCTCCGAGTGCGACTCAGCCAGCACGATGACGCGGATCTGGTCCAACTTGTGCTTCAACAATGTAATCACGTCCTGATAGGTTCCATCGGGCAGCTCCGCCTCGCAGAGCACCAGCGCATGGTTCCCCCGTCGCAGCCCGCGGCGAGCTTCCCGCAACGTTAAGAACCAACAGACTTCCAGTGACCACTCCAGAATCGCGCTTTCGATCACCCGGCGATTCTCAGCGGAGCAGATCACCAACATCCGCCATGGCATAGTTATCCCACCACTCGCTCTTGACTTCGAACAGCGTCCGCCGGCACGCCCGCCGACCAGGCGCACAGATCTTCCCATGAAAAACTTGGACAGTGCTTGACGCAGGCCCCACACGTTGTGGTTGCGTCCTTTAGGTGTGCAAAGCACTGTGAGGGTTGCTTGTCATTTTGATTGACGCTACACGAATTTCGAACTCGGCCCCGTCCCGGCGCGTTGATCGTTTTCTGCGGAATTGGGCGAGCACGTCGAATGATCTTCGCACGCACCTTAACGTGGTTAATTAGCGGTCTGATCGCCAGCGAGGTACTTCAATTCCGCGCACGATTCAGAGGTTTGCCAAACTGGAGGGTATATCAGAGACTGCAGGCACCGCAGGGTCTCCTCGGCGTGAGTCCGGCTTATCGTCCAAGGGCAGCCGGGCAACTACCACGGTGCCCTTGTGGCTCGAGCGGATCCTGAAACTGCCGCCCAGTTGCCGGATGCGCTCTCGCATCCCGCGAAGGCCAACGCCGGACGCGCGTCCAGCTTCGATCTCACGGACTTTCTGTTTTGGAATGCCTCTTCCTGCGTCCGCTATGGCCACCGAAACCGCCTCTGGCGAGCGCATAATGCGAACGGTCACCGTGCTGCTCCCGGAATGCCGGTGAACGTTGGTTAGGCCTTCCTGCACGATGCGAAACAGAGCCGTCTCCAGGTCACGCGACAAGCGCCCAAAACCCTCTGCGATCTCAAACCGAACCTTTGTGTGGCTGCGTTCCGCGAATCCTTCAAGAAATTCCTGCACTCCCGGTGCTAATCCCACCTGATCCAGGAGCGGGGGGTGCAGCAGAAGAGAGATCGTACGAATTTCTCGGGAGACTTGGGCCAGTAATGCTTTGCTTTCCGAGATAGCCCGCGCTGCCGTGGGAGTCAGATGCTTCTCCGCCAATGCTCTAGTGTGATTCATCGACATTGCCACCAGTAATTGACCTACGCTGTCGTGCAAATCACGAGCTACCCGCCTTTGTTCCTCATCCCGCAACTGAAGCAACCTGCCGGTGAGCTCCATCAGGCTTTCCTCTGCGAGTTTGCGCTCCGCCACCTGCGCTTCCAGTTCAGCGGACTGTCTGGCAATTTCGTCGGCCGCGTGGAGACGCGCCGAGCGTTCCGCGTCCAGCAGTTGAGTCACGCGAAGAGCGGAACTGGTAAAGTCAGCCAGACCTGTCAGTACGCGAATGTCTTCCGAATCGAAACCGTTGCCTTCCTCGTGAGAAAAAATCCAAATCGCGCCGCCCGGGCCTGCCCCAATGAGAGGAACCATCAGAGCTTCGACGACCGGGACCGGAGGCTCATTGAGAAATGGGAAGTGTGGCGCAGGTGATAAGAACAGTTGCGGCACCTTGCGATCGGGAGACACCCCATCCAGGCTGAAGGTGCGCAGAACGAAGCCACCTGGGCGCTCTTTGAGCAACCCCGCCAAACTTGTCCAGCGAAAGATTGGCGCAGTCCCCGGAAGCGCTTCTACTACCGTGATACCGGCCGTACCCGCCTGGCAAAGTTCCAACGCAAGCCGAAGGAGTGTGTCTGGCAGTTGCCGCGGAGAATCCGCCATCACACGCGCCAGGATTCGGAAAGCTTGGCTCTCGGTTCCCAGATCTCGCGTCCGGTGAGTCCGAGCGCGCAGTTCAATATTGTTGAGAACGCCCTCCAAACGGCTAAAGCCGCAGTTGTGTCTCATGGGATTGGCCAGTACCGGAAAGCTACCTTGGACCTCAGGGAAAAGCTGGGCAATATTGACCACTTGCAAACACATTTGTGCTAGCGGCCGCGTCGAATGGGAATAAACAGTAGTGAGTCGTATTGATCAGTATCAGAAATGGCCTGATGTTAGATTCTCTTCATGTCTGAGCCTAGTGTTATTCGCGTAGCTCCTGAGCACGCCCCGATCGGCGGTGGCGGCAAACCGCTTTTCCGCGGTGAGCAACTCCCGCAACAAGTCCCGCAAGATGTCTGGCTGGCGCCGGTCGCACCGCGGCCTGTACCCAGCCATTCGAGCAATGAGGGCCGGACCGCGAAATCATTCCGAATCTTGATTGCCGACGACCACGACATCGTGCGCTGCGGCATTCGCACCTTGCTGGAAACGCATTCGGGATGGGCGGTCTGCGGCGAAGCGCGCAATGGCCGAGAAGCAGTGGCCAAAGTGGCGGAATTGAAGCCGGACTTGGTTGTTATGGACGTAGCCATGCCGATGCTGAACGGGATGGATGCCGCGCGCCAGATTCTCAAGGACAGACCTGGCATACCAATCCTTATCTACACGTTATATGAGTCGGACGAATTGATCCGTCAGGTTCTCGAAACCGGAGCTCGCGGATTCATTCTGAAGTCGGACGCGGCGGAAAATCTGTTGTTGGCGGTTGAGGCGTTGCAGAGGCGGGCCACCTTCTTCACGGCCCGTGCGGCCAAGATGATGCTTGACGGATATCTGCACCGCAACAACGCCGATCCCAGCACTACCATGAGAGATCGATTGACAGCCCGAGAACGCGAAGTGGTGCAGTTGTTGGCTGAAGGCAATAGCAGCAAGGAAGCAGCGGTACTGTTGAATCTAAGCGTTAAGACCATCGAGACTCACCGCACCAATGTGATGCACAAACTGGATGTCCACTCGGTTGCCGGACTGGTTCGCTATGCCGTGCGCAACTCCATTGTGCAGGCCGCTTAAGCAGCCGCGGTTACGGCGTCACCCATCTATGCGCGGGCTGGGTCGCGGGCCAGGGCTATTTCCGTAGCATCCTACGTTTGCTGCGAGCGGCTCAATTCAATTTGAAAACCACCTGCACGCTGATCAGAACGGGCACCGGCGTGCCGTCTTTGGTTGCCGGCGCGAATGTCCATTGACTCACGGCGGCTATCGCTTTTTCGTCCAGCCCCATCCCCAAGGGGCGGGTCACTCGAATATCCCGTGGCTTTCCGTCCGCACCCACAATCAGTTTAAGTACGCACATACCCTGCAACTTGGCTTCGCGCGCTTGTTCGGTGTAGTCCGGATCGGGCATGGCCAACGGACGCGGCGCCAGCACTGACCCTCCAACTTTAAATGCTCCTCCACCGACCCCACCCCCGTACCCTTCGCCCATGCCCGCGCCGGATCCCTTACCAACTCCTCCGCCGGAGCCAGACCCAATACCACCGCCCGACCCAGTCCCGTTGGAGGCGGCGATGGTTGGCAGAGCCGCTGCGGACGGAACTCCCAGGTTCGGCGCGGAGGCGGCCATCTGGATCTGTGGCGGCGCAACCACCGTCGGAACGGCCATCAGCTTCGGACGTTCATTGCGTACCACGATCTCAGGAGGGGTGATTTGTTGCTTGGCCACGCGTGGGAGCTTGCCTCGCTGCGCTTGGAGTTTGTCGCGATCTCCACCCCCGCCGCCTCCCCCAGCCTGCTTGGTGGCCAGCGGCAAAGCGTAAGATTCGATGGAAGGTGCGACGAGTGTGATTCTCGTGACCGGTTTCGCCTCGGATCGTACTTCATGCGTCAGCAGTGAGAAGGCCGCCACAATGATCAGCGCGTGTATCACGAACGAGCCCAGCGCGCTCCGCGTCGTCGAAACCCTGTGCCGGCCCCAGGAGTCACTAAGCGTGAATGCGTTTGGCGATAGAACTGGTTGCGAAATCGCCCGGAGGCGCACTTCCCGAACGGGACCTGCCTCGGCTTTACGGACGCGATCCACAGATTCAGTTGGCATGGCCAGGTTCAACCTGGTCATGACTTCCCCTGCGATAACGAACTGGATCCGCTCAAACCAAGCGGCACTTGCGCCGAACAGAAATTCATATGCTGACCTATGCGTCCTCAGTTACCTTACGGTGGGCAGGCAGCTCCGTCCATCCAGTGGACACCTTATAGGGGCGCCGCATTTCGAGTAGCCAAGATGTCCGATTGGACGACGCTCTCGAAACTAAGGCATTCCTCGATCGCACCTAAGTGCTTTCACCGAGCGGAACGGCACCCTGCCTGATGGCTCTGGAGCCGTGCGCTCCATTCTTCCCCATAGGCCTCGTCCAGCGACCGAAAACACGCTGATTTCCAAAATTCCTACGTCACACCCCCCTTCTTTGTGCATCTGAATCGGATTGCATCAGAATCTCGCACATTCGTTTCCAGTATTCCCCGGAGGCACATGTCGTCGAATGAACTGCCAGCTGTCCGATCTCCCGCTCAACTCCCGGCCTTTCATGGAGGCACTTCCGAAAAAGGTAGTCAGCCGCAGATGATGCGCGATCGCGGACCGCTGCTCGGCTTGGCTCGCAAGCTGCACGAAAATGAGACGGCACTCGCCGTCATGCGACATGCCTTCCGCATGTTTCAGCGCATCGGGATCACGGTGAGTCCAAACCATTACTACTGGCCAGTGCCAGACTTCCGCGAACTTGAAGCCCGGAAATGGCCCGCCGAGGATATGCCCGTCGGTTTTGACCTTGCCGTCGACCGGCAGTTGGACTTCCTGCAAACAGTGGTTCCGCAATACCAGAGCGAATGGGCATCGGACTCGGCACCCTTTTTCAGCGTGGGCTACAACTACAGCAACGGCTTCTTCGAGACCGTCGATGCCGAGATCGCCTACTGTCTGGTCCGCCATTACAAGCCGCGACGGATCGTGGAGGTGGGGGGCGGCTACAGCAGCCGTGTCATGGCAGCGGCGCTCGATCTAAACCTGAAGCTGGATGGAGTGCGCGGCGAGCTGATCACCATTGATCCATTCCCGGACCGGTTCCCCAAGAAAGCGCTGAGCGATCGCGTCCATCTCATTCCCGAGACCATCCAGAATGTCGACCTCGACGTATTTCTCAGCCTGCAAAGCGGCGACTTCTTGTTTCTGGACTCGAGTCACGTAGTGGGAATCGGCAGTGATGTCGTGCGTGAGTACCTCGAAATCGTTCCCCGCATCGCCGGCGGTGTGCTGATTCACGCCCATGACATCTTCATCCCCTCCGACTATCCCCGCGACGCGGTCTTGCACAATCTCGCTTTCTGGTCCGAACAGTACCTGCTGCAGGCTTTGCTGATGTTCAATCCGAAATTCGAAGTGCTGTGGGGCAGCAGTTGCATGCAAAGTCGCGCAACCGCTGCTCTGGAGAGAGCTTTCCCGCACTGGCAGCACAGCTATCGCAACATGCCCCCCAAAAAGCGGCGCTTCCTTCCCACGTGCGATGGCGACCACATCTGGCCCTCCAGCTTCTGGATGCGGAAGCTGGCTTGAGTCGATTGGTCTTCGTACGGAGGACGCAAGAACGTTGGCAGTGCGCGGGGAGTTTAGTCTTACCAAATCCCCTTGTCGTCCCCAGTCACCCGCAGATTGACGAATGCGGCGGCAGCCAGCACTGGCAATAGAGACAAGCGAGCCGCAGAGCGAAAGTGTCGCGCCGCTCCCGTTCCGATGAGTTGCTGCAGGAATAGTTGGGAGCCTTGCGGCATTATGGGTACGCGTAGGAATTGTTCCCCGACGTAGGTGACGTCGGCCCCGAAACGTGCCGAGGGCAACACAAACTCCGGTAGCGGGAGCGGACCAACGCCCGCGCGCTCGTTATAGTCCGAAGTAATCTTCAGCAAAGTCGCCACTCCCGGCCATATCGACCAGCGCTCGGCGGACGAGCGCAGCCGCGCAAAGTCGAGACTGCCTGCACGCACCAGCCCAGTAAGGTTGAGCAGGTCGGTCAAGCGAATGTAGAAATGCCGGTACATCCTTTGCAGAGTCGCCAGCGTTACCTGTTCCTCTGGAGCCGGAACGCGAAAGCAAAAAGCACCTATCTCGCGCACCACGCTAGTCTGTTCTAAGTGGCGAGGTAGGGCGTCATGCTCACCAGTTTGTCCCAGGCAGCCCACATGGATTTCCACCAACCGGGGCAGTCCCGGAATCCCGAAGTTCCATTTGTGCGCCAATCGATCGCCCCAGCTCTGTGGCTGCGGCTCAGCTCGTAGTTCGCTCTGCATCACGCGCACAGTATCAGCTTCGCTGGCTGCGATGAACAGATCGAGATCGCTGCCGATATCGGGGAAGTGATCCAGCGTTTTGATCACGACGGGAGAGTGCCCGGTGAGTTCGAGAGCGCGCATCACTTTGTCCAAAGCTGCAAGCGCGTATTCGATTTTCAGTTGTTCGACGCGTGTTAGTTCCTCCAGAGGGTAAAGCCGCTGTCCGATAGCATCCGCCATGCCCCACTTCGCTAGAAGCCGCAACGTGCGCAGGTATACGCGTTGCAGCTCTGCAAAGCGCAGCAAACCAGCCCACTGGTCCTTCGACATGTGTTGCAATCCCGAAAGCGCCTCTTCCATCTGCACGCTGGTTTCGCCGCGCTGCCCCGCCGGACTGATGGCTTCTAGATGCAATACCGCCAGCGTCTCGAACATCGCCGCTGCGCGTTCTCTTGCGCTCGTCATGGCTGTCCTCCGTGCGCGATGTCCGCTTTCGTATCACAGTGCGGCAGGCCGCGCTCAATCGCTGTTCCCTCTTCGTAATCGTTCCACGTTGCGATCAGGACAAACGGAATCGGATGGGAAGGTCCGTTGTTCTCGTCGAACAGGCGTAGCGTATCTTCGAACGTTTTTCCGCACCGTGTGTCGATGTGCCGGTTCAAGCTCCATGACGCCTTTGTATCGTTAAAGCCCGGCCAAGCTCCGCCCACGGTGACTTCGTCCGGATGTTTGGTTCGCATCTTCGTGTAGAAATCACTCAGGTAATCCTCGCCCCACGCGTGACCGTCCGCTGTCCACCCCGCGTGCCCGGGATACACCCATGCATACTCGCCGTCGAAAGCTTTGGCGAACTGAGCGGGCGGGTCGTCCTCATACAGCAGGATTGGCGGCGAGTCCCACTGATTCACCTGCTGGCGCACCTGGCTCCAATCCGTGTGGCCGCGCTTGGGAAACACAAAGACGACCGGCCGCCCCCGGTACAGCAGGTAGGCATCGCGTCCGGGGGCGCTGGGCCCGATGTATTTCTGATACGCCAGTTCCATCGCCTCCATGGCGTCTTCCGTCGCGTGTCCATTGTCATCCTGAGTTTCGTCGTACATGAGCGCGATGTGAAAATGCTGCTCGCTTGCGATTCGCTGCAGGAGCGCCGTACTCCGATCGAGAAAGGGGCGCCGCGGGCCGTACCAATCCACCACGAAGCCATAGATCCCCAGGTTGCGGGCCTCCTCAATTTGCTTGCGCAGCACATTCGGATCCTGGCTGTTATAGCCGACGTCGATGTGGTCCGGATCCCCGAACCACGGCTGGTAGTCCGCAAGAACCTCGGGGTTGCCGGATGAGGCAGAGATATCCTTCAGAACGAGAGCGCGCGACCGCGCGTGCGAGCACGCGTTAGGAACGGCAGCACCCGCGATCAAGACCTGCGTCAATAAGACAAGCTGGTAGAGTTTCATCCACGACTTCCCGCTCAGATTACGATGAAATGACGCTCGCCAACAGTTGGTTCGAAGCAGGCGTCCAATGCAGGCCTTAGAAGGATTCGGCAGAGACTTCCTCAAGATCGCGAATGTACCAGCGATCTGCGCCGGGCGTCATGAGAACGATGTACCGGTGGGGCCCATTCTGCGTATCGAGCAACTTGTTTCCATCGAAAGTCTGGATTTCCAACTGGGCTTCATCGAGAAGCTGCATCGCGGCCCCATCGCTGGAATAAAACACCGCCTTAAGATGGTGGCCATGATCGACGATCCGAACATGCAAGCCCGCCTGCTCTTGCTCGGCAATTCTGTGCGTAATGCGATCTTTCGCGAATCCGACGAACTCTTCATCGATTCGCCCGGACCGATCGGATTCCAAGGCCTCCGCCAGATCACGCCATGCCAGCGCGTAATGCCGCGCGATGGTCGTTCCCGTGAGTTCTTCAATGGGACGCGGCGCAAGTCCGTCAGCATCGAGGTGGACTTGCGGGAGGTCAACCTTCGGCGACGATTGGGCGATCGCCAGAACACAAGCTACGATCACGAAGCTCGCAGCCTTGACGAACCCAGGCTTGAACAACCCAGGCTTGACCTTCTTGAGCCCCCACGACACAGCGGCGATACTTTTCATAGTTCTCCGTTGAGGGTAACTTCATTTCCCAGCGCCACGCCGCAAGCGACGCTAATCTGCGCTCGCCCGTGAACGCTGAACTGCACTCGCGCGATGCCTTTCTTGATCGGCGTATCCACCGTGCTCTTGCCCATCTTGTCAGTTTTGGTGAATGAAACGATGGTGCCATCAGGAAGTGTATTACCGTTGCAATCGCGCACAGGGTCGGTTTCAAGGTTCACCCTGTTCCCGCTCCCCACAGCTCTCATGCGCAATCCGCAGGCCTCTGCCGCGACCTGTTGAATCACTCTCGCTTCTTCCACGTCGCCCATGACCGCGGTCACCTGGACCCGCCCCTCGTGTGGCGTAGAGTCCATGCGCATCCAGGCCACACCGTTCCGCGTGGAGCCTCGCCGTGTAATGGTAGCTCCGCTGGCCGGCGTGATTCGGAAATCGACCGCAGCCGGAGTCCAAACCAGGTTGAAATACTGGTCAAATACAAACGCAGTGGCATCAATCGAATCGCGAGTGGAGACCGGCACGCGTGAAGGATGCAGAAAGAAGTTCAAGTGCGCAGGCTGTGCCGCTTTCACTTCGAACATTGCTGAATTGCATAATGCTGTCGCACCGCAGACGATGACCTGGTAACGCCCCGCGGCGCGCACGTCGCTGGCTTGAATCTGAAGATCGCCTCCGAGACTCACAGTGCGTTTCACGACATGGTCAGGCCCCACGAGATAGAAAGTGCCTTGCCCGGAACCATCGACAGAAATGGAGAAGCTCCGGCCCGCTTCCACAACAGCAGGTACTTGCAGTTCCGCGGCCTTGGCCCAACCCGGCAGCAGGCACAACAAGGCCAATATGTTGAGGCGCGTGAATCGCGCGAAACCGTTTTCGGGGATTCTCTTCATGTCAGTTGCTCGACCGCGAGTAGTGATTGACGATGACGCGATAGTTCTTCAACCGCGCTGCGATGTCATCTGGTATGTCTACAGCAAACGCCACGGGCACCTGCGGCATGAGCGCCTGATCGACATAACCATCCGAGACCCAGATCACTTTCCCGAAGTTGTCGTAATAGGCGGCCAACACCTGTGCGATATTGACGGCGCGCCCGCTTTGATTCACCAATTCACCCTTGAGCACGTTTCGGTTCAGTCCATCTTTGCTCACCGCCTGGTCGGTGACCGCAATTACCGGATCAGCGCTGGCCGGGACTAAGAGGGCGCGCGCATCCATGCGCACACTCTTTACTGCATCCAAGCGAACACCCGGAAAATCGATGCGATAAGGCGAAACCTGTTTGGGGAGCAGCATATGCGAGATCAGATCGAAGCTGCCTTCTTCCTCAATAGCAGATCCGTCAGCCTTCAGCAGCGTCGCATTCACGTTCAAATACGCAGGAACGGTGTCTTCATTCTCGACTTCGCCGAGAATTACCACGCGGCCGGGGCGCGCGACCGCGTTCATCGACGTGATGCGCACTTTCGGCGAGTCCACGTCCTGCGCTCCCCAGTTCTGCGAGGTGTTGCGCCCGATGACGTCCCAGCTCAAGTAGTTCACTGAGACCACTTGCGGGGGCACGGTGGGAAACGCTGGTTTCGGCCATACCACGCGCCAGACCGAGCCGTCGCGGCGCACGCGCAAATCCCGAACATCATCGAGCGAACCCAGCGCGCTTGACCAGTTCATCCGCAGTCGGACCACGGCTTCGTCACGATCGGCGTGCAACGGCGAAACTTCCGCGGTCTGCAGCGAGGAGTACGTGCGCAAACTGCCGTCACTTCCCGCCATCTCGCGGGTGAAGGATGCAAGATCTGTATCGCTGCTGCGATCGAGCGAGGCATAGGCCCGCCGGTAATCGCGTGTCCGAACCTCGCTCATCAGAGCCTGCACGGCCTCTTCGGGAGTTCCCGCGGAGAGCATGGCATGCTGCGCCAGCCCTCCGGAATGCAGCCAGGCGAAGCCAACCAGAACGGCGGTTGCAATGGCGAGAAAGATGGCCAGTGCCCACTTCATGAGCTCACCTCTTGGGCATAAACCTGTTCCGGAACCTGCTCGGGCACTTCCCTGGGAAGCGTGATCTCTTCCTCGACTCGGCTCGGCTCGACTTGTGTGCGGCGTGGTTCGACCAGCAACCAAATAAGCAGAATCGCCAGGAAGCTGCTGCCGATGGGCAAGATGCCCCAGATCAATCCCTCCCATGGGGCCGGCACGGCATCGGACGGGATCACCCGCGCGGGAGGCGCGTCATCCTTGGACCATACCGTAATCGCGCCGGAGTCATAGCTCTCCACTTGTCGCCATCCCCCGAAGACCAGAAGAGGCTCATAGAACGGATCGTGCACGAAAAGGAATTTCAAACCATAGTGGTTGGCATGCTGGAGCATGGCGCGAAGCGAATCCATGCCGGCGACGCCGAAGAACTTCGCATTGGTCAATTGTGCTGCGCCGTAACGAGTCATCTCGGGAAGCAGGCGAGCTGAGTTGTACTCGCCATCCACGCTGCTCGCGGTGGCATACGTCGAAACCTTGGGGAGGGCATTTCCGAAACCGAGTGTGAGATAGCGATACTGATCGTGGCCATCGCGATTCAGGAATGCGACCACCGAATCTACATTGAGGGAGCTAAACGTCCGAAACGGGCTCCATGCCAGCCAACCCATTGCGAGCGCCAGGCTGGCAATGGCGGCTGTACTGACACCGATTGCCCCCCGCCTTGGGAAACGATCGATGAGTTGCTCCACCAGCAAGCCCACGATCGGCAGAGCGAGCACCGTTGCCCACAGCGTAAAGCGCTCGTAAGTCAGAATTTCGAAAGCCCGGCCAAAGATCCAACGCGGGACGGGAGTTGTGCCTCCCAGGGCTATTAGAAACGTGACCCAGAACGCAAACAGCAGCACTCGCAGACGAGGGTTCGATGCACCCTTGATCACAATGAAGGGCAACGCCAGGATCAACGCTCCATACGGCACGATGAAATAATTCATCCCGTAGATCCAATTCATCAGGAAGTTCGAACGGCTGGCGTGCGGGATGGGCATCTGCTCGATGGGATGCCGGATGATCGCAATCCAATAAGGCAACAGGACGACTCCAACTCCCACTGCAGCAATCGCGGCGAACAGTACACCGCGCCCTAGGATTGGAGCACCGGGTTGCTGCTTTTCGTGCCGGTCGTACCACGCCAGCCACAAGACCGGCGCCGCGAACAGCACGGAGCCAAAGATGAGCGTGACGTGATGGGCCGATGCGGCGGCCAGCGCGAGAGCGACCCCCTTCAGCAGCGATCGCCAACTGGCGGACACACACCACGAGTAGAAATAGGGTAGAGCCAGAAAATACAAAGCTGCTGACATCGTCGTCGGTAACTGCCCCGCCGAGTAGACAAGAAATGCGATGCTCCCGGCGAACACGGCCAGCACTCCTGCATAGCTGGCGGCACGGTCATCCACCCAAAGCTGCGCGAACCGGTACGCCCCCACGGCCAACAAAATGACAGCGGCCAATTGAACCAGCATGAAGGCCTCGGTGAGCCCCACGACATAAGAAAGGAGTGCGATCCATTGGTGAGTCAGCGGAGGGTAGGTGGTTTGGGAGAAGCCAGCAAACCATTTCTCGTTCCAGGGATTGAACCAGTGATGGGCATAGTGCGACGCAAAAAAGATGTGCAGGTTGGCGTCATACGACGTAGTCGACGGCAGCTGCATTACCAGCAAAGGCCCGTGAATCGCTAGCGCCAACAAGATGATGGCAGCCAGGGGGATCGGGCGTTGCCAAATGCTGGTCTCAGTCCGGAGCACAAATGTTTTCTGGCGGTCTCTCATTGCGTCACAGTCTCTGATTCCCGCAAGGCAGGCAACGGTTGGGCGGTATTTTGGTGGTTGCGTGCTGCGGGTGCAAAGGGTGCCCAACCACACCGAGACCTTCCTGCATCTCAGGCACAACGGCAGGGCAAGTGTGTACCCCCAAGCCAACAGCCGGATATCAGACATTAAGGTCGGGCAGGAGGAACGGTGCCTTCAGCGTTCAGGAGTTTGGTGTTCAGGTGCTCGGTGCGGTTTGCCGTCCTGATCGTGGCTACTACCAGTGCCGCCCAAACTTTTGATGTGAATGGCCAAACTACGTCCACTCCTTCGACTTCATCCCCGTCATCGAAAAAGCGGCCCGCGCAGACCACAAGTGACCAGACCGGAATGGGCTGGGGCGCGAGTATCGAAGTGGCGCGCGAGGCCCGAGCCGCACAGACGGCGTTGCAACACGGCGATTCGCGAGACGCAACGGCGCATGCCCAACGCGCGGTCAATGCCGCTCCGCAGAATCCCGATCTCTGGTTCACGCTGGCCTACGCAGCGCGACTCAGCGGAGAGTATTCGCTTTCCGTCGATGCCTATCGCCGCGGCCTCGCGCTGAAGCCATCTTCGGTGGAGGGACTTTCAGGTCTGGCACAAACCTACGCCCGCATGGGGCGCACCGCGGAGGCGCAGCAAACGCTGGAAGAGGCTTTGGCCGCAAATCCGAAGAGCGACGTGGATCTTCAGCTCGCAGGCGAACTGCTGTTGCCCACCGATCCCAAACGAGCTGTTGACTTCCTGCAACGCTCGGAAGCTGTGAAGGCGTCGGCGCGAACCGAACTCCTGTTGGCCCGCGCCTATGATCGAACCGGGGATGGCGAGTCCGCACACAAGATGCTGGAGAGAGCCCGCCATTCGGCTCCAACGAATCCCGAGGTGCTGCGAGCGGTTGCGTCCTACTACCGTGACACGGGCCAGTACGAGACGGCGATCCGCATCCTGGAAGACCTACACGAGAAAGACGCCGGGACGCTCGCCGAACTGGGATATTCCTACGCGCTGGCCGGCAACCCACGCGCGGCGGCGCGCAACTATGGCGCGGCCGCAAGCCAGGCTCCCCGCGACATTGAGATCCAACTCAATGCCGCGCAAGCCATGCTCAATGACGGGGAGTTTGACAGAGCCACGACCTTCCTGAACCAGGCAGCAACGCTGAATCCCGATCACTACCGGGTGTATGCGTTGCGGGGAAGGCTCGATGCGAGCCAGCATCGGAGCGAAAATGCGATCCGCGAATACGAGGCGGCGCTGCAGCATTTGCCCAAAGGCGTGCCTGAGGGAGTTCTCTATCCGATCTCGTTGCGCGTGGATCTGGCCCAGATATACCGCGATGCCGGAGACATCACGAACGCAGAGCGCGTCACGAAAGACGCGGCCAACGCTATCCATACACTCGACGTGGCAGGCCCTGCGCGCCCCGAGTTTTTGCGCCTGCGAGCCGCAACCGAAGTAGCCGGAGGCGATGACGATTCAGCGGAAACGGATTTAAAGGAAGCCCTCCGGCTTGAGCCTCGCAACGGCATTTTGCTTCTCAACTACGCGAATCTTCTCTGGAAGACGGACCGAAAGGATGAAGCTCGCAAGAGCTACCTCCAGGCGCTGGCCATCGATTCCTCGAATGCGGGCGCACTGGGCTCGCTCGGCTTCCTGTCGCGCGAAATGGGCGACGCCGAGGCCGCCCGCGGCTACTTCCTGGAATTCGCGAAAAGGCATTCCGACGACTATGTGCCCTATTTGGCCCTGGGCGATTTGTACAGCGCGAACCGCCAATTTGCGGAAGCGCAAGAAAGTTACGAGCTAGCCTTCCAGAAATCGCCGAACCATCCGCTGATTGTTTCCGGTGC
>Ga0070733_10000977_pt1 | contig 21846 bp, 14 predicted proteins | sample Coa_R1_9_FD_66450 | JGI IMG/M metagenome (GOLD analysis project Ga0070733, IMG submission 66450) | Surface soil microbial communities from Centralia Pennsylvania, which are recovering from an underground coalmine fire - Coalmine... | ecosystem: Environmental > Terrestrial > Soil > Unclassified ... | reverse complement strand
ACGGCGCCGCAGCGATGGGCGAAGTTGATTATCACGAAACCGGAATCGAGTGGCGGCACGAGTCGGCCATAAGACAGCGGGAAGTCCGGAATCGCCAGCCCCGCGCCCAGATGGCGCATCACGGCGCCGACGAGAATCTGGAGATAGATCACAACTGTCGTTGCGGCCGCCAGCCGTCGCAGCGACGACGGCGCGGCCCGCGCCGGCATCGCCCTCCAGCGCGCATTCGTCATCGCGGCGAGGGTAACCATCACGCAGAAAAAGGCCTGCGCCGTCGCCGCGTGCGCCACCGCGATCGCCAGCGGCAATTCCAGCAGCACCGTGATGCCGCCCAATACTGCCTGCACGATGATCAGGGCAAAGGCCGCGAGCGCGAGCATCCGCACCCAGCGCCGCGGCTCGACGCGCCAGCTCCACACCGCCAGGATCAGGGTCAGCAGTGATACGGTCGCCGCGGCCACGCGATGGCCGTACTCGAAACGGACGCCGCCCACGAGTTGCGGAATCAGGTGGCCGAAAGCCAACGGCCAATCCGGCACTGCCAGCGCGGAACCGGTCGAAGTCACCAGGCCGCCGACAAAAATGAGACACCAAGTCGCGATTACGCACGCTATCGCATAGCGATGCAGCGTTGCAGGAGGCTGCCGCTCGGGCATCATATCAACATCTGCGAGCCCGGTTGGATGGCCGTTTGGAGCCTCCGGGCCCTGCTGACAATCAATTTGCGTAGCACTTATACACAGATTCTTCGGTGTGTTATCCACAGCTGTGCAGAACTCACCGTGGAGTCCCGGCGCGCTCATCATAGTCGAGCGGCAGATGAAATCGAACACCTGCATAGCGCGTTGCGCGTCAGCTTCCGCCGTTTGGCCGCACGCGCGATTTTGACTACAACTCGAAACGCCGTACACGGCGGAGGACTACATCAGGATGGCGATCGCAGCCGCGACACTGGCTCAGGCGTTCGAGCTTCAGGCGCAGACCCACGGCGAGCGGACTCTGCTTAAGCACAAAGTTCAGGGCCAATGGCGCGACCACTCGTGGAACGACGTTACCGACCGCGCGATGCGCTTGCGGGCGGGACTCGCGCGGCTCGGCCTCAAGCCCGGCGATCGGGTCGCCATCCTGTCGGAAAACTCGCCTGAATGGGTGATTGTCGATCAGGCCCTGCTCGGCCTCGGCGCTGTCGTGGTCCCGCTCTACACCACCAGTGGCGCAGAGGAGACCCGCCATGTGATTACCGATTCTGGTGCGCGGCTCGTCGCAGTGAACGGCGACCATCTGATTGAAAAGCTGCGCGACGTGGGCGTCCCGCCGGCCGTCGAAGCCCTGGTCGCAATGCACCCGTCAGCCGTGACGCGCGACGGCGGCCGCCTTCCCCTGCTCACGCTGACGCAACTGAGCGACTTCCCGCCGCAGCCGGCGCTCGAGGGGCGCCGCGACGATCTTGCGACGTTCATCTACACCTCGGGCACCACCGGCGCCTCGAAGGGCGTGATGCTCTCCCACGGCAACCTCCTCGCCAACTGCGACTCGAACCTCGACGCGCTCGGGCTCAACGCCACCGACACCGTCCTTTCGTTTCTGCCGGTCGCCCATTCGTTCGAGCGCACCGCAGGCTATTACACCGTCGTCGCCGCCGGCGGCACGATCGCCTACGCTGAAGGACTCGGCCAGATCGCCCAAAACCTCCTCGAGATCGAGCCGACCGTGGTTCTGACCGTGCCGCGCCTGCTCGAGGTCGTTTACAGCCGCGTGATGCGGACGCTCGAGAGTGCGCCTCCCCTGCGTCAGAAGATCTTTCAGACGGCCGTCGCCGTCGGGATCCGCGCCGCCGAGCGGCGTCAGCAAGGCCGCGCGACGCCGCCGTGGACGTCCCTCGCGATGGCGCTGTTCCACCGCCTGGTCTTCAGCAGGATTACCGCGCTCTTCGGCAGCCGACTGCGTTATCTGGTCTCCGGCGGCGCGCCGCTGCCGCTCGAGATCAATCGATTCTTCGCCGCCGCCGGCGTCCCGATCGTCGAGGGCTACGGCCTGACCGAAGCCGCGCCGGTAGTCTCCTGCAATCTTCGCGGCCGCACGCGCATGGGGACGGTGGGCCGCGCGCTCAAAAATGTCGAAGTGCGCACGGCCGCCGATGGCGAATTGCTGGTGCGCGGCGCCAACGTGATGCGCGGATACTACGGCCGCGACGGCGACACCCGCGACGCGCTCGACGCCGAGGGCTGGCTGCACACTGGCGACATCGCGCAGATCGATAACGCCGGCTACATCAAGATTACCGATCGTAAGAAGGAGATTATCGTCCTCTCCGGCGGCAAGAATGTCTCGCCGGCCAACCTCGAGACCAAGCTCGCCGCGGATCCCTATATCGCGCAGGCCTGCGTTATCGGCGATCGGCGCAAGCATCTCGCCGCGCTCCTCGTCCCCGATTTCGACAACCTCGGCGCGCAGCAGCTCAAAACGCTTCAACTCGAGGGACTGTCCGCCGCCGAACTCGCGGGCAGCCCGAAGCTCCGCCGGTTCTTCCAGGAGCGCCTGCGCGAGTTCAACCGGCCGCATTCCGACGTCGAGGCGATCGTCGATTTCGCGCTGATCGCCGCGCCCTTCTCGCAGGAAAATGGCGAGCTGACACCCACCCTCAAGCTGCGCCGCCGCGTCGTCCAGGAACACTATCGATCACTAATCGAAGCGCTCTACGGCGCTTAGCGGCGCAGCCTCGTTCATGCGAGCCGCGCCGCTGACTTGGAATCCTGCCGTAGGGCGGGCGAGTCCACGAGCCGCGGCCTCGATCAAGACTCGCCTGCCCGGACACCATCACAATGCACCTCGCGGACTCGTCCGCTCGTTCCGCTCCGCTCTACCGGTGTGCGGCAACCTGATGTTGGCCACGCGTCGCAGGCTCCGCCGTCCCCTGGCTCCGCTAGTCAGTATTGCGGGATCGTATAAATCGTGAGGTTAGCAGCGTTGTCGTCCACCGCCGCAAAACTGGCGATATTGCTCACCAGATTCGTTGCCATGCCGAACGCGCCACCCTCGATAGGATCCACGGACAATTGCCTGACGAATTTTCCGCCCTTGGTGAACTCGACGATCTCACTCGGCTGAGTCGGATCCGCGTTGATCACGTCGGAGTTGCTGACCAGCAAATCGCCGTTGGGTGCCGCCGCCATCGCGAGTGGACCATGCAGATGCACGGCGTCGCTGTAAGCCACGCTGCCGGTGCCCTCGTCGGTCATCGTGTTGGCGGCGGAGCCTAGCAAAAAGACCTCATTGTCCTCCGTCGAGGCGACCGCGAGGTTATTGTGGACCGCGTCATAAACCAGCCCGGTCGGCCCGACCACCAGCGCCGCCGGATCGCATCGATGAGAGTATCCCGAACCAATCTGCACCTTGGAGGTAATCGTAACGCCCGTGCTCGCGACGCTCAGATCGAAGCGCGCGACGGTGCCGCTGAGCACGTTGGAGACGAAGAGCCGCGCCGTGTTTCCGAGATCTTCAACCGTGGCGTCCCACGGACCGTCGATCAAAGTCGGATCGGTCAAGGTCTGGAGCAGATTGCCATTGGCGTCGAGCACCAGGATCGATCCGGGCATCACCGTTGCACAGGTGCCGTCCGCGGTCGGCACATTCCCGACCAGCACCAGCCCGGCCTTAAGCACGACCAGCGCCGTGCTCAGCCCGAGCGGCGGCGTGCCGCCAAAGAATTGGGTTTTCGGTCCGGTCGGCGGAATTCGCACGATCGTCGTGCCGGTGCCTTGCAAGTTTTGCGAGTTATTGAAATTTGAAACCAGCACATCGCCGGGGTTAACCGAGCCGGTCGGAAACCCGATCGGCACAAACGCGACCCCGTACGGATTCACGTCACCATTAGCCGGAACGGTCGAGACCGTCAGCGGCGGTGTCGGCAAAAACGGGGCGTTGTTCTCCTCCCCCGCTAATGCCGCCGTCGCCACAGATAACACGCAGGCAATAGCCAAACCCTTGTTAATGAAGCCCATAATCTCCTCCTCTGAGAATCGAAAGACACGACCGGCTCAACATAGATTGCCAAGTCGGTGCTTCACAAGCCGGATTCGTTCGACGTGCCATTAGATTCCAATCGCGCCCAGCTCAGTGCGGTTGCCGTAAGACTGTACAAGCGCGCGCATTCATTCTACCTTGCCGTTACGAGGGCCATTCACATGGAGCATAACGCGATGGAAACCGGGCATATCGAGGGACTGTTGAGTTACCTCGACAACAATGGCGAGCGCCCGTTCGTTTATCTCTACGAGCCGCCTTCAGGCGTACCGATGCGTTCGCGCGGCAATATCAAACATACGATGAAGGTCTATGACGGGCGGCAGGTCGCCGATCGCCTGACGCTCGACGGCCAGGGTTTCGCCTTCGTGCATCATGTCAGCAAGGTCGTGAACTTCTATGATCCGGCTGAAGTCGAGCGGGTCTACTATCCTGAAGTCGCGCAGCTGGTTAAGGACGTAACCGGTGCCGTGCGCGTACAGGTCTTCGATCATAACGTGCGCTGCCGTCCGATGGCCAAAGAGGGGATCAACGGCGCGCGCGAGCCAGTCAAATTCGCGCACAACGACTACACGCTCAAATCCGGGCCGCAGCGCGTGCGCGACCTGATGGGTGAGGAGGCCGAAGAGCTACTCAAACATCGGTTCGCCGAGATCAACGTCTGGCGGCCGATTCGCGGTCCCGTCGAGGAGACCCCCCTCGCCGTTTGCGACGCCCAGAGCATGACGCTCAAGGACTTTGTCGCGACCGATCTAAAATATCGCGATCGCACGGGCGAGGTCTATTCGGTCGCCTACAACCCGACCCATCGCTGGTACTACTTTCCGCAGATGAAGCGTGACGAGGCGCTGCTGCTCAAATGCTATGACTCGGCGGAGGATGGGCGCGCGCGCTTCACCGCCCATACCGGCTTCGATGATCCGACCAGTCCGCCCGATGCCGCACCGCGCGAGAGTATCGAAGCGCGGATGCTGCTGTTCTTCGCGGAGTAATCGTCGGCGGGGTTGGTCGCGGCAAGCGAAATCTCTTCGCGAATAAAATTTCTCCAATAACAAAGACGGCCGGTGGGCGATGCCCACCGGCCGTCTTTTGCAGTCTTTCTCTCAGATCGCCGGACTTAAACCCCGACCCCGTGACGCAGCAGCTTGCCGGAAGTCGCGCCCGTGCACTCACCGTCCTTGAAGGTGCTCTCGCCATTGACAATGATCCAGCGATAGCCTTCCGCTTTCTGCACCCGCCGCCACTCGTTGCCCGGCAGGTCATGCACGATCTCGATCGGCTTCACCGCGAGCTTGTCGAAATCATAAACAACCATGTCGGCCGGCGCGCCCTCGCGCAGAAAACCGCGATCCTTGAAGCCCGCGATAAAGGCCGGCAGTGCGCTCAACCGCCAGTGAATGTCCTCGAGTGACAGCCACTCCTTTTCGCGGCAGTACTTCACGATGCCTTCCGTCGGGAAGCGCCCCGCGGTCAGGAACTTCGTATGCGCACCACCGTCGCTCACCCCAAACGGAATCGCCGGGTTGTCGATCAGGTCTTTCATCAGCGTCATGTCCTGATTCACCGCGGGCGCGAAGAACTCGGTCTTGAGGTCTTCCGACGCCGCGATGTCCAGCATCACATCCACCGGATGCTTGCCGGTTTGCGCCGCGGCCTTGCGCAGCGTCAGACCCTCGAGGCTCTTATTCTCGGGCTTGGTGCAATCCGTGATGATGATCTGATCAAAGTAACTCGTGATCAGACTCTCGCGCGGCATCTGCGCCTTCAGCCCCTCGCGACGCCGCGGATCGCCCAACTTCTCCTTGCGCTCCGCCACCGTGCCGGTGGTCGCTTCGCGCCACGCGTCTGAATCGTCAAACAGGTTCCAGTCCTCAAATGTGAAGCTCAACCCGGCGTCAGTCGTGATGCCCTGCCCGTAAACCCGCAGCCCCTTCTGCCGGCAGCGCTCGAGCCACTTCAGCGTGTTCCGATGACGATGCGGAAAACGATCCTGCGTCGCCACCGCCTGGTACATAATCGGCCGCCGGCTGATCTCTGCCAACAGCTCGAAATGCTTCGCGTCTTCCTTCGGATCCCAGCTCACCAGCGTGAGCTCTTGATGACCTTGGCCACGCGCCCCGAGCACCTTCGCCATCTCGATGCAGGTCGCGTCGTGCATGATGTCGGTGTTCATCGGCGAGCCATCGTAATCGCGCTGCACCGACGACGGCCCATCCGGCTTGAGCCGCTGCGCAGACCAGCCGCAGGCCCCGGCGTCCATCGCCTCATTCAGGATACGCCGCATCTCTGCGTGCTCCTGCTCAGTCGGCAGCCGTCCGGTCTTCGACTCCTCGATGCCCATCACGTAGCCCAACACCGGATTCATCGGCACCGACGGCAGCAGGTTGACCCCCTTCGGCAGCTGATCCAGCTTGTCCATGAACTGCGGATAGGTTTCCCAGTCCCACTGCGGCGCCATCGCCGCCTTCATCGAGGCAAATGGGATCGCCTCGGTGCGGACCATCGTCAGCATCGCCCGCTCGACATCCGCCTTGTGCACCGGCGCAAAGCCGAAACCACAATTTCCGATCACCACCGAAGTGATGCCATGCCAGCCCGAGAGCGTCAGGTAGGGATCCCAGAAAATCTGCGCATCGTAATGCGTGTGCAAGTCGATAAAGCCCGGCGCCACGATCAGCCCGTCGGCCTCGATCACCTGCTTTGCTTCGTGCGCCTGAGTTCGGCCGATCTTCGCGACCTTGCCGTCTTTGATCGCGATGTCATCGCGGAAGCGCGGCGCCCGCGTTCCGTCCACGATCATCCCGTTCTTCACCACTAAGTCGAATTCTGGCATATGCAGATCTCCGCGTTTGGTTGGACTTCCTCTGCTGTCTGCTCCCCAGGCGAGACCAGGAAGTCAAGGGTTTCCTTCGGTCACTATTTCTGAACGCCACTTATATGCCCGAGCCTAATCGATCCGCGAAAACTTGGCAACCGGATTCGGCGGGCGTCGACCGCGCTGCGGCCTTGATTCGCAGTCACGATCCAATCCTTTTCGGCGGTTCAGTCCTTTTTCGCGCCAGCCTCGAGCTCGATGGCGCATGGCACGATCACCCGCGCCACCGCATTGTAGAGCGCGACGTTCATCACCAGCTCCATGATGCGCCGGTTGTCGAGAAAATCGCGCAGCGCATCAAAGGTCAGCTCGCTCACGCGGACGTTGCGCGTCGCCTCCTCGGCATAGCGCATCACGGCGCGCTCGTTGGCGTCGAACACGGGCGAGGCCGCGTAATCCGCGAGCTGTTCGAGCTGCTCGCGCCGCACTCCCGCCCGCAACGAAATATTCCAGTGATGCACGAACTCGTATTCCGCCCCAGTCAGCCGCCCGACCGTCATCAACGCCAGCTCCCGCAGCTTCGGATCGAGCGCGGTGCCGTTGCGACACTCATCGGCGAGCGCGACGAAGCGCCGCAACAGCTTCGGCGCGTTGGCGACCGTGCGATGGATATGCATCGGCTCGCTCCCGCGGCTTTTGACAAAGTCGTCCCAGACGCCGCGGTCAGCTTCGGCCAATTCGTTGCGCGTCACGTAAGGCAATCGTCCCATGATGATTCTCCCGACAAAATCGGTTCGTTGATGATCGTTACTCGGACCTCTCGTTACTCGGACTTCTTGCGCAGATAGTGGCTGTGGGCCTTCGCGCGATTCCCGCAGGCCTGCATCGAGCACCAGCGCCGCGTCCCGCTCTTGCTGTCGTCGACAAACAGCCAGAGACACTTCGGGTTGGCGCAGAGGCGGAGGCGAGCGGTCTGGCGTCCGGCCAGCACGTCCGCCGCCGACCATAGCACCGGTGCAAGCAATTCGGCGACGCTCGTCAAATCGCGTTCGATCCGCCAGCCGATGCGGGAACGTTCGGCTGCGAGCACCCGGCGCGCCGGCGCCTCGTCGAGGGCGCGGTTGAGCTGCGCGATCGCGTCGCGGCTGGGCTCGCCCCCTCTGGCCAGCCGCGCGAACGTCGCGTAAAGCGCTTCACGGAGCCCGAGCGCCTGCGCCAGCATCAGGCCCGCCGGCGCGGGCGACTTGCGCGCCCACGCCAGCGCCGCGGCCGCCTGCCGCGTCGTGAGGCATCCTGTGCTGGCCGCCCAATCGATCAACTCTTTGATGTTGTGCAGCGATTCGGCCGTCGCGCTGCCGCGCCAAGCCAGCGTGTTGGCGAAGTCCATGCAGAGCTGCGGGGTGGGTCCGGCGATCACCTCGCCGCGCGCGCCGTTGCCCCCGCCGCGCCCACCGTTCATCCCCTCCGCCACGACATCTTTCATACTAACCATGAGTGTGGTTGACAAGCTCTGTCACTTCAACTATCTAACCGGTTAGGTAGTTAATCGCAATCAATTCCGGTTGCGACAAACCCCGGGCCACCGCGCCCGGGCAGAGCGAGGAGACGACAATGATCGAGCACCTTTCGTTTGGAGTGAAGGATCTGGCGCGGGCCCGGCGCTTTTACGACGCCGCGTTCAAGGCGCTCGGCTACGGCTGCGTCGCCGAGTTTCCCGGCGCCGCCGGCTATGGTCCGGCGGGCGCCGATGCCGGCGGGGCGGGCCTCTGGCTGATGGCGGTCGAGCACCCGGTCGCGGCCGACGAGAAATCCGGCCTGCACCTCTGTCTGGCCGCGCCCAACCGCGCCGCAGTCGACGCCTTCCACGCGGCGGCCGTCGCCAACGGCGGTCGCGACAACGGCCAGCCGGGCCTGCGCAAGGACTACGGTGACAACTACTATGCCGCCTTCGCGATCGATCCCGACGGCTACCGGCTCGAGGCTTACTGCGGCAAGGCCTGAGTCCGCCTGCTTAACTCTCAGCGGGACCGGCCCTCACGGCCGGTCCCGCAACAGAGTCTCTGCACGACGCGTCGCCGCCCCTGCTACCGGGAGTTGGCACACCGCTAATCCGAATGTACGGTGACGCCCTGAGCGCTTAGCACTCGCCCGGCGAATTTTTCTTTTATCTTCGGCCTTTCGCTACGGCACGCCCGTTGCTCAGACCTTCAGCATCCAGCCTCCGCTGGAAAATCTCTGGAGGAAACGCAATGGCAAGTAAAATTCGGAAACTGTTCGCAACCAGTTCAGGTGTAAAAAGAGCGATGGTGAGTGAGCTCGTCCTCCTCATCGCCGGCGCCATGGTCGGCTCGGCCTTCGCCGCACAACCCGGGACTTATGCAGCGGGAGCGCCCGCTGCATCAACACATCTTACGAGTTCGTCGTCGACGCTCAAGATCAGCAAGTTCAGCGTTCTGGGCACTGGCACTGCCGGCGCCGGGTTTCTCGGGACCTGCTTCGGGGAAACCTGCAATGCCTCGGCGGGCGATTGTTTCTGCGAGCAATTTAGCGGAACGACCACGGCACCCATCCTGGGGCGGTCAACCTGGACGGTCGATTTCACGGAAAACGACGACGATACGACCAACACCGGTAACGGCGGCCGTTGTTTCCCGTCTGAAGGCGAATTGACGATCACCAGTGCCAAGGGCGATATCCGCGCGGAGATCTCCGGGCCTGCTTGTCAAAATTTTCTCGGCAACGCCTCCGTGACCTTCGTTTTGCAGTATGGTCAAGCCTTTCAAATCGACCCGGTATTGAGCGACGGCAAAACTCTCGGGCTCAACGGCGGCGGCAGCTTTTCACTGTCGGATAGCGTTAATAGCGCGGGCTTCGTCACAATGACGGCGACCGGCTTCTCCGCGAAATAAGCCCTCGGCGAATTCGCGCAGCGCAAGAAAAAAGGGACCGGTCTGCGCGGGCCGGTTCCTTTAATTTCGCGAATCTACGCGAAGAGCATCTCGGACATGGCGCCGCCTGGCGGCATCATCGGCATCACGAGCTCTTCTTTTGGGATCACAATATCGATCAGCACCGGGCCCGGCGTCGCGAACGCCTCTTTCATCGTCGCCGCGAGGTCCTTGGACTTCTCGATGCGGAAGCCCTTAGCCCCGTAAGCGTCGGCGAGCTTGACGAAGTTTGGCACCGACATCGCCGAATACGAATAGCGCTCGGCGTAAAACCGCTCCTGCCACTGCCGCACCATCCCGAGGTAGTAGTTGTTCAGGATGATGACCTTGATATCGACGTTGTACTGCACCGCGGTGCCGAGCTCCTGGATATTCATCTGGATCGAACCGTCACCCGAGACCACCACGACGTTACGGTCGGGGGCGGCGAACTTCGCGCCGATCCCGGCCGGCAGCCCGTAGCCCATCGTGCCGAGGCCGCCCGAGGTCAGCAGCGAGCGCGGCCGCTCGAACGGGAAGAGCTGCGCGATCCACATCTGATGCTGCCCAACGTCGGTCGCGATGATGCAATCGCCCTTGGTCAGGGTGTGCAGCTCCTCGATCACGTGCATCGGTGAGACCGCCTCGCGCGCACGGTCGTGGCCGTTTTCATAGAGCGGCTTCGCGCGTTTCCATTCGAGAATCTGCTGATGCCACGCCGACCAGGCGGCCTTGCGCCGACCGATACTCTCGCGCGCGCGCACCACCTCGAGCATGTCGATGAGCACCGTTTTGATATCCCCGACGATAGGAATATCGACGCGGACGTTCTTCGAGATCGACGACGGATCGATATCCATGTGGATGATGGTCTTGGCCTTGGGCGCGAAGTCGGCGATGCGCCCGGTGACGCGATCGTCGAAACGCGCGCCCACCGCGATCAGGCAATCGGTGTTGCAGACGGCGTTGTTGGTGCCGTAGGAGCCGTGCATCCCGAGCATCCCGAGGCAGAGCGGGTCGGACGCCGGAAAGGAGCCGAGGCCCATCAGGGTTTCCGTGGTCGGGATGCCGAGGCCGCGCACCAACTGGGCGAGCTCCGGCGCCGCGCCTGACCACTGCACGCCGCCGCCTACGTAGAAGAGCGGTTTTTCGCTCTGCTCGATCGCCTCGATCGCGCGCTCGATCTGGCGCGGATTACCCTTCATGGTCGGCTTGTAACCGCGCCGCTCGACCGGTTCAGTAGGCTCGAACTCACACAGCGCCTGCTGGACATCCTTCGGTACATCGACTACCACCGGGCCGGGACGACCGCTGCCCGCGATATAGAAAGCCTCTTTGACCGCGCGCCCGAGATCCTTAACGTCCTTTACGAGGTAGTTGTGCTTGGTGCAGGGACGCGTGATACCGACGAAGTCCACCTCCTGAAAAGCGTCGTTGCCGATCAGCGCCGTACCGACCTGACCGGAGATCACCACCAGCGGGGTCGAATCCATGTAGGCGTCGGCGATCCCGGTGACGGCATTGGTCGCCCCCGGACCCGACGTTACGATCACCACACCCGGCCGTCCGCTGACGCGCGCATAGCCTTCGGCCATGTGCGTCGCGCCCTGCTCGTGACGTACGAGGACATGACGCAGCTTCGAGTCGAGCAGCGCGTCGTAGGTCGGTAGAATCGCGCCGCCCGGATAGCCGAAAATAACGTCGGCGCCCTCAGCGATGAGGCTTTCGATTATGATCTGGGCGCCGGTCAGTTTTTTCATCGAAGTTCCATTGGCGACGTTGCTTCGCGCACTTTCCGCTTTTTGAAGAGCCTAAGAGGATACACTACGCCGGCGCGCTGTGACAACGCAGCTCTTTCTGAAATTCCGATTAAATCCGCGCAGCCGCGCGGCCGATCTCAGAAGCGCAGGTTGAACCGGATGTCGCCGAAGCGCACCTCGCTGCCGCTCGCGATGCGCGCCGAACCCTGCACCGTCTGGCCGTTGACGTAGCTGCCATTGGTCGAGTTCAGGTCGATCAACTCGAAGGCGCCGTCGCGGCGCACCAGCCGCGCGTGATTGCGCGAGACGCTGGCGTGCGGGATCACGATGTCATTGTCCTCGCCGCGGCCGACCGCGACCTCGGGCTTGAGCAGCGCGTATTCGGCGGGAATCGAGTCGAGCCGATCGACGGTGGTGAGACGGGCTTCGTGCGGCGCCCCCGCCCCGCTGATCGTCACCGGCGTCATCACGCGCGGGGCCGGAGGAGCGGAGGGCCTGGCCGCGGGCGCCGACGGCGTCGCCACCGCGCGCGCCCGCTCCGCTACCTGACGGGCCGCCGCTGCGAGGTTCGGCGCGGGGGCCTTGCTCTGCGCTTCGACGATCGCCTTCAACTCCTCCGCCGAGACCCCGAAGCGCATCCGCGAGAGCGTCACGAGCCCCAGCAGTGCGATCAGCGGGATGACGCCGTTCCACCATGAAAAGGCAACCTGCGCGAACCGCGGCGCGCTCTCGCCCGATGCGCCGTTCCCCGCCACCGGCTCATTGATCGCCGCCCCGCCGATTCCCTTCACCTGGTAAGAAGTGTCGGCGGCGCCGCTCTCGCCGTTGTAGTTAATCCGTAGTTGCACGGCGCGGGTGGTGCCGTCTTCGATTGGCCGCGGCGTCAGGTAGGTAAGCGAGTATTCGGTCGCGATCGAGTGTCCGATCTCGTTGACCAGCTCCGGAAAGCGGCTCTGCTCGGTTACGATATTGTACAGCCGCCCGTGCGTCGCCTGCACGACGTTGGCGTACTCCGGCGCGATGAAGGGCGGCGGCGCGACCGCATACAGGGTCAGGCCGTCTTTCTCATAGAGCGCCGCGACCTTCGCCCCGGTCTGTTCCGTCACGTCCGCGTTCACATCCGGATGATGCTGCTGATAGGCCGTGTCGCCCTCGCGATCGGGGCCGTCGCCGGCGACGTGCGGCGGCGCGTCGGTGATCAGGATCACGATCGCCTGCGCCTCCGGACGGAAGGGCAGCGTCGCCGCATAGGCAAGGCCGTCGAGTTGATCCTCGGGAATGTCGCCGCCACCGCCCGCGTGCAGCGCGCCGACCCAGCCGATGAATTTCTGCACGTCGGTGGTCAGCGCGCTGCGATATTCGCAGTTGCAATCAGGATACTGCGAGATGACGTAGTCCTCGAAGGTCACGAGACCCAGCCGGAAGTCGCGATTGTTGTTCTTCAGCTCCTCGGCGAAATTCGTGATGTTCTGCTTGACCGCGTCGATGTAGGGCTGCATCGACTCGGTCACGTCGAGCACGAAAACGATGTCCACCGGGCGGCCTTGGCCGACACCGTGAAAGTAGAGAATTTTGCCCGGCACTCCGTCCTCAAGCACCTGCACGTTGTCCTTGGTCAGGTTGCCGACCGGCTGCCCGGATTGATCGGTCAGGCCAAAATCCAGCTCGACGCCGCCGTCCGAATCAAAATGCGCGAGGCCCGGATTTCCCACCGTCACCTGAAGGTCACCCGCGGCGCCGTTCGACGCCGCACCACTCAACCACAGCACGATGCCCGCGGCGATCGCGAGCGCTCTCCATCCACGGCGAATTGCAGTCGTCATCCTCCTTCGATTGTCCGAAGCCCGAGGCGGCCTAGTCAAGTGCCCACTAGCTACGCGTGGCGGCCGCGCGTAGCTAACACAGGGGCGGGCGGGTCCGCGCGCGCGGCGTTGGTCGAGAACTCGCCTGCTCGCTCCGCGGCAACTTTATCCGGCCGCGCGTCGCGGACTCCGCCGCCCCCGGCTCCGCTCGTGGCTGGTGTCTTGCCTTGGCCGGCTGGTTAGGTTATCCCAAACGGCTGACCTCAAATTAGTCCGGCGTGGTTAAAGCGTGAAGCAACTAAGCTCGCGATGGGCGGCGGCGGTGCTGTTGGTCCCGACTCTGATAATCGTGGCGATCCTGCTTATCGGGATCGGCGCGCCCGAGGCCGGTTCGAACGGCAAGGGCTTCCTGCAGATTCTTTTCACCGGCGCGGTCTCGACGACCAGCGGCTTCTTCTCCAATCCCACGGTCCAGCTCAACGTCGTCTCTGTGCGGCTCAATCCGAGCAACAATCTCGGCATCAGCGACGGCGATCCGAGCTGGCAAACGATTGCGGTGCCGGCAGGCGGCACCGTCGGCAGCAGCAATCCTTCCCTCAGTTTCGGCGGCAGCTTCGGCCCCAATGGCACCGCGGTCAACGTAGGCCAGGGCCGCAGCGAGATTCAGATCAACATGGGCCTGCTCAACAGCCTGACGATCTTCAACACCGGCAAAATCCGCGGCGAATCTTACGGCCAGGTTGAGTTGGTGCTCGACCCGGCTACCCCCGGTTTTGTTACGCCGCCCTGCAACGTCGGCTCCCAGACCGGCGAGGGTTGTATTTCGTATCCACTGGTATTGGCCCCAACCGTTTCCACGATCCGCACCCCAGTCCCCAGCCTTACGGTGACCCGCAAGACCACGCAGCAGCTCGTCATCAACATCAGCGCGCAGCTGGGACCTGGGCCGAGCTTGTCCACTCAGCAAGTGCAGGTCACCCCTTCCATCTGCGTGGTGCCCAACAGTGGCCCTGCGGGGACCTGCCCGCCGCCGTTGTTCAACACGACTTTGGGCAGTTTCGCCGGCTTCATCGGCGGCAAAGTGATCGGCTCCACCAGCAAAACGATGGTCATCGCGGAGTTGCCCAACACCGGCACGATCATTTCGAGCGTCGGCGTCGATAAGAACGGCGACTGGTCGATGATCCTGCCGGTACCGAATTCCAACGCCGACGCGGTCGCCCCCAAATGCCCTTCGGGAACCGGGACCTTCTTCGGCACCTACGATTTCTACGTCTCGACCTCCGGTAAATCGCTCGACGTCGATCAGGGCGTTTCCGTATGCAATGGCGGCACCCCATTTAGCGGCGGCACCTCAAACAGCCCGAATCTGCCGATCAACTTCACCCTCGTCAACCAGCCCCATCAGGGGCTGACCGGAACGGTTTTCGACGCCTGCACCGGCGCGACCATCGGCGGCGCAACCCTCGAACTGTACGGCAACACGGGCCTCGATGGCACCAGGATCGATTGCAGCCTCGTCGGCAATCCGCCGGCGATTCCGTCTACTTGCGTGGTGATCGCCACCGCCTCGACCGACGATACCGGCGCCTTCCCCTTGCCCGGCAATGGCGCGCAGGCTTCGCCGTTCAAGAGCATCCCGCAATTCCCGAAAGGGCAATACGCCCTCAAAGCCAGCGCCTCCGGTTACAACACGGAAATTCTAGGGGTCGTAACCGCCAAGGGCGGCACCTTGGGTTGTCCCGGTTCCGGCTTCAAGAAAAACCAGACGGATTGCAATTTCAGTCTGCCGCACGGCGAGATCGATGTGACTGCGAACTCGACCGTCGCCGCCGCGACCTCGCCCTATAACCTGCTCGTCACGATCGAGGATACCGGCACCTTCAACGGTGTAGGCGCCGGCCTGGTGACGATCCCGGTGGGCTCGACCAGCAACAGTAACCCGATGCCGATCTTTGTCCCGGCCGCCCCGCCGTTCCCCTCCGGGGTGGTTGTCAGTCCCGACGTCAGCCCGGTCGCCGATGCCAACGCCGTCGCCGACGCGGACGCCAGGGCGGCTGCGACGCCGACAGCCTCACCCACTCCGGTCTTCATCGGCGCGCCGACCGGCTATGACGTCTTCGCGTCGGTGCAGGACCTGTTCGGGGCGGTGCCGCAAAGTAACACCGGCCATAGCATTGCCGTGCTGAGCAACATCGCGCCTCCGGCCTACTGTCAGAGCGCGACGAGCGCGCCGCCGGCGCCGGCCGCGCTGCTGCCGGCCGTCACCTGCGTCGGCCATGGCAGCGTCGCCGGCAGCGTCGTCGACCCCGACCAGAACACGCAGATCCTCGTCTCGAAAGCGGCTGGCAACGGCAACAACGTCGATCTGATGACCACCACGGTCGTCCCCAACGGCCAGCAGGGCGGCGGCGGCTTCGCGATCTGCGCCCCAGCGGATTCCTATACGGTAACTCATGTCGAGTCCCAGCCGACCGGAACGCCGATTGCTGAAGCCTCGACCAGCGTCACGCTCGTCGGTCCGACCACCATCGCGACGCCGATGACCACCCCGACGCCGCCCCCGTGTCAGGGCATCTGCAGCGATTTCTCCGGCAGCAGCAACGGCAAGGTCTGCCTGCTTTGTCAGGGCACCGGGTCGTTGCCGCCTTTATAAAGCCATCGCGATGCGCAACCGAACTTACTTGACCTTCAGGCGCGCCGGCGCGCTCGCGCTTCTGGCCCTTATCGGCCTGGCGGCGCCCGGCTGCAACGGCTTCGGCACCGTCGACGCGACCTTGCCGGGCAACACGCCGCCGGTCTCCGCGCAGACCGTTTATCGCCTCGTCGGCAGCATCGGCACGCCCTTCGTCGCGACCATCTCCGATACGCGCTCTTCGTGGACCCTGAACGGCGTTGTCCCGCTCAATATCATCATCGTCAATATTCCGAGTCCCGGCGCCGGCGCCCCCGGTGCTTCGCGTATCGTCGCCACCAAAACGACCAACGACTCGCGGCTGCTGAGCGTCGAGATACTCTCCGGCTTCGGCGTCGCGGACGTCGCCTCAACCTTTGCTAACTACGGCACGGTTGTAGGCGGGATCAACCAGAAACTGCCCGCCTTGGCGCCCAAGGCCAGTCCCGACGTCCGCTATTACGTCAAGGGACCGGCTACCGCGGTTTTCAACGCGGTCATTGAAGATTCGACCACCGCCTTCGCCCTGCAATCGCGCGTGACCACGGTGATTCTGCAGGATTCGCCTAATGGCGGCTCCCAGAGCGGCCACGTTGACGGCATTTTCAACCTGGTCCAGGACATCGGGCCGCTCGACATCGATCTCTTCTTCAACGGCAAGCTGGTCTCGCACGCCGCCGGCGGCGGCTCGCAAATTGTCAAAGTCAACTGAGCCGTCTGTTCGCCGCTGAGCGCATCCTCGCGATAGTTTGACAGGGTGCATCGCGATCGTCATAACTAGCGGCAACACGGTTCCGTAACCCGACCAGAGGCCGCGGCAAGCATCGTCGCGCGGTCCGCGGCGGAAAGTGGAAGAAGCCTGCATTGCGTAGAGTTTTGCTTATTGTTCTGGTGATCGTTCTGATCGCCGCCATCGTACCGGGCTGGCGCTATTACAAGTATCTGGCAAGCCACGTTTCCACCGACGACGCCTACGTCGACGGAACGGTGGCGCTGCTCTCCTCGCGAATTTCGGGCACCGTCACGCGGCTCTTTGTTGAGGACAACTGGAAGGTCAACGGCGGGCAGTTGCTGCTGACGCTCGATCCCGAGGACTACCAGATGCGCGTCGCCGAGGCCCAGGCCCAGCTCGAGCGTGCGCAACAGTCGGTCGATCAGTTGTTTGCCCAGCTTGACGCGGCGCAGGCGGGCCTCAATCTGGCCGGCTCGCAGTTGCATCAGGCGCAGATCGATTACGACCGCGCGCGCAAACTCAGCGCGGAAGGTGTGGTTTCGCGCGAATATTACGATCAGGCAGAGACCGCGATGCGCGTCGCCGTCGCCGATCGCGCCCTCGCCGAGCATCAGGTCGAGCAGGCCCGCGCCGCGCTCGGCGGCAACGCCGAGGATTCTGCGCGCTACGAGCGTCCGATCGTCCTGCAGGCCCGCGCCGCGCTCAACATGGCCCGGCTCGACCTCGGCTACACTGAAATTCGCGCGCCGCTCGGCGGCATCATCACCCGCAAGAGCGTGCATGTCGGCAACCGCATCCAGCCGGGCGAGCCGCTGCTCGCGATCGTCCCGGTCGATCGCCTGTATGTCACCGCCAACTACAAGGAGACCCAGCTCACCGACGTCCGCGTCGGCCAGCCCGTCCGCATCGAGGCCGACATCTACCCGGGCTATGTTTACCAGGGCCACGTCGATTCGATCAGTGTCGGTACCGGCGCGGCCTTCGCCCTGCTGCCGCCGGAGAACGCGACCGGTAACTGGGTCAAGGTGGTGCAGCGCGTCCCGGTCAAAATCGTCCTCAATCAGCCCGCGCCCGCCGACAAGCCGCTGCGCGTGGGCCTTTCGGTGGATGTCGCAATCGACGTCACCAACACCAGCGGGCCGCTGCTCTCGTCAACCTTGCAGAATGCCTACGACGAGCACTCAGCGACCCCCGGGATGGCGCCGGAGCGCCTGCAGACGCGCTCCGATCCGACCGGCGCATCGCTGCCCGGCGATTCCGGCCAACCTGTGACCCAACAGTAGAACGCGTGCCCGACGCCGCCGCCGTCAGCCGCCGTCTCGGCGTCTGTCTCGACGCCCCGGTGGCCCGCTTGGCCGTCCTCGCCAGCGGATGGGAAACCACGGTCTTTGAGTTCGTCCTTGCCGGCCGCTCATCGCGGCTGCCAGGCGCCGAAGTCGGCCAACCGCTGGTCTTGCGCTCCTACGACGGTCCCGACGCAGACGCCAAGGGGATTCGCGAGGCCCGCACTATGGCGGCCCTCGCGACGGCAGACTATCCAGTGCCGAAGCCTCTGTTATTCGAGCCCGAACGCGCTCCTCTGGGCGCGCCCTTTCTGATCATGGAGCGCGCCCGCGGTGGGCCGTTGTTCGCGTCGGGCAACTTCCCGCAGGCCTTCAAAACCTTCTCGATGGGCTTCGTCGGCTTTGTGCGGGCGCAAGCGCAACTCCATCGGTTGGCGCGCAACGGCTTCGATCCGCGAAACATCGCACCGGCCTACCTCGCCGACCATTGCGCACACGGTGGTGCGCTGCTCGATCGGCTGCTCGAAGTCGTCGCGCAGCGCATCGAATGCGGACCGCTCCCGGGTCTGCGCGACGCGCTCATCCTCCTGCGGGAGCAGGCCGGGCGCTTTCGCACGGCGCCGGATGCGATCGTCCACATGGACTATCATCCGCAGAACGTCGTCGTGCAGGGTTTGCGCGTAACCGGCGTCATCGATTGGGTCAGCGCCGATCACGGCGATCGTCATCTGTGCGCCGCCACCACCTCCGTGATTTTGGCTTCGAGCGCGATGGACCATCCGCGCTGGATGCGCGATAATGCCGCCGGCAACGCGCTGCGCGCGCTCTTCACCGCGCTCTATCTCCCGCTCTACCAGGCGCTCGCCCCGATGGAGTGGGAGCGCTTCCGCTACTGCCAGGCTGTTGCTGCGCTGTTGCGGCTCTCGACCTTCGGGATCATGCGGGCGCGCGGTCCGGCGGCGGCCGGCTACCGGCCCGAGGCGATCGCCAACGTCACCCCCGGGGTTGTGCGCCTGCTCTCGCGTTACACCGGCCGCAAAGCCGGCACACCGGTAGCCATCCCGGCCGCAAGCTGACGCCTTGGCGATAGCCCTCCAAGGATTACCCGCGCGGTGGCCTCACTGAAGCGTATCGAGCAGGGCCTTCGCTTCTTTGAGATCGAGCGTGTCGAAGCCCTCGGTGAACCAGTTGTAAATCTCCGCGAGCATCGCGCGCGCCTCGCTGCGACGGCCTTGCGATTTGAGCAGCCGCCCGAGACTCATCGTCGCGCGCAGCTCCCAGGCCTTAGCACTCGTCGTTTGCGCTTGCGCGATCGCTGCGCGGAAATCACTCACGGCCTTTTCTGCGTCTCCCCGCCTGAGCCGCAGCTCGCCGCGCAGACGGAGGGTTTCAGAACGGTAGATCAACTCATCGGGATTAACCTGCAGTGCTTGTTCCGCAGTGAGAAGAGCATCATCAATAACCCCTGCAAGGGCTTGGGCTTCGCAGAGGTATCCCAGGTACTTGGCACGAGTGGCATAGAACTTCATCGCGTCGAGCTCCGCAAGCCCTTCGCGAATCTGATCGACAGTACCGCTAGTTTCTCCCATTTGGGCTCGTACCCAGGCGTCGAGAACTTTCCCGAGCGTCTTCAACAGGGGGAATCCAGAGGCGGCGCCGAACCTTAACGATTCGTCATTAGCCTCCCGCGCGCGCTTAAACTCGCCGCGGAGACTGTGGAGACTAGCCACAAACCAAAGCGTGAAACCCAGCGCGAAGGGATTGTTGGCAGTGCGCGTCTGCAAAAGGGCGCGTTCCATGTGCCCCAGAGCGTGATCTGCGTAGCCGAGCTGCCATTCATTCTGTCCTGCGAAAAGAAGCGGGTCGCCCCCGGGGCGGGGGCTATTAGTGCCGCTTTGAGAGCCGCTTCGGCGATACTCGATCGCTTCGAAAAGGTATTGGCGAGCGCCAACAAGATCGCCGAGCAGATAGTGGCTGTAGCCTTGGGCGCTACGCGCCGCCGCCAGCGCCGCTGGGTTCTCGATGTTGCGCGCGATCGCGAACATCTGGTCGGCCAAGGCAAGCGCCGATCGTAGCTCGCCCCGTAGATTCGCCGAGCTCCAAAGGCCAGTGAATACTTGGAGCGATTCTGTGCCATCGCTCCGCTCGGCCAAGATCCGGGCTCTTGCATAGGCCTCGCCCGTATCAGCCGCCGTCCATCCGCGCGTCCCTACCATCACGTTGCCCAAAGCCAACTGCAGAGTCAGTTCGCGGCTGTCGCGCTCGCCGGATTCCGGCAACGTATTGAGAAGCGCTAGCGCCTCGCGGTAATGCTGCTCGGCCTCACGGTAAGCGCGGCGCTCAACGGCGCGCTCACCCGCTTTTTTCCAGGCGGCGATTGCCGGGTCGGTTTCGCCCGCCTCGGTCCAATGGCGCGCGAGGACTTCAGGATGCGACTCCTTGATGACGGGGAACTGCTCATCGATGGTGCGGGCGACGCTGAGATGCAGCTCTTTGCGGCGGCTCTTGAGTAAAGCTTCGTAAGCGGCGTCGCGGATCAGCGCATGTTTGAACCGGTAATTCGCGTTGGGCGCGAGGCCTTGGACATAGAGCAATTCGGCCTCGGCCAACTCGCCCAGCGCTGCTTGCAGCTCCGGCTCGGGCACTCGATGGACCGCGTGGAGCAGCTCGTAGGAAAACTCGCGGCCGAGCACCGCGCCGACCTGCGCGACTTCCTTGGCCGGACCTAAGCGATCGAGCCGAGCCATCAGCGAGTCATGCAGCGTTGCGGGTATCTGGCGGATCGCATCGCCGCCGCCACTTTCGAGCAGCGCCCGCGTCAGTTCCTCGACGAACAGCGGCACGCCGCCGGTGCGCTCGACCACCGCCGCGACGGTCTCAGCCGAGAGCGCCTTGCTCGCCGCCACCTGCGCGACGATCGTGCGGATGTCGCGTGCGCCGAGCCGGTTGAGCGTGAGCTGCGTATGATGCGCGCGCATCGACCACGGCGCGCGAAACTCCGGCCGCGCCGTGTAGATCAGCATCAGTGGCGCGGTCGCTCCCTGCTCGACCAGCAACTGCGTCACTTCCAGCGTCGAGGGATCCGCCCAGTGCAGGTCCTCAGTCGCGATCACCAGCGGCTGCGCCTTCGCCGCGCCCATCGTCCAGGCGACCAGCGTCGCCAAGAGCCGCTTGCGCTGTTGATCGGGCGGCATGCTCAACGGCGGGTACTTGTCGCCGAACGGCAGCTCCAGCAGCGACGCAATCAACGGTACGGCGCCCTCGATCTCGACGCCGGTGGCTTTGAGCGAAGCCTCGAGTGCCGCCAGCCGCCGCTCATTGTTCTGGTTGCTGCGCCAATGGAAGCTATCCCGCAGCATCTCGGCCGTCGCATAGAAGGGCGTATTCTGAAAGAAGGCCGCGGTCGAACCTTCGAGCCAGGTATGGCGGTCGGCGGCGATCCGCTCGCGAAATTCCTGCACCAGCCGCGACTTGCCGATGCCCGGCTCGCCGATAATCGTGACGACCTGCCCCTCGCCCTCGGCCGCGCGCGCCCAGCGGCTCAGCAGCGTGCGCAGCTCATCGTCGCGCCCAACAAACGGGGTCAGACCGCCGGCCGCAGCCGCGGCTTTGAAGCGCCCCTGCATCCCGCTCGGCCGCACGACGCGATAGAGCTGGACCGGCCGCTCGATGCCCTTGAGCGTCTGCGCGCCGCGGTCCTCGACGACGAACAGCCCCGAGATCAGGCGATGAGTTTCGCCGGTAACCACTACGGTGTCCGGTTCGGCTGCGGCCTGCACGCGCGCCGCGATATTGGCGGTATCGCCGAACGCATCCACCGCATTGCCCG
>Ga0070733_10000973_pt1 | contig 21905 bp, 12 predicted proteins | sample Coa_R1_9_FD_66450 | JGI IMG/M metagenome (GOLD analysis project Ga0070733, IMG submission 66450) | Surface soil microbial communities from Centralia Pennsylvania, which are recovering from an underground coalmine fire - Coalmine... | ecosystem: Environmental > Terrestrial > Soil > Unclassified ... | reverse complement strand
GCGAATTTCATCAGGGCCCGGACAAATCATTGTCCAAAAAAGGCCGGATATATAAACGCAACCCTGTTTCTCGTGTCATAAATGCGACTGACCTCTGTTGCATCGAGGGCTGGGTCCATAATAAAAATCAGAGACACCCAGCGTCGCTTCCGCTCCGACTGGTACTTTTGACCGAACCGCTGGTACACTTCAGACCGAAACCCCTGGTACTTTTCGCCGAAATACGCAATCAGAGACCGCTTACCTCCGATTGCAGGGGAGGATCTTCCTTTTACTCCAATGATTCAAAAACCCACAGATCCGTTACCGACAATCGCCCTCTCCTCGGCCCTCTTTCGCTCCAGCCCGAATCTTCGGGAAAAATCCAGGAGGTACGCATATCTTCGGGCAAGACCGCTTCGGGAAGGGGGCTTGGCCCGAAGATGATTGCGCCTTACGGTCAATCGGAGAGGCTGGAACGCCAGGGGGGCTGGATTTGACCCCCTCAGCCTCAGATTGAATGCTTGAATCGAGGATTCGGGGCAACAAGACCGGCATCGAGCGTTTTCGCTAAGAGACCCTGCCGGGACCAGTCGTCCAACCGACCTGGAACGCTTCGGGGGATGGGGGGGGATACCCTAAGTAATTTCCGCCAGCCCACGGAGAAACCCGATCCGGCCGGATCGTACCATGCCCCCACTCGATTGCAACGACGGTTTTGAACAGGTGAACGTCCGCTCGGCTCAAAACTGAATGTAACCACTGAAAGCCCACCGTACCGTCAGTCTGGAAACAAGACCGAAGGCACCCTGCAACTCTAAAGAAACGGTGGCTCCCAGGCAAAACCGGTTCTATTTTTGATTCCCGACGGCCTCGAACCCGGCGGGGAAAAGGGCGCTGACGTTGCAGGTCGAATATTGTGCCGTCGTCAATCCTCGGCCCCAAGTTCGTCGCGCTGCACCGCGATTTTGGCGCCTTGTTCATCTTATCCTCCTCGTCCTCCTCGCAGCGGCCGACCCAACGCAGGACTGCCCCGATGTCAGAGAAATCTCAGGAAAAACAAGGACCAACTTTATTTACGTCATTTTCATCTGGTCTTGATCGGACCGTAACATCGAGGGAGGAAGATCGCTTCTGCCGGGGGTGGCTTCGAACTTTGAATAGCGCGGGTCTTCCCGGAAAGGGACCCAGTCAAGACTCTCTGCGAGAGTTTGACGGGGTCTGTGTGTTCAACTTATCAGAAAGGAGAAAACACAATGAATCTGAAGGGAGCTCAGAAGGCCGCTGTTGCGGTACTCGCGCTCGGGGTGATCTCCGTCGGATCATACGGAAGAGCCTCTGCCTCGAGTTTTAACTCGGGCGACTTGGTATTAGCCATGTTTAACAACGGGACTGAATATGTGGACGATCTGGGACAGGAAAGTACGCTACTGGCGGGACCGGGGCCGAAGGTTATTACCGTGGCCAACTCGACGACGGTCAGTCAGGTCGGCGGATCGAATCCGGTAAGGTGGGCCCTCATCGGCGATTCTTACCTGGACACGGCAAATCTCTTTGCCACGTCCCCGACGCCGCCCAGCCAGATATCGATCCCGTCCACCAACGTCGCGAACTCAGCGAATCAAGCAATCGCCTGGCTGGCGGAACTTAACGCTGATAACGCACCTTCCTCCTACACCACACCCGCCTCCTCTGGGCCTTCGTCGGGTGCTCCGTTTCAATCGTATAGCAATGCTTTTAATTCCAGCCCAAACCAACTGGGTGGAGGCTTCCCAGTGGCGATGTCGGCGCTGTTAGGAAACACCATGAACGTCCTGTCCGGAGATTACAACACCAACGCCTTGACGCTGCTCGGTAGCGCCACCCTCTCCTCGGATGGCACGACCCTGACGCTCGCGCCGCTGGCGACCCCCGTACCGGCCGCGTTCGTTCTGTTCGTCACGGGCGTGGTGGGAATCATCGGCGTCGCGCGTCGCCAGATTCTTTCGGCCTAAGCCCACGCCGTTGCAAGAAACAGGAGCCCCGGGGTCGGTCAATGGGTTGTGGAGGGGATAGCCCGCAAATACGGGTCCTGACCTTCTCGACCGAGATGGCGCCCGGGCTCCTGATGAGACCTGACGCAAACCATAAACTTTCACAGAGGAGATCCTTGAATGAAAAAAAGCAGCAGTCTCTCCATCGCCCTGGCTACCGTATGGGCGGCCGTTCTCTGGATGGGCGCACCGGCGTCCTCGGCGGTTGCCGCCGATCCATTTTGTCCCACGGCGACGTCCTGTGACAGCAACTCACTGAATGCGGGCGGCTCTTCAGCAGCGACCGGGTTCGTACAGGAGGTGCCACTTAGCATCTTCGATCAGGCCCCCACCCTCCCGAACTTCTACACGAACTGTCCGGCCACCGGATGTACGTCGCTCCCGAAACTGTCGGTTTGGACGGGAACCATCTCGGGGACGAATTCGATCGTCCGCTACACGGCGACGAATTCAGGGAACGGACTTTGTACCCTGGAATTCCAGCTGGGGATAACCTGCCAGTCGGTTACCAGCGGAAACGTGAATGTCCTGGATCATACCGGCGCCGGTTGCACGGCCAGAGCCGGGAATCCGCAAACCAGCCCCAGCGGAAGACAGTTTAATGAATTCGACGGCTGTACCGCGACCCTCTCCGAATTGCTGCACCTGGCGGCCGCCGATGTACGAGGCGGGTCCTTCCACCAGACCGGTCCGATCACCAACACCGTAACGCCGATCGACGACACCAACCTGACCGACAACCAGGTCACGGCGGTTCCCTGGAGCATCGTGGTGGAAAACCATGTCCAGAAATACTCCGGCAGCGGTACTTGCCCCGTCCTAAATAGCGGCAGCTGCTCAAATGTGGTCGGTTTCAGCCGAACCGAGGTCGAGCAGATTTTCGCTCGCGGCGTGACGGACTGGACCCAGCTCGGCCTGGTCTCGGTCAACGCCGACGGCACTGTGAATTCCACCTTTGGGACCGCGCCCATCTCCCTCTGTCTTCGAACGGCGGGCTCGGGATCGAAAGCGGCCCTCTCCGTTGCCGTCCTGAAGGACAGCAAGGAGACCCCGGTCGGGTCAACGAACCTCACCTTATCGGCTCCCGGAGTCTATTTCGGTTCCGGATCCTCGGATGTTGAGGACTGCATTCAAGGGAATGCCTCCAACGGTCGCCCGGCGCATTTCGGTGCGGCCGCCTATTTGGACGCCGACATCGCCGACCCGGCGAACACGTCGGAAACCGGAGTTCTGTCCGGCGGGTATCCTGTAAAGCTTGCTGGCCTTCTGGCCCACGATCCTTCGCTGGCCGATCCAAAGGCTAACGTCAAGTGCGGGATGTATCTCTATTGGGCGTTTGAGAATTTCCTCTACCTCCCGACTCTTTCGAGCAGCAATCCCAACGCGTTTGCCTTGGCGACGTCCTTCATCAATTCTGCGGGGAGCTCTACGGTCGTGGCCAATACGCCGGCCGGGAAATACTGGGTCGCCAAGTCCGATATGTTAGTCAACAAGAATGTCGACGGGGGCCCGGTCATCTGGCCGGGAGGCAAGGCGTCGAGTCCCGAGTGCGCGCAGTAAACTCGGTTCGATCGATCTGAGATCGGTCCGACGACACAACGTCCCTGGGGAATCCGGATGCTTCGACCGGGTTCTCCAGGGTAGTTCACCGAGTTTTCCGAGTAATTTCTCCTCTACGGTCAGTTTAATTGGATGCCGCCAGAGCAGTACCTGGCGGCATCTTTTTTTCTTAAATCCTGGCGTGAAAATCGCTCATTTTCTGGGCTCCGGGCTGATAGCACGTCCACAGAGGAGAGCTGAGCATACCTGAAATGATCTGCCCAACGCAGTCAGTCTTTGAATCTCTGAGTGTGTGGGCCAACAATCTCCCGATGAGGGCTATTCCAAGGAAAGCGCGGGGTTGGGCCATTGCTCGTCCTCACGATTTCGGCGGGGAGTCATGCGGAGGCGATCTCAGACAGTGTAAAAGCGTATGACGGCCGGTCCCGCTTTCCAATGGCCTGGCGATCAATCTCGGGACTTTGGGCTGAGAATCCCAATTTTCCCAGTTCGATTGACTGCGACATCAAAGATCTTCAAGTTTTCAAGCCGGTATGCCTTGCGATCCTGGCTCACATCTTTGGCCCATCGCATCCCGGTCATGAAATGCCAACACAGAGTCCGGAAATCCCGGATTAGCAAGCGTCCTATGAGATCCTGAGGAGTGCTGATCACCATTGGGTTCTAATGCAGCCAAAACTCGCTTGGCTCGGGTACTTACCCCACGGCTCATGGGGCGGAGAAGGTAATTTCAATCGGTCCGACTGGCTGTTCACCCTGTTCGATGCGATCAGCAACGACTCGCAGCGCAAGAGCCTCTGGCTGCGAAACCGCTTCGTCACGGCTGCCGCCGGACTTCATTACTCCGGGAAGCTCGATGATCTCCGCAATTCAACGCCTATCCGCCTCCTGTTCCGTTTCAACCCTACACCTCACGACCCCTCCTTATTTCTGAATCTATTTATCGAGGTGGGAACAGATGGGCTGCCTCGGAGGACTTCGTGATCCATGGCCAGGATCGAAAATTCCATTCATCCTAAAAACGGCAGTTGGACACTTGTTTTCCCTCGATTCACGTGGGCTGGGGTAACAATAACGGTGAGTAAAGGGGTTTTCCCTTCAGCAATTGGCGAAACGCGCGGCTTAATATCATTCGCCAACGGTCGGATGGAAGCAACTGCTCCGCAGTAGCCTTCAGAGTCCCAAGAAAGGGGGTTAACTCTCTGAGGACCTTCTGAATTTTACCCGTCTTCGCGTGAGTACTGGTAATGGTCACGGTGCCCTGGCCTGGGTGACGTGTTGGTTTGGCCACGCCGTAGAGCAACAGCGGGCGGCTGGTGATCGCCTCCTTCGAAGAGCACCTTCTTGAGGTCCTGGAAGGGAAGATCAACCTCTTCGAGATGTGATGGGAGAGATCGAGCCCATTCTCGGCCACCCGGAGGAGGAGAAAGAATTTGAAGAGATCGTTTTAGAGCTTTGGTTGAAGAGCCGCGGTCCGGAAGAAACCCGCTCCCGCTTCGAGACCCTGGGCCGCAACTTGCTGAAGGCCCAGGAGACCTATCTGGAATCGAAGGAGCTCGACCGGGCGCTCTTCGGAGAAGAGTACGAGGTATGAGGAATTTGATTGAATTCACCGCCGACCTGCTGAGCCACGCCGGGGCCCGGGTCGATCGGGTGGAGGAGGGACTGGAGGTCCTCCTCCCGAACGAGGTGGCGCAGCGGCTCTCGATCCCGGAGCATATTCGCGTGACCGCCTCCCCGGAGGGGAAGGGAGGGATCTTCCTCTCCTACGACTCCGAACTCTGCAAGAAATTGGGAGGCCTCCTTAAGGAGGAGGGACGATTCGCCGTCATCGATCTCCCCGCTCTTGCGCTGCGTCTCGAAAAGATTGAAGAGCGCCTTGCCGAGAGAATCCTCCTGCAGAACGCCGTTTTTGAGCTGACACGCAAGGAGGAGGGGCTGCTCTCCTATCTGGTGGGATATTTCAGGTATGCCGCCCGGTCGGATGAGCGGCAGGAAGGGATCGTCGCGGTACTGATCAATGAGCGCAACCTCTCCGTCCGGCCCTTCCAAACCGAATGGCTCGACCCACTCGACACGGCGGCGTCCGCGCAGGTAAGGCAAACCACGGTTTCCGGACAGGTGATCAATGCCCTCCTCCGGTCGGGAACCGAGATGGCGCGGGAGGCCCTCCGCGATTTCATCAAAAGCCTGGAGCGGAGGCTCCAACGCGATATCGCTCGGGTTCACGGCTACTACCAGACCCTCATCGAGGAAGCCATGCAGATCTCCCCGAGGAAGGCCGCCGAAGACTCGGAGAGCGAAAAAACGCAAAACAAGATCACGGCAATCGAGACTGAGCGAAAGTGGAAGGTCCAGGACCTCATCGGAAAATACCGCCTGGATCTCCAGATGGAACCGATCTCCTTCATCCGGATTGAGACGAAGGGACCGATTTTTTGGCTTACCCTCAAGCGGCGCAAGGGGAAACGGGTCTTCCCACTGACCTATAATCCGGTCGCCAAGGCGATCGATCCTTTCCCCTGCGAGGGATGCTTCCATCCGCGGAAGGTTTCCTTCGTCTGCGATGATTTCCTCCACCTCCTCTGCCCCCTCTGCTTCGCTCCCTGCACCCGCTGCGGCAAGGCGCGCTGCCATGCCTGCCACCCAAAAGACTGTCCGCGATGCGGGCCTGAGCCGAAGCGATTGTGAAAAATTTTCAAAGCCAACGTCGGATGACGGAGGACCATACCGGCCGAAATCGCTGCCGGGCAGAGAGAAGGAAAAACCAGGGAAGGAGTCTTAATTACGGGTGTGGAGGAACCCACCGTTTCATTCCTTGCGAAGAAATGGATTCGCATGGACAGAAAAATACGGGATCTGGATCGAGGCCGGAAAGCGATGTCACCTCTGACGGTTTGGGGCGGGCTTGTCGATCGGCTTATTCGACGCACAGCCGCGTGAGCAGTTGATAGCTGCTCATGTCCACACCTGCTCGCGCCTTTGAACCGCTCCACCGGTGCGAACAGATCGCGGCCAAGGCCACTGAGAAGAAGGCTTTCCCTGTTTGCTCATCTCTCGCTGGGTGAAGGCTTTCTCCAGGAATTCAAAAGCGCCCCCTATCATGGCCTTTCTGGGGAAATTTGGGCGACTGCCGGGAGAGGCGAAAAGTCGATATTCGCTACTGGAGCGAGATATCTTTTCGACGCTCGACAGTGGTTTTCGACGCCTATCATTTAGATAGAGAGGGTTGTTTTCGACTAACGACAACGGTTAGACGATGCACCTCAACCCGAGCCGGTAAGGCTCATTCCGACAAAGAGCGCAGTGGCGGATTTCGGCACATCCGCGATATCTAAGGGTGCGGTGCGCTATTCGCCATTCCGACCAACTCGGTCACGCTGCTACCCGAGCCGTTGGCAACCCAAACGTTACCGAAGGGGTCGGTCGCCACAGCGCTGGGCCGACTCAGAGCACCCCCCGTATAGCCCGTGCAATCGGTAAGACAGGAGGCCGCACCGGAGGGGATCTTGGTCACGGCATCACTGCCTCGGTCGGCGATCCAGACGTTCCCGGAGGTATCAACCGAGATTCCCACCGGTTCCTGGATTCCCCCCTTCGCAAACTCAAGGCAGGCCGAGGTACAGGAGGTGGCCCCAGCGGGAATCTCCGCCACGCTGTCGCTTCCATTGGCCACCCAGACGTTGCCGGAGCCGTCGACTGCAATCGCCATCGGCGCATTGATCACCGCGGGGGCGTTGAGGGGTCCGCCGCTGATATTCAGGCAGCCGGAGCCGCAGTTTGCCGTCGCGGTTCCCGAGATCTCGGTAATACTTCCCAGTGGCGCCGAGATGGAGACATTCGAGACCCAGACGTTCCCCGAGTGGAGATCTACCGCGATCGCATCCGGACCGCTCAGGCCTCCGCCCGTGAAATTCAGGCAGCCAAAGCTACAGTCCGTTGCCGCACCCACCATAATTTCCGTCACGCTGTCGTTCCCCTGATTTGCCACCCAAACATTCCCATGGGCGTCCACCGCCACTCCCGAGGGCGCCCTGATGCCGGAACCGGTGAAGTTAAAGCACCCGGAACTGCAGTCCGGATTCGCCCCCGCCGTGATCTCGGTCACGCTGCTGTTTCCGCTATTGGCCGCCCAGACATTCCCGGAAGGGTCCACCGCCAGACTTAAAGGCATATTGAGCCCGGCCCCGGTGAAACCGATGCAACCCTTGGCGCAGGAGACCGCCCCTACCGGAATCCTCGTTACGCTGTCGCCGTCGGCCACCCAGACGTTGCCGGAGCCGTCCACCGCAATGGCAGCTGGGAGCCCCCCTGTGGGAAAGCTCAGTGCAAGAGCCAAGCTGGGAGGGGCCACAGACGCCGTGGGATACACCGGGGAACTTCCAATCAGCCCCCAGAGCGTGGAAAGGGGTAGGTTCGGATTTTCCACCATATTTCGCAGGGCGGCTAGGGTATCGGTCGGAGTCGCTGCACCTGAAGGGGTCGCGTCCTCAAGGAGAAAGTGGCACTGCAGGGACGTCCCTCCGACGCAGGAGGCGAGGATGTCTGCCAGCCCATTAATGAGATTCTGCGCGTTGGGATCCAGTGAGGCCTGCACGGCCCCGCTGGAGGGGTCGACCAGCGCCAGGGCCATTTCAGCCGCCTCCGTCAGCGAGGCGGAGGGCCCTGAAATAGAACCGGAGCTAGAGAAGTTGACAAAGGGATTGAGGGTATAGGCGAGAGCGGCGCTCGTGACCTCATTGATCACCACGCCGCCGGAGGGGAGCGCCCCGGCGGGACCTAGCATCAGGGCCAGCCGAATCGCGTTGTTTGAACCGTTCCCGCCGTCACCCCCGGCGGCAACGGCGTACAGGATCGCGGCGCCCTCCGGCTTCGTGAAACCGAGCGAGAACAATCCCTTTGAGTCCGTCGACCCGATTCCCAGTGGAACCGGAGTCGCATCCGCCGTCGCACCGGCAGCATAAAGCGTCACGGTCGAATTTGAAACGGACGACCCCCCGCCCCGGACCGTCCCGGAAAGAATCGCATTGATCGAGGGGCTCCCCCCTCCTCCGCCCGGATTGGGTCCAATGCCGGTTGGAGTGCTGCTTCCGCCGTTTTTCCCTCCGCAGGCCGCTCCGGATAAGGCGGTCAGGACCGCGACGATGTGAAACGCCGAACGAACCTTTCCCTGTCTCAGAAGAAAAGGTCGGTCGGTCTCTTCTAAAGAAGGGCCCTTCTGTGTGCCTCTGGCATCTCCTTCGCCCTGAATTCCGATCACTTCATTCTCCCCATCTGACCCATCGTACTCCCTCGCCCCTTCCCGTGATCCCGGCAGCCTTGGACCGGCTTTCGCCGGATGACCCAGTCGCGGCCCCGGCCGGCGGTGCCGGGCCTTGGGCTGAACGCTCCCAGGGCCCCGGGCCCTGGGTCTGTTTCCGTGTTCGCGAAGCGTCTGTCGGTATTCGCTCCCTGACCCCACAGAGCTGATCTGCGGTTCGGCAACGTTCAATCAAAAAATGCATCGGAGCTGTCCAGGAACACCCTGGCCTTCGTCATCGGTTCCCTTGGCATCCGTTTGTGCCAGATCGATCTCTTTTTTCGCGTCTGTCCGGTGGATCGAAATCAGCTGGGGTTTTCGCTCACATCCACTTCAATGGTGACTCCCTTTTTGAAATGAAGGCTCCGGACCATATTCCCCTTTTTCGCTTTGTGAGAAGTGCTCTTCTGCTCCTGTGGCGGGCCCCCTCCATCGCTTTGCGCTGGGTCCTCGGCTGCCGCTTGCTGATCGGTTGCCGCCGTTTGCTGCTGGGCCGCATCTTCACGGACCGAGGACGCCGCGGCCGCCGTCGTGGCGGCCGTCGTGCTCGACGAGGATGACACCGAACCGGTCGATCCGCTCAAGCCCCCCAGACTCGACCCCGCGCTCGCGGAGGCGCCGGAAGGGAGGCTGATGGGAGGCAGCGCCGGAACATTCAGGGGGGGAAGCACCGTATTGCCCCCGACCTTCCCTCCCACAGAGCCGACCAAACCGTTGAGATTTCCAGAGATCTGATCGACATTCAGGGTGATATTTCCCTGGATGTCCCCTCCCTGAAGGGTCAGGTGCTGGGCGGCAATGGAAATGGTCTTGCCTCGAATTCCCGCGGGAGGAACGACCACATCCCCCGAGGGAGCATTGAGATAGATGTCGCCCAGCTGAAATCTCTTGTTGATGCCCGCCTTGACCAGATTGAACTGATCATTCTGGATCTGGACGGCATTTTGGACCTCGGCCTTGTAGGCCGCCTCATATTGGGCGATGAACTGGTCCACCTGGGCCTGGAAGGGTCCGGCTTGGCTGTTCAAGTTGGCCTCTAAGCGAGAAGCATCGTGACCGAGGCTCACCTCTTTTTCGATCAGTTCTCCCAGATCCTTAAGTACCAGTGACTCTTGCGCCAGCGCCGGGGGGAGATTGAAAGGGGGAGGCGGAGGAATCGCGATCTGTTCAGAGGGGTAGGAGGGAATGGTTGTGCCGTCCGCGGGGCTGTAGGTGAAGATGCCGCTCCCCGGGACCTTTGCATGGAAGAACAGGGGCACGTTCTTGCCCTGAGCATCTTTGGAGGATTCGTCGATTACAAAATCGATCGGATTACTCTTGTCCCCGCTTCCCGCATTGATGTTCCCCTGCAGAGAGGTAATATGAATGTTGCTTCCCCCGAAGGTCGCCACCCTCGATGCGTCGACGTTGACATCGCCCGTCGCCGCGATATTGATCTCTCCGCCTCGAAGGGTCATAATTCCGACGTAGATCCCCTGCTGCGTGATGCTGGCCGAATTGTTCGTGCCGACGTCGACGCTCCCGCCCACCGCGCTCCCGGCTCCCTGAAGGCCATGGATATCGATCGCGCCTCCGTTGAAGGTGATGATCCTGGACTGGGTCATTTCGAGGTTCCCCCCCACCGAGATATCGAGCAGCCCCTCGGATATCGCTTCCTTCGACGGGGTCAGGTCGTATCCCTGCTCGATTCCCAGGCTGGTCGACAGATTCAGGTTACCCCCAGCATACACTTTCGCCGTTCCCGTTCCATAGAAGCGAAATCCGCTGTCGGTGGGGGGCACCGGCGTCATGTCGATATTACCCGCGGCCCGAACCGTCGCCTCAACCCCCTCGGGCACCGATATGGTGGCATCGATCTGGGAGAGGTTTCCCCCCGAATCGATGGTCACCTGCTTGCGCAGGGTGGGGCTATAGAGCGTGAACGTCAGATTGCTGATGTCCCCGCTCCCCGTTTTAAAGGTGACGGGCTCGACCTGGGCCGAACTGACCAGGGCCGGGATATTCTGTAGCGTGGGGCTCACCGAGCTAAGTCCAAAGAGGGAACTGGGGTCGGCGGGGACCAGGCTGATGACCGGGGTCCCTCGGCCAGTCGTGTTGGCCCCCTGAATCGCGCCGGCCGCGAAGACGTCGATCGTGCCGGTCGGGGAGGGCCAGAACGTGAGGTTCCGTTCGACGAAGATGTTCCCTTGCAAGGCGCTGGCACTGAAAGAGGCGGGATAGATCGTCAGCCAGGACTCGATACCGCTGTTCGGCGGGGCGATGGGCCGAAGGTGAATGTCCCCCTGCAGGGCCGAGAGGCTGAGTCGGTTTCCGGGGTCCGCCGTGACGGAAGGCACGGTCTCTTCGAGCGAGAGCCCCTTATCCTGTACGAGGCCCAGGTAGATCGACTGGTCTGCGGTGATATTGATCTGCCCGGTTCCCAGCGTCAGATTGGCATAATTGTCCGGCGCGCCGAAATTTGCGGCGTGAACGGACGCCTGTCCGGCGGTGAGAAGAAATCCTCCGAGAAAATTGCCCCCCGCGCTGATCGTCAGGGTGCTCGGTATGCTGGAGTCCATCCGAAGACCCGTGTAAAGGAAGGTGCTGCCTCCAAAGGTGCTCGGCGCTACGATGTTTCCCGAGGCCGTCAGGCTCATCGTGCCCCCGTAACCGGTGCCTAAGGTCGTGAACCCGTCGTTCGCCAGAATGATGTCCTTCCCCGCCGTCACGCTGATGTTCCAGGGATAGCCGCCCCCGAAAGGCGCGTCGTAAATCGCGATGCCCGAAAAAGTGACGCTGCCGGTTTGCGACCTGAAGGTCAGGCTTCCCGGGGATTGGAGCGTCGTCGGTAATTGGCCCAGATCGATGACGGAAGTCTGGCCGTCGCCGCGGAGTGTGAGGTCGCCCACCGCGTCAAATTCCAGCGAGGAGGCGCCCCCACTGGTCAGGGGGGCGAAATCATTCGGTCCATACGTACAGGTGGCTGCACAGGAGGGATCGATCAGGAGGCTTCCTCCACTGTAGCCGGGGCGCGCCCGCGCCAAAATGCTGCCGCCAAGGTCCACCTGGCTTCCGCTGACCTCCGCGGAGCCCCCATTGCCTCCCTGTGCACCCCCTGAAATATCGATGAGGGCGCCCGCATCGAAATGGGTCGTTCCCTGGCCCTTGTCCGAGATAACGCTGACCGTCCCGCCGTTGGAAATCCCCTGATCGGATCCCTTCGCCGAAAGTACGCTTTGGCTTGCGAGCGTGAGTTGGTCGCTCGCGAAGAGCTCGATCTTCCCCTCTTTTTCCTGCACGCTGTTCGCCTGGATCAAACCGGTCTGGTTCACCACGCGCCCGAACATGTTGATCGTACCGCCGTCGGCGATCAGACTCTGGAGGTTGAGCGCCTCCCCCGCCGGGGCTTTCAGCTCCACAAGGAGACCCTGGCCATCCGGGTTTTGGGAGAGGTATGCCGTGGATCCTGCCGCGAGGATGATCTGGCCTTCGGGGGTCTGAATCAGGCCGCTGTTTTCGACGTTCGGGGCTAAAAGATAGACGAAACCTCCCGAAGGGGTCGTGATCGTGCCGGCGTTTTTCACCGGGCCCTCCGCACCCGTCCCCGCGAAGCGATACTGGCCCTTGAGGAAATCGGCGTCGGAGAGGTTCAATGAAGAGGCGGTCAATCCGCTCACATTCACCTGGGCCCCCGGGCCAAAGAGCACCCCGTTGGGGTTCAGTAGGATGACGGAGCCATTCGCCTGAAGGCTTCCGAAGATCTGACTGGGGTTGGCGTCGAAGATCCGGTTCAAGGCGATCGCCGACGCGCCGGGCTGGACGAAGCGGGTGACCTCGTTGGGAGCGATATTAAACTGCTTCCAATTGAAGATGGCCGACGGCGTCTTTTGCAGGATCGTGACCTGGGAGCTCCCCAGGCCTGAGATCGAGGCCGAACCGCTCACGATGGTCGGTCCCGTGGGATTGGCCTGAGCAACGCCGGAGACGCTCAGAGCGACCAGAAACCCGAGGGCTCCCCAATTCGGTCGCCTGATGCGGATGCGGTTGAAGGGTCTGCGCGATCTCATGGGATCAGGGCTCCTTTCACTGAGCACAGGGATTGCGGGCCCGCGTCCAGAGGATTGGACCCGGGTCGATGGTTTTGCTGACATACATATCGGTCAAGGCAACGGCGAACGCCCCCGAAGGGAGGCGCGTCAGCGTCGATGAATTCTGCGCATCCGACACAAAGGCGCTGATCAGGGCGCTTTGCGCCGAGGAGAGATCCGGATCCGCTGCGCTGCGGTAATTGAGCCGCCAATAGGTCCAGAGTGGATACTTCCCACACTTGACGTTCATCTTCGGATCGGGCAGGGCGGGGTCAACCGCATAGAATCCGTCGAGACGCACCCCATATCCGCCGGATGTCGCCGTACCGGCCTCCACAATCCCGATGGCGGTCGGATGGGCGGGCCGTCCCAGGGCGGCGTTTCCAGAGATGCAGTCGACAATGTCTTGAGGCGAGTTACCAAAATAGACCCCCGCCGCCGGATTCGTCAAGTCGGTCGACCCGATAACGGCCTCTCGGGTGTCCTTCATGAGGGTGCCCTCCAGCGCCGCTTTGGCGCCCGAACCCGCCGCACGCAGGCAGAGCGTGATGGGGGAGGCGGCATCGGGAACGCCGGATGTACCCACATCGGTCACCAAACCGAGCTGAGTCCAGTCGGTCACCCCCTGGCTCAGGATCCCCTGCATCTCGGTCTCGCTCAGACCCTTCACCGGGAGGAGCGCGCCTCCGGTCCCGAGCGCGTGGACATGGTTTGCGACGAGCGCGCTCCAGGCCAAGACAGCCGCATGCGCACTGGTCAACGCGCTTTGATCGAGCGGCAGCACGGTGTGGGTTGACGGTCCGCTCTGATGAAACGCGCTCCCGTCGACAACCGATAACCCGAGGTGTGTCGGCAGGGTGACGGTCGAGGTGCACCCGCTGATCTCGTAATACCCCTTTCCGTCCGCGGGACGGGTCACAAACGAGGCCGGCCCGCAACCGCCGATCAGGGTATGATCCAGAAAAATCAAATCGGATTGGGGGTTGATCACGGGCTGCAGCAACCTCAGGATACCATCATAAGAATCGGTCGCGGCCATGCGGATCAGGGTCGGCACGCCGGCCCGCCTACCGGTCCAGACCTGCAGGGTGTCGGCGCCGATCGCGCCGATGGTCCCGCCGATATAATGGATCGGGGCCGGGGTCTGATCGAGCAGATCAAGCGGAATCACATTCGCAATGGCGTTTCCGGAGGAGGCCCCGCCGACGTTCAGGGCCGCGCAGACCGTCTGCGTTGGGCATTGCTCATTCATGGGGTTGGCCGAAGGACCGGGGGTGAGCGTCGTCACCGTCACGGAATAAGGGCTGGCGTTCTGCGAAGGGTCGAAAGCCTGGATCCGATACGTGTAGGAGCTGCTGAAACTGAGGCCCGAATCGATATAACTCGTGCCGGTGGTCACCGCCAGGGTCGAAAAATTATTGCATCCCGGCCCCTGACAGCGCTGCACGATATACCCGGCCACCGACAGATTGTCGGTGGAGGGTTTCCAGGAAACGTCGATTTGAGCGGCGCTGACCTCCGTCGCCGCCACGTTCCCCGGCGCGGTGGGGGGAGTCGAATCGACGGGCGTTTGAATTGCCGCATCCACTTGGATCCGGCTCTTGGTCACGCCGTTCTGTCCGTTATAGATCGAAACACCACTACTCTGCAAGACCGCCAGCACCTGTCCGACGGTTGCAGAGGGGTTCTTGGACTTGAACACCGCCCATGTGCCAGAGACATGAGGCGCCGCCATCGAGGTTCCCGCCTTATAGGCAAATTGGTTGCCCGGTACCGAGCTCAAGATATCGCCGGTCCCCCCGCCCGCGTCTCCCCCCGGCGCCAGGAGGCTGAGAAGGGACGCATTGTCGGAGTAGAAAGCCAGGGTATCGGACTTGGTCGTCGCTCCGACGCTGACGGCGCTGGAGATGCAGGCCGGGGCCGCCACGCCGTCGAGGGCTCCATCGTTCCCGGCGGCGATCACCGTCGGGATTCCCACCGAGCGCAGATTGTCGATGATCGATTTTCTCGGATCCGTATCGCACGCCGTTGTACTGAGTCCCGCTCCCAGACTCATGTTCACCGCCGCAATGGCGTATTGGCTGCTGAGGCTCAAGACCTCCTCCAGAGCCGATATTTCGTCGGACTCAAACGAGAGGGCGCAAGGAGAGGGACCCGAGCCGCACTCGGTACCGTTAAATTGAGCAAAGACTTGGATCGAGATTAACCCGGCATCCTTTGCGACCCCTGAAAAGGCGACGCCCGCCCCGCTCCCGTTTCCCGCAGCAATCCCCGCGACATGGGTCCCGTGATCACATCCCTCGATGCTGACGGGACAGTTGATCCCCGATCCGGGTCCCACCTGGGCCTGTGAGCCGTTCGGGCAAAAGGAGGTCGAGCCCACCGCCGGACTGGTGGTGGAGTAACAGGCCTCGAAGACGATCTTTCCAGCCAGAAACGGATGACTCTCTTGAACTCCGGTATCGAGAATCGCGATCACCTGACCCAAGCCCGAATAGCCCAGACTCCAGGCGTTCGGCGCCCCAATCAACGGGACGCTCCGGGGAAGAAGGGGGGGGACCGCGATGTCCTCTCGGATGCTGTGCACGCCGGGATGGGACGCCAGGATCAACAGGTCGGACTCCTCAACCTCGGCCGCGAAGAACGGGACCGATCTGAACTTCCTCGCCGTGGCCTGGGCTTGCGGTCTGAGTCGGCCGATCACTTCCTCCTGCAGCACCCCGATTTCCTGGTGCTGCCCGTCGCGTTCCGAGGAGGAGAGCTCCCCCTCGGGCCGAAAGGCCCCGGGCAGGTTAAGTTCAACCAGCACCCTCAAAGATCCCCGTTCCCGTGCGCGAGCGACCAACGCGTCACAGGCGGGGGGACAGGATGTCGAAGAATCCGGGCTCGACGCGGGGAGGAGGCCACCCGCGGCGGAAATTGGCGCCGGGCCCCCCACCCATAACCAGAAGAATAGAAACGACGCGATGAGGTGAGACGGGCATCGACGCCCCCTCATCCTCCCCCTCCTATTCCAAAGAAGAGGACGGAGTCGAATTCAATTCGCTCAGGGGCGCCCAAGACGGCATTCGGTAGGGCGTCAGCCCGATGAAAGGAGCTCCGGAACATGTCGGTCATCTTGAATCGGTTCCCGATCCCTCTGAAGCAAAGCGCTCCTTCAAGATGCGAAGGTTAGCGCAATCCTGTCACCGTCAGATTACGGGCCGGTCAAGATCCAATTAAATCGCTGTTAACTCCCTTCGATCGGCCAAGGCGCTTCTCCATCCAGTGCTTTAAGAGCGATCGGACGCGTCGGATCCAGGAACTTCCCGATGGGCAAGAGGCCGAGAGGCGCCGAACTCGCTCACTGACATCCCGAAAACCGGGTTCCACCCATTGCACCCGACGATAACACTCCAAGGCCTGAGGGTGTTCTCCCTGATCTTCCAGAGTCCGACCGAGCTCGTAGCGAACCGCGATCGCCTCCCAGTCGGACGCGGAGTGGTCCGCCAAGGCCAGTTTGAACGAACGGATCGCCTCCGCCACCCGGCCGGCCTCTCGGTGACAGAAGCCCGCCAGACAGTGACTCTTCATCCAAAAACCCGGATGAGCCGCGCCCTTTTCAAAAGATCGGATCGCTTCGTCATAGCGGCCGGAGGCCCGAAGTTCGTTTCCCTTTCGGAAATCCGAGATCTCTTCCGGAATCGCTTTGGGTGGGGACGCGGGCCGGTGCGGGCCTGAGTGGTTCCCATTTGATGGCCTGGGCCCCGGCTGATCGAGAAAACCCGCAAGATCGACATTCCCGGCAAACGGCAGGATACGCCCGTCGATCCGGTCCGAGGCCGCCTGAGCGACGAGGCGTGCCGACACCTCCGCCGCCTGTTCCGCGAAGCCATAGACGAGGGACCTCTCGCACAGTTGGTTGACCAGGCGAGGCACACCCCCGGTGAGCCGATAGATCAGTGACGAGGCCGCATCTTCAAAGAGGGGAAGCTGCCGTCCCGCCGTTTTGATGCGGTGGCGGATATACTGATCGGTCTCATCCTCATTCATCGGTTCGAGATGATACTCTCCATCGACCCTTTGGGCGAATTGGATGAGGTCGGATCGATGTAACAGATCCCGCAGACCCGGCTGACCGGAGAGAACCACCTGAAGGGTCTGCTCCTTTGCCCCGTTGATATTCGATAAGAGCCGAAGCTCCTCCAGCATGGCGGGGGTCAAATTCTGCGCCTCGTCCACCACCACCACGACCCGGCGTCTGAGATGCTCCTCCCGCTTGAGGAACTGGGAGAACTCGCGAAATCCTTCCACCGGATCGTCGCTTCGAGCGTTCAAGCCAAACACAAGGAGGATCCACGGAATCAGACTCCCGAGGTTGCTGTGGGTGTTGGAGATCAGGCCGATGCTGAGATCCTGGCGGGCCTCGCTCATGATCTTACGCAAAAGGAGGCTCTTTCCCGTCCCGATCTCACCGGTGATGACAATGAACCCCGATCGATTAAAAATGCCGTACTCCAACAGACCCAGGGCCGCCCGATGCCTGGAGCTCATGTAAAAAAAGCTCGGATCCGGGAGGAGGGAAAAGGGCTTCTCTCGAAAACCATAAAACGACTCGTACATAATTACCCTTTGCGCAATAATCGCGACCTGAGCGAGCCCGTCCCGAGCGCTTCGATCTTATTCGGGTTCAAGATCTACCCTTTATTGAGGACCGTCCCGATCAAAGGAACCCCTTGGAGGAGATGCCTGACCCGTTCGATCTCTTCGACCTTGGTTCGGCCCGCCTCAACCACCAGCAGTATGGCATCGAGAAACGGGGAAAAACCGAGGACATCCGCCGAGTCGAGGATCGGAGGAAGATCAAAGAGAACGATCCGTCCGGCATATCGGTGCCTCAATTCGTTGACAAGCTCGATCATCTTGGGGGAGCTGAGCCACTCCGCCGAGTTGTAAAGTCGTCTTCCCCCCGGCAGAACGACAAGGCGGCCCATCCCGGGGTGGACCAGCAGGGATTCGATCGGAAGGTCTTCGAGCAGATGCTCGCCCAATCCCTGCCCCTCTTCCAACGCCAGCAGGTGATGAAGCCGGGGGTTTCGAAGATCGGCGTCGACCAAAAGAACGCTCTGGTCGACCTCCATGGCGAGCCGGATCGCGAGGTTGAGCGCGGTGACCGTCTTTCCCGCCTTTTCCCTGGGACTCGTCACCCCGAGCACGCTCCAGTTGTTCTCCCGCATTCGGTGCATGACCTGCGTTCGCAGCAGCTTGTAGGCCTCCGCGCAGGGCCCGTCTTCGGCGGGGACAATAATGCGCTCCTCCCGCAGGTGAGCAACGGGGACCTCGACGGAACGGGTCCTGGTATAAATAATCCTTTCCGCCGTACGCTTCTTTGAGCCCGATTTAAGCGCCTCCGCGCCGCCGTCCCATTTTCCTTTAGACCGTTCAAGAGCGACCTGGATCCGATCCATTTCCCCTCCAATGACTTATCCGAGACCGAGTTTCCTCAGAAGCACAAACCAGAGCACGTCCAAAGGCCACCAGAGAAAGTGCACGGCCGCCAATGCGATGATGACCGATCCGATCGCCCCGAAGACCAGGCCCCACTTTTTCCGAAAGGCGCGTCTGCGATCTTCCCCGTTGGGAAGGTAGGGAATGACCGCCAGAGGAGGCTCTTGCACGACGGAGGCCACCTTTTGGGCCGTTCGGACCGAGCGATCAAGGCTCTCCGCAGCCGCTCCATAACCGACTCCCCCCGCCGCGGCGACCGCGGCGCTCACGATGATCAGGGCGGGGCGGTTGGGCTTCTCCGGCTTTTCGGGAAGGGCCGGGGGATCGATCAGGGAGAAGCGCTCTCCCTTGCGCTGAACCTCCAAGACTTCGGAAACCTGCGCCTCCAGGAGTTTGGAGCGAATCTCTCGATATTTTTCGACGGAATTATCCCGATCCCGGTTCAGATCGAGATACTGCTGCTCGATCATCGGGGTCCTCTCCAGCCTCGTACTGAGATCGAGGGCCCTGCGCTTCAACTGATCCCTCGTCGCCGTCGTGGCCTCAATGTCCTTGATGACCGAACTTAACTGCGACTGGGTTAGAATATAGGCCGGATTTTCGGGCTTGGACGGGGCGGGAGGCTGCACCGAACCCGATTTCGCGATCTCGCTGTTGAGCGAGGCGATGACCTTTCGAAGCCGAATCACATCGGGATGATCCTCTCCGAAGCGCTCTAAGAGCACGGCCAAACGGGCCTCGGTGTCGGTCAACTGCTTGGAGAGCTCCTGGGCATCGGCACGGTGGCCCAATGACTTTTCCAGGGCCTCGATTTCATGCTTCATCTTGATCACGTCCGGATGCTGATCCGATAAATACGATGCGCTGCTGACAAATTGGACCCTTAGCGCCTTGAGTCGCTCTTCCTCGTCCAGGATCCGCTCGCCGCTGGAGGTCACGATCGGGGTGTTCGGTTTCAAGGTCGCAAGTTGTCCCTCCAGCGCGATTTTTTTCTCCTGAAGGGCCCTCACCTGTTGCTCGAACTCGATGAGTTCTCGGTCGACCTGGTTCATCATCTGGACGTTCACCGAGTTGAGCTCGGGAAGAGCTCCATTGGCCCGCTGTTTGAAGATCGAGATCTTCTTCTCCAGCTCTTCAATACGCTGGAGAAGACTCTCGGACTCCCCCTTCAGAAATGAAGTGGTCTCCTGGGCATGGCGTTCACGGCTCTTGAGATTTTCGCCCAAAAAGAGGCTCGTGAGCTCGCTGGCGACCTTTTGAGCCAGCTGCGGGCTCTCACCGTTATAGGCGAGAGAGAAGGCGATCGTCGCGTGGGTCTGCTGGCCGGTACGCCGGTCTACGACCTCGGCGCTGATCACCTCGACTTTGATGTCCTTCACGAAGCGGTCCAGGATCTCTTCCGTCGTGCTGCTTCGACGCATCTTGGCATAGAGGCCGTATTGATCGATGATCTTCATCAGATTTGACCGGCTCATCACCTGATGCTTGATCGTCTGGATTCTCTGATCGGCATAACTCGTCACGGTGGAACGAACCAGATCCGGGGGGACCTCCTGCTCCTCAACGAGGATCGTCGCCGAGGAGCGATAAACCGCAGAGAGGAGAAAGGCCGTGAGGGCGCCGACGGCGAAGAGCGCCAAAGCCGGAACCAGGATGTGGAGTTTTCTCCTCCGGATAAAATCTAGATATTCCCGGAGATCCTTTTTGTTTTCAGTCATTGAGGCCGTCCTTTACCGGTTCGATGTTTCCCTCCCTACCGGGAGATCGCCATTTTGGGCGAATGATAGGTCATGATCAGAAAGAGGGCATGAGAGGCGGCTTTTACCGGGCTCCCCGACAAATCCTGATGAGCATACCGGTAGGAACCGCTTAAAAACCAATGCTCGTTCCACTGCCAATCCCATCTCTGCTCAACCTTATAATAGTGGCTGTCCGGAATCGGGGAATTCAGACCAAACGCCTGGGTCAAATACCCATCCAGGCTGAGCGAGGCCGTGAGTAAAGAGGTCACGGACTTCGACACAAACAGGGAGAGGTGGTTCACCTCGGCCAGAAATCCCCCTCCGCTCGGTCGGATCTCCCGGCTGTACCCCCCCCGGAGACTCCAGGTCTCGAGCTGCTTCTCTAAGTGTCCCTCGGCCGACCACCCGATTTCTCGGCTTCTCATCTCGACCGGGAGGCCGCTGAAACTGGACGCCGTGCGGACGATCCCCGCCGACAACGCGCCTTTCATGGTCTCGGAGACCTGGTGCTCCAGGCCGAGTGAGGTCCCGGATTCGACCGAGCGGATTCTCGAAGAAGGAGCGTGGTAAGTCAAGTCGTCAAAACCCAGGCTGAGCTTGTCCCGTTCGCTGAGCGAATAGACGAGCTGGGCGGTCCCCTGCTGGGTCTGGTAATTAATCAGACTCGGATCGCTATAATGAGCATCCGCAAATTGATAATCCAGTTCAAGAACCAGCTTTCCCGTCAGCTCAAGACTCCACTTCGGAGCGACGGTGACAAGTTTTCGCGGTTTGCGGGCGAGAACCAGTCCCGTTTCCGCCAATTCACTGGTCAAAGTCAGGTCCCGAGAGTAACCGGCCTGAAGCTCAAAGACATTTCGCTCGAAGGGATACCGGGAAGTGATCTGATAGAACTGTTCCGTTGCGTTGAGATTCTCCTGGTCAAAATAGCGGGTGAGATTCAGCGCCGCGTTCCCGCGCAGCTCCCCGCGCTCGGTGAGGGCGTTAAAACTCGAGGAGGGGGAAAAGGTGGTCCCCGTCGCCGCCCGATGGAGCGTGCCGAGTTCTGGATTCGTATCGTAATTCTCCGAGAGGCTCATCACAGGCTCCATCGAATATTCGGCGGCGCGCACCTGGGGTGAAAAAAAAAGGAGCAGCACCCCCGCCCAACCTCCAATGCCTTTCCAGAGCCGCCGCATCGACCCTCAGGCCTGCGCCGTGCCGGTCTCGGGCATGCGCCTCGACGGCGTCACGGCACCACGACCACATCCCCCCGCTCCAGGAGGATGTTTTGCTCTAAAGATTTTCCTTTCTTCACATCGCCGTATCGAAACGAATAGGTCTTTTGGGCGCCCCCTTCTGAACGCACCACCTTAATGGCGTTCTCGGAAGCGAATGGCGTCATGCCCCCCGCCAGCGAGAGCGCCTGAAGGACGCTCGTGAAATGGCCCACCAAATACTCTCCGGGGCGCGTCACCTTTCCGACGACATAAATCCTCAGGCTGTTGACCTTCTGGAGCAGGACGGAGACGGTCGGATCGGGAATAAACGGGACAAGGCGCTCCCGAATCTCCTTCTGAAGCGAGTCGACCGTCCGCCCTTCGGCGTGAAGCTCTCCGATCAACGGGAAGGAGATCATCCCATCGGGACGGACCAAGACCTCCCGAGTCAGCGTCTCATCCCTCCAGACCGTCACCTGTAAAACGTCCTCGGGACCGAGCCGATAGCCCGTAGCGGCCGACGGCGGCGCTTCGGCGGC
>Ga0070733_10000971_pt1 | contig 21943 bp, 17 predicted proteins | sample Coa_R1_9_FD_66450 | JGI IMG/M metagenome (GOLD analysis project Ga0070733, IMG submission 66450) | Surface soil microbial communities from Centralia Pennsylvania, which are recovering from an underground coalmine fire - Coalmine... | ecosystem: Environmental > Terrestrial > Soil > Unclassified ... | reverse complement strand
CGGCCAGCTCATGCTGATAGAGCGGATGATCGGCGTGGTGCCGCACCTCACTCGCCAGATGCAGGCCCGGATGCAGGAAATGATGGCGAAGCAGCAAGGCCGTCCGGCCGGGACCTCGTAGCGCCGCAGGGCAGGTTTTCGCCCCGGCGTCTCAGGAACGAGGTGAGGCGTCGGCCGGGCGATCCTCCACCAGGCGAAGCTCAGTTGCGCGGGCGAGTCCCTCGGCGGTCGCCTGCGCGCTTCCGCCCAGCGCTTCCACCACCCGGATGAATTCCACCGCGTCGATGGGCTTGGTGATAAAGGCGTCCATTCCGGCCGCCAGGCAGCGCTCGCGATCCCCCTTCATCGTGTGCGCGGTCAGCGCCACGATGGGCGTGCGCGTGAACTTCGACCGCTCTTCCGCACGGATCGCCCGGGTGGTTTCCAGCCCGTCCATATCGGGCATTTGGACATCCATGAGAATCAGGTGGAAGCTCTCGCGGGCCAGCATCGCCAGCGCTTGGCGGCCCGTGGCGGCGAGCGTCACAAGGTGCCCGCGCCGTTCCAGGAGCCGCGTGGCCAGCCGCTGATTGACCACATTGTCCTCGGCCAACAGAATGCTCAAACGCGGAGCGCCCGCGCCCGCTGCATTCAGCAGCTGGCGCAGACCATCTGGATTCAGCGGTGCGCTGGTATCCTTCGCCTCCGCTAGGCCGAAGCGCGCCGTGAAGTGGAACGCGCTTCCCCGCAAACCGTCGCTTTCCACCCAAATCCGCCCGCCCATCAGCCCCACCAACTTGGAGCAGATGGCCAACCCCAGGCCGGTTCCGCCGAAACGGCGCGTGGTAGAGCCGTCGGCCTGCCGGAACGATTCGAAAATGATGCCCTGTTTGTCGGCTGGAATGCCGATCCCGGTGTCGTGGACGGAGAAGTGAACGGTCACCTCTCCTTCCCCGGTCACGCTGTGTTCCGCGTTCACCCGCACCCCGCCGCGCGAAGTAAACTTGATCGCATTGTTGATCAGGTTCAGGAGCACTTGCTGCAATCGGTCCGGATCGCCAACCACCCGGTCCGGCGCCGGATCGGCGACATGCACGCCCAGATCAAGACGCTTTTCGGCGGCGCTCACCGCAAAAATCTTGACAGTCTGATGCACGCACTGGCGCAGGGAAAACGCGACCGGATTCAGGTCCAGCTTTCCGGCTTCGATCTTGGAGAAATCCAGAACATCGTTCAGGATCGTCAGCAGCGAATCGGCGGAGATGCGCGCTGTTTCCAGGCAGTCACGCTGCTCCGGCGTAAGCTGGGTTGCCAGGACCAGGTCCGTCATGCCCAGAATTCCGTTCATGGGGGTGCGGATCTCGTGACTCATGTTGGCCAGGAACTCGCTCTTGAAGCGGCTGGCCTGGCGTGCGTCGGTGAGCAGGCGCTCGATCTCCTGGTTCTGCTGCTGCACCACTGCGTTCTCGTGCTCGGCCCGAGCCTTTTCCTCCAGCACGCGCTGTTTTTCGAGGGACAACTCGCGGGTGCGCTCGGTTACGGCGGTCTCCAGCCTTTGCCGCTCGTCTTCCAGGCGGTGCGTCCGCCGTCTCCACAACAACTGCCCGAATAGCAGAATCGCCACCCCGGAACCGATGCGGAACCACCAGGTCAGGAACCAGGGCGTTTGAATTCCGAAGTGCAGCCGGGCGGGTTCGGCGCTCCAGACTCCTTGTGCGTTGCGGGCCATCACTTCCAGCGTGTATTGGCCCGGCGGCAGTTCAAAGTTCAACTCCCGCTGCCGCGTTTCCACCCAGTCATGTTGGGATGCGTCCAGGCGATAGCGGAACACTACGTTCGACTCCTGTAGGAAGGTCAGCGCCGCCATCTGCACTTGCAGCGAGTTCTGGCGATACGGAGCTTCGTTGGCCGTGGAAGGATCCACTTCCCGGCCACCTAGCTTCACCGACGTGAACACCACCGGAGGAGGCACGCCAAGAACCGGCGTGGCTTGCGGCTGAAATCGCGACAACCCGCGGCTGGTGCCGATCCAGACGCCTCCACTCGGCTCGGCCAGGAAGGCGTTCCTGTTGGTGTCGTCCCAAATCAGGCCATCTGAATGGCCGAAGTGCCGCCAGCGCGTATGATCGTAAACGTCCACTCCGTGATCGGTCCCCACCCAGAGCCACCCGCTCCGGTCGCGGCCGAGGAATAGCGTTTTGTCGGATTCGAGGCCGTTGCCGGTGTTGACATGCTCAACTTGCGGATGATCGCTGCCGCCGGCAAATGCCGGCACGTTGGTGCCTGTGAAGGTTAGATGCGTTAAACCGTACGCATCGCGATATCCCACCCATAGAGAGCCGTCCGAATCTTCGGCGACGTGCGCCACCATGTTGTCCTTCAGCCCGTCCTTGGTGGTAAAGCGGGTCCACAGGCCGTCGGCATATCGCGCCAAACCGAAGTCTCCGCACGCCCATAAATACCCGCGCGAGTCCTGCAAGGTCATGAGGAATCCTTCGGAAGACGTGGTTCCGGGCAACGGGACTTGCTCAAAGCGAGTTACGGCGCCTTTGGAAGTAGAAGCCACGCCGCGGAAAAGGCCCGCCCGCGTGGAGGCCCAGATTCGGCCGTCCCGATCTACGGTCAAATGTAGAACGGAGTCGTTGGCCAAGCCTTGCGAGGGCCCAAAGGTCTGCACCGATCCAGTGCGGGGATCCAAGTGGCGCAGTCCTCCCCCGTTGCCGCCGCCGATCCACAGCGTTCCATCCGGAGCGGCCGCCAGCGCCCGAATCTCCAGTCCGGCCAACTGCTGGCGCCAGGTCAACCGTTCGCTTTTTTGCCCCCGCTCCTCCAGGTAGTCGAGCCCGGCTTGGGTGCCTACCCACATCCGCCCCGAGGCGTCGCGGGCGGCCGCCCAGACCGATTCGCGGCTTAACCCGTCGCTCCCATTCCAACTCTGCCACTCGTATCCCTGCCATCGCGCCAGCCCCGACCCCAGCAGACCGACCCAGACGGATCCTTCCCGGTCTTGAAGAACTGCTGAGATGTCGTTGGTAGTCAGGCCGTTGTCGGCACCGACAAGCTCCCACCCCGAACCGCTTTGGCGCGCCAAGCCAAGATTGGTGGGCACCAGCAGATTGCCGTTCGGGTCGAGGGCCAAGGCTGGGAGCGTATTTGTCGCTGGCGGCAATGCTCCGTCCCCAGGTTGTTTCCCAGAGGGCCCGTCAGTGCGAAGCTGAAAGCGGCTCGTAGCCGGGGACCGCACCGCCAGTTGATGCTCGCTGCGCACCCAGATATTTCCCTCCAAGTCCTCGATGATCGCTTCCCACCGGTCCGGCGGCAGGCCTTCCAGGCTCGAACTCAGGGACCGGCTTCCTTGCAGCCGGCATAGGTCCGCCGATCCGCAGCCATACCAAACCAGACCCGTCGAATCGGCATAAACCGCTGTCGCCGCTTCCCCGCGGGTGTGTCCCGGAGCCACATCCACCAGCTTGAAACCCCATCCCTGTGGGAGTTTCGTCCCCACCGCCAGGCCCTTCCCCGTCGCGACGTAAAGATGCCCGCCCGCATCCGAGGCGATCGCCTCTCGCCCCGCAACGCCCTGGTTCACACCGAAATCGGGGCCCATCGCCACCGGCTCAAATCGCTCGCCTCTCCGCCGCGCCAGGCCAAAATCGGTTCCTACCCACAAGGTTCCGTCCACCGCCTCATGCAGCGAGTCAATGCGGCCCGGTGGCAAGCCTTCTGCGCGGCCGAACGCAGTAAAGCGGCTGCCGTCGTAGCGGAACAGGCCATTCTGCGTGCCCACCCACAGGAATCCCGCCCGGTCTTGAAGGACCACCTGCACCACCAGGTTCTTTAGACCCTCTTCTTCCCCGTAAAACTTGAAGTTGTAGCGTTGCCCGGCCAGCGGAATCGGCAGGCCTAGAACGGCGAGGAGCACGGGCAAGAGGAACAAGCGAAGTGTGGGCATTTTGTGCTCGAGCGATCCAGGACTTGCGAGCCCGCGCAGGGCTAGCTCAGGCATATTCCTTAAGAAGGATTCGTCGGTTCTTGTTGAAATGATTAGGCCGTGTTAGCCTCTTGGATGCCATGTCCTTACCCCGAATTGCGGTGGCTGGAGCCGGCGCATTCGGCCGCAATCACCTGCGAGTCATTCATTCTTCTGAACACGCGATCCTGGCGGGCGTTTTCGATATCGATTCTGCCTGCGCCGCCGCGGCCGCGCAACCCTACTCGTGTCCCGTCTTTGCCACCCTCGATGACCTTGCCCGAGCCTCCGACGCTGTCGTCGTGGCCACCCCCACCGTGACCCATTCCCAGATCGGATGCCATCTCATGGAGCTTGGCCTTGACGTCCTGGTCGAGAAGCCGATCGCCCACTCGCCCGGACCCGCCCGCATCTTGGTCGAAACCGCCACGCGCACCGGACGCGTCCTCCAAGTGGGTCATCTGGAGCGTTTCAATCCGGTTGTAATCGCGCTCACCGCGGTGGTAACCAAGCCGCTTTTCTTCGAGATCCACCGTCTCAGTGAGTTCACCCCGCGCAGCCTGGATGTGGACGTGGTCCTTGATCTTATGATTCACGATATCGACATCGTGCTGGCACTCACGGGCGAAATGCCGGAGGAGATCCGCGCCGCGGGCATCTCCATCCTCACGCCCAAAGTGGATATCGCCAACGCCCGGCTTCAGTTTCCGGGCGGCTGCGTAGCGAATCTGACGGCCAGCCGCGTCTCCACGGAGCGAGTTCGCAAGCTGCGCCTGTTTCAGCCGCATGAATACATTTCGCTGGATTACACGCGCAAGGATGCCGCGCGTCTTCGAGTAAAGCCCGCACAAGGGTCGGCGCCGGCCATCGACTTTAGCCCTTTGCCCGTCACCCAGGAGGAGCCGCTGCGGCTGGAGCTGGAGGCGTTCATCGACAGCCTCACAACGCGCCACCCGCCCGTGGTGACCGGGGCGCAGGGCCTAGCCGCGCTGGAAGTCGCCAGCGGTATTCTTGATAGAATTGAGGAGCACTCCCGCCTGGTGGCGCAAGCATTGCAGAATCAGGCATCGCAGAGAGGGTAAGTGCCCAGACCGCTGCCCGTCGAACCCGGCGACCTGAACCTCCTCCGATCCTGGTCCGAGCCAGTGTCGCCGCGCAGCCTCGCGCGCGATGCCGCCGGCTCCTTGATCGTCCATGCGCTGTTTGTCGCGTTCCTGGTCTTTGCTCCCGACGTCGTTTCGTACCGGTCCTCGACCGAGATTTATTCCAATCTCAAGGAGCCCACAAGGCTGATATTTCCCCGCTCCCTCGAACTGACGCAAAAGGCTCCGAACCAGGGCAAGGTGGCCAAGGCGTTGGACGTCCGTAGCGCGGTGCAAGCGCAGCCGGCGCAAGCCCCGCGTGTCCGCCAGTTCGCTCCGCCTCCCCCGGGACAAGCCCCTCAGCCGGCGCCGCTCCCGGCCCCCCAGTTGGATCTTCCGCAGATCCAGACCGGTCCGATAACCGCCCAGATTCCTTCCACCGGCGCGGCCTCCCAGAATCCTTTTCCCGCGCCTCCGCGCGCGGCTCCGATTGCACCTCCCAAGGCCCCTCCGGTTCCTCGGCCACCCGATATCATCCGCTCCGCCTTGCGACCGGGAGGCCAGGGCCCTACGGTGGGGGACATTTCTGAGGATTCGCCCAGGGTTCCCGGCGTGGCCCCCTCCCCGTGCAACGACTGCAGCGCCTTGCAATTGCTCAGCGATCCCAAGAACGTCGACTTCAAACCCTATTTGCTTCAAGTGCTTGCGATGGTGAAGAAGAACTGGATGGCGGTCATCCCGGATAGCGCCCGCCTGGGCCGCAAAGGCGTCGTCGTTCTAAAATTCAGCATCGACCGCCACGGCGCCGTTCCGGCCTTGGAGTTCACCACTCCCTCCGGAAACGACTTCGACCATGCCGCCGTCGCCGGCATCAGCGCCTCCGTTCCCTTCCCACCTTTGCCCGCCGAGTATCCCGGAGATCAGATTCGCCTGCAAATGGCCTTCGCCTACAACATGGCCTCGGCTAGATGAGCTAACCCCTTATGAATCGCCGCTTTGCAGTCGCGATGCTGGCCTACGCCGCGCTCGCCGGCGTGGCCTCCTACCGGCTCGATGGCAGACCGCGACTCGTTGTTTTGCTGGTTCTAGGGTTATTCGTGGTAAGGACCGTTCTGCTGGTACTAAAGCAACGGGTGGATTAGGATTTCGGCATAGTCCACATCGGATAGATTATTAGACCTCCCTAAGGTGTATCTTCGAGGTACTTCACAGGCCCATACCTCTTAATCTTCTATTTACTGATTCTTTCAAGTGATGGCGTAGTACCGAATCGAGCCTTAACGTTTCAGTTCGGGAGAGAACGCGGTATTTGCGGCTCCATTGTGGAACGCGACAGGCAGCCGCGGGTTTTGCGAGGCAGTCGGAGGACCTGTCAGGGGTCCGCAGCAGCATAGGGTTTCTTGCTCATAACACAGGGTCAATTGTTGTAGAGCCACGTAGAGTAGGGCTTCTTAAGAGAGAGTGGCCGGGAGCGTGCCTTTACAGCAAGTGCTGGTAGAAGTGTCAGAGGGGAGTTAAGCAGAAGATGATGACGATGAGTTATAAAACCGCAGCCGCCGGGGTGAGTGCACCGGTGACGACGCTGGGGGCCGCCAGCCCCGCGCCGCTGAGGCCAGGGGGGAGAACCGCCCGGAGCAGCAGCGTGCCCGTCAAGCCCATGGGCATCGCCGCTACGGCCCATTCGGCGCATCCCCGGTCCGCCGCCACGCCTTCCGCCAAGCAGGCGCGCCGCGACCGGGTAGTGCTGGAGCATCTTCCGCTGGTGAAAGCCATCGCCGTACGCGTGCATGAGAACCTTCCCGTGCACGTCGACCTGGACGACCTGATCCACGCCGGCATTCTGGGTCTGTTTGACGCCGCCAACAAATACAATCCTGAAAAGCAGGTAATCTTTTCGAGCTACGCCAAGCACCGCATTAAGGGCGCGATTCTGGACAGCCTGCGGCAGCTCGACTGGGCCTCGCGCGACATGCGCCGCCGCCACAAGCAAGTGGAAGCCGCCACGCGCGATCTCGCCTCCACCTTGCAGCGCGCCCCCACCGAAGCCGAAATCGCCGACAAGCTGGGCATGGGCGTCGACCGCTGGCGCACCATGATGCTGGATCTCCGCAACGTGGGGCTGATCTCCGCCTCCACTCGCTCCAACGAAGGCGACGATCTCCCCGCTCCCGATTTTCCCAGCAACCCGGAAACACAGCCCGATTCCATCTGCGCCCGCGAACAGCTCCGCGCCGTGCTTACCGTGGCCATGAAAACGCTCCCGGAGCGCTATCAGAAAGTCGTTGTTCTTTACTACAACAACGAGATGACGATGAAGGAAATCGGAGGCGTGCTGGGCATCAACGAAAGCCGCGTTTCTCAGATTCACAAGTCCGCCCTGGAGAAGATGCAGTGCGCTCTGCAAGCCACCGGCATCACCTCCAGCCAGGCGTTTTAAGACAATCCCGGCGTCTCCTATCGCGGCCGATCCGCGTTGGTCATTGGGTGGGCCGCGCGCGCCGATTTCATGTGATATTCTCCGAGTAATATTCTCCGACGCATGAAGCCAGTTATTTTTAGGAAAGCGGTGCCCGCCCGCATTGTGCTCCTTCTCAGCGCGCTCGGTGTAGCCGGCTGCGGCGGAGGGAAAACTGCGGAGACTACGCAGCTCACACCGGCCGCTCCTGCATCGTCCCCAGCTCCGCAAGCGTCTCAGCCCACAGCCGCCGCTCCTGCGTCGTCGCCAGCTCCTCAAGCGGCTCAGTCCACACCGGCCGCTCCGGCAGCGGCGTCGCCAGTTCCTCAAGCGGCTAAGCCGACTGCCGCTGCTCCGACAGCTACGTCACCACCTTCTCAAGCGGCTAAGCCCGCAACCGCCCCTCCGACGGCGGTGTCACCGGCTCCTGAAGTAGCTAAGCCCGTTCCAACGACGCTCAAATCCGCCAAGGCCGTCCCAGAATATCCAACTACCGCGTCAGGGGACGCGCCCGTGTACCGACCCAGTGCAGTCCCGGCCTCACTCGAGCAAGACTTCGTCCGCCAGAGCTTCCAACGAGATGTGCAATCGGGCAACTATCTGGGGCCGAGGCTCTTCATCCGATCGCTGCATGACCTGCTGGTTCCGATCCTCATCGAGGGCAGCTACGTCAAGGATCTTCGCGGCCAAACGGTGTTCCTGCGCCAGACGATTCGCGACAAGCTCCTGGAGGCCGATGCGGCAATGTTCAAGAAAAAGAAGGAGCATCTTAAAATCAACTACGGCTTTCGGTCGAACGCCTTGCAATATGAGCTGTACCAGAAGCTGAACGGTCACGCAAAGGTTGCTCCAGCCGGGATGTCGTTTCATGAGACCGGGATGGCGATCGATCTCTCGAACTGGCACGACGCCCATAAATACATGATCGAAGCGGGATTCGCCGGCGGCTGTGACGGCCTCGAAGAAGATCTGGTGCACTATTCGATCAACGAGATCAACAAGGCCTCAAACGTCGAAACCTTCAAGCGCTGCACGCTCAAGGATCTTCCGAAGGACATCGAGAAAGGCTTGGTGAAGGCCGGCGGCTTCATCACGTTCGGTCATCTCCCGGGGAGCAAGAAAAAGAAGCCGTGAAACCTAATCCTGTAACGCAGTAGTTGGATCCAGAGCCGCGGCGCGGCGCGCCGGCAGCCATGAAGCCGCCAGGGCAATGATCAGGAACAATCCAGTCATGACTACAAACGTGACGGGATCGGTGGCGCGAACATCCACCAGCAAGCTGCTCATCCAGCGCGTCAAGAGCACGGCCGCGACGATCCCGATCGCGATTCCGGCAACGCTCAGCTCGAGTCCAAACCCGATCACCAACTTGAGGATGCTCGCCGGACCCGCTCCCAAGGCCATCCTCACTCCGATCTCGGCAGTCCTCTGACGCACCACGGTCGAGAGCACCCCGTACAAGCCCACCGCCGCAAGCGCCGCCGCGATCGCCGCCAAGGCGCCGATCAGCAAGAGCGCAAAGCGCGTCGACGCCCGCGCGCGATCCTCGATCGCCTGCATCGGCTCCATCTCCGCGATCACCACGCCGCGGCCCATCTTGCCCATCTCTGCACGAACTGCCGCGGCGTACTTCGCGGGATCGCCCGCCGTCCGCACCGCCCATTCCGGAAGCATCCAATGCCCCACGTAGCCGTTGGTCAAATAGATCTGTTCATGCCCGGCCTCGGCTAACGAATTCTCGCGCTGGTGCGCCACCACGCCGATCACTTCCGTTAGAACCGGTTCGGGTGCAGTCCAGGAGGTGAAGAGCAAATGCTTGCCCACCGCGGATTCGCCCGGGAACGCCTTCTTAGCCATGAGATCGTCGATGATCACCAGCTTGCGCGCCGGGTCATTGTCCTGCTCCGTGAAGCTGCGGCCTTCGAGGATTCGCGCGCCCAGCGTTTCCAGGTACCCAGGCAACGCGACCTGAAAATCGGCGGCCGTCGGCAAGCCCATCGGATCGCCCTGCTCGGGACGGCCCCAGCGGATCCCGTAGAATGCCCCGTTGAGCGGAAGCACGCGCGCGCCGGCCGCCTCCTGCACGCCCGGAATCGCGCGCAAGCGCTCTTGAAGCTGGTGCAGGAACACTGCCGGCGATCCGCTGACGCCGCCGGCCAGCCGGAACGTCAGAACGTGGCGGGCATCGAAGCCGGGATCGACGCTTCGTAGCGCCAGGAAACTCCGGAACATCAAACCCGACCCGATCAGCAGCACGAACGACAGTGCCACCTCAGCCACAACGGCCGCATCGCGCAGCCGACTGCCCGCGCCCAGTCCACCGGTCCGGCTGCTGGCTCGAAGAATGCGCATGACGTTCGGCCGCGACGCCTGAAGCGCAGGCGGAATGCCGAAAGCCGCAGCCGCGGCCAGCGCGATGACTCCCGCGAACGCGAGCACTCCCCAGTCCATGCTCACCGCATCCAGGCGCGGGATGCCTGCCGGTGCAATCGAGACTAGAGAGTGAACGCCCACCCATGCCAATCCCGCTCCCACGACTGCACCGAGCGCGGAGAGCAGCACCGCCTCCAGCAACATCTGCGATGCCAGCCGCCACCGGCTCCCGCCCAGCGCCGCGCGCACTCCGAATTCGCGCTCCCGCAGCGAAGCCCGCACCAGCAGCAGATTCGCCACATTGGCGCACGCGATCAGAAGCAGAAAGATCGCCGCGCCCAATAGAGCCAGAATCGCCGGCCTCGCTTCCGCTACCAGGTGACGCCCCATCGGCTCCAGTCGGAACGCAAAACCGGAGGCTCCCCGCATCGTGATGGTCCTGCGCAATAGCGCTGAAACCACGTCCGCGCCGGCTTGCGCTTGATCCAGGCTCACGCCCGGTTTTAGCCTTCCCAGCAGCCGCAGATGCGCGTTGAGCCGGTCGGGTTCGTTGTAGCGGATGCGCTCCGCGAACCAGAAATCGGGAGCTCGCTCCAGGCCAATCTCGGGCGGAAAGAGTAACTCGAATCCCGGCTCCAGCACGCCTACCACGATCACAGCACCGTTCAGAATCGGCTTGCCGGCAATCGACCTGTCGCCGCCGTAGCGCCGCTGCCAGTACTCGTAGCTGAGAATTGCGGCGGTTGGTACTCGCGCCGCCGCGGCGCCGCTCGCGATCCACGCTCCGTCGGCGTCTTCAAAATTCCTGCCGACTGCGATCCTGGCGCCCAACAAACGCAGAAACCCGGCCGTGACAGTCGCGCCTGTCACGTGTTCCGGCGCGCCGTCCGCCCCGGGAACGACAAAATTCGCCGTCGCCGTCTCGATGGCGTCCACATCCTCGAAGAATTCCCTGGACCCGTTGCGGAGATCCAGAAAGTCCGGCGTCGTAAGCGGAAAATCTCTGACGCCGCGTTTGGAATCGTCCCGAGCTACTACCACAATCCGCTCCGGATCTTTGTACGGGAGCTTCCGCAGCAGCACGGCGTTGGTCACGCTGAAGATCGCCGTGCTCGCTCCGATGCCGAGTCCGATGGTTACGACCGCGGTTGCCGCAAAAATCGGACTGTTTTTCAGCGCACGAGCTGCGTAAGCCAGATCCTTCCACAGCGCGGCGACGGGCATATGGCAATCATACCGTTCGAACCAAGAATTTCATGGCCTCACTTTTTGAAAACGTCCGCGTCTTAAACTGAGAGCCGGAGGCGCACCATGAAGGAGTGGGTTTCGGACGCATACCTGGACATTCGTTTTGCCCTGCGGACCTTCTCCAAACGGCGAGGTTTTGCAGTCATTGCCATTTTGACGCTGGCCCTTGGAATTGGCGCCGCCACTGCGGTTTTCAGCATCGTCGATGCCGTGCTTCTGCGTCCCTTGCCGTACACGGACCCCAGCCGCTTGACCGCGGTCTGGATCACCAGTACGCGCGAGCAAACCCTGGCGAAGATGTTTGCGACCCACGCGGACTATAGCGAATTCCGGCGCCATTCGCGAGCGTTCGAGGAAATCAGCGCAGCGACCTGGGCCGCCGCCACGAGTCGCGTGCTGACGGGCTTCGGACCGGCCCGCGAAGTCCTGACCATCCCCGCCAGCGCTTCGTTTTTCAAAACGCTCGGCGTGCCCGCAGCAATGGGCCGAACCTTCGGCGTCGAAGATGAAGGACACGGATGCTCCCTGGTAGTCGCGCACAAATTCTGGGCGTCCACCTTAGGCGCGGACCCTGCGATCGCCGGGAAGACACTCACGCTCGATCAGCAGCCGTGCACCGTGCTTGGTGTGATGCCGGAGGCATTTAGCTTTTACCCCGGCCAGACGCAGGCGTGGGTTTTGCTCGGGCCGGACTTCCAACCCAACCAGGACAAGATGCTGGTTGGAATCTTCGCGCGCCTGAAGCCGGGCGTCACGCCGGACCAGGCTGAGACAGAGCTGCGCCGTCTCTTCAGGGCGCTTCACCCTGGCCCCGAAACGCGCGACTTCGAGCCCGTCGTCTACGATCTTCATGGCGAATTTACCTTTCTGGCGGGCCGCACCTTGCGCACAACCTTGGTTCTCGTGTTCTCGGCCGTGCTGCTGGTTCTGCTGATCGCGTGCCTGAACGTGGCCAATCTCCTGCTTGCCCGTCTGTCCGGGCGCCGCCGCGAATTCGCCATGCGAGCCGCCTTAGGTTCGCCCCGAAGCCGCCTGGTCCGGCAAGTGCTCACCGAAGGCCTGCTGCTATCGGGTTGTGGAGCGGCTCTCGGAGTGGCAATCGCTTACGCCGCGCTCCAATACTTGCGTCTTGCCAATCCGATTGAACTGGCCGTGGGTGCGGACGTGAAGCTTAGCCCATCGATTCTCGGGTTCAGCATCGGCCTCTCGATTGCGACAACGCTGATCTTCGGCTTGCTTCCGGCCTTTCGTGCATCGAAAGTGGATCTTACGTCAAACCTAAAAACCGGTGGACGGGGATCCGTTCACGGTCGATATGGCTTGGCAAAGGGCTTAATCGCCGTCGAAATGGCGTTGTCCTTCATGCTGCTGATTGGGGCCAGCTTGTTGATGACCAGCGCCCTGCGGATGGGCTCAGAACCACTCGGCTTCAACCCCAATCGTGTCCTGGCTGCGCACGCTTCCCTGCCGCTCTTCCGCTTCCCCGCTGGCGCCCAGCGGCTGCAGACATACCACCAATTGCTCGATCGGCTGCAGCAAGTGCCGGGCGCGGCCGGTGTCGCGCTTGCGTCGAAAGTCCCGCCCGAAGCCGGTGGCAATCAGGTCCTCGAGGTTCAAGGCCGGCCGGTCGCTGCGGGCAGCGAAGCCCACGATACCGGCGGAGACGCCGTAAGCCCCGGATTTTTCGATGTCCTGAACATCCCGCTTCGGCGCGGCCGCGCGTTCGGCGCCCAGGACCGCGAGAATTCCGAACCAGTCGCCCTTGTGAACGAAGCGTTAGCCAAAGAGTACTTTCCGAATATGGATCCCCTCGGCCGGCAGATCCGAATTCCGGGCGGCCCTATGCCTTGGCTGACGATTATCGGAGTGGTGGGAAACCTGAAACACACGACTCTGATGAACGAAATGACCTGGGTCGAGACGCCTATTCTTTATCGCCCTCTTTCGCAAGAGCCACGGCAATCGATTGGGATCGTGATGCGCGCCGGCGGCGTGGGCTTGACGGCGCAAGAAATTCAAAGGCAAATCGCCGCCGTCGATCCATCCATCCCCATCAGCGAGGTTGAGGTTATGACCTCTCGTGTGGCCCGGACGCTGGCTTACTCGCGGTTTCGAGCGATGGTGCTCGCGTTCTTCGCGCTGAGCGCTCTCATCCTTTCAGCCGTGGGGCTGCACGGGTTACTCTCGCATCTGGTGGCCCAGCGCATACCCGAGTTCGGCGTTCGCAGAGCCGTCGGCGCGCAAACGCACGATCTGCTGCTGCTGGTCGCTCGTCAGGGTGGGATTCCCGTCGTCGCCGGACTCGGGGCTGGCGTCGTTCTAACGCTGGCCTTTAGCAGCGTTTTGGCGAGTTTGCTTTACGGAATTCAACCGGGCGATCCCAATGTTTTTGCGATCGGAGCCCTGGCCCTGCTGGCAGTGGCCGGTCTCGCATTCCTCTCGCCGGCCCGGCGCGCCGCGCGCGTCGACCCCATGATCGCCCTGCGCGACGAGTAATCTCCGCGCCGCTATACGCGACTGCCGTTTAGACGCTAAAATCGTGACATCGGTGCCTCCCCCAACCGCTAAAGCTCTAACTGTCCGCCAATTCTTTTCGAAAAAGGGTCTGCTCTCGCAGTGGCACCCCAACTACGAATATCGCGACGGCCAGCTGCAAATGGCGGAGGCGGTCGAGAGCGCGCTTGCTGAAAAGAAGCACTTGATTGTCGAGGCCGGCACGGGCACCGGGAAAACGCTCGCATATTTGGTGCCCGCGATCCTCTCGGGCAAGCGGGTGGTCATCTCCACCGGCACCAAGAATCTTCAGGAGCAGCTCTTCTTCAAGGACGTTCCGTTCCTCGAAAAGCATCTGGCTCAGCACGTCGGCCCCTTGCGCGTTTCCTACATGAAGGGCCGCGCCAACTACGCCTGCCGCCAGAAAATTTACGACGCCGAGAAGGAGCCGGTACTCGAAGGCCTGGAAGAGACCGCCGACTTTCAAGTGATTCGCGAGTGGGAGAAAACTACTCAGACTGGGGATCGCGCCGAAATCAAAACTCTTCCTGAAAAATCCGCGGCCTGGGCCAAACTCGATGCGCGCTCTGATCTCTGCACCGGCCAGAAGTGCCCGCAATTCGAGCGCTGCTTCATCACTCTGATGCACCAGCGGGCCCAGGAAAGCGACATCATCATCGTCAATCACCATCTGTTCTTCGCAGATATGGCCGTTAAGGGCGACGATCGCGGCGCCATCATCCCCGACTACGGCGCCGTGATTTTCGACGAGGCCCACGACGTGGAGGACGTCGCCAGCCAGTATTTCGGAGTCTCGGTTTCCAGCTATCAGTTCGAGGAGCTGGTGCGCGACACCTCCGCTTTGGCCCATCGCAAATCTTTTGGTTCGCAGGAACTCGACCGCACTCTTATCACGCTCGGCGATTGCGCGGCGCGCTTCCTAGCGCTCTTCGGCGCGAACGAAGGCCGCACCGGATTTCGCTCGCACGAGGCGTTTCTTGAAAAAAACGAGGACCTGTATCGCGACGTGCTGCGCGCGCTGGAACTGGCGGCGTTGCAGCTTGAGCTGCTCAAGTCTCCTCCCGAGGAATCGCTGTTGCTGGTAGTTCGCGCCCGCGATTTGGCGCGCCGCCTGGAATTCTGGATGGAATCCGGCGACAAGCGCTACGTCTACTGGATCGAGCGCCGCGGCCGGGGAACATTTCTCCAAGCCACTCCCATCGAGGTGTCGCAATTGTTGGACCAGCGCTTGTTCGACTCCGTCGACACCGTGGTTCTGACTTCGGCGACGCTGGCTGTCTCGGGCGGCTTCGATTACACCAAGGAGCGACTGGGTCTGCGCGCCGCTCGCGGTCTGGTGGTCCCCAGCCATTTCGATTACGCCACGCAAGCTCTGCTGTACGTCCCCCAAAACCTGCCCGATCCGCGCAGTCCGGCGTTCACGGCCGCGGCGGCGGAGGAGATCATCGAGATCCTCACCTTCAGCCGCGGCCGCGCCTTTGTGCTATTCACCAGCTACCAACAGATGCGTTTGATCTACGACCGCGTCTCGCTCGACGTTCCCTATCAGACGCTCATGCAGGGCACTGGTCCGCGCAACGCACTGCTCGAGGAGTTCCGCTCCACGCCCAACGCTGTGCTTTTCGCGACTTCGTCTTTCTGGCAGGGCGTGGATGTGCCGGGCGAGCAGTTGAGTTGCGTTATTATTGATAAACTACCGTTCGCGGTCCCAAGCGACCCGGTGGTGGAAGCGCGGATTGCGGCGATCAAGAATGATGGCGGGGATGCGTTTTATGGCTATCAGGTTCCGCAAGCCGCGATTGCCTTGAAGCAGGGCTTCGGACGCCTGATTCGCAGCCGTGGCGACCGCGGGGTATTGACGCTGCTGGATAGCCGGATTACGAAAGCCCGCTATGGCCAGATTTTCTTCGACAGTTTGCCTCCGTACCGGTTTACGACGGCGCGTCAGGATGTTGGGAAGTTCTTCAGGAGGTAGCGAAGTTTTTAAGAAGTAAGGAAGTTTTCAAATATGTTTGAAGTTTCCGTAGAACAGACATTCGCCGCCGGACACGCCCTGCGCAACTACAAAGGCGCGTGCGAGAATGTCCACGGCCACAACTTTAAAATCCAGGTGACCATCGAAGGCCAGGCGCTGGACCAGACCGGCATGCTGGTGGATTTCCTGGACGTCAAGCAGTCCATGCGCGATGTGATCGCGCGCCTGGATCACAGGTTCCTCAACGATGTCCCGCCCTTCGATGTGAAGAACCCCTCGGCCGAAAACATCGCCGAGTATTTTTACGAAGAGCTCACCACCGGCCTGGTTTCGAATCCGGTCCCGGTTCGCGTGCGCGAGGTCAAGGTCTGGGAGACCGACATCCAGAGCGCGACCTACCGGCCCTAATTCGCGCGGCGCCGGGCGAACGCGAGCAGCCCCAGGCCCAGCCCGATCAGCCCGAACGTCGCAGGCTCCGGCGTGGTAGCGAACGCGGCATTCCTGAGGGTGATGCTATAGTCCCCGCTGGAATCCCCCGCGTTCGTCCAGCCGTCCACGCGAGTATTTGAGATCACCGGAGTGAACACCGTGGTATTGGTGCCGGTGATATCTCCGAAAATAAGATTCGCCCCGTGCTCCGGCTGCTGATTGTCGGGTACGATCGCAAGAAAGTAGAGTCCCGGCGTTAGACCGGTCAGGGTGAATCCAGCTTGCGTCGAAGCACCAGAGATGTCGTTATTGGCGTACAACCCGTGACCAGTGGAGTCGAACAAGTACAGCGCCGGGTCGTCGATCCCGTTCACGCCGATACCCGCGGTTAAGGCCGTGAAGGTCGAGTTGGTGATCATGATTTCGTACATATCACCCCCACTGCCCGAATTATCCAAACTTCCGCAGATTTTGGTAAGCGAACCCACGCCAACCGTGATATTGGCGGAGCCCGGAAGCTTTCCGGCATCGCCCTCGCCGGCATCGCCTTCATTCCAGATGCCTGCGCCCGCAGTGCACAACGGCGCTGCTCGCAGCGTGGAAAGTCCGAGCATGCTACCAGCTAGTACCAAAAGTCCTATAGTACGCATTATGTATCCTCCGACGGCAGGCCCTCAGGATAACACAAAGTACTGGATCTACTTGAGGAAACTTGAGGGTGCCCAGTACCCACAATGGTGCCGGACCCCTTGCCGGATTCTAAGCCCCCAAAGCGGTCCGCAAACTCATATCGCCTGGATTTTCACGCTCGAACGCCAGAAGAGCGACTTTAAGAGGAGAGGGACAGGCTCGAACGGCACTGGTTCGCCAATGTTCCGTAACCGGCAACACGTCCCGATCGATCTCCTGCCAGGTTTCACCTTCCAGCTTGCGTTGGTCGATGCGGGCGATCTTGTCCTCGATGCGCACGCGCAGATCCTGTGTTTCAAATATCACGTTGTTCATGATTTATTGTCTCACGCTACAGCGATGGGACCACTGAAATCTGGGATACTAGCGCAATGGAGGGCGCCGCTTTTTCAGGGGTCCGGCTGGCACAAGCGCCGGATCGGAAGCAGCTAGCGAAGATGCGGGCGTCGCTCTGGCCCGATGCATCGTGCGAGGATCACCTCAAGGAGCCGGGCGGAACGCTGCCCGCGGCGATATTCGTGGCGCACGATCAGGCCGGCGAGTTGATCGGTTTCCTTGAAGTTGGACTACGCTCACATGCCGACGGATGCGACGCCGCACAGCCGGTGGGCTTTGTGGAAGGCTGGTTCGTTCAGGAGGGGTCCCGAACTCGAGGGGTTGGCCGTGCTTTGATGCGCGCCGCCGAGCAGTGGGCTCGTTCGCAGGGCTGCATCGAGATGGCGTCCGACACGCTGATCGATAATCCGCTGGGGCAACTCGCGCACGAGGCGCTGGGTTTCGAAGTCGTGGATCGCTGCGTGCACTACCGTAAGAATCTGTGAAGTCGGGCGTTGCGATAGAATCGTCCTCATAGTTTGGAGAGGAGAAACACACTTGCCCTCGAAATTCCTCATCCGAAGCACTGTGGCTCTGGGCGCTATCGCTCTTGCGACGGTGGCGCTTCTCACCGGGTATCTGGTGCCCAAAGTCAGTGCCGCCACCGGCCCCATCCCGCTCAATTGCGATCGAGCCTGTCTCGAAAACCTGATCGATCAATATTGGGCCGCTGTCGTGGCCCGCGACCCCAAACGGCTGCCGCTGTCTCAGGATGTCAAGTACACCGAAAACGATCAAGTCATGGACATCGGCGACGGCTTCTGGAAAACCGCGGAAGGCCGCGGAACCTATCCATTCACTAACGATTGCCATCGTATCGAGAACGGATCGCCTACCACCAACGTTCCGCGCCCCGCCAACGAGCCTCCCGGGACCATCAACGCGTTTGCGATGGATTGCCTGTCACAATTCAAGTTGGGTTATTATTTCGTGGTCCAGAGCATCCACCACCGGCGCTACCCGGTGGTGGACCTGGAGCGTGGCGTGGTCTGGTCGCACGCCGTATTTGATCAGGGGACCGTGAACAAAGGCGTGCTCTCGGATGGACGCGAGTACGCGTTCAAGGGATTCAACCGTCCGTCGAGCATTTTAGTCACTGAGGCCTTCCTGATCGAAAACGGCAAGATCCGCAGGGTGGAAATGATCGGACCCTCGGTGCCCTATCATCTGAATTCGGCTTGGCCGGGGAGCCTAAGCGGGAACTAAAACCCTTACCCCTTGTGTTGGAACAGGTCGAACTGTTCAAAATCCCCATTCAGGATTGTGCGCGTATCCTGGAGCCCCATCCATCCGCCGATCATGGTGGCGTAAACTCGCCGGAAGTCGGTGGTGTAGATCAGATTGTCACCAGGGTCGAGCTTGGTCAGGCTGGGAATCGCGCCGTATTGACCGCCCTTAATTTGCTTTCCAGCGACGAACATCAGATTCGCGGTGCCATGGTCGGTGCCCAGGTTCACGTTCTCGGGAACCCGCCGGCCGAATTCCGAGAAAATCATCACCACCACGTCGTCCGCGCGTCCAATCCGATCGAGATCCTTCAGGAACGCCGAAACCGCGTCTGAAGCGTAGGTGAGCAAGCGCTTGTGCGTGTCGTTCTGAAAGACGTGCGTGTCAAAGGCATTGTTGCGATATGAGGTGTAATAAAGACGCGTGGGCATGCCCGCATCGATCAGCGCGGCGACCTTGGGCAAATCGAGTCCCGTGATGCCGTAGTCCACCGGCGAATGGTATTTTGACCAGGCTTGCCGTACCAGCGCCGAAGCGTCCTTGGCGCTCCGGGCCGTATCCAGAAGAAATCGGCGCGAGGGATTTTCTACCTTCCCGCTGTCCGGGACCGTCCCCAGGATCTCGCGCTCCTCGTAGAATTTCTCTTGGGTGAACTTGTTGGGATCGTCGAACACCACCGGAACGTGCTTGCGGCTGCGAACCGCCAGCGACTGTCGAGCGCCGATGTTGACCAGGAAATTCGGCGGCGCCGCGGGAGCCATCGTATCCGCGAGCCGGCCGACCCAGCCGTACTCCTCGCCGCTGTTGGGCGCGGCGGTGTGCCAGTAAGCCATGGACGTGAAATGAGAAAACGAAGGATTCTCATACCCGCAGCCATGCACGATGGCCAGCTTGCCCTCTTTATACAGGCGCTCGAAACCTGTCATGCCTCCGCTGAAACCGAAGTGGTTGTCGATGGGCCGAAGCTCGTTCTTGGGGACGCCGAGATTGGGGCGAAGTTTGTAATAGGCGTCGTCTCCGTACGGAACCAGCGTGTTGAGTCCGTCGTTGCCGCCGGAAAGCTCGAGCACCACCAGGATCTTTCCATCGGCCTTGGCCTGCGCGGCGAGTTGGGCCGCGGCTTGTCCGAACACGGGCACGGGAAGAGACGCGCCCGCGCTTACGCAGACACCGTACATTCCGGCGCGCAACAGATCCCGCCGGCTGGATTGAGAGAACGTAAACCGTTTCGTGGACACAGTGACCTCCTCGAAGACCTACGCCAATTGATACTCCGGCTGGCTCATGATCAGGTGCAGCACCAGCCTTAGCGACTCTTCCATATACGTCTGCGCCACGGCTACCTCCGTGGCGCCCAAATCTTTATTCAAGAAAACGATCAGCTTCTGCCGGGCGGCCTCATCCGGCGGCACGCGCATGAAGCGGTGAATCAAATAATCGACGATTTCGGTCGTATTCTTAAGCTTTGCGTCCAGCACCATGCGCGACAGATTGATCTGCGGAATGTCCCGGAGAATAGGCTTGACTCTTTCGATGGCCATCTGCGAGCCCCGGAAGCTGCCATACCGAGTATTGAAATCTTCATCGCGATCGGCGTTCTTGTTCGATTCCGCGACGTCGGATTTATTGTCGTCCTTGGTGGCGGTGCTGATGTCCATGCCCTGGCGGATGCGCTCCGCCACTCTGCGCACCTCGCCGCCGCCAGTGTAGCGATCGGGCGGAAGAAAACTGATGTCGGGGAACAGAATGTCGCGCGCGAAATTTCCCCGCTCCAGCAGAAGTCCGGGTGTGATCCAACTCTGGCCTCCGGCCCAGCCTGCCACAGTCGGAGGCGCAAACAGCTGCTGCCCCAGCGCGCCGGTCGCCAGGTTGAAGTCCGGAACTCCGGGAACGCTCTTCAATCCCAGCTTTCGATAAGTCGAAACGGCGAGCTGCACTGGGCTCTTGAACTGCGTACCCACCGACGCGGGGCTGTAGAAATCGCGCGACAGAAAGATCTTTTCGAGCAGCGGAGTGATCTCATAGTGGTTCTCCCGCAGCACCGAGCCCAGTTGTTTCTGGAGTTCTGGTGAAAGAACGTCGCGCACGAAATAACGGTAGATCTTGCCGGCGATGAAGTCCGCTGTGGCCGGCTGCTGCATGATGATATCGATCACATCGACGCCGTCAAAGCGCCCGGTCTTGCCCAGGAAAGTCTTCTCCCCGTCATCATGCTGGTCCTTGTTCACTACGAATTTCAGATCCACGAAATTCCAGCCCGTGAAAGCGCGCGCGGCCTCGCGGATGTCCTTCTCCGTGTAGTGGCCCACGCCCATGGTGAACAGCTCCATGATTTCGCGGGCGAAATTCTCGTTGGACGCGCCCTTGACGTTGACGCCCGCATCCAGGAACGAAAGCATCGCGGGGCCCTGAGCCACCGCCACCGTGAGGTCTCTAAAGTTGCCCAAGCCCTGTTTCTGAAACAGTTCCAATTGCCCGAGCAGCTTGCGATAGTCGCGGACCTTGGCTTCGTTAGATGCAAAATGACCATGCCAGAAGAGCGCCATTTTCTCTTCGAGCGGCCGAGGGCTGGCCACCATCCGGTTGGCCCACCAATACGCCACTCGGTTGGTTTCGAGGGCGCTGGCGCGGAGCCAGTAAAAGAACTCGTCCACGATCGGCTGGAGGCGCCGGTTGCCGGACGGCTTCACCTTAATGCCGAGCGCTTCGCCCTTCTCCTTGGCCATATCCGTAACGGCCGGGCGGCTGGGAGGGAATGGCTCCAGACCGGGGTCATGCACGCCCGACTCATCGAAGGCCGGCAAGTGGCTGGCGTCGGCGCCTTCAAACCGAACCAAGCGAGCGACGGCTTGCGCCGGAGTCAGCTTCGCCAGCGCTTCGATTTCATCCGGAGTTCCGCCGAATCCGGCGCGCTCCAGCAGGTGAGACGCAAAGTCGTAGTTCCAATTCGCGGCGCCGATCGGCGTCAGGTCGTTCTGCCACGCGACTGGTCCGGCAGTCTGCCCCGATGCGATTTGCAAAGACGCGATCGGCAAAAGAGCAATCAAGAACCCCAGTCCCTTACGCATGTCGCGGCTCCTTCCGACTATGAAGATATTCCCACAAACGCCGCAGCGCCGCCACCGGGTGCACGGCCCCCGATACGCTTGGGCCGGTTGTGCGAAAGACCCAATTGGGAATATCGCCGGTAGAATCCACCCTGAGGCGCTTTTCGATCCACCCGTAAGCCGCTGATAGGAAATCGATGACTTGATGGCCGCCGGATTGCTCAAACAGGTATGAGGTGCCTTATGACGACATCTACCGAAGTGCTCGACGAGAGGGTGGATCTTAGCACTCTTCGTCCCGGTTCAATGGTTGACGTCGAGACCAGGAGCCGTCACTATCACATTGAGTGCCGTGGTGACGAGATGCGAATTTCCGGCCACCCGGAGTATTGCCCTGATCCTGTGCCGGCGCATTTGCAGGGCTCCCTCGACAAGGAAGGCGCGTTGGAGCTGGGTCTTATCGAACCTGGAATGCGCCTGATGTTTTATCTCGGCGACGGCCGCCCGGTGGTCACTTCCAAGGTCCTTCATGTTCACGTGGACGAACCCAAAGCCGTTCAGCCCAGCCGCTAAGACGCC
>Ga0070733_10000969_pt1 | contig 22002 bp, 16 predicted proteins | sample Coa_R1_9_FD_66450 | JGI IMG/M metagenome (GOLD analysis project Ga0070733, IMG submission 66450) | Surface soil microbial communities from Centralia Pennsylvania, which are recovering from an underground coalmine fire - Coalmine... | ecosystem: Environmental > Terrestrial > Soil > Unclassified ... | reverse complement strand
CCAACATTGGAAAACTTCTCCAAATTTAACTTCTATTCCGGCAGCGGGAGGACCGGGACCAATGGAGAGGGCCCCCGACGGAGGCAATAAATCGAAAAGACATCATTATCGGGCTAAGGCAGGCGCGGCAATGCTGGGCTTTCAGGCCGGGGGTTGCCGCGCCGGCAAGAGCGGCGGATTTGGCCCGCTATCCGGGAAATCGGACCCCTTCACTCGTAAATCGACATCCCGCGCTGCGGTGAAGGAATCCTCGCTCCGATGTCGCTTGATCGCTTGTCGAACCGGCGGCGCGGCCCGATTCAAAAGGCAACGCCGATCCGAACGCCCCGCCGCCAGACCACGCGGCTTCGCTTCCTCACACTGCCATGGAGCAGTTCGAACCGCTCGGGCACCGGCACCATCGGGAAGATTTCAAGACAAGCGCCGCCTGCGGAATAGTCGACCAGCCGGCAGTGCACGACAGGCAGCTTCGGGCCCACGATGATCTGAGCCTTGGCTGCCGCCGGACCGGATGGCCGAACGCGTTGATATAGTCGCTTGGCTTCTGACATGGCGACCCATGGTGCGTCATGGCGGTTACGGCATTCTTAAAGGACAATGGTTAAGCAAAAGCTGCGGCCCCGAAACGGGAGACTCGGCCGACGATCACGTCCCACCCGATTTTGGAACTTTGCGGGTCGACGGCTTGCCCCCGTAGCGCGGGGCGCGGAAGCCTTCGCTTTACGGTTCCATCGCCTGCCCGGCGATCGGAGCTGCGCAGGCGCGATCGATAGCGCGCGCCGGATCAGACAAGATTTACGACCGGAATTTTTCGAAAAATTGTGAGCCGGCCCACATGGTACATGCGAAGTGGTGACGATGTTCGGAAGGTGGGTACGACGGCACGAAAATCGGACCTCGACGATCGATTGCCTGCAGCGGCTGTTGTTCGATGCGGCGGTGAGCTTCTTGCAATTCGCTTCGGTCGAGTCTTTCAAAGTTTTTGCATTACGCCCGACGCGTCCTGCTCGACCACTTTGCTATCGGGAAGCCCGCGGATGTGAAAACGCATCGGATGACCGCGCATTCCGGTCAACACGATCAAGCTCCCGGTGCCGCCGGCGAGTTGAAAATCGTTTCGCCGACCGCAGCTCCGCGACCGCCGTTTACCTTCTTCGAAGCACGCAGTATGAAATTTTTAATTATGGTGTAGTCTGAGCGCATGCACGTCGATGTCGGCTTGCATTGATCCAACATCAGGGACTATGGAGGGGAATATGGCGAAGAAAGCGAAGAAGGCTAAGAAGGCCAAGAAGACAGGGAAGAAGAAGAAGTAACCCGTTCGACAAAAACTCGTGCCCGGATATTGAGGCGCTTCACGCCGTCGCTACACGAGCAGGCGGCGGCCTGCTTCCGAAGAAAATCCGAGCATCCAATGATCAGGCCGGACCCTTATGCAGACGGCGGCTGCATAACGGTCCGGTTTTTAATTTGAGCACTTTTAATTTGAGCACTTTTAATTTGAGCACAATGGCACCGTTATGGATCCGGACAGGGAGAAAAAACATGGAGATGAAAATCCACCCCACCCCGGCGAGCTGATTGGCGATACGCTCGACGATATCGGCGTTTCGATTGTCGATGCCGCAAAAGGGCCTCGGCATCACGCGGCAGCAGCTCCACAATCTGATTGCAGGGCGTAGCCGGATCACGCCGGAAATGGCCGTGAAGCTTGAGAAGGCGATCGGCAGCACGGCCGACACCTGGGCTCAGGACGCAAATGAATTACGACCTGGCACGGGTTCGCAAGCAAACAATCAACGTCAAGCGGTTGGTGTCGGCCTATGCTGGCGCGTGGCAGGGGGCCGAGCGCAGCGAACGCGGAATCATGCCGGACGGGCAGAAGTCTCGCGGCGAACCGATGAACCAACTGGTTCATCGCGTTCCGACTTACCGAACGGCATCGATGCGGGGCTGTCATAAAGAGAAGGCCAGCGGAAGCCGACTTTTCAAACCCGCCAAGGAGAGTGTAGACTTAGTTTTATGAGAATATCCGACTTTACCTGCGCATCCTGCACCTCGGCCTATGAGGTCGCCGAATCCGCATCGGTGAAAGGAAGTCCGGGGCGGGCCGAATGCGCCGTCTGCGGCAAGCTCTTGGAATCCTGGGAAGACCCCAAGCTGAAGGCCTTTCGGCTGGTCATACCATTGGACTACTACAAGTATTCCCCTCGGCCGCGTTCCCGGCTTCATCATCAGCGAACCCGTCAATTGTCGCCTGATTTGAGGGCGAGTTGAGCATTTCGGGTTGGCCTCGGCGATGCGTTCGGCGGGCGAAAAGTGGTTTCTATCGCGACGTCAAGCGGTAAAAACAACGTCGGATTGACAAAAGGCCCATGCCTGGGCGCGTTGATTTGTGATAGTTTTGTGACTGCCGTCGCTCCGCTGGCGACCCTAAATCCACCTTTTGATGGTCATTCGTTATGGTCGGCAGGCCAACGGAGGTTGAGCTGAAGCTTTGGGTCGCACCCGAAGACATCAATGCGCTCCGGAATTATCCCGGCTTTGCAGACTCTCTTCATCACCCCACCCACGAAGTCCTTGATTCTACTTATTTTGATTCCGATGAGCGGTTCTTGCGCGACCACGGATTCACTTTGCGGGTGCGCCATATCGACGACAAGCGCATCCAGACCATCAAGTCCGCCGATCAAAGCGTCGGCTTGTTCGAGCGATCCGAGTGGGAGCAAACCATCGAGGGCGATCAACCCGATCTCACCGGCGTGAAGGATACGGCGCTGGGCCGGATTCTGACCGACGATGTGCGCAAAGCGCTAAAGCCGGTGTTCGAGACCAGGATCGAACGCACCGCCTATCATCTCAACGGTAACGGCGCCGACATCGTCATGGCGATCGACGAGGGACAAATTCTCGCACCCGACTCTTCCCGGCCGGTTTCCGAGATCGAGCTTGAGCTCAAGCAGGGCAAGCCGGCCGACCTTTTCAGGATCGCGCGTGACATATTCAATATCGTCCCCGCCCATCTCGAGTTCAAAAGCAAGCCCGAGCGCGGCTATGAGTTGGTGGAGAAGACGCCGGTTGCCGCCGAGACCGCCTGTGACCCGGAGCTGAGCGCCGGAATGAGTGCGGGCCAGGCCTTCACTTTGGTTGGCCGGGCCTGCTTGCGCCATCTGGTTGCGAACGTGCCTGCAATGATCGGGCGCGACGTGACTGCGTTGCACCAGATGCGGGTCGCACTGCGCCGGCTGCGCGCCGCCATGTCGCTCTTTTCCGTGATTGTGGGCGACGATCGAACCGAGGCGATCAAGTCGGAACTAAGATGGCTTGCACAGGAATTGGGCCCTGCGCGCGATCTCGATACGCTTATCCTCGAAGTCATCCAGCCGATGCGCGAGCTGCACAAGAACGAGCCGGGGCTTGTCAGCATCAGCAAAATGTTCATGCGCAAGCGCCTTAAGTGCTATCGGCGGGCGCAGGCTGCAGTTCAGTCGGCCAGGTTCCGCACACTCGTTCTCGATACTGCGGAGTGGGTCGAGGCAGGCCCCTGGAGCACGTCCGAAGACCCGTTGAAGCGCGCGCGCCGCGAGCTGCCGGTCGAGATTTTTGCCGCCGGCCAGCTTTCGCATCGCTACAAACGGATAAGGCGGCGGGGCAGACGAATGGACCACCTCGATCCGGAGCAATTGCACCGGCTGCGCATTCAGGTCAAAAAGGCCCGATACGCGACCGACTTTTTTTCCGGCATCTATCACGGCAAGAAATCCGCCAAGCAAAGCAAAAAAATCAGGTCGTCCTTGATGCAACTGCAGAACAGCCTGGGCAGGGTCAACGACATCGTCACCCACAAGGCGCTCTTCTCGGATATCATCGCCAGCCGCGCGAAAGGTTTGACCGAGGAGCAAGGCCGCCACCGCGCATTTGCGGCCGGACTTATCATTGGGGATCAACAGGCGCAGGTCGAGAGGCTGCTTGACCGTGCGCGCAAGGCCTTCTCGCGCTTCGATGGCGCCAAAGCCTTCTGGAAGTTGTCGGATCGGGGCGGCGCCGCGGCACCAGCGGCGGCTACGGCAGAGCCGGCGTGACAGCTTAAGGAATGGCTGTAGCGGGACCGGGCGGTCGAAAATCGAGGCGAGTTGAGTTATCCGCGCCTTCGACGGGCCGAGCTCTTTCGCCGCAGCCCGGTCTTGGCGCTCGATGCCTTCACTTTCCGCCTTTGCGGGCGTCGGCGCTGACGGAACGCATGAGGGCCGACATTGGTCAGGAACAGCTTTTCAAGCGGATAGCTGAGACGCTTGACGGCCGCGCCGAGCGGCAGCCATTTGACCGCGACGATGTCCTTCATCAATTCATAGCTCGGCTCTGCCTCCGCTCGCATGAGCCAGAACTGCACCACCTTCGGCCGGCCGCGCACTTCGTAGGTGATGGCACCGAGGAACTCGCCGACCTCGACGCGAAAGCCGGTTTCCTCCACTACCTCCCGCCGCGCGCCCGCGACCGGACGTTCGTCGGGTCTGAGCTTGCCGCGGGGCAGCACCCAAAGCTTGTCCTTGCTGCGCTGGACGACAGCCACTCTCGGCCGCGCGCCCTTGCGCACCGCAATTCCACCCACCGCATGTATCGTTCTGTTCACAAACGAGCCCACGCCTATCGGTCATAACAAAACACGCCGCTGCGCAAATCGCAAACCAAACGACGGCCGTAGCTGTGAACAACGAGTTCGCGACGGAGGCGTCGGACGGGCTTGGCGCCAAGCAGCTTGCGAAGCCCTGACCGTGGCATGTCCGCCCGCGCGACGGGCGGACATTTTCGCTCGCGATCCTGGCCGAGATTTTCGGCGCCGGGAACGGCGGGGAAGGCCCTCAGACAGCCTCGCGGCCCCGCGCGAAGAACAGCCAAGCCATCAGAATCCCGCCGACAATCATGAGGACGGAACCGATTGCGGCAACCGGAACGCTGCCGGTGGTGACTAGGAAATAGCTGCCGACGATCAGGGCGGCGACGCCAACCACGGTGATCCAGAACTGCGCGGGCGCCAGCGGCGACTTCTTGAGCGCCGGCCACAGCCGGTAGACCATGCCGTAAAGGGCCAGCATCACAAAGCCCGAGGTCATCATCGCAACATGTACCGTGAGAAGCTTGTTGTCCTCGGCGATCCCCATATAGAGGCCGAGCAGCATTCCGACGACAGCCCAGAGCAAGCCGATAAAAACGTAAGCCCGATCGATCTCAAGCATCATTTTCTCCCCTTTTGTTTGGGCTGATGCTAGGTCGCTCCTTGCCGCAGATCAAATGCTTTTCAACGTCCGGTGGCGACGGGTCGGGCCTATTATCCCGGACATGCAGCGTATCGCCGCGGGAACATCAGGCGTGCTGAAGCAGGCGCCGCAGATTGCGCACGTCGGTGACGGATTCGATCGCAAAGGTGGTTTCGATCAGCCGGCTCGATGCCTCGCGCCCGAGCACCGGCGTGATCAGATCGCCCGCCTTGGCGATCACTTCGGCCCGCGCCATCGGGTTGCGGGGCGTGCCGCGCACCGCGGTGATGCGCTCTGAAAGGCGAGTGCCGTCATTGAGCTCGATCTCCACAACCGCCACCCGCACCGGCAGCAGTTTTGCCAGTTCCTCATCGCGCACCAGGCTGACCTTGGCGCGCTGTCGCAACACGGATGCATCCTGCATGCGCGATTTGTCATGGGCGGCATGGAACGAGACCGTCTTGTCGAGCAGCATCACGGCCATCATGTGTTGCAGGCAGATATCGGGGATGTCGCGGTTGTCCACGACGGTTGCGACCGACGGCGCAAGCCGCACGTTCACGCGTCTAACCTGATCGGCCTCGAAAGGCCGCTTGCCGCGAATGGCCTCGATCGCATCGAGCGGGGCCTGGATCGGCGAGCCGACCGTCCACTTCTTGATGTCGGTTTGGGTGATCTCGTAACGCTCGCCGAGCTTCTCGATCAGCCGGTCGGGTTGCGCCTTGGGCGCATAGGCGGCAAAAAAATTGTCCGCGCCGGAGAAGACGTCGTCGACGCCGTTCCACCCGGATTTGACAAGAAGTGCGGCAGTGACGCCGTTGCGCGAGGTCATGCCCGCAAACACAAAGGCCTTCTCGATGTGATCGCTGTCGCGCCGCCAGGCGATGAAGCCTGAGGATTGCTGCGCGGTATAGTCGAGCGCCCATCGCATCTGGCGGGCATCGAGGCCGGCGGCGGAAGCCGCAGCGGCCGCGGCGCCGAACGTTCCAGCGATGCTGTGGGTGGCAAGGCTGCTCTCATAGCTGAAGGCCGCGCCTCCCATCGCCATGATCACGCGCGGGCCGATGTCGTAGCCGAGCGTCACGGCGCGCAACAGGCTCGTGCCGTCGATGCCGTATTCCTCACCGAGCGCCAGCGCGGCCGGCACGACCGCGCAGCCGGGATGGGAGCGCGATTCATTATGCGAATCGTCGGTTTCATCGGCATGCGCCATGACGCCATTGGCGAGCGCGGCATCAAGCGGCGCGGCCGTGAGCGTGGAGGCCACCACCGTCGTAACGCCCTTGCCGCCGTGTTCGCGCACGTAACGTAGCGCCGCCTGACCCGGCGGCAATTCGGAGCCGGAAATCATCGCCGCGAACGTATCGATCAGATGATACTTGGCCTGCTCGGCCACTTCCTCCGGCAACTCCCGCGCTCGGGCTGAAGCCATGTAGTTGCTCAGCGCATTCATGACCGGTCCGGGGCCGGACGCCGGCGCGGACTTGGGCGCCTTCTGCTGCGCGCGGGCCGCAAATGGCCAGGCCAGTGTCGCATTGCCAAGAAATCTGACGAAGTTTCGCCGCTGCATCTACTCGCTCGAGAAATCGCCCAAAGCATGATCCGGAAAAGTGGGAACCCGGTTTTCCGAAAAAACATCCGCAAACAAAGAGATTAGATCATGATGCGATTCAATCTAGTCGTATCGTGAAATAGCCCGTCCGCTTTCGCTACACTGGCACCAGTGGTCCAGGACTCTTCAGGTATCGCTTGACGGCATCTGCGGTCCAGAAGGCGAGCGCGCCGACCGGACCGGTCGGGTTCTTGCCGGCGTTTTGAGGAAAAGCGCATGCGCCGGCGACGAAAACGTTTGGAACGTCCCAGCACTGCGAAAAGCGATTGAGAGCGCTTGTCCGCGGATCGGTCCCGAGCACAGCGCCGCCGGTATTGTGTGTGCTTTGGTAGGGCACGATGCTGTAACGCTGCGGCGAGGCGCGCCGGACGACGCGATCGGCACCCATCGCCTGTCCGATCTTCACACAAATGTCGGCCAGGTAGTTCGCCTGCTTCTGCTCGTTCGCGTGATAGTCAAACGTCATGCGAAGGAGCGGCCGACCATAGCGATCATGGTAGGTTGGATCGAGATCGAGATAGTTGTGGCGATAGGCCATCACGCTGCCTTGATTGTTGATGGCTAGCGTATGATTGTAGTGGCGCCGGACCGCGCGCTTCCACTCCGTGCCCCACGCCGGCGTGCCGGGCGGCACCGGCCGGAATCCGATCGGCCGTCCGGTCGCAGTCGGGGTCGTAATGCCGCCGCCGCCGATGAATCCTTCCTTGCCATGGTCGAAGCTCCCGGTGTTGAAGTCGTCGATCACCGTGCCCAACGCGCCCGCGCCCATGAACGGATTCATCCACGTGCTCTCATCGAAGAACACTGTGGCGCCGCTGCCGATCTGATAGGCATAGTTGCGGCCAACGACGCCCTCGCCGGTCACCGGGTCGTAGGGCCGGCCGATGCCCGACCACAGCATCAAATGGACATTGCCGAGCGCATAGGCGGCAAGGATCACGAGGCTGCCAGGCTGCTCGAATTCCCGTCCGCCCGCGTCGATATAGGTTACACTCTCGGCGCGCTTCCTTGCAGCATCGAGGTTTACCTTGAGCACCCGCGCGTTGGTTCGTATCTCGACGTTGGATTTTTTCGCAGCGAGCGGAATGACCGTGAAATGCGGGCTCGCCTTGGCGTTTGCCTCGCAGCCAAAGCGTTCGCAGTAGCCGCAGTAGTGGCACGCACCAAAGGCCACGCCGTCAGGATTGACATAGGGCTGCGACGCGTTCGATGAAGGCTGCGGGAAAGGGTGATAGCCGAGGCTGCTCGCAGCCTTCTCGAACAGGGCGCCGGCCTGCGTCTGGATCATCGGCGGGTTCGGATATTCCCGCTGCCGCGGCCCTTCAAACACATTGCCGCCCACGATTTTTTTGCCGCCCAGATTGCCGGCCTTGCCAGAGCTTCCGCAGAGATACTCGAACTTGTCGTAGTAGGGCTCGAGCTCGTCGTAGGACACCCCCCAATCCTGCAGGTTCATGTCAGGTGGAATGGCGCCCCTGCCGTATCGATCGAGCGTGTGCTTGAGCGGTTCGTGGTCCCACGGCAGCCAGCGCCAGGTTACTCCGTTCCAGTGCACGCCGGCGCCACCGACGCCTTCGCCCGGCAGGAACGAGCCGAGCTGGCGCATCGGCAGCGCGGTCTCGCTTGCCGTATTACGGAAGGTCAACGTCTCGCGCGAGACGTTCAGCATCAATTCGTGCCGCTGCGCGTAGCGCAGCTCATCGTGCACGGTCGGATACATGAAATCCGGGTTTGTATCGCGCGGCGCGCCGCGTTCGAGCACAATGATGGAAAGATTGGTGTCGGCGAGCTCCTTGGCAAGAATCCCGCCGGTCCAGCCGAGGCCGACGATGACGATGTCGGCGGACTTGAGCTTTGTGGTCATGGCCGCATTCTCTCAGCTCAGGTCCTGGATGCTCTTCGGCTCGACGTCATATTTCTTGTTACGATATTTCTCGATGTCGTCGGCATACATGCCGATGGCGCCGGGGAATCCTATCATCTTCCAAACCGCCTTGTTGCGATTGCCGCCATGGACCGGATCGGCGAAATATCCCTCCATCGAGTTCTGGAGCAGAATGTTGAAGAACGCGCGCGCCGGCACCTGCGCGAATTCCGCCTGTCCGGCCTCGACCATTTTAAGCGCCGCGGTCCGATCCGCGGCCGACAACTGGTCGAAAGTCTTTCCGCCGCGCGTCTTGGCGCACCATGCATTGAGATCGGCGATGCCAACGCGGTAGAGCTCTGCGGGTGGCAGCGGCAACTGATAGCCCTGCTGCGGCGTGCCTTCACCAAACGGCCCGTCGAGATACATGCGTGCGCCGCGGCCATAGCCACTGGCCATCTCGCGGTCGATAAAGGTCGGCACACCGACCTCAACGCCGCCGGGGCCGACGTCATCCCTAGGAATTAAAGTATCGACGAGCGCAACGACGACCGCCGCCTCACGCTCGGTGAAAAATCGGAAGGTTTCGGCCGCACTCTCATTGCGCGCGGGCGCATGAGCATGCGACTGCATTGTGGGCTCGGACTCGGGCTCCTTCGCCACTGAAGCGACGCTCGTCGCGGCGAGGCCAGCCGCAGCGCCGGTTAAGCCGATGCTTTTCAAAACATCGCGCCTGCGCACGCCCTCGTTGTCGGCCATGCCGCCTCCCGACAGATTTACTATAATGGTAGCAGAGCAGAACATAGCAGTGAAGCCCTGTCCACAGGATCATCGAAGTGCCGCTCCCGCGGCCTCATTCGATCATCTCGTCAGCCCGCGTGAGCATACGGCGCCGCTTGAGCACCGGGAATGCCGCGTCACAGCCATCGGACGATTCCCACGGAACGATGGTCGGAAACGGCTCGGCTACGTGACCCTCGCGGCTGTCGGCGCCCGGCCCGTTTGGCCCTGAATGCCGTAAAAGCCCTGCCGATCTGGATGGCCCGCCGGTCTTGTGTCATTAGCAAATTGCGCCCAGGCCTGTATGATCGCGGATGGGCGCGAGCGGGCAAGCTGATCCTTTCTCTCAGTGCGCGGGGCTAATCGGGTGACGACCGTCGATCGAGTTGCTGCACCATCATCTGCCGAGGCCGGCGGACTCGATCGCGCAGGCCCCGCTCCGGCGCACGTCTTGATACCACCTGTCTCCCTGCCCTCGTTCGACCGGGAATTGCGGATCGATCTGTTCCGCGGGTTGGCGCTATGGCTGATCTTCATCGATCACATGTCGCCCGATCTTCTGACCTGGTTCACGATCCGCTCTTACGGTTTCAGCGACGCCGCCGAGATTTTCATTTTCATCTCCGGCTACACGGCAGCCTTCGTCTACGGCCGCGGTATGCGCGAGCGAGGCTTCGTGATCGGGGCCGCGCGCATCCTCAAGCGGGTCTGGCAGATTTACGTGGCCAACGTGTTCCTGTTCACGATCTTCTTTGCCGAAATCGTCTACGCCGGCAGGACTCTCAATAATCCGCTTTATACCGAGGAAATGGGCGTCAACGATTTTCTCAAAGCACCCAATGTCGCAATCGTCCAGGCGCTTCTCCTGAGATTTCGCCTCTTGAACATGGACGTGCTGCCGCTCTATGTCGTGCTGATGTTTTTCCTGCCCTGGATCCTGTGGCTGATGCAGCGGCGGGCCGACCTCACGCTTCTCCTGTCGGTGACGCTCTACGTGCTCGCCTCGAAATTCGATCTGCATCTGACGTCCTATCCGAACGGCTTCTGGGCCTTCAATCCGTTCTTCTGGCAGCTCCTGTTCGTGTTCGGCGCCTGGTGCGCGCTGGGCGGCGCCAAACGAATCTCGTGGCTGATCCTGTCGCCGATCACGCAAGCGATCGCCATCGCCTATCTGCTCGCGGCGTTCTGCGTCACCATGACGTGGTATTTTCCACAGCTCGCCTTCCTGATGCCGCACCGCCTCGAGCAATGGATCTATCCGATCAGCAAGACCGATCTCGACATTCTGCGGTTTCTGCATTTTCTGTCGCTGGCGGCGATCACGGTACGATGGGTGCCCAACGGCTGGGCCGGATTGAAATCGCCGTGGCTATGGCCGATGATCCTTTGCGGCCAGCATTCGCTTGAGATTTTCTGTATCGGTGTGTTCCTGGCCTTTGTCGGATATTTCGTGCTCACCGAGCTTTCGGCGGGGCTCGTCCTGCATTTCGTCGCAGCCTTTATCGGCATCCTCTTGATGACCGGAGCCGCATGGCTCAACTCATGGTACAAGCGCTCCGACATCGCGAGCCGGCACTGGACGAAGGAGCACGGCGGCAACGCCGATATCGTCGGAGCGGGCTGAGTGAGGCCTTCCCTCGCCGTCAGCGCGGGCCACGCTCAGCGCACGGCCGTTGCCGTGGTACGGATCAGCGCCCGCCGGTCCTTGACGTAGGCGATTGCGACGCCCAGCCGCTCGACCGTGCCGACGATCTTGCCGTCAAGATCGCCGTCGCAATTCATGTTGGTCGGCGCGATGAAGAATTCGGATTCTTCCCACTCCGACTTGAAGTCCCAGCGCAGTTGCGGAAGCGTGACGGACTTCTCGAACGGGATTCGTTCGCCGCAAACCGCAACGGAGTAGACCGGCGTCGGCTTGCCCGGCTCGACCGGCTCGGTACGGCGCAGATAGGCTTCGAGCTGGCTCACCGCCTCTGGCATGCTGGCGAACCAATAATCGAGGTCGTAGCGTCGCGATGCGCCCTGAAGACCGCCGACCAACTGATTGTAGAACAAATATTCGTAAGGGTGCAGCCTGACCAGCGTCACCGCGTCCGACAAGAAGCCTGCGGCCACGATCGCAAGCCCGGCTGCGGCAACAAGCCGGTCCCGTGCGGCAAGCGCCGTCATAGCCGCGTCGAGACCGATGCCGGCAAGGACCGCCAGCGGAGGAACCACGAACAGGAAATGGCGCAAGCCCGCGAAGGCCGGACCATGCGAGATCACCTCGCAGGCGAGCGGGAAAATCACCGTCAGCGAAACCAGTGCGACGTCCCGGCGTCGGAGCTGGGTGGAGGGCGCGGCGAGAGCCGGCCATAGCGCGACCGCGATTGCCAGCGCCGCGCCGAGCAGCGCGAGCAGCGGCATACGGATCAGGAAATAGATCGGCACGTAAAGCCTTGGCACCTTCGACATCATGTAGACCTGACCGCCGACGGCGGTGCGAATGCCGTAGTGAAACTCGGAGAACGAGAGCAGGCCGCGGATCGGGTTGAGCGGAGCGAGCGCCGCCCATGGCCAGGTCAGGATCATGATGACATAAGCGAGCATCAGCGCAGGCAGGAGCCGCACGCTTGAGGCAGTTGCGAAGCGCCACCGCTCCTTTCCGTGCCACGGCAGGTAGATGGCGATTGCCGCACCGGAATAGATCAAGAGCAGCAAACCAAGCACGCGAATGCCGAGCGAGGCGCCGGCAAGGAGGCCGAACGCGGCGACGTCGACCGCGCGCGGCGCCGGCAGTCTGTGCGCGATGCGGATCAGGAAAAAGGTCGCCGCCATCATGGCGGCGGCGAACGGAATATCCTTGGTGTGGTTGAACATGGCGCCGTACCAGACGCCGCAAGCACAAAGCGCAATCACGGCGATCAGGGCCGCGCGCGGGCCCGCGATCAGCCGCGCGGCCGCGGCGGCAGCACCGATCCCGCCGATGCCGGTCAGCGCGCACAGGATGTGGCGCAGATCGTACGGATCGATCGGGATCAGATGGCTGAGCGCAACCGCGACGACATCGAACAGGCCGCCATAAAGATAGAGGTTTTCGAACGTGAAAAGGCTCTTGTCCGCAAAGCCGCTGGCGTAATAGGCAATGATCAGTTCGCCGTAATGTTGCTGAACGCCTTCATCGTTGGAGACCGCATAGTCGTGGAAGGTGCAAAGCGCGAGAATGACTAGCCCGGCGAGAAGAACGGCGGTGGCGAGATCATAGGCATTGAAGCGCGCGATTCCCAATATCGACTTGAGCCACGTCGAAGATCCAGCAGCAATGCCGGGGGCCCCTTCCCCGGTGAGCCTCTCCTCGGTCATGGTATCGGCTATCTCACTCCACCCAAACTGCAGGTCATGCTGCAACCAGCGCGGCCACCAGGCCAATATAGCAGATTTCGCCATCCGGCCATGTGAGTGGCCGGTAGAAGCAAGATCCGATTGAAAAAGCACAACTTCCCGGCCTCCTTATGAGCCTGGAATGCTGCATCGCATCAATGTCGCCGATAGGCCGCGACCCGGCGCGTGGCGGCAGGCGACGGAAGCGATCCCATGATGTTCAAATGATTGCTCGATCCCAGAGCTCTCGCGAAATGGGTCCCATCCTTAACAACCCACTAACCGCCGGATTGAGCGCGGCACGGCCGCAACGAACGCCGGCGGAGCCTCGCGGCGAGAATCGGCTTGCCTCATCTCGTTAGAGATTTAGGAAATTCTCGAACAGGCCCTTAAGCCCTGAAACGCAGACTGAGCTTTTCAGTCAAAGGGCATTTCCAGCGCAGGGGCATTCATGGTCGAGGAAAAAGTAAAAATCAAATGCACGAAATGCTCGCAAGTCTTCCGCGAGCGCGCGCTGAGGGTCCGGAACGGCTATCAGACCAACTGCCCGCACTGTAACAGGCTCATTACCTTCGACATCAGTTCGGAAGATCGAAACATTCGAAAAGCGCTGATGAGCGCCAAGGAAGTGCGGCTGGCGCTTGAAGCCGATCGCAGCGCCGCCAGGCTGGCGCCAAAGAGCGGGCCTGTTCCAAGTATGGACCGCAGCCAGTACTAGGGCCCGCCTCGCGCGAACGCTTGGTCTTGCAAAATCGGGGCCCGTCGCCGCGCAAGCCTCACGCCCATGGTAAATTTCCGGCTCTGACCCGACGGCGAATTCGAACGGTATTAACCAAATCGCGCGGGTGCGGGACGGGCGTAACGCGATTTAAGTGCCGGAAGCGATAAAAACCCCTTTCACAAGGGACTTTTCCCTTCCGGGCCATTCGATGAGCTTGCGCGGCAAATTGCTGGTATGGCTGCGGGCGTCCCTGCACTCGGCCAGCTTTGCCGGTCTGATCCTGATCGCGGCAAGCTGGTTCGTGGTGGCCTTCGTGTCGTCGCTTGAGCGCGACAAGGCGATCGAGGCAGCGGTCAAGCAATCCGACAGCCTGGTGCGGTTGTTCGAACAAAACACCGAGGACATCTTCGATCGCTTCGATCGAACCCTGCTTCTGTTGCGCAAGAGCTATGAGGATGATCCCGCGCACTTCGATTTGCGCGGTTGGGCGGGACGAACCGCGCTCGTCGGCGATCAGACGCTTCAGATTGCCCTGATCGACGCCGACGGCTTCGTTGTAGCCACGACGCTGGAGCGCCACGGGCCGCCGGTCTACGTCGGCGACCGCGAACATTTCCGCAAGCAACTCGACCTTGGAGTCGACAATCTCTTCATCAGCGAACCGGTGCGGGGGCGAACATCGGGAAAATTGTCCTTGCAGTTTTCACACCGCCTCAACACCGCCGACGGGGGTTTTGCCGGCGTGATCGTCCTCTCGATCGACCCCAATTTCATCGAGCGGTTCTACCGGACCGTCGATCTTGGGGTCGGCGGCAGCGTCGTGCTGCGAAACCGCGACAGCGTGCTGCTGGCGGCACAGGGGCTTTCGAACAACTCCGTCGGCCGGAAGGTCAGACAGCCCGTACTTATCGAGGCGCTCAAGCGCGCGCCCTCCGGCCACTATTGGGGCGGCGGCGCCATCGACGGCACCAACCGTCTGGTGGCCTATCGCACCTCCGACAAGTATCCGCTGATTTTCGCGGTCGGCCTTTCCGAACAAGCCATCCTGAGCGACTACGAAAGACACCATACAGCTTACGAGGTGGCGGCCTCGATCGTCACCCTCCTGGTTCTGATCGCGATGGCATTCACCATCCGCTACCAGATGAAGCTTAACCGCAGCCAGGAAGACCTGACGAAACTCAACGAAGAGATTTCAAGACAGAACGTCTGGTTCGACGCCGCCCTAACCAACATGTCGAACGGGCTCTCGATGTTCGATGCCGACGGCAAGCTGATGATCTGGAACGAACGCTACGTCGAACTCTACGGACTGCCGAGGGATTTCCTCCGCCAGGGAATGAGCGTCCGCGATATCCTCGAGCAGCGCAAGCAGCTCGGAAATCTGGAACTCGACCCTTCCGCCTATATCGAACAGCTTCGGAAGTCGCTGGCCGAAACCGGGAAGTTCACGCTGACCTCCCGCTTCGATGACGGACGAAGCATATTCGTCGTCAACACCGCCATCGCGGGCGGCGGCTGGGTCGGCATTCACGAGGATGTCACGGCTCAGCGATCCCAGGAGAAACTTGTGGCGGAAAAGGCCGCCGAACTCGAACTCATCAACGCGCGTTTCAACGCGGCGATGCGCAACATGTCGCAGGGTCTTTGCCTGTTTGGCCCCGACCAGCGGGTGGTAATTGCGAACGCCCGTTACGCGGAAATCTACCATCTTACCGAAGATCAGGTGAAGCCGGGGACTACCTTGCGACAAATCCTCGAACTTCGCCGGCAGAACGGCACCAATTTCACGACCGACCCCGACGCCTACGTCAACGTCAACATCAAACTGTCGAATGAGATCCAGCATCTCAGCGACGGCAGGGTCGTCTCGATCAAACGCCAGCCGATGGCAAATGGCGGCTGGCTCACGACCCATGAAGACGTGACCGCGGAAAAGCAAAGCGAAAAACTGCTGGCGGAGAAGGCGGCTGAACTCGAGGTGACGAACACCCGCTTCAGCGCGGCGCTAACCAACATGGCGCAGGGCCTCTGCATGTTCGACGGCCAGAGGCGGCTGATTGTCTGGAACCAGCGTTTTGCCGAAATGTACGACCTACCGGCGCGTTTGCTGAAGGTCGGAACGCCCTATGAGGAGATCGTCGGCGATCGCATCGCCCGCGGCATGCTGAAGCACGTCAGCAGTTCCGAGGTCAGGTCAAAGGTTGCGGAGCTGGCCGCACTGCCGGCCGATGCCCGGCGGACCGACGAACTGACGGACGGAAGATTCATCCAGCTCACCCGGCAGCCGATGGAGGGCGGCGGCTGGGTCGCCATCATCGAGGATATCACTGAGCGGCGGCGCGCGGAGGCCGAGATCGTCCATTTGGCACGGCACGACGTATTGACCGGACTTGCCAACCGCGCCGAATTCAACGCGCGGCTCGAGGAAGCAAGCAAGCGGCTGAAGCGGAACGGCGGCACCGTCACCGTCATGATGATCGACCTCGACAAGTTCAAGACCGTCAACGACACGCTCGGGCATCTTGCCGGCGATAAGTTGCTGGTCGAGGTCGGCGCGCGTCTGCAATCCACCATACGGGATACCGACGTGCTGGCGCGCCTCGGCGGCGACGAGTTCGCGATCATTCAGGAAGGCGGGCCCGATCAGCACGAAGGCGCGGTCGCGCTCGCGCTCAGGATCATCGACATGATTTCTCGCCCCTTCGATCTCAACGGCCACGAGGCCAGCGTCGGGGCCAGCATCGGGATTGCGATGGCGCCAGAGAATGGCATCGAGCCCGAGGAGCTTCTCAAGCGCGCCGACCTTGCGCTCTACAACGTCAAGGCCGGCGGAAGAAACGATTTTAGGCTGTTCAAGAACGAGCTGCTCGAGATCGCCCATACCCAGCGGTCGGCGGAAAACGAGCTGCGCGAGGCGATCGCGCTGGAACAGTTTGAATTGCATTACCAGCCGGTGGTGAACGTCAGGACGCGACGGCTCTGCGGCGTCGAGGCGCTGGTCCGCTGGCGGCATCCGGCCAGGGGCCTGATCGCGCCGGATCATTTCATCCCGCTCGCGGAATCCACCGGCCTGATCGTGCCGCTCGGGGAATGGATCCTGCAACGGGCCTGCGCCGATGCCGCCTCATGGCCCGCGGACATCAAGCTCGCCATCAATATCTCGGCCGTGCAGTTCAAGAAGAGCAACCTGTTCGACGCCATCCTGCGCACGCTGGTGGAGAGCGGCCTTCCGCCGGAGCGGCTCGAACTCGAGATCACCGAAACCTCGCTGCTTGAGAACCAAGACGCCCATCTGACGACGATAAGGCAATTGAAGAATCTCGGCCTCTCGATCGCCCTTGACGATTTCGGCACCGGATTTTCATCGATCAACTATCTGACGATTTTCCCCTTCGACAATATCAAGATCGACAAGTCGTTCACCAAAGGCATCCTCAACCGCGGCGACTGCAAGGCGGTGGTCGCCTCGACGCTGGCGCTGGCCCAGGGTCTTGGCATCGTCACGACCGCCGAAGGCGTCGAGACCGAAGAACAGCTCGAATATATGCGCGCGGCGGGCGTGGAGCTCGCCCAGGGCTATTTGTTCGGCCGGCCCATTCCGGTTACGGAGTTCGGCGGGCAGCGGGCAGCGATGCTGACCGCGCTCGTCGCCTGAGCCACGGCCGCGATCGCACCAACCTCCCGCACACGATGCCACGCGGTTGGTTCGGCAGCATCCGGTCAATAGCGGTCCATTCATCATCGCTGAGTTCGTGGCGCACGATTGCTCCCGTCTCGGGCTTGAATCACGTACGTAGCGGAGCCGCTAATGCTCTGAATTCACTTCCGGCGCATCGCAGACATGACCGGACTTGGCTCTGACTTGACCTCGTCGCAAATGACCCTGAGCTTCCGTTCGCAGCCTACTGAACGGCAGCTAACTAGGTTTGTCTGTCGATCGAGCCGGTTGACTTTTCTGCTTTCGCTCGGGGCGCTCGTCAACCGGTAAGGGCGATCCGCCCGTCGCGGTTTTCGAGACATCGGTCGATGTGGCCTGCACCTTCCCGAGCCACTGCGCCCAATAATCGATGCAGGCGCGAATCTTTGGCAGGCGATGTCGCTCCTGCAGCATTAGCGCATGGATAGGCACGTACTGGCTATCGATCTCGTCTTGCAGCAACGGCACCAGCTCACCACGGCGAATCAACGGCGCGGCCAGGAGGTCCATGAGCCGCCCCACGCCGACGCCCTCGCGCGCCAGCGTCAGGATGAGGGCCACGTTGTCGCTGCTCGTGTATGCGCGGACCTGGTATGCGGCTTCACAGCCTGAATTCCTGAGCGGCCAGCGGTTCATTTCAGGATTCGCGGTGTAGCCGATCAGGCGATGCCCCTCGAGCTCGGCCACCTTTTGCGGCGTCCCGAATCGTTTGAGGTAGGCCGGTGAGGCCACCACCGTCCGGCCGAAGCCCCCGATCCGCCGCGCTACTAGCGTTTCACTTGCGAGCTCGCCGGTGCGGACAGCAATGTCGATGCCGTCGTGCGCCATGCCGACCAAGCGGTCGTCGGCGCGAAGCTCGATGTGCAGGTTGGGATAGCGCCGGTACAGGCCGTCCAAGCTCGGCGCTATCACGGTTTCGGCGATCACAAGGCTCACGCTCACGCGCACCCATCCGCTGGGCCCGCTGATCCTGCGGCCGAGCTCGCTACCCAGTTCCGCTGTGGCGTCGAGGACGCGACGACCGTAGGCCAGCATCTTATGGCCTTCTTCGGTCAGGCTGAGCCCGTGGGTGTTGCGATGGATGAGCCGCGCGCCGCAAGCCGATTCCAACCGCGATAGCGAACGGGTGATCTGGCTGACTGGGACATTGCGCTCGCGCGCGGCCGCAGAAAGCGTGCCGAGCTCCGCGATGCGGGTGAACAAGGCCACGTCGTCGAGTTGGAGTTTCATCGGCCAAGCGTGGCTGGTTTTGCGCAAATTGCAAGACCGTTTCCTTGCGAGATCGGTTTCCGGCCCAGCGTCGCAATCCATACTCCACGGTCTATCTACCCGCTGCATTGAGGAGTCGCCCTTGTCCGGAGCATCGTTGCCGACCATCAAGGTGCCGTTAACCTTCATCGCGCCGACCGCCACAAAGCCGCGCGTGCTGATGTCCGCCAACCACGCCGAAGCCAACAGGCGGACCGGCGATCTCCGGTCGCTGCCAGTCGACATCGCCGACGCTCGAAGCTTGTCAGAGCCCCCAACCCTGGATCGCGAGGGATTTGCCCTTGAGAAGCACCGGACTAGCGTGGCTGACTTTTACGATCCGGCAGCCGTCGAGCAGGTCTACTACGCCGAGATCGCCGAGTTGCTGAGGCGCGCGAGTGGGGCTGCGGAGGTCCATGTCTTCGATCATACGTTGCGCGTCGAGGACGAGGCCAAGCGCCGAGTACATGGCACGCGGCTGCCGGTGACCGTCGCGCATAACGACTACACGGAGCGATCGGCAATGCAGCGCGTGCGAGACGTCCTCGTGCCCGAGACGGCCGAACGCTTTCTGGCCGGCCGATTTGCAATAGTGAATGTCTGGCGGTCGTTCGGAGCCTCGCCCGAACGCTTTCCTCTGGCGGTAGCCGACGGCCGCACGGTACTCCAGACCGACTATGTCACCGTTGACCTTGTCTACCCGGACCGCACTGGCGAGGTCTACTACACCGCGCACTCGAGCGGGCAGCGCTGGTTCTACTTCTCGCAGATGCAACCAAACGAAGCCATGCTCTTCAAGTGTTTCGACTCGACGCGCGACGGGCGCACGCGATACACGGCGCATACAGGGTTCGCTAACCCGCATGCGCCGGCGGAAACGCCGCCTAGGGAGAGCATCGAGGTGCGGACGCTGTTGTACTTTGCTTGATTCGTGCTCCGGCGCAGAGGAGACTTGGAGATGAACTACCTGAGAGGCAGTTGTCACTGCGGGAACGTCGAGTTCACCCTCTTCACGGAGAAGAGCGCAGACGATTTGGTGCCGCGCAGGTGTTCCTGCTCGATGTGCAGGAGACATGGCGCCAGCTATATCTCTGATCCGGGCGCTCGCTTGGTTTTGCGGCACCGCGATCCGTCGTTACTGAGTGTCTACAGGTTCGGCCACGGCACGGCGCAGTGGATCATCTGCTCCAGGTGTGGCGTGCTCACAGCGGTGCTTTGTGAGATCGACGATCGTCTGCGCGCAGTGGTCAGGGTGCAATCAATGGTGGAGCACACCTTCCTGGCGCCCGAAACACCGACTGACTTCGAGGCTGAATCCGTCGCCGAGCGGCTTGAGCGCAGGGCAAGGACCTGGATAGGTACCGTTGAAGCGTCCCCGCCATTGCCCAGTTGCGCGCCGGAGATAACACTTGGGCGGGAGTGATCGCCAACAGGAAGCGTCCGGAATCCGCGTGCTGCTGACTTTTTCCGCGTTGAAAATGCGACGGAGGAGCGTCCGGAGGTTACGGAGTTCGGTAGGCAGCGGGCTGCGATGCTGACCGCGCTCGTCGCCTGAGCCACGGCCGCGATCGCGCCATCCTCCCTCACACGCCGCACGCCACGCGGTTTGTTCGGCTGCCTCGGTTCGATGGCGGTCCATTCATCATCGCTGAGCTCATGGCGCGTGATTAGACGCTCCGGTTTCGGAGCTTGAATCACGCCCGTTGCGGAGCCGCTAATGCTCTGAATTCACTTCCGCTTTCGGCGGCATCGCAGACGTGGCCGGACTCGGCTCTGACTTCACCTCGTCGCGAATGGCCCGAAAGAGACATTGGATCCCCGCTTCGCCCCTTCCTTAAAGCTGGTTGGAGCGGATACGATGCCTGTCAGAACCTCTGAAGGGCAGAGAATGAGGCGGCGCGAGTTCATCTCGCTCATAGGCGGTGCAGCAGCCGGGTGGCCACTCTCGGCCGGCGCGCAACCGCGCAGCATGGCCGTGATCGGTTTCCTGAGCGGGCGGGCGCCGGAGGAATCGGCCCATCTGATCGAGTCCTATCGTCGTGCCGTCAAAGAGGGTGGCTTCGTCGAAGGTCAGAACATCGCGATCGAGTTCCGTTGGGCGCGCGGCGATTACGGCCGCTTGCCCGCCCTTGCAGCCGATCTGGTAAGCCGCAACGTCGCCGTGATCAGCGCGGTCGGAGGCGATCCCTCGCCGCTTGCCGCCAAGGCCGCCACCGCGACCATCCCGATCATCTTCAGCTTCGGTGGTGACCCAGTCCGTGCCGGCATCGTCGCGAGCTTCAACCGGCCTGGGGGCAACGCCACCGGAATCAGCACCGCGGTGAACATGATAGAGCCCAAGCGCTTGGGCCTGCTCCGCGAGCTTGCGCCCGGTGCTGCCCTGGTCGGCGCGCTGATCAATTCCAGCTACGCGCCGGCGGTGCGTCAGGCGCGCGATCTTGAAGAAGCGACGCGTGCGCTCGGCCAACATCTCATCGTCGCCAAGGCCAGTACCGACGACGAACTTGAGGCCGCGTTTGCCTCCATGGCGCGCGAAGGCGTCGGCGCGCTGATAGTCGGAGCCGACCCCTATTTCGATATCCGCCGCGATCGCATCGTGGCTCTTGCCGCGCAGCAACGGCTGCCGACCATCTACCATTTTCGGGAATATGCACTGGCAGGTGGGGTGATGAGTTATGGCCAGAACTTCGCCGAGCTTTACCGCCAGGTCGGACTTTATACCGCCAAGATACTCAGTGGAGCCAAGCCGGCCGACCTGCCCGTGCAACAGATCGACAAGTTCGAGCTGATCATCAATCTCAAAGCAGCAAGGGAGCAGGGCATCGCCATTTCGGCCAACCTGCTCTCGCTCGCCGACGAGGTGATCGACTAAGGCCCGCGGCTTCTCATATTGGCAGATCGCGCCTATGCTGCGCAATTCGGTCGCCATCGGGGCTCGGCGGACTTTGGCAAGCCGTCCCCCCCGACAGATTTGTTCACAGCCTCAATTCAGCGGCAGCCAGACGATCTCGCACGGGCCGTTGCAACTATTGCAGTGCGCCGGCTGGGCGAAGGTGTTGGCGAGCTCCCATTCCTGCGCCTCGTTGCTCCACTGCGCGGTGGCGTGGGAGAGGATGTCGTCCGAGCGGCAGTTGGAGCAGACCGGCGTGGACCGCGTCGAGAGTGCCGATCGCCGGTCGGCCTTCTGCGCCGGCTCTTGCCTGGCGTGAAACGGATTGAGAAGTAAAGGGTGTGTCATGTCGTGCCCCCCGAAGCTACCCCACGCGAACTTTACCGCCTTGGCCGGGTTTGTCTGCACTGGATGCGGGAGGCGTTTGCAAATTTTGTGGATTGTGTCGAATGTGCCGATGATATTGAGCGTCATTCCGGGATGGTGCGCAGCACCAGACCCGGAATCTCGAGATTCTCCGATGTGCAAGTGCACATCGTAGTTCGATGCTTCGCATCGCCCCGGAATGACGG
>Ga0070733_10000968_pt1 | contig 22013 bp, 20 predicted proteins | sample Coa_R1_9_FD_66450 | JGI IMG/M metagenome (GOLD analysis project Ga0070733, IMG submission 66450) | Surface soil microbial communities from Centralia Pennsylvania, which are recovering from an underground coalmine fire - Coalmine... | ecosystem: Environmental > Terrestrial > Soil > Unclassified ... | reverse complement strand
TTTGGCTCCTCAGGTAGGATTCGAACCTACAACCCTTCGGTTAACAGCCGAATGCTCTACCGTTGAGCTACTGAGGAGCAACGCAGGAAAGAACTGCTTCATCTTACACTATCCCTTCACGCCGCTTCAAATGGCAGTTCTCACCCGCCGCTACCTGCCTTCAAGATGAATGTGTTCACACCGCGCGGGCGCTAACCAGGAGGGCGTCGACTGAGACGGAGAGAGTTTCACCTGGAGTGGCTGCTCGCGAGCCGAACTCAGCGAATCATCGGACTGGATGTTGCGAGACCGCGAGTGGACCGCTTCCTTCAGGTAGGATTCGAATCACGCCCCTTCAAACAGCAGTCTCGCCGGCCGCCACCTGGCCAGCGACAAGGCCGACCGGTTCCAGTGCCGCCACGAGCCTCCGAAACAATTGCAGACCCTCCAGATGCCGCGCCGACAGAGGATACACAATGTGGCGCGTGAAATAAGCGCGCGCCAGCTCCTTGCCAAACCCGCGCTCGACCGCCGCCCGCTCGACCATCTCGTCCAGATGCTCCCGTCCCCAGCGATGCGAAGCCCGGAACGCCTCCGCCGCAGGCGCCGTCAGAAACGCAGGCCGCCCCGCCCATACCGCGAACACCATCGGCAGGCCGCTCCACGCCACCCATTCCGCCCCCAGATCGAGAGTGCGATACGGCAATGTTTCGGGATCCAAGCGCAAAGCCGGATCGCCGATGATCAAAGCCGCGTCGCTCTGTGCCAGCATCTCCTCCAGCGACGGCGCCTGCGGCGTCACCATCGGCCGGCAGCCATAGCGCTCCGCCAGAATAATCTTCGCCAGCGCCACCGAAGTGCGCGAGCTGGAGTCCACCGCCAAAGTGCGAATGCCATCGAATGGCCGTCGTGAAATCAGCAGAATGCTGCGCACCGGGCCCTCGCATGCAATTCCCAAGTCCGGCAGGAAATCAAGCCCCAGCCGGTCCAGTTCGGCGCAGGGGAGCAGGCCGACATCCGCCTTCCGGTCCCGCAGCGCCTCCGCGCAATGGACCGGCAGATCGAAACGAAATTCGAACAGACCTCGTTGCGGACCATGCAGAAATCCCCAGACCAGAGGCCATGTATTCAGGTAGCTGACGGCGGAAACGATCAATCCTCAGTCTAGCGGACGTTACTACGCATCAGCTCCGCTCCAGGAGTTTGAGAATGAGATGATGGGTCGGAGTAGTATTTTGCCGAGGTGGCCGTTTGCACGTTGTTCGTCTTCCATGAAACTCATCGGTCTTCTTGTATTCTTCCTTTGTTTCTGTCGGTTGCCCGAAACGTTCGCGCAGATCACGCTGAACCCTGCCCCAACGCGCGCGCTCGGGCAGGATTCCGTCACGGTCAAAAGCGTCAACCCCAACCTGGTCGAGGGGCGCGAATTCGATTTGCCCGAAGGCCTGGCTCTTGATTTATCCACTAATCCCCCAGCCCTCTATGTCGCCGATTACGCCAACAATCGAGTGCTGGGTTTCAGGAATGCAGCCAGTTTCGCCAACGGCCAGTCTGCCAATGTGGTGCTCGGTCAGCCGGACTTCGCCACCACCCTTTTTCCTGTACCTGAAACCACCCTCGCAGCCGGACTTCTCTCCCCGTCCGGCATTGCCGTCGATTCTCAAGGCAATGTGTACGTGGCGGATGCCGGAGATAACCGCATCCTGCGTTTTCCGAAGCCTTTCGCGCAGACAGGCAACCAGGTTCCCGATCTCGTGATCGGTCAGACGTCGTTTAAAACCACCGGCGCCAATCAGGGCGGCATTTCTGCATCCACTCTCGCGCTGTCCAGCTCGGCGGGGACGATGTTGGCGTACCTCACCTTCGATGTGTCGGGAAATCTCTGGGTGTCCGATGCGGGCAACAACCGTGTCCTTCGTTTCAATGCGAACGTCCTCGGGACTCCTCCCGTGTTGGGTCCCGCCGCCGATATCGTTCTGGGACAAGTTGATTTTGTCACCAACACCTACAACCAGGGAGTATCCAATCCCCTGAAGTCACTGACGTCCTTCGCGACACCGTCCGGGATCGCTTTCGATACCGCGGGCAGACTCTTCGTCGCCGAGTCGATCGCCACGCGCCCAGGGCGAATTCTGATGTGGACCCCTCCTTTTTCGATCGGCCAGTCCGCCTCGCGGGTCTTGGCGGTTGACACCGCTAACCCGCCGCCGACCACCCCCAACGCGTTACAGTTGGGTCCGGGTCCGGGAGCGCTTTTCCCCATCGGCACCGCCATTGGCGCCGTGGATACCACGAACAGCAGAGTCCTCGTCTTCCCGCCGGTTGAGCAATGGACACCCAACTCGACTTCGCAGGCGGCCGTAGAGGTCGCTGGTCAACCCGATTTTATGAGCGGCAGTTCCAACCTTGGTAATCCTGCCGCGGGACCCAATGGATTATCCTTCCCGGGCGCCGCCGTATTTTTCGGCTCCTCCCTCTACGTCGCCGATTCGTTCAACAACCGGGTTATTGTAATTCCCCGGAGCGGCACGACGTTCGGCCCTGCCACCATGGTGCTTGGGCAGGATCTGCTGACCCTGAACGCTCCCAACCTCGTCGAAGGCCGCGAATTCGACTTCGGCAACGGCGCCATCGGCTTTGATTCCGGCCTCGCCGTCGATCTCAATTCCAGTCCCCCGCATCTTTACGTGGCAGATACTTACAACAATCGCATACTCGGCTTTAACAACCTGATTACCGTGCAATCGGGCCAGAAGGCGGATATCGTCATCGGGCAGCCCGACCTTCAACAGGTTCTTGCGAACTATCCCACCAACAGTCCGAACCAGCCAAGCGCTTCCGCACTCTTCGCGCCCACCGGGCTTGCGGTGGATTCGTCCGGCAACCTGTACGTGGCGGATAGAGGTAACGGTCGCGTCTTGCGATTTCCCCAGCCTTTCGTAAACTACAAACCCGGCACAATGGAGCAGGCCGATCTCGTACTCGGACAAAGCAGCTTCACCACCGCCAGAATCACGGATACCACCGACCGCACCATGGCGGAGCCTTACGGATTGGCGTTCACCCAAGCCGGAGGGCTTGCGGTTTCAGATCAAGCTCTCAATCGCGTGCTCTATTTCGTGGGACCGCTGGCCGATCTGACCTCCGGTATGCCCGCGAGTATGGTTTTCGGGCAACCCGATTTCAATTCGCACGCGGGCGGATCCGGTCCCGGCCAGATGAGCGGCCCTCGTCATATCGCGACCGACACCGATGATCGTCTCTATGTGGCCGACCCCGGCAATGCCCGCGTCGATATTTATAACAGCGTGCCCACTGCAGCATTGGGTCAACCCGCGGCGCAGTTCCTGACGGCTGGCCTGAAGACGCCGGAAGGGCTCTACGTCAGTGCCGCCACGGGCGAAATCTGGGTGGCCGATCCCGCCGCCGGAGGCGCTTTGCGCTACCCGCAGTTCGAGCAGCTGGCGGTGGTCAACGGCGCCTCCAACGCCATCGTCGCCGACCCGATCGGCCCGCTGGCCTTGACGGAAGACGCCTGGGGCGACTTGTTACTCGCCGACGGCGCCCACCGGGTGTCGCTTTACTATGCCGGCCTGGGCCCGATCAATGCGGCCAACTTTCTCAACCGCAACGTCATGGCGCCCGGAATGATCGCAGCCATGTTTACGGAGGGGAACTCCAATCAGTTCGGCGGCCAGTCATCGTCGGCATCCACGTTGCCATTGCCCACCCAATTGAATGGCGTGGAGGTATTGTTCAACAGCGCGCCCGTTCCGCTGTTTTATGCCGGCCCCAATCAGATCAACTTCCAGGTGCCCATGTCGGCACCGCAAAGCGGCACCGCTGACCTGCAGGTAGTCGATCTGGCAACCAGCCGTGTGCTGGGCGATACCACGGTCGCCATGATTGCCGCCGTACCGGGGCTTTTTACCCAGAGCGGCACTGGCAGCGGAGCAGCCGCGGCGCTGAATCAGGATAATACGCTGAACAGCCCATCGAACCCCGCCAGGCAGGGATCGGTCATCACCCTCTTCGGCACCGGTCAGGGTTACATCCCGGGAGCGCCGCCCGACGGCAACATCTCGAACGCTCCCCTCCAGACCCCGCAGCTTCCGCAGCTGATCATGGGAACGGGTTTTGTGCCGCCCGCCAACATTCAATACTCCGGGCTTTCGCCTGCGCTGGTTGGGGTTTGGCAGATCAACGTATTGATCCCCGACAGCGTGATTTCAACGGCCACCAACCCGACTCAGGTGATCGCTATCCAGGACAACGTTCCCAGCGGCGGAGGCGGACTCGGGCGTCCGGTGATCATCTACGTCAAAGCGAAATAAACGTGGCACGAGCACTCGTACCTGGCAATCCTGCCTGATGCCCGGTACTCATCCCGGCGCTTGCCTAATTCCCGCTGAGCCCCTTCCCCCAAGCCGAATTCGTATGGTACGTGGCCGAAGGCCCGATCATTTCCACGCGCCGGATCTTCCCGTTCTCAATCAGAAACGCCTCGCTGACCAGGATGCTCGAAGGCCGGTTAAAGCCCTTGAACGCATATTTCCGCCCGTCTGAAAGTATCCCCTCATTCACCGTCCCCTGATCGAAAACAGCATGCGACCAGACCACGCCGCGCTCGTTGTCCACCAGCGGATAACGCCGATGGTGGATGCTCTGCACCACGAAGTAGTAACCCAGCTTGAACTGTGACAGGCAGTCCATCGCGAAGCCGTTCACCGCGTCTTTCGGTTCGTTCGGCGGCCGCGGCAGGTTCGTGGTATGCGCGCCGTTCTCGATGCGGTCGCAGTCGTTGGTGAAGTTATACGTGCCGCTGCCGTTGACGCCCCTGCCGTCGTTTTTCTGCAGACCGCTGAAGTAACTGTCGGCGACCGAAATCATCTCCGCGCGCGTCGGCCTTTGCGCCGGAGGAATCGACTTGAACCACATATCCTCCGGCTTGTAACCAGCCGCATCGAGAGCCGGGATGCCCGACGGACCGCCGCCGCCCTGGCGGAAATAGATGCTTTCGATTTCGGTGATGCGCCCGAGTTGAATGCGCAGACGCAGGCTCATCAGCAGCACCGCGCCCGCCTCTCGCATGGTTCCCATCAGGGCCACCTGGCCGGCCTCCGGATCGGCGAAGATGTGTTTGTAGTTGCCGACGCCTTCCACCGTCTTCCAAAACCCATCGCCCACATCGAGTTGCTGATCGTTCTCGGTGTACATCACATCCGCGGAGAGCGGCAGGCGTTTGGGATCGCGCGCCACCAAAGCCGTCAGATATTGATTGACCACGCCCTCGAGGCACACCCGGTTGCAGTTCAGCGGGATAGGCCCGGTGGAAGCATGCGCGTTGGAAACGAAGTAACCGGTAATAGCAACCGCGATGGCGCAAAGGGTAACCAGGGTAGAACGCATGGAAAGATTCTATACGAATCGAACGGCGCCGGTACACGCGGCTTCAGCCGCGTTTCTTCAGGTACGGCGGCACCCGCAAAACGGGGACTGCGCGCGAATTTCGCCGCACTTGCGAAACGTCGTGCTAAACGTGGCGCCTGTCCCCCTGACTGGCCCTTTTTATGGGGGCCTCAGCCTTTTGCCGGAACTGTGCGAGAGTAAATAAGGTTGGTTCAGATATTCGGCCTGAAGAACTCTCAAGCGACCCGCGCCGCCGAACGCTTCTTCAAAGAGCGACGCGTGGACATCCACTTCGTCGATCTTACGAAGAAACCTATGGCCCCGGCGGAGATCAAAAGGTTCGTCGACCGCTTCGGCCTGGAAGCTCTGCTCGATACCGAAGGTAAAGCCTGGATCGACGCCGGGCTCAAATACCTGAAGGTTTCCAGTTCCGAGATGCTCGGGCGAATCGAACGCGATCCGAAGCTGCTCCGTCTGCCGCTGGTTCGATGCGCCAATCTCCTCGCCATTGGCCGCGACGAAGAGGGCTGGAAGGCAATGCCGTAGCTGATTGCCGTGATAAACTTCAGACGACCCAAACGGAGCATAAATCAATGAAGAAATGGATCTGGATAACCAGCAGTGCCTTCCTCGGAATGGCCGGCCTCTGGGCCACCACCAACGGCATTAAAGATGTAATCACAGGCTCGGGTGCTTTTGTCGATTCCAAAGATTTGAAGGCGGGCACCTTCCGCAAGATCGCTGTAGGCGATCTTCCCGACCCAACCAAGGCCACGCCGAATTTCGCGCCACCCGTCCCCAGACCCGAAGGCGCAATGCCCGTCGCACCGGCCGGCTTTACTGTTTCGCTGTACGCGCATGACGGCCTGAAAGCCCCGCGCCAGATCCGCCGCGCTCCCAATGGCGACCTGTTCCTCGCCGAGCAATCCTCAGGCGAGATCAAGGTTATTCGCGACAACAACGGCAAACCCGAGATTTCCGTCTTCGCCACCGGCCTCAAGGTTCCCTTCGGCATCAATTTCTATCCCCCGGGCCCCAATCCGGTCTGGTTGTATATCGGCAACACGGGATCGGTCGTGCGCTTTGCTTACAAGAACGGCGATTTGAAGGCCAGCGCAACCCCGCCCGAAACGCTGATCTCTGACCTCCCCGTCGGCGGCGGTCACGTGACGCGCGATTTGGTGTTTTCGCCGGACGGAAAACGAATGTTCGTGGCCGTGGGATCCGCCTCCAACGTGGCCGATACGCCCGCTTCCGAAGAGCACCGCGCCAACATCCTTGAATACACTCCCGAAGGAAAATTCGTCCAGATCTACGCTTCGGGCATTCGCAATCCCGTCGGCCTCGGCATCAACCCCACCACGGGTGAAATCTGGTGCTCCGTGAACGAGCGCGACAACCTGGGCGACAATCTCGTTCCCGATTACATCACCTCGGTCAAGGAGCATGGCTTCTACGGCTGGCCCTGGTTCTATATCGGCAAGCACGAAGACCCGCGGGCGAAAATTCCCCGGCCGGCCGACAAAACCATCGATTCCGTCATCGTCCCCGACGTTCTGCTGCAACCGCACAACGCCTCGCTCGGCCTGACCTTCTATGACGGTACGCAATTCCCCGCCGAATACCGCGGCGATTTGTTCGCGGCTGAGCACGGGTCGTGGAACCGGGCCAACATCTCTGGTCATGAAGTCGTGCGCGTGCCGCTGGACAAAGGGAAATCCAATGGCATATACGAGGATTTCCTGACCGGTTTTCTGACGCCCGACGGAAAGCCCTGGGGCAGGCCGGTCGGCGTCGTAACAGGCAAGGACGGCTCCCTGTATGTGACGGATGAAACCGCGGCGGCCATCTGGAAAGTCACCTGGACCGGAAAGAAATAGGAAATCACCGATGCGAAAAGCAGGAATCTTCGTCGTCACATTGACGCTCGGTCTGGGGATAGCATCGGCGCAGCGCGGTGGCAGGGGCGGCGGCATCCCAGCGCCGCTCAAAATCACCATTCCCGCTTTCGCGGACGGCGGAGCCATCCCCGCCAAGTACGGCTGCGCGAATGGCAAGAACGCCAACCTGTCTCCGGCCATTGAATGGTCCGGCGCGCCGGCCGGCACGATGAGTATCGCTCTCATCCTGCACGATCCCGATGTCGCCATCGGCGGCGACGACGTGCTGCACTGGGCTATCTTCAATATCCCCGCGACGACGACCGGTCTCCCCGAGGGCGTTCCGGCCAAAGCCATGCTGGATGACGGCGCGGTTCAGATCAACAACATCGGCGGCTCGATCGGCTACTTCAATCCCTGCCCGCCTCCGCCCACGACGCATCACTACGTTTTTGAGTTCTACGCGCTGGATTCGAAACTCGATCCGGCCCCGGCGAACCGGGCCGATCTATTGAAAGCCATGACGGGCCACATTCGCGCCAAGGCTGTCTACATCGGCCTCTTCCACCAATAAGGGACACGCGGCGACAGCCGCGTTCATTCCGCCGGAACGGAAAACGCCAGCAACACATTACCCGGGATGCCGCCCTTCACCCCGATATATCCGGAACCGCTGAAGAGGGTCCCGCCAACAATCACGGGGCCAGGTGCGCCCATCGATCCGCCCTTACCCGATCCACCATTCACCGTTTCGTAATCGTGCACGGTGTCGTATTCCCAGATCACGTGCCCGTCGACAGCCGAAAGCGCCCGCAGAACGCCATCCCAGCCGCCTGAAAACACCACGCCGGCAATGGCCGTCAAAGGACCGTCCTGTCCGGCATGCCGGGCCATAGCGGGCGCGGGATCGAGCGCCGTGAACCATTTCCGCTCGCCGTCCCTGAGTTGGACCGCGGCAATCCCGCCGGTGCCCAGCCCGAAGTAAGCCGTCTGGTCGTCGGCCGCCCCGCCCCAAACGATCTTGCCGCCGAACTCAGTCGTATTGCTGGTCAGTGCGGTCTTCCACACCACCGCCCCTTTCTGGTCGGGATCGAGGGCCCACACGTTTCCGCTCTTCTGCGCGGCCACCAATATGCTGCGGCCGCTCGGCAGCGTCTTGAGAATCGGGGAAGCCGAGAAATCATGGTCGGGACCGAGGTTCGCCGGACAATTCCCGGTAGGATTCTTCGCCGAACATCCCGCCAGCCACGCATCGTTCGCCGTCCCCTGCGCTACCCATTGGATCTTTCCCGTTTCCAGGACCATAGCCACGATGGAGTCGGTCGTCTTAGCGGCCGGCTCAGTGTAAGCATCGCCTGTCGTCGTGTAGAGCATGTGCCGCTTCGGATCGATAGTCGGCGAACTCCAGACCCCGCCGCCGGCAGGTCCGAAGCGATTGGGGCCCGTTTGTTGGGGCGCGTCGGCAATGACATACGTCTTCCATATCTGACGCCCGGTGGCGGCATCGAGCGCAACCACGCTCCCGCGGAACGTGCAACACGGATATTTCGGATTGCCTCCCGCACCCTCTTCGCCGGACGCGACCGGGACGTACAGTCTGCCCTCGAACAACTTCGGCGCCCCCGTGATGCGCGCGGTCGGATGATCCTCCACATGGACCTTCCAGATCAGCTCACCGGTCTCTGCATCCACCGCGTAGACGCTGGCCTTGATGTCGCCAAAAAACGCCGACGCGCGAGTCTTGTTAACGCGTGCGACTGTGATCGCCGTGCGCACGCCGGCCTCCGCTTCGAACGACCAACGCACGCACCCCGAGCCCGCATCGAGCGAATAGACATAACCGGTGTCCACACCGAGAAAGACGCGTCCACCGGCGATGGATGGCTGTCCCAACACCGAGTTCACGCCAGGAAATCCGAAAGCCCACTTCAGCTTGAGCCGAGGCACCTGAGCCGCTGTGAGCCCAGCGGTTTTCTCACTCTGGAATCGCGTGTTGGACGCATCGACGCCCCAGCCGTTCCAGGCCGGACCGCTCCCCGGATCGCCCAGCCGCGAGCTGCCCGAGCAACGATTCGGCATCTGCTTGGCATCCGCGAACTGCGACAGATTGAGCTTCGCGCCGGTGAGATATTCGGCAATCGATCGCTTAGCGGCCTCATTGAGGCTCGCGGCCTGCGGACGCATTGAACCACTGGTCATGGCCCGGTAAACCGCCTCCGGAGTCGTCTTGTTCAAAGCAGTGCGATCCGCGTGACAACTCGCGCAGTTCTGTTCGAACAACGACTGCGGGTTCAACCCCGGCCCCGGCTGGGCGAGCAACTGTTGCGCCACAAAAGTCAGCAACAAAACAAAGGACCTCATACTTATCTTGTGCCCCATTCCCACATTCCGAACATTGCGCTTTGCGGTATCGGATGTCCAACCTGGCGGGCCAGCATGGCGATCTGGCCGCGATGATGCGCATCGTGCGCTACCAGGTATGCGAGGAAGCCCGCCGCGTCCGGCTTGAAACCTTTGATTCGCCCGTCTCCGTTCAGCGACGTTCGCAGCGTACCTTCGATGGCCTGCCAGCTTGCTTCAAGCGCCTGAATGGCCTGCTCCCTGGTAACTCTCGTCCGCTCCAGTTTCGGCGGAAGATTCGTGATGCCGATCGCCTTCAGCCACATCAGCCGGACATTGTGAATATGCGCCACGATCGACGCAATATCGCGGCCCTTACCTTCGGGAGGTTTGGCGCGCCATGCCTCCTCGGGCAAGTTCCGCACCAGATACACGTTAATGCGGTTGTTGGCGGCGTACGCTGCGATGAGCGCGTCCGTAATGTTAAACGGGTTTGTCGTTTTCGTCGCCATCCCCAATCCTCTGCTGTTTTAACGGCGGCGAGGCCTTCACTGATCTCGAGGTAAGCGCGATCATATCATCCGCGCGGAAGTGATAGCCTGTGACAATGCGCATTATTTTTATGTTTCTGCCGGCCCTGCTGTTAGCGCAGGCCCATTCTCCCAAGCCCGCCGCGACAACACGCGCGACGGACGCACTTGCAACAGACGCACTTGCAACAGACGCACTTGCAACAGACGACGATAAGATCGTTTACTCTCTCGGCCTCTCCATTTACAGGTCCCTCGGCCAGTTTGACCTTTCTCCGGCCGAAATGGAGATCGTGAAAAAGGCGCTGACCGACGCCGCTGCCAACAAACCCGCCGTGGATCTCGAAACATGGGGGCCGAAGATCGATGCGCTCGCCAGCGCGCGCGCCTCTCGCGTCGCCTCGCGCGAAAAAGACGCTTCCGCCGCCTACCTCACCAAAGCCGCTGCGGAGCCGGGCGCCCTGAAGACCGACTCGGGATTGATTTATCGCGAACTGCGGGCCGGCAACGGTGCGTCTCCCAAGGCAACCGATACCGTGAAGGTCAATTACCGCGGCACCCTTACCAACGGGAACGAGTTCGACAGCTCTTATAAAAGGAACATGCCCGCCGAGTTTCCACTGAACGGCGTCATCAAATGCTGGACCGAGGGCGTGCAGAAGATGAAGGCTGGCGGAAAGTCCTCGTTGGTCTGTCCGTCGGACCTGGCTTATGGCGATAAGGGCCGCCCTGGGATTCCCGGCGGCGCCACGCTGATTTTCGAAGTCGAGCTGCTGGAAGTCGGCGGCGCGGAACCGGCGAAATAGATTCGCGGGAACAAGCGGCTCCGCCCGCTCGTAACTATCCACGGGAGGTCGAGAATGTTTTGTGTTCGATGCGGCGCCACGCTGCAACCAAGGCAGAGTTTTTGCCCCGGCTGCGGCAAACCAACCGCAAGTGTGCCGCTGATGCCGGTACAAAGCCGATTGGCGGGGCACATGCGCCTTCTCGCCATTCTTTGGTTCGCAGTCTCGGCGTTCCGCATGCTGCCGGGGATCTTCATCCTGACCATGTTCGGGCCGGACAGTAGACTCCTGCCCGCGGATGTTCCGGGCTTCGTGAACGGAATTCTCCAGACAGTAGGCTACCTGCTCATCATCGTCGCGGCCGCCGGATTGGTTGCCGGCTGGGGTCTGCTGGACCGTCAACCCTGGGGCCGCACGCTGGCGATTGTGCTGGGAGCCTTCAGCCTCATCGATCTGCCTTTCGGAACGGCGCTCGGCATTTACACTCTGTGGGTGCTGCTGCCCGCGCAGTCGGAAGAAGAATTCAGGCAGATCTCAACCGCTGCGTGAATGCTTAGAGGGCAACACTAAGCCCGGTAGGACGAGTGTGCTTCATCGGAGCGTAGACCGCGTCGTTCGTCGCGAGCGCGCCAGCTTACGAGTCTACCCTGCAACGGCTATCGTTCTCCGTCGCAACGGGCGGTCGGGGCAGACTATACGTAGCACTCTTTAGCCTCGAGCCTCTCGTCCAATGGCAGATCAAGCAATTCACGAACCAGTTCTTCGCGAACAGATTCCCCAGGCTCCGACGGCTTGCTATGAAATACATACCGAGTTCTTAAGTAAAGCGGCAGTCCTTTGTCGAGAGATTCGCAACGGACGATGACTTGGTACTTGGTGCTGTCGGGGGAAAGAGTAGCCAAGTCGCCTTGGATGATCATTGTCTCCCAGCCAACACCTCCCTGACGACCGTCTGCCTTCGTCTTGTACGCTTCGTTGCTAACAATGATCACCCGCGTTGCCAGCGCGAGTTCGTTGCACATCCACTGAGGTAGATCCATTCCACGACGAAGATGGAATTTGTCGAGTCGTGCTTGAATGCCTTTGCCGATGAGATACAGCGCGAGTTCCACCACCCAATCCTGCTCTTCCTTGGTCCGCGAGGTGTGGCTGATGAAAACACGCGGCGGGCATGTCACAGTGCTGGTTGCTTTTCGGCGGTTTGCTCGAACCCTTTCGTAGACATCCTGGTGAAGTATGGAAATCGTCAGGCATGCGTCACCGGATGCTGTGGCCTCAAACCCGGTTTTGAACGCTCCCACCACCTTCTCGCTCTGTAAGCCGCCGGCGCCAGCGCCGAGCAGTGGAGCCGCTACTGCTCTGACCTCTTCATGCTCTTGAGTGAAGCTACCGATGGCGCGTCCAATGTCCCCGATCGCTTCTAACGTCGAGAAGTTACTCTTTACTGAAGCGGCGAAGGCAACAAACTGGGCAATATTTTCGCCACCTTCGAATGGCATGAATTCGACCGAGCCCAGGCGCATTCCTACGCGCGGATGGGGAATACTGTAATCGACAAGGCTGCGCGCCACAAATCCTGTAATAGTACCGGAGGTTGAGCACGGCAACACGATCAGATCCGAGGGTCCGTCGAACAGGTTGCCGAGACGAAGCCTTACATTGCTCGCCATATAATCCTCCTTTGGTCGGTGTGCGCTTGCTCCCAATGAGACAGACAATGATCGCGGGACGCCCGCTAATACCCCAGCTTCAACGTCCCCTGCTCGTTCCCGTTTACCGTACCCTTCGACAGCCATTCCAGCGACGCCTTGAACAACAGCAGATGATTCTTCTCCCACATGGTGTTGTGCGAAGAGCACGCCAAATCCACCAGAACCTTCTGGCTTGAGCCCAGATCCTGGTATAAATTCCGCACTCTCTCCGACGGGACCTGCTTATCGTGCGCGCCGGTCACCATCAACACCGGCGTGCGCATTTTCGCAACCACCGCGCCATTCCATCCCCACGATGTAACCTGCGGAGCGCGCCGGACACCAGTCCCCCAAGTTGACCCGACCGGGTCCGATTCCAGCATCGCCGACCACACCGCCTCGCTCACCGCCGGGTCATACTGATCCGGGCAGCCGACCTGGCGATCCCAATTTGCCGTGAACTCGTCGCGGGATTGCGTCGTCATGGCCGCCCCATTGGCCGGAACCTGCGCCGGCGCCTGACCGGGCGCGTCACGATTATAGGCCGGAGCGAGCAGAACCAGCTTCCGCACTTTCTCCGGATGCTGCGCGGTGTACCCCGCGGCACGCGGACCACCCAGCGACCACGCCACCATAGCGACCCGATCCACATGCCGGATTGCCAACAAGTGGTCCACCACGGTCCCGATGTCGTTCCAATCGGACGCCAGAGTCGTCATCTGCTGCCCATACGTCGCGGCGCACGGTGCGGCAATGATCGTGAGCTGCTGTTCGCGCGACAGATTGCACGGATCGTTCATCGCCGCCGGCCTTGTAGAACGGCCATAGCCCGTCATATCCATCGAAAACACGTCGTAACCGGCGCGCGCGAGATAACCCATCCAACTGTAGTCCTGATAGGGGACGTCGAACGCGACCTCAGCGGGCGTGCCCGCGCCGTGGACGAACAGAACCACGCGGTCCGCCGATCCCGCATCGCGCCCCGTAGCTCGCAGAACCACACCGGCGCGCACCACTTCGCGCACGTAGATCTGGGTGGTCTGCCCCGCGATGGTCGGGACCGTGGAATGGACTCCAACGTAGTGATCCACGCTGAGCAGGCGCTCGCCGTCATCGGCGTACAGCGCAGCCGTTGCCAAACAAAATACGAGAGCTGCAACGATACGCATAGAGCCTCCTAAACGTCGTATTCCGGCGGAACCACGCCCTTGTTTCGCATGAACATCTCGGCGTAGCCGCGCGTATGCGCCGTGTGGATCATCGCCTGGTAAAGGAACTCCAGACCGGGCACCGACGCGCCTCGGCCTGCGTTGAAGCTTTTCGTCAGGTCCGCGGCCGTAAGCTGTCCCACCACGCCGATGGCCCAATCGTAGTTTTCGGTGAGATACTTCACCGTCGTCGCCTTGCTCGTATCTCCCTTCGGCGCCGCGGGCGGATTGCCCTTGCCGAACCGGCCCAGATAAAACCCTTCCGCCTGCGCCAGGTGCTGCAGCTCACCGCCGAACGTCAGCGCATCGGCGAACGGCTTGTAATTGTAATTCTCCGCCGGCATGGCTTCGGCCACCTTCAGCGTGAGGGCTTTCGACTTCCGCCAATGACTGGCGAAGAATTCTATTTCCGCATCTGCCGCGCTCAGTGTGCCGACTGCGGCTGCCGCGGCCGCTCCTGTTACAACGGCTGTAATTGCCTTGCGACGATTCATTTTTGCTCCGTGAACTATTGTAATGACTTTCTGGAATACAATACCAACATGAAACTGACGACTTTAGCAGCCCTTACAGCCGCGGCCGCTGTGTTTTCGACCAGCGCTTACGCACAATTGCCTCCATCGAAGATACTCACGCTCGATGTGGCTCAGACAATCGCACAGGAAGCCATGGCCAAGTGCCGCGCCGACGGCTACAAGGTCACCGTACTTGTTGTCGACGCTCTCAACGCCACGAAGGCGATGCTGCGCGACGATGGCGCGACGGCTTCCACTACCGAGGTCGCCAAAATGAAGGCCACGGCGACGATGCTCTACAACAGGCCGTCGGGACCCGCGCAGCCTCCCGCGCCGGGTACGGCCGCCCCGCCTGCCACCATCCCAGGCACGATCAACGCGCAGGGCGCGGTGCCGATCAAAGTCGGCGATGCCACCATCGGCGCGGTTGCCGTGAGTGGCGCGCCGGGTGGAGACAAGGACGCCGCGTGCGCCAATGCCGCGCTGGCGAAAGTCGCGGACAGGTTGAGATAGAGTGCGTAGCCTTCTTGCCTTCGCGTTCGCCTGTTCGGTTTTAACGGCGGCGGACAACAACAAACCGCTGTTAGTGGCTGAGCAGGGAAGCTTCTTTGTCGGCGGCGAAACGAAGAGCTCTAATCCACCCAATGCGGCGCCCGATGCCACGCCGTCCGACGTTACCGTCAACCAAATGTACGTGCAGTACCAGAAGCCGGTGAACGCCGGGCAGCACGTACCGGTCGTGATGGTGCACGGATGCTGCCTCAGCAGCAAAACGTGGGAAACCACGCCGGACGGTCGCATGGGTTGGAACGAATATTTCCTGCGCAAAAACCGATCCGTCTATCTTGCGGATCAGGTCGCCCGCGCCCGCTCCGGCTTTGACGCCACGATTATTAATTCCGTGAAATCCGGGGCCGCGAAACCCAGCCAACTCCCGAACGTCCTGTTTGCAAGCCATCAGGTCGCATGGACCGTTTTCCGCTTTGGACCGACTTACGGGACGGCATTTCCGGACGAGCAGTTCCCGATGCAGGCCGTCGACGAGCTTTACAAGCAAATGATCCCGGACTTCAACTCGCTGCTCCCGACGCCGAATCCCACCTGGAAAGATATGGCGGCGCTCGCCGTTCAGTTACACGGCGCCGTGCTTATGGGACACTCCGAGTCGGGCTTCTTTCCCGAAGAAGCCGCGCTGATCGATCCCACCGGAGTCCGGGGCATCGTCTCGATTGAGATGGCCTGCACCACCAACATGAATCCGCAGCAACTCGCCACGATGGCAAAGATTCCAATCCTGGTTATGTTCGGCGATCATCTGGGAGATGTGAAGGGACCCTTCGGCGGGATCTGGACGATGAATTTCGAGACCTGTAAGAAGTTCGTCGACCAAGTGACGGCTGCCGGAGGAGACGCTCAGCTGATGGAACTGCCCAAACTGGGTATCAAAGGGAACAGCCACATGCTCATGCAGGATAAGAACAATCTGCAGCTGGCGGACTTGATACTAACCTGGATCGACAAGCACGTAGAGGCTAAGAAGATCAGATAGTAATTCAAGCGGAAGGACGTGCGGCGACAGCCGCGTTTGTTCTGATACCCGAACAGGCGCAGCGATCGCAGCGCGTCCCGACTAAGGCACGATATAACCCGACCGAGCCCGGATTCGCACATTCGGGAAACGCGACGCCGCCTCAGGGGTAAGTCCTGCCTGCAGATTCCGCTCCTGCCCTGAAGCACCCCCAGGCAAAGCGTAATACATCGTGTAACCGCTGCGAAGATAGTGCACCGAATCCAAAAACGCCTCGCCCGGAACCCCCGCCACAATCGTGGCGCCACCGGTCTTATCGACGATTCCGTTAACGCCGGCGTCCATCACCTTCGTTTGCGGAGTGTGATCGAGAATCAATTCGCTTAACACCGCATCGGAGTTCCAGAGATCGCGCACTACCCCGGCTTCATTCCCTTCGCGAGCGCCGGGCTTATCGGTGACGATCAGAACCGCGCGCTTGCGGTGCGTTTTCGGCTCGCTGCGAAATCGAAGCGCTGCTTCGTCCGCCGCCGGCTCCAAGCGGGACCCGCCGTTGAACTTGAGTGAAAGCACTTTGACCAGAATGGCTTCATTGACCGCTTCGAGGCTTTCCGTGAACGGCAGCATCTCGGTGCTGACGCCACTGAACGCCCGCACGGACACCCGGTCGCCCTTGTGCAGCTCGTGAAACCCCAACTCAGTGGCGCGGACAACGGTGAGCAGCTTGCCGCGCATGCTGCCGGAAGTATCGAAAAGCAGAATAAGATCGAGCGGCTCTTCCTCGAAACTGAAGTTCACCAGAGGCTGCGGTTTGCCCTCATCCAGTACGCGAAAGTCGTCCTTGGTTAATCCGGAGACCACGCGTCCACTCATGTCAATGGCTTCGGCATCAACCCGGACCAGCGACACACCGGAACGGAAAACCACGTCGTCCTGAGCAAAGGCAATCGCGGTCCCAACCAACAGCAACAACCCGAATAGCCTCACGCGGCGAGAACCTTCCCTTTCGTTTCCGGCAGCAAAAACGCGGCTACCGCCATAGTGGCATAAGCGATTCCCGCGAAGAGTCCGATCGCCTCGCCGAGCGGCATGCGGGCGGAAAGAATACCCACCAGAGTCGGGAATAAAGCTCCCGCGGCGCGCCCCACATTGTAAGTGAACCCCTGGCCGACCCCGCGCACACGAGTAGGAAAATTCTCCGTGAAGAACGCGCCCATCCCGCTGAACACGCCCGACGAAAAGAAGCCCAGCGGAAAACCCAGCACGAGCATCGCGGAATCCCCGAAAGGAATCATCGTATAAGTAACGACCACCACGCCCGCCCCCACCGCGAACACGAGGAATCCCATCCGCCGTCCGATCCGGTCCGCCAGAAATCCGCCCGCAAGATAGCCGACAAACGCACCCGTAATCAGCACCGCCAGATAGCCCGCCGAATCGAGCACCGAAAGTTTCCGTTCCGTGCGCAGAAAGGTCGGCAGCCATGTGGTGACGGCGAAATATCCGCCTTGCGCTCCCGTCGAGAGAATCCCACCGATCAGCGTGACTTTCAACAATGGCGGCCGGAAAATCTCCAGCAGAGACGGGCGTTGGCCGCTGGCTGCAATCTTCGCCCTGGATTCCAGGTAAACCGGAGGCTCCTCGACATAACGCCGCACATAAAAGACCAGCAGCGCGGGAGCCAGTCCTACAAGGAACAGCGCCCGCCACGCAGTCTGAGCGGGGAACACGGAAAAGAAGAAAGCGTAGAGCAGTGCCGCCACGCCCCATCCCACGGCCCAGCCGGCCTGCATGATTCCGAGCGCCTTGCCGCGATGCTGTGCCCGGATGACTTCGCCCAGAAGCACTGCTCCCGCGGCCCATTCGCCGCCGAAGCCGAATCCCAGCAGAGCGCGCGCGGCGAACAACTGCTCATAATTCTGCGCCAGGCCGGAGAGGAAAGTGAAAACCGCGAACCACAGAATGGCGATCTGCAGCGTCAGCACGCGGCCGTAGCGATCGGCAAACCATCCCGCGAACCATCCGCCCACGGCTGAAACCAGCAGCGCGGCCGTTCCCAACACACCCGCCTGCGCGCGCGTGATTCCCCAAACCGCGATGAGCGCCGGGATCACGAAGCTATAGAGCTGAACGTTCATCGCATCGAGGCCCCATCCCCCGACGCAGGCCGTGAACACGCGCCGCTCCGCCATGGTGAGCTCGGCCAGCCAGCTCAACGTGCTCTTCCGTTCGGCTGTTACGACGTTACTCACGCGCGCATTTCCATGAACCATCGCATCGCCTGCGAAGCGACAGCCGGTGGCAGTTCATGTTTCCCTTCGAACTCCTGATACGTGACCCGGTAGCCTTCCCGCTTCAGCTGCGGCACGATGCGGCGGCTGCATTCATCGATCGGCAGGACCTGGTCCACCGTGCCATGCGAGATAAAAACCGAAGGCTTGCCGACTCGTTCCAGATCCACTACGAAGCCCGGCGAAAAGCCCAGCACGGCGCTGAACAAATCCCCGTTGGCGAGGCCAAGCGAGAGCGCGCAGGAAGCTCCGTCCGAGAATCCCGCCATGGCGATGCGCGCCGGATCGATCTTCCGCAACTCAAACGTCCGGACCAGAGACTGGTTGATGAACTTCGCGTCACGGCCGCCCGGGCCGGTGATCAGGTCCCAGGTTCCGCCGGGCGTCGCCGGGGCGAGCAGCAGGAAACCATGCTCGTCGGCCAGATTTTGCAGGAGCGAAATTCCGCGATTGGCATCTCGCGAAGCTCCGTGCAGGGATAGAACCAACGGCGCCTGATCGAACTTCGCCGCCGACTCAGGCGCATAGAGCAGCGCATCGCGTTCCGTCCGCAACCCGAGCGGATGCAGGTCCGGCGAAATCGGTGTTGCGGGTGAGACGGACCCGGGTCGAGCGGGCAGGCGATTGGGTCCATCGGCAGTCTGGCCCTGAAGGCGCGATAACGCCACCCCGCCAACCAGAGCATTGAACATTCGTCGCGTAGTGCGCATGTCGAAATCTTACCGGAAAACGCCGGTATGCCCCAGCGAATATCTGCCAGGTTGAGGAAACACGCACAATCCGTGTGGTCCCTTCCCGACCTTGATACGCGCCAGAAGATGGCCGTCGGAGGTGTCGAAAGCGTAGACCTCCGCGTTGTAGCGCCCCGAAAGCCAGAGCACCTTGCCATCGGCCGAAACGCCGCCCATGTCCGGACTCCCGCCGTGCGGAATCTGCCATTTCGCCACCGGCTTGCGCGTCGCGAGATCGAGCACGGTAATGCTGCCTTCGCCGCGATTCGATATATAGAGCACCTTCGAGTCGCGGCTCACATACAGGCCATGCGTGCCCTTGCCCGTCGGAATGAAATCGATGCGCGTGAAGGTGTCCGGGTCGATCAGGTAAACGCCGTTCGCCATCATGTCCGCCACATAGAAGACCTTTCCGTCCGGCGACGTCTTGACATCCTGCGGCATACCGCCTTTCTCCAGATGGAGCGTGCCGACTACCTTCCGATTGACCACATCGACCTTGAGCAGCTCCGCCGCAAACTCGCAGCTGGCAATCAGAAAGCGCCCGTCCGCCGTGAAATCCATATGGTCGACTCCCTTGCAAGTCACTTTCACCGGGTCGACCAGCTTCATGGTCTGAGCGTCGCGGAAATCGAGACTCTGCTGCGCCTCGGCCACCACGATGGCGAATTTTCCATCGGGCGTGAAGTACATGTTGTAGGGATCCGTCACCGGCAAAGTCTTGCCTTTGTGGCCGGTGACCGGATCGATCTCCGTCACGCTGTCGCCGAGGTCGTTCAGCACCCAAAGCCGCTTGAGATCGTATGAAGGAACCACGTGCTGCGGCTGCTTCCCGACGGGAAAATGGCCGATGATCTTGTACGTTGCCGGATCGATGATGTCGACCGTATTGCTACCGCTGTTCGGCACGTAGACTCTCGACGGGTAGTCGCGAACCACGGGGCTCAGATTCCCGGCATGATCGGCGGCATAAATATCGGAGGGGTCTTCAACCGGGGGCATCCCGGGCAGTCCGGCGACTTTCGGCGGCTCGACCTTGGTCACCGGCTCGGTTTGTTGACCCGAGCAACCGGTGAGCGAACAAGCCAACGCCAGCAGAATACAAAAATGACTTCGTTTCATTACTAGTAGTATCACCAATGCCCAACGCGGGATAAAAAGGGGTCAGACGCCTTTTCTCCCTCGCACGTGTTTGTTGCAACATATAGTGCCGCCGCCCTGAAAAAGGGGTCGGACGCCTTTTCTTCCTTGTTGCAGTCGTCGTTTCCCCACGCGTAAGATATCGGATTGGCCCAACCATGAACCCTTCAACAGAATATGTAACGCTTTCCGTCGCCGACGGCACCTCCATGCGCGCCTACGTTTCCCGCCCCTCCGGCACTCCCAAGGCGGGATTGATCGTTTTCCAGGAAGCCTTCGGCGTGAATTCCCACGTTCGCGACGTGGCGGATCGTTTCGCGCGCGAAGGCTGGCTCGCCATCGCCCCGGAGATGTTCCATCGCACCGCACCCGGTCTCGAAGCCGGCTACACCGATTTCGGCGCCGTGATGCCCCACATGCAGGCGCTCAAGGACCCCACTCTCGAAGCCGACATCCGCGCTGCATTCGATTGGCTGAAAAACAGCAGCGGCTCCCCCGGCCTCTCCATCTCCGCCATAGGCTACTGCATGGGTGGACGCTGCGCCTGCCACGCCGCGATCATTCTCCCGCTCGCCTGCGGCATCTCTTACTATGGCGGCGGCATCGCGCCCAGCCCGTTCTTCCCCGGCCTGACCGATCGCGTGAAAGATCTCCAGGCGCCGGTGCTGTTTTTCTGGGGCGGACTCGACCAGCACATCGGGCCGGATCAGGTGCAGATTGTCAACAATGCGTTGCGCGAGGCAAAAAAAACGCACATCAACGTCGAGTTCTCATTCGCCGACCACGGCTTCTTCTGCGACGCTCGCGCCAGTTACAATGCCGAAGCCGCCGCCGAAGCATGGGCGCTGACGCTGGCGTTTCTGAACCAGCACACGTAAAACGTTTCCGTGCCTATAATCTAGACAGTGCTGAATCTCCACGACGAGATCCAGTTCCGCGACCTCGTTCGTGCGCGCCCGGAACTTATTTATCTCGGAAAACTTTCCCCGCCCGCGGTGCGGCGCGTTCACCAGCTGCTGCCATCGCTGCCGAACCCGGACGACGCGGTAAATTTTCTCAACCGCCTCACACTCGAGGCCCCCGGCGCCTCCCGCCGAATCGCGGAAGATCCCGAAGCGCTTCGTTACGCGCTCACCGTCTTCTCGTACAGCCATTTCCTCGCCGACTCCGTCATACGATTTCCCGAGTGGCTCATCGAGATTGCTCTCGCCGGCGATCTCCACCGCGGATTTCTGGCCGAACAATACGAAGAACTGTTGACCGAATCGCTGTCCGCCAACGGCATTCCGCGTCCGGTCGACCTCGCGCTCTTCCGCCGCAGGCAACTGCTTCGCATCCTGCTGCGCGATGTCCTGCAGTACGCCGACGTTTCCGAAACCACGGAAGACCTTTCCAACCTCGCCGACGCCATCCTGAACGCCACGTGGCGCGCAGTCCGGCGCGAGCTTGCGGAGGAACGAAGAGCACCCGAAGACGCCGAATTTTCTGTAATCGCGCTCGGCAAGCTCGGCGGCCGCGAACTCAACTACAGCTCCGATATCGACCTGATTTTCGTCTATTCCGGCGACGCGGACAATTCGGGGAATTCCGCCGAATTTTTCAAAGCCGCAGCCAACCGCATGACCGACATGCTCTCCACCTACACCGAAGAGGGCTCGTGTTACCGAGTCGATTTGAGGCTGCGCCCGGACGGGCGTTTCGGCGAAGTTTGCCACTCCCTCGATGGGGCGAAACAGTATTACGCCTCGCGCGGGCGCGATTGGGAGCTGCAGATGCTCATCAAAGCGCGCGTCGCCGCCGGAGACCCGCGGCCCGGCCGCCAACTCCTTGAATTCGTTGAGCCGCTCATCTACCGCACCACCACCGATTTCCGCACCATCGAAGCGGTTTCGGAAACGCGCGCCCGCATTCACGAAAAATTGCGTCTCGAAAAGGAGCGCCAGACCAAACCTCAGGGCGCAGATGTGAAGCTGGCGAAAGGCGGAA